>OLNE01000678.1_pt1 | contig 29763 bp, 27 predicted proteins | sample 1672431 | NCBI WGS metagenome assembly OLNE01 (sample SAMEA3136685, study PRJEB25190) | human gut metagenome | reverse complement strand
AAAAAGAATTCAAAGCTCTCCGGATTTTATCTTGGGCTGATTTTTGTACTGATGTATTTGCCGATTGCGGTAGTTATCGTATTTTCATTTAATGAATCGAAGCTTCCTGTAAGATTTACCGGATTCTCCCTGAAATGGTATCAGGCGCTGTTTCAGGATAATGCCATGTTGGAGGCACTGGGAAACAGTCTTTTTCTGGGTGTGATCAGTTGTCTTGTATCCGCAGTCATCGGAACACTTGGTGCGGTCGGTCTTTCCAGAATCCACTGGAAGACTAAAGGCGTTCTGGAGTATATTTCCATTCTGCCGTTAATGATTCCGGAGATTATCCTCGGTATGGTTCTGATGGCATTTTTCTATATGCTGAATCTGCCGTTTGGTATGCTGACACTGCTGATCGGGCACACTGTCTTTTGTGTACCGTATATTCTGATGGAGGTCAAAGCTAGACTGGCGGGAATGGATCCGTCTCTTGAGGAAGCGGCAAGAGATCTTGGAGCAGGACCGTTCCGGGCTTTCTGGGATATTATTCTGCCGCTTATCATGCCGGCCGTGTTATCCGGATCCCTGCTTGCATTTGCCATGTCCATGGATGATGTGGTCATCAGTATATTTATCAATGGCCCTCGTCTGGCAACACTGCCGATCAAAGTCTATACACAGATTAAAACGGGTGTAACACCAGAGGTTAATGCCCTTTGTACGATCATGCTGATATTCACACTGTTGATTTTATTTGTATATAATCTGATCGGCAGATTCACAAAGGGGAAAAAACAAAAAGGCTAAGAAACTCTTTTCAAGGAAGTAAAAGTAAGCTATACTTAATCTGGATAAACTTTATCAGGAAGTTTATATAGAAAGAATAAGAGGAGTGAAGACTATGAAAAAATTACTGGTATGTGCATTATGTGCAGCAATGGTCGTTCCGGCAATGAGTGTATCTGTAAGTGCAGATTCCAAAGAACTCGTGCTTTACACATGGGAGAATATGTTCCCACAGGAAGTACTCGATGGTTTTGAGGAAGAAACTGGAATAAAAGTGGTATATTCCAATTTTGACACAGATGAAAATATGCTGGAAAAACTTTCTATGGCAAAAGGCGGCGATTATGATATTGTTGTTGCAGACGACTATATCATTGAAACTGCAATTCAGGAAGGACTTGTAGAAAAGCTTGATACATCCAAATTATCCGGTTGGAATAATATAAATCCTTTGTATCAGGGTCAGTTCTATGATCCGAACAATGAATATACAGCACCGTATGGAGCAGGAATTCCACTCATTGTATATGATCCGGAAATGGTAGACATCGATATTAAAGGATATAATGATCTCTGGGATGCTTCTCTTGAAGACAGTATCGCACTGACAGCAAACTATCGTGTTATCAATGGTATTACAAACCTTGCACTTGGTCAGGACTTCAATGATCAGGATACAGATGATATTAAGAAAACAGGTGAAAAGCTTCTTGAACTTGCACCGAATGTTCGTCTGATCCAGGATGATAATACACAGGATGCTCTTCTGAACGGAGAGGCAAGTGTTGCTTTTCTGTACACATCACAGATAACAACAGCTCTTGCAGAAAATCCGGATCTTAAAGTTGTATATCCGGAAGAAGGTCTTGGATTTGGTGTTATGGGAATGTTTATCCCGAGTCAGGCTCCGGACAAGGATGAAGCATATCAGTTTATGGATTATATTCTTCAGCCTGAAAATGCGGCAAAATGTTTTGATTATATCGGATATTATTGCACAAACAAAGCAGCAGATTCACTGCTTCAGAACCAGGATCTTGTAGTACCGGATTCTGTAACAAAAGGATCAGCAGTAGAAAACATCAGTGCAGAAGCCGAGGAAGCTTACAACAAAAACTGGACAGAATTTAAGGCAGCCTGTGACTGATAGAAACAAGGGGGAAGCAGGATGGAAATCTATAAAGGTATTGCTACCTTTTCAGGAATAGCCATCGGCAAAATACTGTATTATAGCAGAGGGGAATATCAGATACGACAATGTCTGGTAAGTAACATCAAAAAAGAAATCAATAATTTTCAGGAGGCACGGCTTCAGGCAGTTCAGAAACTACATGAACTGTACGAAGCCAACCGGCTTCTTAATGAACAGGAGGCTGGCGTGTTTCTGCGTCAGATCAAACTGCTGGAATCTGAAAGTTATCAAAAGGCAATTGAGGGCAGTATTTCCAACGAAAAAGTTAATGCAGCCTATGCTGTCATGATCAACAGAGATGAACTGGTAGAGACATTCCGACATCTGGAGGAACCAGTGATCAAAAGAAGAATCAATGACATGCAGGAGATATCTAACCGTCTGATCCAGATTCTTGGTGGTGCGGCAATCCGAATCAATCTGGGAGAGGAACCTGTGATTCTGGTAGCGGAATCACTGTCCCCGACAGAAATCATGGAAATGGACAAAGATAAATTGCTTGGAGTGGTCATGCATCATGGCTCAGCAGTCTCTCATACATCGATTATGGCGAAAACTATGGAAATTCCGACACTGGTAGATATTCCGGCCGATGATGAATGGGACGGAATGACGGCAATCGTAGACGGGTATACAGGAACGTTCTATCTCAATCCGGATGCGGAATTACAGAAGGAATATAAAATTCGTCTGGAAGCAGATCGAAGAGAAAGAGAGGAACTTCTCAAACTGAAATCTCAGAAGGATGAAACGAAGGACGGAAGAAATATCGGGCTTTATGCCAATATAGGTAATATGAGTGATCTGAGCAGTGTTCTCTTTTATGGTGCCAAAGGCATCGGCCTTTTGCGAAGCGAGTTTCAGTATCTTGGAAGAGAAAATTATCCCAGAGAAAATGAACTTTTCCGCGCATACAAGAAAGTGGCAGAAACAATGGGAGAACGTCTTGCGGTGATTCGTACGGTAGATCTCGGAGCAGATAAACAGGCACCGTATCTGGATATTCCACAGGAGATCAATCCGATTATGGGCAATCGCGGAATTCGTTTATGTCTTGACAGAAGAAGAATGTTTAAGGCACAGCTTCGGGCAATTTACCGTGCCAGTGCCTATGGTAATCTTGCATTGATGTTTCCAATGATCAATTCAGAAGAAGAAATGGATGAGATCGAACAGATTATTGAAGAAGTGAAAACAGGACTTCGGGAGAAAGAAATTCCATTTAAAAATATAAAGTTAGGAATTATGATCGAAACGCCTGCTGCAGTAATGATCAGTCGTGAACTGGCAAAAAGAGTCGATTTTCTGAGCCTGGGTACGAATGACCTGACGCAGTATACGCTTGCAATGGATCGTCAGAATCCGCTCTTGAAGGATAAGTATAATGATCATCATCCTGCAATTCTCCGTATGATTCGTATAGTCGTGGATGCTGCACATCAGGAGCAGCGAAAGGCTGGCATCTGTGGTGAGATTGCGGCAGACACTGCACTGACGAAAAAATTTCTGGAAATGGGAGTAGATTTTCTGTCTGTAGTTCCGGCATGTGTGCTTCCGGTTCGCAAAGCTATCCGCGAAACAGATCTTGGAGACTCCTGTGATTCTGGCATTAAATGAGGATTAGCATGAATAAAAAAAGCAAAGTTATTCTTCTTCCCTGTAATTCTTACAGGGAAGAAATTGTTTATGAGAATCTTGAGATTGGTCTGGAACTCCTGGGCGGACTCGAGAATATAGTAGGAAAAGAAGAATCTGTTTTATTAAAACCAAATCTTCTTAAAAAAGCAGAGGTTGATAAGGCTGTGATCACACACCCGACAGTTGTTGGTATGTTTGCCAGACTGATGCGTGAAAAAGGATATCAGAACATGGCACTTGCAGACTCCTGCGGTAATGGAACAACTTCCAGGGTGATTCAGGGAACAGGAATGGATCGTTATCTGGAGGAACTGAATATTCCGGCTATTGATTATACAAAGGGAATTCATGTAGATTACCCGGAGGGAATACAGGCGAAGGAATTCATTTTGCCAAAGGAACTTCTGGAAAAGGATTGTGTGATCTCGCTTTGTAAGATGAAGACGCATGCACTGGAAAGAATTACCGGTGCAGTGAAAAACAGCTATGGGTTTGTCTATGGCTTTCATAAAGCAAAGGGACATACGCAGTATCCGAGTGCTGACAGTTTTGCCAGAATGCTGATAGATCTGAATCAGTATGTAAAACCGCGTCTGTATGTTATGGATGGAATTGTTGCCATGGAAGGAAATGGACCGGGTTCTGGTGAGCCGGCACCAATGAATGTAATGCTGATGTCACAGGATCCGGTTGCACTGGATAGTGTTTTTTGTAACCTTGTGCATCTGAAACCGGAAATGGTCCCGACAAATTATCATGGAGAAAAAATGGGACTTGGAACCTGGAAGACAGAAGAAATTGAGATTATCACTCCTGATGGAGTAATTACAATGAATGATGCTGTGGCACAATACGGAAATCCATATTTTGACGTGGATCGTAGAGAAGTGCGTTCCGGCATGTGGGAACGTCTTGCGAAAGCTCTGAATATTTTTCAGAAAAAGCCATATATTGAACCGGAGCGCTGCATCCGTTGTGGAATCTGTGTCAAAAGCTGTCCTGTTCCGGAGAAAGCAATTGATTTTCGAAAAGGAAGAGAAAATCCACCGGTTTATGATTATAAGAAATGTATCCGGTGTTTCTGCTGTCAGGAAATGTGTCCGGAAAAAGCAATTCATGTAAAATAAGCAAAACAAAAAGCCACCACCTGAAAGGATACTTCTCAAAAGTCAGTTTAAAAGCTGACTGCTGAAGAACTATTCAGGTGGTGGTATTATTTTGAAGAAAATTATCTTATTGTGTCATGGAGTTGTCTGATGAAGTCCGGCGTTGTGCCACAGCATCCTCCCACAACAGAAGCTCCGTTTTCAATAAGAACTTTCATATATTTTGCGAAATCTTCTGCATGCATACTGTAAACAGCATTTCCATTCTCATCAATAACCGGCATACCGGCATTTGGTTTTGCGATTACAGGAATAGATACATTTTCACGGATACTGCGTACAACTGATACAAGCTGATCTGGTCCGACAGAACAGTTAATGCCTACGGCGTCTGCACCGGCTGCTTCCAGTGAGACAGCAGCTTCTACGGCATTACCGCCACTGAAAATACTACCATCTGCTTCAACAGTCATAGTACACATGATCGGAAGATCGCACACAGAGGCTGCCGCATCGACAGCGGCAAGAGTTTCTTCAATATTGATCATTGTCTCTGCAGCAATCAGATCAATGCCAGCGTCTGCAAGAATGCGGATTTGTTCCTGATACATCTTAAATGCATCTTCATAAGTATAATCTCCGTCAGCAGTAATGAAAGAGCCGGATGTCGTGATATCACCGGCAACATAGACGCCGTCAGTTACCAGTTCTCTGGAATAACCCACCAGAGTACGGTTGATCTCTTCAATCTTGTCCTGTAAACCGTGTTTTTCAAGATTCATACAGTTTCCGCCAAAAGTTGGAGCGTAAATCACCTGACTGCCTGCCTGGATATAGGCGCGCTGTAAATTCTGAATGATGTCTTTGTGTTCAATAACCCATGTCTCCGTGCAAATCCCTCTTGGCATACCGCTTGCCATAAGATTGGAACCGGTAGCTCCATCCAGAATAAGGACATTTTCTGTCAGTTTTCGAAATTCTTCTTTCGTCATTAGTTCGTTGCCTCCTTGATGAAAAAATAAATGCATAAGCAACTTACCTGTAAGCTCCGCATTTCTGTCGGAAAGTGCTTATTTCGGTATTGTTCTGAACAGTTAACTGTTCAGATTCCTATTATAACATGGGAGTAGGGGTATTTCTACAGAAAAATAAAAGGAATAATATGCATATAGTAATAATGATTACTGTCCAAAGTAACTGATAATGATAATAGACGAGATTCGACAAAATTAGAAATTGCAGCAAATCATAAGCTGTGATATTTTATATATATATTCTTAACCGGCAGTTCTGTCGGCTGATTTCCCAAATACAATATTATATCAGTAATTAAATCAAAAATGCAGGAGGTAGAATAAGTGAATCTATTTGAGTACACGTACTGCGGGAATTATAACCGGCAGATACAGAATCTTGCCAGAATTGTTCCGGAAAAATGGAGTTTTGATGGAAATGATGACAATGGCATTTTGAAAGGATATCTGGAGCATACATTTCAGAGGGTTTACGAGGAGGGAAAAATACTTGAAACCAAAGAATATGCAATTTTTAATACAGGCCTGTTTAATATGTATTATCAGCCTGTATATGCATATTTTATTCCGAATCTGGTGCCGGACAGGCAAAGATGGTACCTGGATGGATTTTATACCGAATATCATCTTCTGAAATCGGGAATCATCAGTCTTCCGAAGCGGGCGGAATATGTAGGAAATCCTGCGGAACTTATTTTTGATACTGGACTGGACATAGTGCCCCAGTATGAACATATTTTTGAAGAGGCAAATAATAATCAACGTCTTCCGGAAACGATTCGGACAAGTGTGATGAAAGTACAATTATTTGATGGAGCACTGCGGCAGACAAAGCGAATGCTTGAGGCAGATTATCGAACAGCAATTCCTCAGTATTACAATCATGGAATACAGTTTCTGATCCCTGTGTGCCTTCAGAACCCTGAAAGAGCCGATCTGGCACTGGCATGTGTAAGAACAGAAGATGGAAATAAATATCTTGGAAGGACATGCCTGACGCTTAGAATGGCGTATCATAATGCCAGACTTCTGGCTAAAATTCACAGCAGCTGGTTATATCCATAAAAAATAAGGAGAGAAAAAAGATATGAGTAAAGTAAAAGAGAAGAGATCAGTAAAGTACAAGATATGGATGATTGCAGGAATGATCCTGTGTCTTCTGATGATACCAATTGTATTTATCAACTGTACACTGATTTTCAGGGGATATACAAACAGTGAAAAAGTTCCCGGAATTGGTGGTATCGTGCCAATGATCGTACTTACAGATTCCATGTACCCGAGCATTCAGTCAGGTGATCTGATCTTGTGTCATAGAGAAGATGCAGAGAAGGTGCAGGTCGGAGATGTGATTGCATTTTTTGATCCGGATGGCAGTGGGAAAACGGTTGTGACTCATCGTGTCGCAGAAATTACAAAAGATGAGAATGACAGCCTTGCCTGGGTGACAAAAGGGGATGCCAACAATACGAAGGACCCCACAGTCGTTCCTGCAAAAAATTTAGTAGGTGTTTATCAGCGAAGGTTTGCGAAGCTTGGAGATTTTGCAATGTTTATGCAAACGACACAAGGAATGCTTCTCTGCGTCGTCTGTCCGATTTTATTATTGTTTCTCTGTGATAAGATCCGACGCAGAGTATATGAGAATGCAAGCAAAAAGGAAACAGATGCACTGCTTGCGGAGCTTGAATTGCTGCGAGCTGAAAAAAGAACACAGGAGGCTGATAAACTTTAGCATATTTGGTTCCGATATGCCACACGGAACTGGATATAAATAAATACATACCTGAAAGGAGATTTAACAGAATGAAAAGAAACAAGACAATGAGAACAGCTGCTGTTCTGGGGGCAGCAGCATTATTGACAACAGGTGCCGTGACAGGAACACTTGCAAAGTATACAACCATGAACAGTGGAACAGACAGCGCAACAGTCGCCAAATTCGGAGTGAAAATCAATGTAAATGATGATATGGGGTTGTTTAAAACAGAATATGCGAAGGATGATGAGGATGCAACATCAGCAAATACAGTTGTAACAGCCACAGCAGATCAGCGCAAAATAGCTCCCGGAACAAAAGGAAGTATGAACTTCAGTATTTCCGGAAAACCTGAAGTTGCAACAAAATTCGCAGTTAATATTTCTGATATGTCAGCCGTGCATCTGGATGCCGGATCCTATGAGCTTAAGGCCGGTAAATTTGCAGAAAAAGACTGTAAAGTGACGACAGGAACTGTTTATGAGCCGGTCAAGTGGTATTTTGGTGAACAGAATCCTGATACAGAGGATGTTGCCTACAACCTGACACTTACAGGTGATACGAACAGTCTTCAGAAGAATCTGGAGAGTCTGACAAAGGAATATGAGCCCAATCAGGACTTGAAAAAAACATACTATATCGGCTGGAAATGGGATTTTGAACCGACAGCAGATTTCCTTGGCACATGGTCCTATAACAATGCAGCTACAGCACCGTATACAGATGCAAAAATAGCAAACTTTCTTGATACATATCTTGGTGATGAAACAAATCTTCAGACAGAAGCATTCAAGCTTCAGATCTCTGTGACGCAGGTCGATTGATACCCATAATAACATAAAAATAAATATGCGATATAGAAAATTTCGTTCCTGCTAAGTGGCAGGCAGGAACGTTTTTTGTGTAATAGGAAATTACTTCGTAATGTTTCTATTACACAAAAAAGCTCCGCGAGGATGCGACCAGATGCATGAGGAATATGTCTGCTGAAGCAGACTGCATCTGGCGCGCAAAGCGTAGCAAGTCCCTCAAAGATTGAGGGATTCAGGGAGTTTGAAGCGGACTTGTCCGCTTTGTTCCTGCTTTTTACAAATAATGGAAAAGTTTCAGATATTGTGAGACAGTTTTCTGTTCTTTGTAAAAGGTGGAAACATGGCAGAATCAAACGAGAAGGAGGAAAGCAAATGACAAAGCGGTTTTCTGTCAGTAAAAAAATAAATGTGCTGACCAGGAATGAATTCTTGTGGTCTGTGATATTGCTGTTGATTCTTATAGCAGTGACGGTGATTTTTGTCGGAGAAAATCTTTGTCGGGCTTCAGACAATAATGCTTATGAGATCCGGCTATTTCAGGATGCAAAGAGCTTTTCAGGAAGCGCCTCCTATTTTGAGAAAGGTACAGCAAAGAACACTGCAGGAAACAAAAACGTGTTTGATTTTCAGGTTGCAGATAATGAAAGTATATGGGGCAGGAATACAGAAATATCACTTTTTCATGATCAGTATATTAATAAAACAAAAAAAGTTACGGTACAGGGTGAGAATAATAAAAAAGTGATCGCACCGGGAACGGAAAGCAACTATACATTTACTATCCGAAATTTCAGTAAATGGAAGGCACATTATCAGATACGACTGTGTGCTGCAGCGAGTATACCCATAGAAAAATTCCCAGTTGAAATTCGTTTGTTAAATGAAGAAGGCTGGGTAACGGGTGAGAATGGAAACTGGAAAAGCTTTGATACAATAAACGCAATTGTGGAGAAGAGAACTCTCAATCCCGGACAGAGTATGGAATATACATTTTACTGGAGATGGAAGTATGATCGTGATGCGGATGCAGAGGACACGCTGCTTGGAAACGCACTGCTGAATTCCATAACTGAGACTTCACAGATGGATTCCTGTACTGTGACGCTTCATACAACAGCAGTAGCGGATGGCTCCGGATTGAATGGCGAAAACACAGAAGCAGCAGAACATACAGAAACAATTATCAGAAAAGCAGTTAAAACCGGGGATACAACATCCATATGGAAATGGATTCTGCTTATGGCAGCAGCAGGAATGGTAGTTGTCATAGTAGCCCGAAGATATTTATTGTTTCGAAAAAAATATCTTGTTTTGTTTGCGCTGCTGACAGGCAGTGTTCTGTGCCTGTCAAGTGTACCGGAGATATCCGGGAATCTGCTTTCAATGCCACTTGGGATTGGAATGGCTAATGTTTTATCCGGGAGTATGGAGCCGGCTTTTTCAGCAGGAACTTTAGTCATAGTGAAGAAAAGCAAAGAAATCAGAGAAAACGATATTGTTGTTTATCAGTCGGGAAAGAATCTGGTTGTTCATCGTGTGATCGATATCTGTAATGATCTAATTACAACAAAAGGGGATGCAAATAATGCACCGGATCCTTCTTTCGACAGATCTGAAATAAAGGGCGTTGTGACAGGATGGATTCCACATCTTGGAAGGATATTAAATATATTTCATAGATGCGTGAGAGTTGTTTTTACGATTTCGCTGATTTTTGTTCTGGTGCGAATTCTTTTCTGTGTATATGAAAAAAAGAAGATGGATGATCTGTTTTCGAGAATATGCGCCATAATAGCAGGAATCAGCATTCTGTCGATCTGGCTGACCGGAAATATATATGCCAGATATATCACACAGGTTTCCGACACAGAGAAAGGCAGGACAGCGAGATTTAACATTATGGAGAACAATACACTTGAAAATAAACAGACATTTACACTAGTGCCAGGTGAAATGGAATATTTAAATCTGGAACTTGAGAATGACAGTGACGTGGCTGTCCAGTATATGCTTACCATTGAAGTTGACGGAAATCTTCCGCTGGATATCGGAATAAAGGATAAAAATACTACGGACGAGTCAATCAGAGAAACGGATGAACGATGGATAATAGAACGGAAAATGCCGGTCAATGATACAGATCAATTTCGTTTTGCACTTTCTCTTGCAGATGCAGATTATACGAATTCCGGAGGTGTTGCGATGATCCATATGACAGTAAAAACAAAACAGGCAGATGATTGAGGTGACAGTATGGCAGAAAGAAAAAAGATAAAGTGGAAGAGGTTTATATACTGTCTGACAGGGGCTGTGATCATTTTGTCCGGGTGTCCTGGAGGTGGGATTCTGGCGAGATATATACGGAATATGGCTGCGGATCCGGGTCAGATTCTTGCAGAAAAATTTTATTTTACAACAGATCTTCTGGGCGATACCAGAATGGTATCAGCAAATAAAGATTTGCAGGAAGCTTATTGTTTCGGGGAGAAATCAACAGAAGGTATCTGGTATCTGTATGGGAATCATGAACATAAAATTCATTTACAGGTACAGAACTACTTTGATGACCTGCGTGTTGAAAACAGCGAAATCCGTTTTGTGGGTGAAGTAGTGGTGCAGGATGCAAAAGGCTCCAGGATTTCAATGAAAAAAGGCAGTTCTTTTCCTGTATTGAAACAGGGAGAAGATAAATTCAGCGAAGGATTATTTTTGAATACTTCTGAAAAACAGAGTATGGCACTTACGCTGGAAATTCCATCTTCTCTTGCGTGGAATTATGAAAATGGAAGTACGGTGACTGTGAAAATCAGAAGTGTGAAGCCATATAAGAAAAATCTTATAATGAGTTTTATTCTGAACAGGACAGATGCAGAATTGAAATACAAGGTGATCGACAGAGCAGGACGTCCTTATGCAGAACTGATTCTTATGTCAGACAGTGCAGATACGCTACAGCCTTATATCAACTGGGCGGACGGTCTTTTGATTGATAATACCAATTCGCTGACATTTATTTGTGCAAAGGGGAATTTCATGCAGCAGCCAGGTATGGAAAGTAGAAATATGCAGATTTCTCAGTCTCTTAAAGCAGGCCAGAGTGAAACGATTTATTTTTTTAAAAGTGATGTGAATGAAAATTATACTATGAGTGAAACGATTGTAAAACCGAATGCGGAGAACAGATATATAATTCAGGTCGGAATGAATTAAAAAGGGGGAGAATGTTGAAAATAGCAAAAAACTGGAAAATTGGATTAATCGTTATTCTTATGATGTTGCTTATATCAGTTAGCAATATCCATGCAGATTTCTGCGATAATGAAGAAGTTGTTTTTCAGCAGGAACAGATGATTGATGAAACAGATGAGAAAATCACGGAGAATAATGATTTTGATACGAGTACTGAAATAGAAGAACTGCAGCAGACAGATGCAGCAGTACAGAATGAGAAGAGTGACGGTGAGAATTTTATCTGTGAAGAAAACAGTCCGATTGTAAATGAAGAAGCGCCTTCTGATATGGAAAACGAAGAAAAAGAAGTATTTGAGGATGAAACGGAGAGCAGAAATGAATATCTGAGAGAAAAAAGGTCGGTTATTTATGTGCGGGATGCTTTGCCGGACGAAGCAACCATTCAAAGTAATGCTGAAGAATATCTGAGAGAGCATGATGGTTCTGATTATAAAAAGGCTGTACATTCAGTGGAGGAAGCATATGAGCTTCTTGATACGTCCGACGGAAGTGGAAATATCATCATCTGTGGGAAATTCTGCCTGCAGACTATCAGTCAGATTCCTGCCTGTCATGGAATGGTATACTGGAGCAGTCTCTGGGGAGATATGGATTACAGAAAAAACGAAGAAAATCCGGCATATTTGTATCTGTATGGAAAATCAGATTCGTATATAAGCCTGGAGAGTAATCTTACACTTCAGAATATGGACATCTGCTATGAAAAAACAAACATGACGGGAATTGACGCAAATGGATACAGATTGTGTATTGGGACTGATATTGGGACAGAAGTCAGAGAAGAACAGATTGCTGATGTGAGAATCTCTCCTGCAGTTGATGGAAAAATGGGAAGTGCTGAACCGGAGAATTTTTATGTTATCGGAGCCGGTTTCTGTTCCGGACAGGTAGAGGATATTCATATAGCACTTTATAATACAGAAATCGGCGGACTGATCATTCTGTATGGTAATGTAACCGTCGGAAGCGAAACGCAGTCCGCAGATGTTGAAGTGATCGTTCGTGATACGAATATTGTTCAAAAAGAGTATAGTATCAGCAGAGATCTCGACGGAAATCTGTGCAGCAGTCAGATTTACGGAAGGCTTATGGTCTCAGAAGAACTATACAGCAGAAATCTGGAATTTGTTGAGGTCAGTGGAGGTGCTTTCACTGAAATTACAGATTCGGCGATAAGAAACTACATTAATAAAACGGAAAGTGCAAAACAATTATCCTGTCAGAAATTTCGCAATTTTGTTAACGCAGAGAAAAAAACAATACTGCTGATGGATGGAAGGGATGACAGATCCTGTGGCTTTTTTATGAATGACGGAAACATTCTGTCGGATACAATTCATAGTTCGGATAAAACAGAAATTGTCATACTTGGGGGATTCACCGGCAGCAGTCAGCTCTGGAATCCGGATATTTCCGTTCAGAATCCGGATAATTCGCTGAGAGTACAGCTTGGAGAAAAAGACAGGGGAAGCTTTGTATCACTACAGAATTATTCACAAGAGACTTCCGTGTTTAAGAAAGACCGTTATATAAGAAGATCTGTCCGTATAGATATATATCCGGGCACAAGACTGGGAGATGGTCAGGATGGAGTCGTTTATATGGATAACACAGGAAGCAAAGCGGAAAAAGAGAGGGTCTGCACGACAGAAGAAGGTTATCCTGTGCTGGCATTTCATTCCGGCAGTTCTGAGCAGGAGGAGATCTATTATCTGAAGGAACTGACAAATTTCAGTATTGAAGCAGATGGCTGCAGGGTTATAAATGAAGATGAAAGGTCGACAGTTTCAAGTATTGCCTTGAAAAATGGCGGTTCTTATGAAGAAACATCTAATAAGACAGGAATTCTCTCCTTAAAAAGAGTTCAGATAGACGCGGACAGGACCGGTGGAGGAAATCTGTATTTTTCAGGCGACGAAAATCATTTTTACGGGATTTCCGGCATTTTGGCAGAAGGAGACTGTACGATTGAAAATGGAAGTCTTTCTCTGTCAGGATCAAATAGTTTCGGTTCAGTAACAGGGATTGGGAATGCGGCATTTTACGGAACACCAGGAACGACTATAACAACGAATAAGGCGAGTGCGGAAGACCCCTTTTTGCTGTACTGCAGCCAATATGAGAATACGATATCTGACGGAATGCCAGATGAACAAATGGATTTTCTGATCAGAGTTGTTGTAAAGGAAGAAAAAGCAGAAGAAACGTTGTTCACAGCAGGTGCGGCAGAGGATGAAAGAAATATTATGTTCAGAGTTATGAGAGACGGAGGTGAGACAATATGGACAATGGAAACAGAACAAGAGCAACAGGTAAGTTTAATACAGGAGGCACATATCGCTCCCGGAAGATTATATGCAGGCGTCACATCGGATATACCTGTAAATATTACAAGGAACTCTGCCTTTACAGTTCAGTTTCATACAAAATATATCCCGGATGATATTAATATGGAAGGAGCAAAGCAGTTTGCAAAGAAATTGATACTGAAATCGTTGGATGAAAAAGATTCTTTCTATCTTCCAAAGGGAACAACGATTGTATTTCTGGAACAACGCAAAAACGCAATGCCTGCGTACTGGTATTATTATTGTACGAAAACTGAGTCAGAGATAGAACTGAACAGGTTTAAAAGGATGAATACTGCACAGGAAGAAAATGCGGAAACATTCTGGGGAATGAGAGGAGACACAGGTAAGTTCAGTGTGACAGAGGATATGATTTTTGTTTTTGATTTTGCTAAAGTGAAAAAAACGGACTGGCCGGAAGATGGTCAGAAACTGCAGGGAAAGGTCATGCTGCAATATACGGACGGGACAGAATCCTGCAAACCTCTCATTTTTGAAATTGCGTCATATAATAACGGAATTCAGAAATTTGAGATAATAAATCTAACGTCACCTGCTGTATACAGACAAAGGGAACGTATAAAGTTCGAACTAAATATTGTTCCGGAAGAGAGTATTCAAAACACAAAGTATCATGAACGTGAATATGCAGTACTTCTGTGCATCAGGAAAAAAGCAGATTTGTCAGAGACTGCATTTCCGGAGGGGACGAGATTTATTCTTGACGGGGTGCACATGAAGCCAGGTTTGGATGGCAGATCTGTGATCGTACCGGTCAGGATGGAAGGAAGACACAGGATAGAAATAGAATCTCTTTTACATGATTTTGAAAAAGGAGAATATGAACTGATAGCAAGACTGTGCACAACCAGTGAAACGGGATATTTTAACGGAGAGTCTGTGAATATGGATACGGATATCAGAGCAATGAGTAGCTTTACAATTACAGATGCGGCGGAATATTCTTTGAAGGTACAGCCAAAAAGCAATCCTGATACTGCTGATCAGATAGTCAGAAAAGGAGAGACACTTTTGCTTGCAGTCAGTACAGATGGCGCACTGGCTGATGAGAAAATAGAGGTTCAGTTATATCATTATCACAACGGAAATTATATAAAAAAAGAAGTGAACTCTGTTCTGACGGAAGTACCGATTCATGCACAGAAAATGTATATGTGGAAGCCACGGGTAGCCCTTAATGCAGCTGCCGGAACTTATCGTCTGGAGTTCGTTTATCATAATCGGACTGAGTACTGGGATTTCATTGTAATATGACGTGTTTTTATGTTATAATCGTGTTAAGTCTATTGAAATTGTAACGGTTTTATGATACAAAAATAGAGTTACCTATTAATGATTTTTTTAGGGAAAAAGAGGGGATATTAGGGAGGAAAAGCCAATGAGCAATAAGCTGATCGACTTGATCGATATTTCCAAATCTTATGGCATGCAGACTGTGTTGGATGAGTTGAATCTTTATATCAGAGAGAATGAATTTCTGACACTTCTCGGACCAAGCGGATGTGGAAAAACTACTACACTTCGTATTTTGGGAGGATTTGAAACACCGGATAAAGGTCATGTGATTTTTGATGGACAGGATATTACGAATCTTCCGCCTAATAAACGACAGCTGAATACCGTGTTTCAGAAATATGCGTTATTTACGCACATGAATATTGCGGATAATATTGCCTTTGGATTAAAGATAAAAAACAAAAGCAAACAATATATATATGATAAGATAAAATATGCATTGAAACTTGTAAATCTTGAGGGCTTTGAAAATCGTATGCCGGATTCATTAAGTGGTGGACAGCAGCAGAGAATTGCAATTGCGCGAGCTATCGTAAATGAGCCAAAAGTACTGCTTCTTGATGAACCGCTGGGTGCACTGGATCTGAAACTTCGACAGGACATGCAGTATGAACTGATCCGACTGAAAAATGAACTTGGAATTACATTCCTGTATGTTACGCATGATCAGGAGGAAGCACTGACAATGTCAGATACTATCGTGGTCATGAATCAGGGGTATATACAGCAGATCGGTACACCGGAAAAAATCTATAATGAACCGGAAAACGCTTTTGTCGCAGACTTTATCGGAGAAAGTAATATTATTTCTGCGACAATGGTACAGGATCGTCTTGTTAAGATTCTTGGCGTAAATTTTGCTTGTGTGGATGAAGGCTTTGGCAAGAACAGACCGGTCGATGTTGTGATACGTCCTGAGGATATCGATCTTCTGAAACCAGGTCAGGGAAGTATTGACGGTGTAGTAACACATATGATTTTTAAAGGTGTTCATTATGAAATGGAGGTTATGGCAAATAACTATGAATGGCTGGTGCACAGTACAGATATGTTCCCGGTCGGAACAGAGGTCAGCATTCATGTAGATCCATTTGATATTCAGATCATGAAGAAACCGGAATCAGAAGATGAGGAGGCGGTAAACATTGAAGAATAAGCGTATGCTTGCCGGACCTTATCTGTTCTGGTCCGTTTCTTTTGTTGTGATCCCTCTGCTGGTAATTGTCTATTACGCGTTTACCAGTGATGAGGGAACATTTACGTTTTCGAATCTGGCACAGATCACGACGCCGGAAAATCTGAAGGCATTGGGAATGTCAATTCTTCTGTCCTTCCTGAGTACCTTGTTTTGTCTGATCCTTGCATATCCGCTGGCAATGATACTGAGTCAGAATAAGGTCAGTCAGACGAGTTTCATTGTACTGATCTTTATTCTGCCGATGTGGATGAATTTTCTTCTACGTACACTGGCTTGGCAGACATTACTTGAGAAAAACGGTGTTATCAACAGTGTTCTGAGTTTTTTACATCTTCCGGCACTGGAGATTATCAATACACCGTATGCGATCATTCTTGGTATGGTATATAATTTCCTGCCTTTCATGGTGCTGCCGATTTATAATGTACTGGTTAAGATTGATCCGAATGTTATTAATGCGGCACGTGATCTTGGTGCCAATTCTGTGCAGACTTTCTGGAAGGTTATCTTTCCTCTGAGTATTCCGGGAGTCATCAGCGGTATTACAATGGTTTTTGTACCGGCTTTAACCACATTTGTTATTTCTGATCTGCTTGGAGGAGGTAAGATCCTTCTGATCGGCAACGTTATTGAACAGTCATTTAAACAAAACAGTAACTGGCATGTAGGAAGTGGACTTTCTCTTGTATTGATGGTATTTATCATTGCAAGTATGGCACTTGTGGCCAAATACGATAAAGAGGAAGGAGGGTCAGCGTTTTGATCAGAAAATATTTACAGAAGATATATCTGACCCTTATTTTGATTTTATTATATGCGCCTATCGTGACACTGATCGTTCTGTCATTTAATCAGTCCAAGACAAGAGCCAAGTGGGGCGGATTTACACTGAAATGGTATAAGGAACTGTTTCGAAATGAGCAGATCATGAGTGCATTTTATACGACACTGATCATTGCATTTATTTCAGCAGCTGTGGCTACCATCATAGGTACAGCTGCAGCAATCGCGATCCAGGGTATGAAGCAGAAATGGAAGACTATGTATATGGGGCTTACCAACATTCCTATGATGAATGCTGAGATTGTCATGGGTGTGTCACTGATGCTTCTTTTTATTGCATTTCATATGACTCTTGGGTTTGGAACGATTCTGATCGCACATATTACATTTAATATACCTTATGTCATATTAAGTGTGGCACCGAAACTGAAACAGACGAATCGTTATACATATGAGGCAGCACTTGATCTGGGAGCATCTCCGGTCAAAGCCTTCTTTAAGGTTGTATTTCCCGATATCGTACCAGGTGTGTTGTCCGGATTTATGCTTGCATTTACCATGTCACTGGATGACTTTGTAATCACACATTTTACAAAAGGACCTGGAATCGATACGCTTTCAACAAAAATCTATACGGAAGTCCGAAAAGGTATCAAGCCTGAAATTTATGCACTTTCTACAATTATGTTTGTTACAGTTCTTGTACTGTTGATTTTGGTTAATTATTCTCCGAAGGAAGAGGAAGAGACAACCGTCAGAAAGAAAGTGCGCAGACCATCCAAAGTTAAGAAGATCATGATACAGAGAGTAGTTCCTGTTGCAATCTGTATTATTTTCATCGGCGGTGGTTTTTATTATGCAAAAGAGAGCGATGTCCTGAATGATGATAAACTGGTTGTCTACAACTGGGGTGAGTATATTGATCCGGAAGTACTGACCATGTTTGAAGAGGAGACGGGGATTGATATAATATATGAAGAATTTGAGACGAATGAGATTCTTTATCCCAAAATCAGTTCCGGTGCAATTGCCTATGACGTGATCTGCCCAAGTGATTATATGATTCAGCGAATGATCAAGAATGATCTGCTTGCGGAAATTGATTTTGATAATATTCCAAATCTGAAAAATATTGGAAAGCAATATCTGGAACAATCCAGACAGTTTGATCCTGAGAATAAATATTCTGTACCATACTGTTGGGGAACTGTTGGTATTCTTTATAATAAGACAATGATAGATGAGCCGGTTGACAGCTGGTCGATCCTCTGGGATCCGAAGTACAAAGATAACATTCTTATGCAGGATTCTGTAAGAGATGCGTTTGGTGTTACACTGAAATATCTTGGATATTCTCTGAATTCTACAGATCTGGATGAGCTGAATGCAGCAAAAGATCTTCTGATCGAGCAGAAGCCACTGGTTCAGGCGTATGTTATTGATCAGGTGCGTGATAAGATGATCGGAAATGAAGCAGCACTAGGTGTGATTTATTCCGGTGAGGCAATCTACACACAAAAAGAAAACTCAAATCTGGAATATGTGATTCCAAAAGAAGGTTCAAATATCTGGATTGATTCCTGGGTAATTCCAAAGAATGCCGAGCATAAAGAAAATGCTGAGAAATTCATTAATTTTCTTTGCAGACCGGATATTGCACTGATGAATTTTGAGTATATTACATATTCTACACCGAATGAGGCCGCGAGAGAGCTGATCGAGGACGAAGATATCCGTAACAGTAAAATCGCTTTCCCGGATCTTTCAAAGTATGATAATCTGGAGACGTTCCAGTATCTGGGAACAGAGGCAGATCAGACGTATGGTGATTTATGGAATAAAGTTAAATCTTCATAACTGTTTCTGAAAACAGATGCAGTCTGTGATTTAAGCAGAAGGCTTTGGAACAGTTATCTGGAAATAAAGTTTATTTGTATGTCAGTGCTCTTGATAATACCGGAAGACCTTCCGGAGAAGCATTGAATGCAGACTATGATGAATTCGGTAACGTCAGGAATACTTATGAGATAGAGGCAGACAGCTTTACAAACTTTGAACCCTATATTTATAACATGGAAAGTCCTTTCTGCTATATAGATATGTCTTCTGGTTACTGGTTTGGAGTTGATAATGCCATCTGCCTGGGACAGAATTAAGAAATGGGTCACTAAAGAAGCAAAAGAACTGTGGAAGAAATTCCTGGGAATATCTGATGGAGAAACGGAATGTGCGGCAGCATGTTGAGCAGATCTATAAGGAGAATCAAATGAAATGGATGAGAAAGTTTCCAACTGCGTAAAATTCTGTAATAGTCGCGAAGAAGCAGAGCAGCATCTGTATTATGCAATGATGATCGGTGAAGAACTTCTGATCAGTGGCGCAGAAGTAGGGCGTGTGGAGGATACGATCAGGCGTATCTGCATTTCATATGGTGCAGAAAGGGTGGATGTATTTTCTATCACGTCCAGCATCGTCACAACGATGTATGGAGAGTTTGGCATCTGTACACAGACGAGACGTGTCAGGGGAATGGCAAATGATCTTGGAAAGCTGGACAACCTGAATCAGCTTTCGCGTTATATCTGTGAGCATCACCCGGAACCGGAAGTAATATGTCAGCGTCTGGAAGAGATCAGGAAAAAGCCTGGATATTCTTTCCAGATGCAGATACTTATCTATGCAGTTATATCCGGGTCGTTTTCAGTGTTCTTTGGAGGAGATGTTCACGATATGATAGCGTCAGCGATGATTGGTATCATATTAAAGCTTCTCGAGGCTTTTCTGAAAAAGGGCGCACTGAATTCAATGATTACGGTATTTCTGTGCTGTGGTGCTGGAGGTATCCTGTCTAACCTTACAGTTGCCACAGGTTTCGGACATCATGCAGACCTGATCAGTATCGGAAACATTATGCTTCTGATTCCCGGAATTGCATTTACTAATTCTCTACGTGATATGTTTTCAGGAGATACGATCACAGGGCTTATCAGATGCATGGAATCCATATTGCTTGCGCTTGTGGTAGGACTTGGATTTACAGCTGCAAATTTGCTTTTTTGACAGGGCGAGACAGAAAAAATAAGGTCAGACAGGAGAAAATCATGCATGCAATAATACAATTACTTGTTTCGTTCACAGGCTCTCTGGGTTTTGCAGCATTGTTTAATGTTCATGGCAGGAAACTCTGGTTTGCAGCACTCGGTGGTGGACTGTCATGGGCGGTATATCTGGCAGTCGGGACAGTGACGGCCAGCCCGTATATCTGTGGCTTCTGGTCAACAGTAGCAATCACTCTGTACGCGGAGTGTATGGCCAGAGTCCACAAGACACCGGTAACGGTATTTCTTGTTTCTGCAACGATTCCGCTGATTCCGGGAGCAGCACTGTATCGTACTATGAACTGGATGATGATGCAGAAATGGGATAAATTTCAGGCAGATGGGACATATACGATTCTTTTTGCTGCAAGTATGGCTGCCGGAATGACACTGACAACAATACTTTTTCGGACAATGTGGAACTGGAAATACCGACAGAGATGGATGTGAATTTCGGAATTTTATATTTGTTCTGAGGACATTTTCTGATTGGAGATAAGGATGGAGACGATAGAGAGTGAAATCTCTTTCTTTCCATCCTTTTTTCAGCTTCTGAAAGCAAGATTTCTAAAAAGCACAGCAATAACAATGTTGAAAAAAGTGCGGAAAAAACGTATTGTTATAGTATATCAATGTATAAGAGTATAAATGAGAAAAGAAAGCAAATAAAGTAAAAGGAGGTACTGAAATGAGCCAGAATAAAGGCAGAGTTACCATTCCTACAAACCTGGATGTGGTAAAAGAAACATTGGAGATTATGGATGAGTGGGGAGCAGACGCGATCCGTGACTGTGACGGTACAGAATTTCCGCAGGAACTGAAGGATACAGGTGCTAAAATCTACGCAACATATTATACAACAAGAAAAGATAATGAATGGGCCAAGGCAAACCCGGATGAAATACAGCAGATGTACATTATGAGTCATTTCCATACAGCTACAGAGGAAAAACTGGAGATTCATCTGATGGATCATCTCTATCCGGACATGCTGAAAGTAAATACACGTGATGATATTACCAGATGGTGGGAAGTTATTGACCGTACAACAGGTGAGGTTGTTCCGGTCAGCGAATGGTCCTATGATGAAACAACCGGAAATGTAGTGATCAAACCTGCAAAACCTTTTCACGAATATACGGTAAGCTTTCTTGCATACATTATGTGGGACCCGGTTCATATGTATAATGCAGTAGTAAATGATTGGAAAGACGTTGAACCGCAGATTACTTTTGACGTGCGTCAGCCTAAAACGAGAGAACATTCACTGAATCGTCTCCGTCGTTTTCTGGAATCCCATCAGTATGTAAATGTTGTACGATTTACTACGTTTTTCCATCAGTTTACTCTGATTTTTGATGAACTTGCGAGGGAAAAATATGTTGACTGGTTTGGATATTCCGCATCCGTCAGCCCTTATATTCTGGAACAGTTTGAAAAAGAAGTCGGTTATCCTTTCCGTCCGGAATATATTATCGATCAGGGATATATGAATAATACATATCGTATTCCGTCTAAGGAATTTAAAGATTTCCAGGCTTTCCAGCGCAGAGAAGTAGCAAAGCTTGCCAAAGAGATGGTTGATATTGTTCATGAATATGGCAGAGAAGCTATGATGTTCATGGGTGATCACTGGATCGGTATGGAGCCATTTATGGATGAATTTGCTTCTATCGGACTTGATGCAGTTGTTGGAAGTGTTGGAAATGGTGCTACACTGCGTCTGTTCAGTGACATCAAGAATGTAAAATACACAGAAGGCCGTTTCCTTCCATATTTCTTCCCGGATACCTTCCATGAAGGCGGAGACCCGGTCAAAGAAGCAAAAGTAAACTGGGTAACTGCAAGACGTGCAATTTTAAGAAGCCCTATTCAGAGAATTGGATATGGCGGATATCTGAAACTTGCGCTTGAATTCCCGGATTTTGTTGAATATATCAAAGATGTCTGTGAAGAATTCCGCACTCTTTATGATAATATCCAGGGTGTGACACCGTATTGTGTGAAGCGTGTGGCCGTACTGAACTGCTGGGGAAAAATGCGTTCCTGGGGAAATCATATGGTACATCATGCTATCTATTATAAACAGAATTATTCTTATTTTGGAATCATCGAGGCTCTGAGTGGAGCACCGTTTGAGGTTTCATTTATCAGTTTTGATGATATTCTGGCAGATAAAGACCTTCTGAAAAATTTTGATGTTGTAATAAACGTTGGTGATGCCGATACTGCACAGAGTGGCGGCGAGTACTGGGTAAATGAGACGATCGTTACTGCTGTAAAAGAATTTGTATATAACGGCGGCGGATTTATCGGAGTTGGTGAACCGGCAGCTCATCAGTGGCAGGGACATTATTTCCAGCTTGATGACGTACTCGGAGTAGAAGAAGAAAACGGATTCAATCTCAACAAAGACAAATACAACTGGGAAGAACACAGAGATCATTTTATCCTGGCAGACAGCGAAGGAGAAGTTGATTTTGGTGAGGGTAAGAAGAATATTTATGCTCTTGACGGAACCGATATTCTTATTCAGAATGATCAGGAAGTTCAGATGGCAGTGAAGAGCTTTGGAAAAGGTCGTGGAGTTTACATCAGCGGTCTTCCGTACAGCTTCAAGAACAGCCGTGTCCTTTATCGTGCAGTGCTCTGGTCCGCTTCTGCTGAGGAAGAACTGAACTGCTGGTATTCCACAAACTACAATGTTGAAGTTCATGCTTATGTGAAAAATGGTAAATACTGTGTCGTAAACAACACCTATGAGCCACAGGATACTGTTGTTTATAAGGGAGATGGAAGCAGTTTCGAACTTCACATGGAAGCAAACGAGATCAAATGGTACCAGATCTGAAAGTAAGACGGTGATCTGCCATTGTTGAATAATTGATTTTAAGTCATCCAGAAACCAGTTATTACATACCTGTTCATTATACATTGAGCAGTCAGTGATAATGGAAAATGGATGACTTAATTTATGAAAGAAAATATCTCAAAGTGTGGACATTACCATTTTCGGACATGTTTTTCAATAAAATCCAGAATGGCATACAGCCCCATTGCGATCACGCACAGGATTACGATGGACATCAGCACCCATGTCAGTTTGAATAACCTTGCGTACATACGGATATGATTTGATATCGCAAAATAGAAAATAAGATATGCTGAAAATGTCCCAAAAAAAATGAATTAGTCCAATCTGGCGATTCTCTTGATTTTGAGGACGAAATAGTGTACTGTGCAGCTAAGAACGGATGTTCATGAAAATAAAATAAACAATAAATTATTTTATATTATTTTAAAAAACCTATTGACATATTAAGGAACGTATGCTATATTATAGTTACAAACAAGAGAGAGAACAAATCAGTAAAAAATCCTGACAGGCATGGCAAAGAAGCGGGCCTCCTATAGAGAGATAGGACGCCGACGGGCCGAAGGCTACATGGAGAGCTGGATAAAAAACATTGATTTAAAGCCTCTTGTATGTATAGACAACACAGCACTTTTATAACTGAAAAACATGAACCCCTGTAATTAAAAGCAAGGTGGGATAAACCGGGTCTGCCCCTAAAAAAATGATGATGAGATGGGCATAATAGAATTGACACGGACATCGACCATATTGGCAGTGTGGTATTGTAAGTGTAAAACGCGTAATGGCGTTACACGTATATGGATTAATCTAATAATCCATGTATTAAGACAATACTGCACTGCCTTTTTTTGCGTTTTTATCCTGCCACAGGGAAACTGAAAGGAGATCAAATTATGATAACAGAAAAACCCAAAAGAATTCCTACAAGACCGGGAAAACCGATGTTCAAATATTACCTGAAGATTCTGATTGACAAAGAGGATTTTGACGTAATCCAGCCGTTTGTTGATCTGGCCAAGGCAAGGGATTGTTAAAGGACAGTGGTTCTATAGACAAGACGGAAGCAAAAAGAAAACATCTGCAAACGGATTTAGATTTATTGAGAAAGTGTCTGTATAAAAATAGCTTAGTAGAGCTGTTGTGAGATGAGGTGATAGTATGGTTACACTGAAAATGCCGGCATTTAACCTGTGCATGTTAGCTGGTTATGCGGAACAGGTGCCGGAATTACATAGATTAAAAAACGGCAACGAATTTGCCGAATTTTCCATTCTGGTACCGGGAGAAATTGGTAGCTATAAAATTTACGCCACAGGAGATCTAGCCAGGGCAGTTGCAGCAGATTTAAAACCCGCCGAGGCAGTAATCCTGTTCGGCCGGACCACTACCGCGAAGGGCTCCGGACAGATTTGTTTACAAGCCGTTCGTGCAGTAAATCACGGCGCGGAAGCAGACTTGCAGCATTTGGACGCGTTGACTGTTGCAAAAGGATTTAATATCCAAGTACCCAGTGTTGGTTACCACCGCGTGTAAGAAAAAAGGAGGCGAAAAAATGAACAAACTGGACGCCATAAATGACATGAAACGCCAGATTGGGCAGCAGGAATTGGAACAGACTCTCTCTTATTACAACATCCGCGTTACGCGGAAGAGGATGCTGTGCCCATTCCCTGGACACAATGACAGGCACCTGGGTAATTGTGTCTTGGGAGACCGTGGGTACATAAGATGTTTTTCCTGCAACAGATCCGCCAACGCGATCGACCTGGTAATGCAGTTTGAAAATTTACCCTACATACAAGCGATTGAATTTATCTGGACGACCATTTTAGGACGAACACTTCCTGAATACGACAGGCCGGAGAGAAGAAGAACTCCTGTATTACCCGTAAAAGACCTGGAATTTATCGGATTATTGTCCCCATCTGCCAGATACGTAAAAAGTTATGTAAACTGCACGGATGACAAAAATGAGGAAATTCCGGACGGGTATTTTATGGACCACGACGGACTGGAAGAATTCGGAATTTACAGGCAGGAGAGGTCGAATTCTTTCTACGAGCTGCTGGAAAATGATCCGGCAACAGCAAAGGCAATCCTGGCTGGTAAATGCAGAGAGACTGCAGAGCGGTTCCAGCAGGTACTGGCGGACTTAGACAGACCCTGGACCGAATACGGCAGAAGTGCAGCCTCCGATCCCGCATTTAAAAAAGACACTCAGGATTACTGTCTGAATCAGATTAAAAAATGTAATACTATAATGAACAAAATAAAAACAATTCAGATTGCAAAAAGGACAGCATCGTAAACAACAAATAAAAATAATAAATGATTTAAAAAGATGTTAAAAAACTTATTAAAAACTATTGACAAATAACCGAACATATGCTATTATGTATATGTAATCAAGAGAGGCAAAACCTCAAAAGATTTACACACACTTTATATTTTATTATTATTAGGAAAATTAGGAAAACTTTAGTAACCGTAAACCAGCACCCATTTTTGAGAGGAGTTGACAAAAATGCCTGAGAGAAAATGGAATTTGAGAGCATGCAGAGCAAATGCAAACCTGACACAGCAGGAAGTAGCAGATACACTCCATGTCAGCGTAGTTACCGTGAACGGTCATGAGAACAACCGCGTGAAACCGTCCTACGCGCAGTTGATCGCATACTCCAAAATTTACGACGTCCCGATCGAAATTATCGACTGTGAGACAAGAGATTAATTTTAATCTCAAAAAAAACAGTACCTTGAGAATCGAATATTATGTTCACAATTTTAATTATTATAATCATAGAAGGAATTTACTATATATCATCTCAAAAAAAATCTTTAGAAAATCCAAATATATAAAGAGACGGATGATATCAGATGAATTATGAGCCAATCGCTGTTTTACCAGCGAAATGAGCTAAAATCTTAGAAGGAAACTTGAGCAACACAGAATTATCTGGACGAAATTACGAACAGGTTTTGTTCAGACTCGGAAATTTCTTTTCCATTTCTTACAGAATCATTCTGTAGATACGGATACAGTTTTGAATAAAACGTACGTATTATATAGAAGAAATTTTGCAGGAAAAACAGAAATATCTGAAAACAGGTTTATTCTGTACAAAACAGAAATCCTTGAAAAACAGATACATTCTGAAAGAAATGGAAAATGGAACCTCCAAACAAGGGATAATTCTGCAAAAATCAAGTTTCAAATTAAGATTTGAAAAGAAATCTGATATCACTGTCTCTTTTTCTTTTCTTCTTTCTAAAATTCTTAAGCCGGAAGTCTCCGGCAGGAACCTCAATTTTTTAAAATTTTATACAACATTCTATTTGATTTTCTCGCATAACTATCAATTTTATCTTTACAGAATAGGAGAAAATCTATCTATGAACAACATTACTATTATCGGAAGACTGTCGCAAGATCCGACAGTTGGAAAATCCAAATCCAACGGAGAACCGGTAACGCTCTTTAACATTGCGTCTGACAGCTCAATTCCGAACAAAACTGACTTTATCCACTGCATGGCCAATTATCAGACTGGGAAATATGTAGCACAGTATGGAGCAAAGGGCATGACAATTTACGCGGAGGGAGAACTTACGACCGGAGAGCATACAAACATGGACGGCGTGAAGGTTCCGAATTTTACGATTATGGTTCGCAAGGTAAAATTTTTGAGTAAGAATCCGAAGCAGCAGCAGTCCGGACAGACACAGCATCCGCAGCAGCAGGTACCAACTCCACAGGGTAACGGCAATTACCAGCAGAGACCGGCACAGCAGCAGGGACCGCAGTTTAGAAATAGTGCGCCGATCTATCAGGAGGTATGCAGGGGCGGACAGCAGCAGTCCAGAAATGGATTTACGCCGGGAGGAAATGGTAATTACCCGGCACCGCCGAAATACCAGCAGCCTAAAACGGATTTTTTAGAGGTTCCTGATATGGAAGATTGCCCGTTTAATTAAGCGGGCAGATGCACAGAAGAATTTTTGACAAAATTGAGGTGAATATAAAATGAAGAAAACAAGAAATTTCCAGTTGGCAGTGAACAGGTTAAAGGCGTCTAGTCGAGCGATTAAGAAAAATGTGAATAGGTACCGCGATCAAAAAACGGAAGACCCCCAGATGTCAATTGAGGATTATTTCCCTCGCTGGGAGGAGGGCGATTATGAGTAGACGTTTTGTAAAATTACAGCCGGATAGTTTCCAGATGGCACTGAAAAATGGAACGCTTCCGAACTACATGAAGGTCTGGAGTCCGGAAAGGCTCCAGATCGTAGAAGAACTTTATAACCTGACAGTTTTTCTGAAGGACGTCCAGCCTGGAAAAATTACCGTGGTTGACGCACCGTGCGGACTTGGCAAAAGCTCTCTGATGCGCGGTATTGCGGTTCTGGCAGCTGAAGGCAAATTGGACTGGCATCTGTGATCCAGGAAATAAATAGATTGAGAATCCGCGGTTGGTGTGAAAATCCTGCAGATGCGAAAAATTATGATATTACGGTAATCTGGGCAATCCGCGGCAGAAAACAGGGTACGTATGATCCGACAGAAGAGGATTTTTACGAAAAATTACTCCGGAAGACAATGGAATATTTTAGTTCGGACTGTTCTAAAAAAGAAGATTATCGATATATTCCGAGCAAAATGAGTCCACGTTTCCAGAGTCATGAAAAAATTGGGACAAAAATGAACAAACTCTTTGAGTGGTGGAGAGGTCTTAAACCTGGCACGGAATTTACCGTGAAAGACATGGCGGACGTTGTAAATATGACACGCGGAGCCTTTAACGCGATGATGGCGAAACCGCAAAATCAGGAAATTGTGAGGCTCATCCGCGGTGAAAATGATTGTAATGTACGCAAGGCTAGAGGTAGAGTCGGATACATTTATGTAAAACCGGTAACGGAATGGGATGAAAAGCCTGCAGAACCTGCAGAAGAAACGATCGTTTACGAGCAGCAGACGCTTGATTTTACAAATGTAATGTAACCAATTTTTGAAATTTTTGTCGGGGAACTATATATGTAAAATTGCAGATTTTTAAGTTTTCTTTTGGCTCATAATTTTGGAAACTTGCCATTTCTAAAACCATCATCCAGCAAGAAAACCATCCGAAATGAGCTATTGATTTTAAAAATACCTAATCTCTATTACATATTTTAAAAATTAATAGCACGTACGGTTGGAAGGTGGTTTTGAGTTTTTGAATTTTACCAGCTGATAAAAAATTAATAGCCTGTAGGATCCCTGGCAGTTTTCCATACCGGATGGAGATTTAGGCTCTTATAATCATAAACTTTTATGACTATTGTGCAATATATACAAATATTAGACTTTAAAACACTTGTAAACTGTATAAGTAATATATAACCCTACTGGTATATATATATCAGTACGGTTATACATTAGAACAGCACGTACTAAAATAAAAGCCAGTAACGATACAGATATAGTTCCCCGAGGAATTTCATTTTTTCAAAATGAAGGGAGTTTTGAATATGAAAATGGTGCCTAGAAAATTGAACGTAGAAATTAAACACAGCAGGGATGCTCTTGGACGCAGGTATGTATGCCTCTGCGCATGTGATTCCCTCGGCAAAGTGCGCTATAGCCGCACGTATATTTACAATCCGCACGCCGGCACATGGCATTTTGCGGAGGGTGGAAAACTTACAGAAGTTTCTCAGGAGCGTGTTTTCAGGGATCTGGTAAACACGTACAAGAGTTTGATGAGCGTAGAAGACCTGATTTCAGAAAATCTGACAGTTGTCGAGGAGGGATATTGATGGCTGAAAAGGCAAAAACAAAACGCACTCCGCAGCAGATCGGGCGTGCCTCCAAACAGAAGGGCGTGAGGTTTGAACTGGAAGTCGCGCATTATTTCCAGAGCAACGGTTACCCAGAGGCCCACAGAACAGCACAGCATTGTGGCAAAACCGGAGATGCAGGAGATGTAGAGGGTATTGCAGGATTACATATAGAGTGTAAACGCGTAGAAAAACTGAATTTGTACAATGCCTATCATCAGGCTGTGCGGGATAATTCCGCAAAAAATGTTGGTGACATTCCGGTAGTAATCCATAAAAAGAGCAGGGAGGAAACGCTTGTTTCCCTCTCCCTGGACGACTTTATAAAAATTTTTTCTACCTATAAAAACGAGGAGGGCGAATGATATGAGTGAATTGAGATTATGCAAAGAGGATTTTCTCCAGTACCGCGCTCTGGAGGTGCAGGAAAAATATTACAAAAAACAGCTGGCTGAATTGCGCGACAAATATTTGATTGTGGATACCGTCCAGGATTACAGAACTGGCCAGGCCCGCGCAGTCAAAATTGAGGATGTCCAGCAGACCGCGTATCAGAGGGAGAAAGCCCTCATCGAGGCAATCATTCTGGAAATCACCCAGAAACGCTGGATTATCCGTCGCACGATAGATATGGCGGCGTTGGATAGAGACGTGGAAAAAAGCATGCAGATTGTCGTTGCATTGGTGATAATCGGCGGAGAGAGGTATGGAATTGCAATGTCTGTAAAAAGAATCTGCGAAGTGATTATGAGAGATGAAA
>OLNE01000669.1_pt1 | contig 30043 bp, 22 predicted proteins | sample 1672431 | NCBI WGS metagenome assembly OLNE01 (sample SAMEA3136685, study PRJEB25190) | human gut metagenome | reverse complement strand
AGATCAGGTCGACGATGAGCTTCATCTCGTGGATGCACTCGAAGTAGGCGTTGCGGGGGTCGTAGCCAGCCTCGACCAGGGTCTCAAAGCCAGCCTGCATGAGGGCGCAGACGCCGCCGCACAGAACAGCCTGCTCGCCGAACAGGTCGGTCTCGGTCTCGGTGCGGAACGTGGTCTCCAGCACGCCGGCGCGAGCGCCGCCGATGCCGGCAGCGTAGGCCAGGGCGATGTCGAGAGCGTCGCCAGTGGCGTCCTGCTCAACAGCCACGAGGCAGGGCGTGCCCTTGCCGGCCTGGTACTCGGAACGCACAGTGTGGCCCGGGGCCTTGGGGGCAACCATGGCAACGTTGACGTCCGCCGGGGGCTTGATGAGGCCGAAGTGGATGTTGAAGCCGTGGGCGAACATGAGCGTCTTGCCGGCGGTGAGGTTGGGGGCAATGCTCTCCTTGTAGAGGGCAGCCTGCTTCTCGTCGTTGATGAGGATCATGATGATGTCGGCAGCCTTGGCAGCCTCGGCGCTCGTCATGACCTTGAGACCCTGAGCCTCGGCCTTTGCCCAGCTCTTGGAGCCCTCGTACAGGCCGATGACCACGTTGACGCCGGAATCCTTCAGGTTCAGTGCATGGGCATGGCCCTGGGAGCCGTAGCCGATGATGGCGACGGTCTTACCGGCCAGCTTCTGCAGATCGCAGTCCTGCTGATAAAAAATCCTGTTCTCAGCCATGCTCTCTAACTCCTTCTCAGTACTTTCAAATGTATCCCAAAGCCCTTGACGGACTACAGATGGGTGACGCTGCCGATGGTAGAACCGCCGCGTTGCAAGGAGACTACGCCGGTACGGCAAATCTCAAGAATCGTATAATCCTTCATAAGGCTGATAAACGTGTCGATGCAGCGCGTGGATCCGGCAAGCTGGATGACCATGGAATCGCGGGTATAGTCGACGATCTTCGCCTCGTAGGCGGCCAGCGCGGTGTGAATCTCCTCGCGGGTGGCGGCGTCGTTCTTCATCTTGATAAGCAGAAGCTCACGAGAGACCGAGTCATCGTCGAGCTGCTTGACGTCCATGACGTCCTGCAGCTTGTAGAGCTGGTTGACGAGCTGCTCCTTGCTCTCCTCGTTGCCCTCGAAGATGGTCGTGATACGCGAGACCTCGGGGTTCTCGGTGCAACCCACGGTGAGGCTCGAGATGTTGAACTGGCGGCGACGGAACATGCTCGTCACGCGGTTGAGCACGCCGGGCTGGTTCGACACGAGGACTGCCAGGGTGTACTTCATGGCTACTCCCCTTCCTTGACGATGATGTCGTCGATTGCGCCACCGGGAGGCAGCATCGGCATGACGAACTCGTCCTTGTCGATGAGGCAATTGATGACATAGGGGCCGGCGTAATCGAAGGCGCGGGTCAGAGCGGCGTCGAGGTCCTCGATCGAGGACACCGTCTCGCCGTCGGCGCCGAAAGCCTTGGCCAGGGCGACGAAGTCGGTAGGACGGTCGAGCGTCGTCTGGGAGTGGTGGCCGTTGAAGAACAGCGTCTGCCACTGGCGCACCATGCCAAGCACACCATTGTTGAGCAGCAGGATTGTGACGGGCACGTGGTTCCAGGCAAGCGTGGCCATCTCTTGGACGCACATGCCGAAGGAACCGTCGCCCGTGACGAGCGCCACATGCTGGCCCGTGCCCATGGCCGCGCCCAGCGAGGCGCCCAGGCCGAAGCCCATGGTGCCCAGGCCGCCGCTGGAGATGAAGGTGCGGGGCTTGGAGAGGGCAACCGTCTGGGCGGCCCACATCTGGTGCTGGCCCACGTCGGTCACCACGGGGGTGTCGGGCGTGAGATGGGCGTTGAGCTCGAGAATCGCGTTGCGGGGCGTCATACCCTCGCGCTTATCGGTGGCCTGCTCGTCCTCAAAGACGCGCAGCTCGGCGATCTTCTCCTGCCATGCGGGACGCTCGCGACGCTCGACCTTATCGAGCAGGTTATCGAGCGTGAGCTTGAGGTCGCCGCGCAGGGCCACGGCGGCGTGCACCGTCTTGCACAGCTCGGCGCCGTCGACGTCGATGTGGACGATCTTGGCATGCGGGGCAAATGCGGAGACCTTGCCGGTAGAGCGGTCGTTGAAACGCGCGCCGCAAGCAATGATGCAATCTGCCTCGTTCATGCCGACAGAGCAGGCGTAATGGCCGTGCATACCCTCCATGCCCAGGAAGCGGGGGTGGTTGGTAGGCACGCCGGAGATGCCCATCATCGAGCAGCCCACGGGCGCGTCGATCTTGTCGGCAAGAGCGAGCAACTCGTCAGTCGCAGCGGAAGCGATGAGGCCACCGCCGAAGTAGATGAAAGGACGCTCAGATGCGTTGATGATTTCAGCAGCCTCCTCGATGCGCACCTGCTTGGCAGCATGCATCGGGTCAGCAGGCACGACGGGGGCGGCGACGTACTCGGTCAGGGCCGCCTGAACGTCCTTGGGCACGTCGACGAGCACGGGGCCGGGGCGGTCGGACTTGGCGATGCGGAACGCCTCGCGGATGGTGTCGGCCAGCTCTTCGACCGTCTTCACGAAATAGTTGTGCTTCGTGATGGGCAGCGTGATGCCCGTGATGTCGATCTCTTGGAAGGAGTCAGTGCCGATGAGGGCGTTGGACACGTTGCCCGTGATGGCAACGAGCGGGGTGGAGTCAAGGTAGGCAGTGGCGATGCCGGTCACAAGGTTGGTGGCACCGGGGCCCGAGGTGGCAATGACGACGCCGACCTTGCCGGTGGCGCGAGCATAACCGTCGGCTGCATGGGAAGCACCCTGCTCATGGGCGGTCAGGACATGGTGAATCTCGTCCTGATACTTAAAGATGGAGTCGTAAATGTTAATGACCTGGCCTCCGGGATAACCGAAGACCGTCTCGCAGCCCTGCTCAATGAGCGTGCGGACGATGATGTCCGCTCCTGAGAGTTGCATGGGCACCGTCCTTTCCTGGTGTACACCGCCATCGGAGTAAATTCGGCAGATTGTAAGGCATTTCACACACTCCTAATGTTAAAGTCGCTGGTCGGACATATTGCTGAAACAAACGGCACATGTACCCGTCGCAAAAAGGCCGCGAACGTACACAAGGTGGCACCCCAAAGGTTTGTGACTAAATGGTCTAAGGGGTCGAGAAAATACAGCTCGCCTGCTAAAATCACCCGTTAGTCTATGAAAGAAAGGTCCACACCATGCAACTCAGCACACACATAGCCCGCATGGCCGTGTTGCCCCTCGCCCTCGGCGTCGCCGTGGCAGGGCTAGGAATGGGCGTGGCTGCCCAGACGGCCCATGCCGAGGCGAGCGCCTCGACCCTGGCCGCACTCTCCGACGCGCAGGCTCGCTACGCTGCAGCCACCCAGGAGCTCGACAGTCTCTACCAGCAGGTATACGAGGCCCAGGGCGCCTATGAGGCGACGACCGCGCAGCTCGACTCCACCAACCAGGCCATCGCCGACACCCAGGCCCTCATCGCCGAGCAGAAGGCCCAGCTCGAGGAGGCCCAGGATGTCCTGGCCGATCGCCTGGGCGCCGATTACCGCGCCGGCGAGGCCAACATGCTCGACGTCATCTTCTCGGCCACCAGCTTCGAAGACCTCGTCAGCCGCATCTACTATGCCGGCAAGATCTCCGACGCCGACGCACAGGCCATCCAGGACGTGAAGGACATCAAGGCCGCCCTTGAGGCCAGCGAGGCCCAGCTGCAGGACCAGCGCGTGCAGCAGGAGCAGCTCCAGGCCCAGCAGGCAGCCGACCTGCAAAGCCTCAACGAGCAGACTGACGCCTGCGCCGCTTATGTCGCCAGCCTCGACTCCGAGGTGCAATCCCTCTACGCCCAGGCGCAGGCTGAGGCCCAGGCCGCCGCACAGGCTGCCGCCCAGCAGGTCGCCAGTGCAGCCCAGCAGCAGATGCAGGAAGTCATCTCCGCTGCTGAGGACGCCGGTTACCACTACGACGAGAGCACCGGCGACTGGAGCGACTCCAGCGGCAATACCGTGAGCTCCGACACGGTGAGCAACGCCACCGGCTATGACGTGAGCTCCATCATCTCGACCGCGCAGAGCTACATCGGCACCAACTACGTGCTGGGCGGCGAGAGCTACGGCGGCATCGACTGCTCCGGCCTCACCTCGGCCGCATATGGCGGGTCGCTTCCCCACTACTCGGGCGACCAGTACGACAACGTGGTGAGCAACGGCAGCTACACCTCCGACATCGGCTCGCTTAACCCCGGCGACCTGGTGTTCTACACCAACTCCAGCGGCAACATCTACCATGTTGCCCTGTACGTTGGCAACGGCCAGGTCATCGACGCCATCCCCAACGGCGGCGTGCAGCTGCGCGACTACAACTACGTCGACGGCTACATCGGCGGCGGCACCCCCTCGGTGTAACCCACGTCACACTTCAGCGTCTCTTGCGCCCCGTTCGGCAGCTTGGCCGGGCGGGGCTTTTTCATTGCGTGATATGCTCGCCGCCACGCAACACGACATCGAAGGGACTGGCCCCGTGAAAATCTGCATCCTAGGCGACAAGGCCTACTATAAGCGCATCTTGCCTGACAATACCCGCGTCGACTCCCCCGACGTGGTGTTTTTGGGGCGCGGTGCCACAAACGACGAGGTTGTGGCCGCCATGCCTGACGCGCAAATCCTCATAGCCGATGCCATCGCCACAGTCGACGCCGACCTCATCAGCCGCCTACCGCAGCTGCGCCTCATCCAAAGCGAGGGCGTGAGCTACAACAGCTTTGACTGCGCCTGCGCGGCTGAGCGCGGCGTCTTCGTGTGCAACAACGCGGGAATGAACTCAGGCGCCGTCGCCGAGCAGGCGATCCTGCTCATGCTGGGTCTTCTGCGCAGCGTGGCCACAAGCGACGCGGCCGTGCGACAGGGCAGGCAGATGGAGGTCAAGATGCACTTCATGCGCGAGGGCATCACCGATCTTGCCGACTGCACCGTGGGACTGGTGGGCATGGGAGCCATCGGGCAGGCGACGGCGGCGCGTCTGCGCGCCTTTGGGTGCCGCGTGCTGTATGCCAACCGTTCACACAAGCCCGCCGAGCTCGAGGAAACGCTGGGCATCGAGTATGCGGAACTCGACGAGCTGCTCGCAAAGAGCGACATCGTAAGCCTGCACTGTGCGGTGACCCCCGAAACAAGCGGTATGGTCAATGCGAGCTTCCTCGCAAAGATGCGACCGGGCTCATACCTCATCAACACCGCACGCGGCCAACTCGTGGACAATAAGGCGCTTGCGAAGGCGCTTGAGAGCGGACACCTGGCCGGGGCAGGCCTGGACACCGTGCACCCCGAGCCCGTGGAGCTGTCGAACCCCCTGCTCCAGCTCTCAACGCAGGCCTCGCAGCACGTGCTTTTCTCCCCGCACCTGGGCGGCATCACCACGGGCAGCATGCGCCGCGGGCAGGCCCACATGTGGGACAACGTGGCGCGGCTCGAGGCTGGCGAGCGCCCCACATGCATCGTGAACGGGCTTTAGGCCCAGAGAATCCCCCAGTACGAAAAGGGCCCCTCACGGGGCCCTTTTGCTGCTAGATGATGCCGAGGTTGCCTCGGTCGAAGGCGTCGGGCTTGGTCTGTCCCACAAGGCGGTCATAATAGGCCGAGAAGCGCTCCACCGCGGCGCCGTTGGCGTCCGTCGCGCCCACGACACCGTGCTCGTCGCTTACAAGCATGACCTCGTCGCCAGGCTGCGCCTGCATCTCGGGATTGAAGGAGACCTCCATCTTGAGGGTCTTCGCCAGGTCGGCGATAAGCGAGTTTGCGCCCGACAGCACGCGCTCGGCATCCATAAGCGCCACGAGCGACATCTTGTCCCCTTCCTCGCGCACAACCCAGGCAACCTCGCCAGGCACGGGGTCGTCGGCGCAGGCACGGGCGCGCTCGATGAGAGCCTGCGCGTCCATGGGCTCAAGCGCGACATAGGGCTCAACACCCATGAGGGCGCGGCCTTGGTCGTCCACCACAAACGTCATGACGCCGTTGGGATCCTTGAGGGCGCCTTCGGCCAAAGTCCACTCGATGTGCTGCCTCGCCCAGCTCTTGAGGCCCGCCGCAAGGCCGCGCGACTCAAAGGCATGCAGGTGCCTGCTCTTGAGCGGCAGGGCGCACTTGTGCAGGCGCCAGCGCACGGAAATGACGGGCTCGCCCGCAACCAGGTCCTCGGGGATGAATTCGCTCATTGTCGGTCGTTCCTTCTCTCTAAGCGGTGATGGTTGGGCCTTGATCGGTCGTATTGGAATCGCACGTACGCGGCTGCCCCTCATCCGATGACTGCGACGAGGGAGCAGGGTCTCGAACCTCGGCGTCGACGTGCACCACGTCGTCATGGTTGGAAGCCTTGCGCAGGTAGTACATGCCGGCGGCGATGGCCGCGGCGCCCGGGCCCGGCAAGACGAGCATGGGCAGCCCTGCCATGATAAGCAATGCGCCCACCGCTTTGTTGCCCACAGGGCCAAAGTCGTCCTTAGCGCCTTTAGGATACACACGAGCATAATCGCGCTTGCCGCCCGGCCCCTTGACGTAAGCCTCGACCACGACGTCTTGGCCGGTGCGGGCGTTGTGCACCGTGTGAGCATGCGCATCAGCCTCGCGCATGTCCGCCGCGTTCTTCACCGCGACCTCGGCGACCGCCTTGGCCGCCGTCTTGCCTGCTCGGCTCGCCGCCGTCTTCGCCGCGCTGGCAGCCGCATTGGCCACGGCGCTTGCAGGGCGCTTGCCCTTGAGGGCGGCAAAGGCCGCAGACTGCGCGGCCTCGACCGCCGCCTCGGCCACGGCGGGAGCCGCCTTCTCGACGGCATCCACCACAGCAGGCGCGGTGCGCGACGCAGCCCGTTGCACGGCAGGCACCGCAGCTTGAACGCCGTCGCAGGCCGCCTGCGCACCCGCCTGCACCCCATGGGCAACGGTTTCGGCAGCATGCCGCGCGGCTACGGGTGCCTGAGCGGCCACCTCACGCGCCTTCTCAACAGCCTTGCCAGCGGCGTCCTTCACAGCTGGCGTCACACGCTCGGCGGCGTCCTTCATAGCGGGCGCAATACGCTCGGCGGCATCCTTCGCAGCAGGCACGGCGGCACGCGCCGCGCGCTCAGCTTCCAAGCGCGCTTTGCGTCCAAAGGCCATGACCTTGCTTGTCAAATCCATATCGTCACCCCATTGCTTCGGTCACGGGCGCTTATACCTCCAGCGAGCTGAGCACCGGGGCCATGGCGTCGTCGTGCCTGCCTATGGCGGAGGCCCCTAGCAACTTGAAGGCAAGACCCTTGTTCCCCGCATCGAGCACGGTGCCTGCGGCCTTCACCAGAAAGTCGATGTTACGCTGGCAAAGGTCGAGGTCAATGCCCGCCCCTTGCAAGACGAGCTTCGCCTCGCGCTCGGTAAACGTCTTGATCTCGACACCCCTGCGCTCGGCCAGGTCACGCAGCTCAGTGGAGGCGACATCGGCCAGCGTGCGATCGTAGGCGACGCTGCGCTGGTAGCATGCCATGCCGGCATCGAGCTCGTCGGTCATGCAGAAGGCGTATCCCAGCCAGTAGAGCGCAAGCCCCAGGTCCTTGGGGTTCCACATGATCTTGAAGGCGCTCTTGAGCGTCGAGATCTCGCTCACATAGTCAAACGACGAGAAGTAGCAGCGAGCCAGGCGCAGGTAGCTTGCCGCCACACTCGGGGCGAGCTCAACGCAACGCCGAGCATGCGCAATAGCCTGCTCGGAAGCGTCGAGGTTGTCGTCGAGCAGGGAAGACAGACGGTAGTGCGCCATGAAGTACTCGTCGGCGCACAAGGCCAAATCGCGACCTGCCAGGTCGTCCGTGCAGCACAGGCCATACAGGGCACGCGCGGCGTACGAGTCGAAATAGCGGAAGCACCGCGTCTTGGAGTCGACGAACCACCCGTTCATGTCGGAGGAGTCAACCATCTCCTCCAGGATGCGACGCGCCTCGTGGGGATTCTTGCCCACCGCCTGTGCGGCACGGGCCATCTGAGCCTGCAGGCCATAGATGTCGTCGAGCGCCATGGCCGCTTCGTCATGCGAGTCCGCCTCAATGGCGTCGGTCGCGATGCCCTCGATCACACGCATGAGGGCCGCGCGCGTGAGGGGATTTTCTGTGCGCTCATAGGCATCGCGGGCCTGGGCAATCGCCGCAAGGCTGTCGTCGCCCTCAAAGCTCTCCATGATGCGGCGGGCCTCTTCCTTGCGACTCGCACCCTCGAAAATGCCGAGGTCGCAGACGCGACGAGCCGCCAGTTCGGCCCCACCTTCCTCAGACAGGACACGTTGGTCGAGCTCAACCTCGCGCACGGCTTCCTCACTGGCAAAGGGTTCATCGCCCAGGTTGAAGAGGGGCTTCACGCCCACGAGCCCGCGATGTGCATCAAGGCTGAAGACATGAGGGGCGCTGGAAATCGCCTCGAACGGGTCGGCCTGGCAGCGGGCGCGGCCGTCGGCGTCGATAAGCATGGCATTAAGCTGGTCTCGGCTCAGGCGAGCGGAGAGCACGCACTCAGGTTCGGTGGGGGCACAGATCTCACCGATACCAGGCAAGATGAGAAAGGGCTCAGGCTTTGCGCCATTGGCCGACGCGCCGGCGAGCTTCTGCGCGGCGCCAAACCCACGCCGCACATTCACCCAAACCTGCTCTACATCGGGACATGCCCAAAAACCAACGGCCGCGCATGCCAAAAGAGAGAAGGCCGCGTAGCGGCTCGCAAGCCCCTGGCGCATTTCCTCATCGCATGGTTGCCAACACCCCTGCTCCTTGTCCCAGCGCAGACCCGGCATGACGCAGGCGGGCATCGATGCAATCTCCACCACCAAGGTATGTCCCTTGGCGTCGTAATCAAACTCATATTCCAGGCGATACGGCAGTCGCAGACACTCGCACCCCCGCGCGAAAGCCATGCGAACGTCGAGGTCTCCCGCTCCAGCAGGAGCAGACTGGGCATGTACGGGATTGCCGCCCAGGTACGGATCGGCCGCGGCCAGGGCATGGTCGGTGCACCATGCGTCGAGCTCGGCAGTCTCAGCGGGACCCATCGCCTGCAGTTTTTCGGCACCGTAGGCACGCTGCATGCCCACAAGGCGATTGAACAGGCCCTCGGCCTCCAACAACATGCGGGCCCCCCCTGCGTTTACCTGCGAGGGATCGAAGATGACATAGAACGCGTCCGCATACTTCGTCGTACGCATCATCTTTATTTGAGGAGCAGGGGCCACAGGACCTGCGGAACCCGGAGCGGCCCCGAGCACCGTGAGGCCAGGGATTCCGCTGGCAGCTAGGGCGCCGCCAATCACAGCCGCAATGTGCTGCACGACCTGGCTTGCCTGGGGAGCGTCTCCGGTAGGCTGGGACGCAAGCGAGCCCAAGAAGGGCACGCCGGCCGGCATGATTCCATCCTGCAGGCCCGCCGTCTCACCTAGCGAAGCTGGGTCGACGCCGTCAAAACCCGCCTCGCGCAGAGTTTGCGCCGCATAGGACACCAAGCCCGGCACAAGCACGCCGGGGTGACCCTGGGCCTCGTCGTCCATGTCGATGATGCCCTGCGCCGCCTCGAGCACGTCGGTAGTGCGCAGCTTGCTCAAGGCATCGCGCACGCCCATGCCCGTCAAGGAGTATCCCCCGTCGTGCGGGAACTGCCAGAACACGAGAAATGCCACGGCGGCGGCCGCGCACAGCGTGAGCCCCGAGGCATCGCAGCCCAGGCTCACGCGAGAACTCGCAAGGGCAATACCTCCCGTAGCTTCCACAAACTCGCAGGCACGAAAAGCGGGAGCCTTCTCCTGGGCAACCTCCACGCATCCCGCACCCTCGCGGTTTGCATAGCGTTTGAACTGCACGTCAGGCATGCGTGCAGGCGGCATCGACAGGGCCTCACCGGTGGCGAACACGCGGCCGAACTCGTCGATAAGCGCCAAGATGCGCACGCGGCACGCATGATTGGTGGTCAAGATGCACGGCAGGCGGCGCATAGGCTTGGCGTCGACCGTGGGGTCGTCGCCCGCGGCAAACGACACGAGCCAGGAGGCGCCAGCGGCAGGCAGGGGAATTCCCTGGGCAACGAGGCAATAACCCACACCTTCGGGCGTGCCCGTCGGCGTGGGAACCTTCTGCACCTTGGAACCTTTCGGCAGGTCATATAAGCCCTCGTCATCGGTCTGCGGGACAGATGCGGCGACCGCAAACCGACCCTGCAGCGCATTGAAGACCCGCTCTATGAGACCTGCCTTGGGCGGCACGGCACCGGCGTCGCCGGCAATGTCAAGGGCGCCGTCCTGCGACACAAGGAAGGACGGCTCCGGCACAGGCGCAGGATGCGTGCAGGGCGCCTGCACATCTGTCTGCTGATTTGCGCTCACGAGTGGTTACCTCTTCTCATCTTTTGTTTCACCTCCAAGTTTCCCACACCTGAGCCCATCATGCGAGGTAATAACAAAATATGGGCGTGTTCGTCGCAAGGTTGCCCACATGCATGCCGCACATGGCTATTATTGCCCATGCACACAACGCCATCCCCTCACCCGAACCGAGGAAACCATGCCACAAGCACCCCACGGCCGCTTCGCACCCACGCCTTCGGGCCGCATGCATCTTGGGAACGTGTGGTGCGCACTCGTCGCCTGGCTCGCCGTGCGCACGAAAGGCGGCGTGCTCACCCTGCGCATCGAAGACCTCGACCCGCGCAAGACCCCTGCCGGCGCCACCGAGGCGCTCATCGACGACCTGCGTTGGCTGGGCCTCGACTGGGACGAGGGCCCCGTCTTCCAAAGCGAGCGTGCGGCCATATATGAACAGTACGCCGCCCAACTCGAACGCATGGGGCTCACCTACCCCTGCTTCTGCTCGCGCGCCGAGCTGCATGCCGCGCAGGCCCCCCACGCAAGCGACGGAACACCCATTTACGCAGGCACCTGCCGCGCCCTTACCGACGAGCAAGTTCGCGAGCGCTCTCGCATGCGTCCGGCGGCGCTGCGCCTGCGCGTACCTGAGGCCACAGATCCCGCAGGCACGATTCAGTTCGCCGACGAGGTCTACGGCGACCAGCTCGAATGCCTGGCACAGGAATGCGGCGACTTTCTTGTGCGTCGCAGCGACGGTGTGCACGCCTATCAGCTTGCCGTCACCGTCGACGACGCGCTCATGGGCGTCGACTACGTGGTGCGCGGCCGCGACCTCCTGCCCTCGTGCGCCCGGCAGATCTACCTGCAGCGCCTACTCGGATTCGACCAGCCTCGCTACGCGCACCTGCCCATGCTCATGGCACCCGACGGCACGCGCCGCCTTTCCAAGCGCGAACGCGACTGCGACCTGGGCTTCATGCGCGACCACTTTGGCACGCCCGAGGTCCTCATCGGCAGGCTCGCCCACCTCACAGGCCTTGTCAACTCCCCCGAGCCCCTCTCAGCCCGCGAGCTGGCAAGCGTCTTCTCGTGGGACCGCCTGCGTGCGACAGCTAGGAAGGGCGACATTGCTGTGCCAGGAAGCTTCTTCTGCTAAGCGGGACTGAGAATCCGGCTCGAACCCTGCAAAAGGGGCGTTTTCGCGCCTAAATCTCAAGGAATTGTGCAGAGTTGCTAGAATACCTGCCATTTGGGCTTGTGCAAATGACCAATATTGCGGTATGCTCCCTCAGCACGCGGAGAGCTGACCGAGAGGCCGAAGGTGCTCGCCTGCTAAGCGAGTAAGGGACCATAAAGTCCCTTCTAGGGTTCGAATCCCTAGCTCTCCGCCACGCGCACATTCAAGGGACCGGGCATATTGCCTGGCCCCTTTTGCGTTTCTGGGGCAAAAAAGGGACATGCGGTTGCTCCTTGTGCATCATTCGGGCGCCGCGCCCTGCGCACACGCACTCGCGAACCCCAAGCTCCCACCAGACGACACGACGCGCCCATTGCCGCCCTCGCCATCCCGCAACAAAAAGCCCCGCCCCCGCACGAGCGGAAGCAGGGCTCACATCGCGATACAAAGCAGGCCGCGCCCCTAGGGCACCCACACCGCGGCAACAACTGGCATGCCGCCGTTGCTGAACACGCAGTGGCAAGTGACCTCGCTGTACTCGTAGTCGAGGTAGAGCAGCGCCTGAGCTGTCTGGTTGGGAACCAACGACCCAAGGGCGTTCACCACGGAGTTCGGGAACCACCAGGAAGCATCGGAGAGTTGATAGCTCTCCGATGAGTACAGTCTGTACGCCACATTGGAGAAGCTCATCGTCTTGCCGGAGTTGTTCGTCACACGCAGCGGGATTCCCACCACGCCCCTGCCGTCCCAGTACTCGTCGCCCGGGGCCGACACAGTGGCCCACTCGTAGGCGGAGACGTCGGTGCTGAACACAAGCGTGAGACCGTCGACGTCGAACGATTCTCCCTGCGGAATCGCCTGGGCGGCATCAATTCCGCTGAGGTTGGTGGGGAAGGGACCGACTCCGCACTGCGGGTCATACGCAATCTCGAAGCTCACCGAGGGCTTGCGACCCAGCAGGTTGTCGAACTGCACCGTGTAGGTTCCCGCCCCGCTGTAGGGCAAGTAGATCTTGCACGTGGTGCTTCCGTTCACCGCAATGTTACCGGTGTTGCGGATGTCGTCGGCATACCTGCTCGACAGGCTGGTCAGCTGCGAGCCGTCGGGACCATAGGCCTTACAGTACATATCGCTGATCACACTGCTCAGCTCGCCGAGGTTGACGGCCGTCACGGGAACGGCAACCACAAGATGGCCGTTGAGGTTGCTTGACATGTCGTCGATCAGCAGCCACTGCCAATACCTGCTCTCAACGTTGAACTGCACCTCGAGCCCCTCGAGCTCAAGGAAGCCCGGGTCCGTCGTTTCCTGGCTGGCAGTGGCGTTGGGGTTCTCGATACCGAGGAGGGAGCAGCCGCCGGCAAGCCCTGCGAGCGCAGCGCCACCCAGGGCCATCAGACCCGCGCGAAGCACGCGGCGACGGTCCATGGGCACACCCTGTGTTTGGCTCTTGTCGTACATCAAGGGGTTCTCGCCTTTCGATACCAGGTAGGAAACGTGCACCTACCGATTAAGAATGCCTACCAAAGCGCCCACCGGCCGGGCCCCTGCCACGGGAGCGAGATCCACTGAAGACGCTGCGCTGCGAGCGCGACGTCGCGCGCTTCTCGTTGGGGACGATGCGGCCCTGGGCGAACGTGAAATCAGCGGGTTCCCACACGGGCACGAGCTGCTTGGTGAAGTACTCGATCTCGCGCAGCGGGCCCACCTCGTCGGGCGCCAGGAACGTGAACGCCACGCCGCTCTCACCCGCGCGGCCCGTACGGCCGATGCGGTGCACGTAGTCCTCGGGGTCGAGCGGGACGTCGAAGTTCACCACCCAGTCGATGTCGGACACGTCGATGCCGCGGCTCATGACGTCGGTGGCCACGAGCGCCTCGAGCTCTCCGGAACGGAAGCCGTTCAACGCTCGTTCACGCTGCTTCTGGGCGCGGTCGGCGTGCATGACGCCCACCTTGAGGCCCTCGCGCTCAAGTGCGGCGGCAACGGAGTCCACGCGCTGCTTGGTACGGCAGAACACGAGCACGCGCCTGGGGTGCCCAGTCTCAATGAGATGGGTGAGCAGGCTTACCTTCTGACCCTGCACCACGGGCACGAGACGCTGCTCTACCGTGTCGGCCGTCTGGCCGGAGCGGGAAATCTCGACAAGCACGGGGTCGTGCAGCATCGTGGGCATACTCTGCTGGATGTCGCCCGAGATGGTGGCCGAGAACAGCAGGGTCTGACGTGTGCGGGGAAGCCTCGCCACAATCTTGCGCACGCTGGGCCAAAAGCCCATGTCGAGCATGCGGTCGGCCTCGTCGAGCACGAGAATCTGCACGTGCGACAGGTCGACTTCCTTGCGCTCCATGAGGTCGATGAGTCGGCCGGGCGTGGCCACAAGCACATCGCAGCCCGCCTTGAGGCGCTTGAGCTGACGGTCGTAGCGCTCGCCGCCGATGACCGTGGCGACGCACTGGCCCGTGACGGAGCAGAGCTTGTCGGCCACAGTGTCGATCTGCTGGGCGAGCTCGCGGGTGGGCGTGATGATGAGGGCACGCGGGGCGACCTCGCCCTTCGCGGCCTTGCCCACAAGCTGAAGCACCGGCAGTGTGAACGCGCCGGTCTTGCCCGTGCCCGTTTGCGCAGACGCCACGACGTCGCGCCCTTCGAGCACGACGGGAATGGCCTGCGCCTGCACAGGTGTGGGGTTGGTGAAGCCCAGGGCGGCTACACCCTCGAGTAGTTGCTCGTTAAGCCCGAGCTCGGCAAATGTGATATCCATGCATCGCAGTATGACCGATATATGCGCGTTTAGCCACATGCCGCGCCCGGATGCATAAAAAGAGGGCGTTATCTATAGAAAACAGTCCTGGTTGACGGCCATTTCTTTCAGATTCGTCACTTTCGAGGGCACATTAGGGCAAGGCCGGCCCCTGCACGGAGAGCCCGTCGATATGAGAGGCGCACTCCCCCGCCAAGAGCGGCGGCTCCGCGCCCGCAGGCAGGCCGACCGCGCTTTCCTGCGCCATGCGCGCCGCAAGCTTGGCAGCCTTCGCCTCGGCGCGGCGGCGTTTGAAAAAGGCACGCAGGACCTCGGCGCACTCGGCCTCGAGCACGCCGCCCTCAACCTCGAACTCGTGGTTGAGCCGCGCGTCATGGCTCACGTCGTAGAGCGTGCCTACGGCCCCGCCCTTGGGGTCAGGCGCGCCGAACACGCAACGGTCGATACGGGAGTTCACCATGAGGCCCGCGCACATGAGGCAGGGCTCGAGCGTCACGTACACGGTGCAGCCCGTGAGACGCCAGCGGCCCAAAACGCGCGAGGCCTGCATGAGCGCGCTGAACTCGGCGTGCGCGGCCGGGTCGGCGTCGGTCTCGCGCCTATTGCCCGCACGGGCAATGACCTCGCCGTCGTGCACCACCACGGCGCCGATGGGCACCTCGCCCAGCTCGGCGGCGCGGGCGGCCTCCTCCAAGGCCAGGGCCATAAACTTCTCGTCGTCGCTGTGCGTCACGGGTTCCTCCCATTGCTGGTATCCTTGATGTCACACGATACCAGCTACGTTCAAGGGGCACCCATGTCGGGACGGCACTTCTCACAACCTAACCCTGGGCCTCGAGGCAGCGCGCCTCGCAGCACAAGGGCCGCAGGCGCAGGCACCGACGCATGTGCCCGCGCAACGGGGCGCCCGAACAGCGGGAGCCGTCCCGCGAGCTCAACCACCAAACGCACCCTTGAGGTCCGCGCATCCCGCAAGAAAACAACCCGCCGCGAGTTCCTCGCCGCGTCGGGCGCCTTCGTCGCGCTCGCCGCGCTGGCAGGCCTGGGCGCAACGCGCCTGCTCTCAAATCCCGGCGACCCTCGCTTTGCAACGTTTGCCCAGGTACAGGAGCCACAGCCTGCCCCCGAGCTGCGCGAGGAGCAGTACCGCCGCGTGACCCTCTCGGCCGTGGGCGACCATCTCATGAACATGCCCGTGGTGGAGGCCGCCGACTACAACGCCGGCGAGACAGGCGACGGTTGGTTCGACTTCACCCCCATGTACCAGGGCGTGGCCGACATCGTGGCCTCCCACGACCTCAACTTCATCGACATCGAGACCATCCTGGGCGGCGACTACCTGGGCCTTTCGGGCTACCCCGTGTTCAACTCGCCGAGCTGCATCGCCGAGCAGGTGGTGGGCTTCGGCTGGAACCTGTGCACCACGGCAACCAACCACTGCCTCGACATGGGTCTCGAGGGTATCTACAACTCGTGCGCCACCTGGGCGCAGTTCCCCCAGATGCTCATGACGGGTACGTTCTCGAGCCAAGAGGACCGCGACCGCATCCGCACGTGCGAGCGGCAAGGCATCACCTTCGCGTTCCTCTCCTATTCCGATTACTTCAACGGCTACATCGTGCCGGCAGACGCCCCCTGGAGCGTGGCCGAGGCCGGCGACGAGGTGATGACCTCCGAGATCTCGCGCGCAAAAGAGCTGGCAGATGTGGTCATCGTCGCCATGAGCTGGGGCAGCGAGAACGACTTCTCGCCCAACGAGACCCAGCGCCATTACGCGCAGTTGCTCGCAAACCTCGGGGTCGACCTCATCCTAGGCTTCGGCCCCCACGTCATCCAGCCCATCGAGTGGTACCAGGGCTACGACGAGGCAGGCAACCCCACCGGGTCGCAGACGCTCGTGGTCTTCTCGATGGGCAACTTCTTGTCGAACCAGCCGTATTCCTACGCCAACGTCGAGGGCTGCTTTACCTGCGCGTTCGAGCGCCTGGGCACCTCCAGCCCCGTGAGCATCATCAACCCCATGTGGACCCCGCTCATCAACCACATCTCATACGGCTGGCATCAGGTGTTCAAGCTCAAGGACTACACCTACGACCTCGCCGCGTCGCACGAGTCCATCGGCCTGGAGTCCGACCCCCTGGGCTACTGCTACGACCTCACCGAGCAGATTATCGGCCCCAGCGGCATCCCGATCGACTGGTAGGAAGCAAGCAGGCAAGGAGGGGATAAGGGACGCTCCTTATCCTTGCATGCTCCAACGGACCTGCGCCTGGTGCTTCTGCGCCTCCCGGCGATACAGCGAGACGAACCGTTTGAGGACTGGGTTATCGTCATCTCTGCGATAGACAAGGTAGACCGGCCCCACAAGTGTGGTGCCCGACGCAAGAACGACCTCGCAGGCACTCGGGTTGGTGCCGGGAACCATATAGCGCAAAAAGCTCGAGGTGAACACGACCTCGTCTTCCTTGAGCGCCACGAGGAACTCGTTGAGCGCGCTCGCGTCCTTGGTGAGCGTTTTTGGCCTGCAGCCGTTGCGCTCGAACAGCGCGCAGATGCCATCGGTCCACGTCTTGAACATGCGGTTCGACGAGATGGGGAGCTTGCACGCGGCAAGATCCTCAAGCGTGGCGTCCCCCTCAAAAACGGGGTTGTCCTCATGCACCCAGGCGCTCAGGGGCTCGTTGTACATAAAGCCGTACGCGACATCGGCCATTGACGCTTCCCATGGAGACGAAGCTGCCGCTGGGCCCTCGTCTATCCCGTCACCCGGGGCGCAGTAGGCCAAGGCCACATCTGCCGCCGATTCCTGCACCAGCTGCTCTACGGTCTTCGCCCGATCGACCACAAGCTCATATGAGAAGCCCTCGTCGCTCTCATGCATTGAGGCAAGAATGGCGTAGGCCATGCAGGCCGGCTGCCCGCTCGATTCCGCCATGGCGATGCGCAGCGCAGGAGTCTGGTTTTTAGACAGCGCCGCGCACTCCCGTACAAGCTGGTCGTGCGCATCGAGGATTCCGCCGGCCCGCTCAAGGTAACGCGCACCCGCCGGAGTCAGCCTCACGGGAGACCGCGTGAGAAGTTTGAATCCCAAATCGTGCTCGAGGGCGGCCATATGCCGGCTCAACCCAGACTGCGAGAGGCCCAGCTCGCGAGCCGCACTCGTAAAGTTGAGGTGCTCAGCCAGCGTCTGAAACTCCCGGATGTAGTCGAACATCCCGCCCCCAATGCAAAAACCGCTCTTCATCAGCCAAAATAATAATGCACTTTTTGCATCAGTCAATCCGATTTCCTCATACACAAGCTCATATCTCTCATTTTGGCGATGCATCAAAGCTCGGCTAACGTCTCCAGTCAACATGGCGCAGCGATGCCATACCACGCGCAAGCAAGACAAACGGAGGGCACCATGGGCGCAAGCTTTTCTGCAGGCTGGCAGAGGTCATCAGATACATCCGCTTTCAACTATTGGCGGCGCTAGTCATGTGCCCCAGCAACACCAGAGGACAACACGAGTCCCACCCCAATCAGGAAAGTTATCGAGAAAACCTCAACACCAGCCGCGACTACTACGCCGCTCATGCCGCGCAGCGTCATCAAGTCAGTCGCAGGCAGGCGCTCAAGGCGGCAGGTATTGGGATTGCTGGACTAGCGGTTCTAGGCCTGGCAGGCACTACCTGGTACACGCATCGGGCCGTGGCGTGCACGGTCAATGGATCGGTGCGCACGGCCCCCGTAGGGTCAACAGCCCAAGACATCATCAACCTGGGATATGCCCACCCATCGAACGGCAATCTTGTCGCCGTATGCGCCGAAGGCGAAGTCCCCGAGATTTTGGAACAAGGCAGCGGCGAGCGCTACACGTTGCGCGTGAACGGCGAGGAGGCGGATGTCAACACATATCGACTTGCCGAGAACGATGTCGTTGACTTCTGGAACGGAGCCGATATAACCGAGGCCGTCATCGCTCAAAACACTGAAATCCCCTGCGGGGCACAAGTGCCAGAAGACGGCTACTTCCTCGTTAAGATCGGCTACGTGGCACAGTGGGGCAAGAACGGCACCTCAAGTGTTGTAACTGGCATGCGCTCCGGCAAAACCGTCGACCTAGGCATAACGGAGGAGCCCCAGGACCTTATCATAGCCCTGGGCAAGTCCATTGAGCCTGCCGACGGCCGCCGCCTCGTCGCCATCACGTTCGATGACGGGCCCGATCCCATCTACACCCCGCAATACCTCGACATTCTTGCTCGCTATGGGGCAAGGGCAACGTTTTTCGACCTTGGCTCACAGATAGATGCCGGGGCTGATTACGCCGCACTCGCGAAGCGCTGCGTGCAAGAAGGCCATCAAGTAGCCAGCCACACCTATTCACACTCTGACCTGCTCCTCCTCGACGATGCCGCCCGCGCAGACGAGATAACACGCTCGCTCGAGGCGGTCTCCAACGCCTGTGGCACATCCACCGACGTCATCCGCCCACCCTACGGCAACTTTTACGGAAGCAGCTTCCTCGCCTACCTGCGCTCGGGCGGCAACCTCGCCTACACCGCTTATTGGGGGCTCGATTCCCAGGACTGGGACATCGCAAACCAGGGCTACGGCGTCGAGGACGGTGCTGCCAAAATCGTCTCGAACTGCACCGAAGTGACGGGTGCAACCCTGGCCACCAACCCCGATGCTTTCAACGGCTCCATCATCCTCATGCACGACGGCGGCGGCGACCGTGAACGCGACGTCATCGCGCTGCCGCGAATCATCGAGGCCTATCAAGCGCAAGGTTTCGAGTTTGTCACCATGAACGAGCTGCTCGCCTCCTGCGGCACCTTCCCCGACTGGGTCGCATGCGGCGCCTGCACCCGCCCCGCCGACGCCGTCATTCCAACTGATGACCGCGTGACCTGGTACAACCCTAAGGAGTACGACCCCTTGACCGCGCTGAACTCGCACGACAACAGTTAACGCCACCTATAAGGCTGGGCCCCGACAAGTCCACATGAACCCGTCGGGCCCACCCCGCATACACAGCATCAACCGACCCCCGGGGCATGCCCCCTATTCCAAATCCACTCCCATATCATCGCAATACGCCCGGCACGCCACAAGCAGTGCGTCGCAGTCCTCGTGCAGCACCTGCCAAATAATCTCGCGATCAACTTCCATATACGCGTGAGCCAAACGATTGCGAACCCCGGATGCACCGCGCGTGTCGAAACCATAACGGGCGGCGACATCGGCGCTTATCTTGCCCGCCTCTTCCGTAATGCGGAAGGCACGATTCATGAGGCCTTCAGCGATAAGGTCATCCACATCGTTAGTAGGATTCAGGAAACGTTCCTTTGTAAACACGAGCTTGCGCATCTGTTCTTGCGTTTGCCGTACTACGTCGTAAACTTCCTGGACACGCGCCAGGTCAGTACTCTTCGCGCTCATAGACCAGCACCTTCTCCCTCTCAATTGCAGCAGCAAGGTTGGCGTTCTTGATGACATAGGCCGAAACAACGTCCACCTCACGACCCGTTTGTTGCTCGATCCGCTTCATAAAGTGTGTCAAGTCATGGAGGTTAAAGCCGTTTGAGCGGTCAACCTCTATACGGACGTCAATATCGCTTTGGGGGCCAAACTGCTTGCGGGCAAAGGAGCCGAACAGGTATGCCCGGCGAATGGCGGGATAGTCCCTTGCCGAGTCGGAAATAGCCCGGCATGCCGACTCAAATTCAAGCGACCGAGCCTCAGATTCCTTTTCGGCAACGCCTTCACCTGGCGTCTGCAAAAGGTCAAGCACCTGCTCAAGCTGAGCTTGGATACCCGACAGGCGCTCATCGGTCTTCGTCGCCTGCTCCCCCTGAAGTCCATCCATTAAAAAATGCAGGTAAGCATCCGTCTTTCGCAAGCCATTGTCTTTTGCGTACCTCTCGACCGCTTCAGCCAGTTGCCGAGGCACGCGCAGGGACACAAGCGTTCGCGCCTCGCCCAAACCCGTCACCAACGACTCGCTCATCATGACCTCCATTCATAATATGTATGACAATTGTATTACGTTAGATGAGCGTAGACAACTCCGCAAACATCAAAAAGCGCCCCGGCAGACCGTGCGGTCCGTCGGGGCGCTTGTTTGCTTGGGCTTGTAAGCCCCGCTACACCACCTGGAAGATAAAGAACTTGAGGTAGTTGGTCTCAGGGATGCCCCAGACGATGGGGTGGTCGGGAGCCTGCTGGCGAATCTCGACCTGGCGCAGCTGCACGCCGGCATCGTGTGCCGCCTCGGCCACGACCTTCTTGAGCATGTCCTCGCCCATGAAGTGCGAGCACGAGCAGGTGGCCAGATACCCGCCACGCGGCAGGAGCTTCATGGCGCGGGCGTTGATCTGCTTGTAGCCGCCGGCAGCCTCGCGGACCTTCGCGCGGCTTTTGGTGAATGCGGGCGGGTCGAGCACGATGAGGTCGAAGGGACCGCCCGCCTCGCGCATGCCCTCGCGCGTCTCAAGGCTCGGCAGGAAGTCGAACACGTTTGCGCAGGTGAAGCGCGTCGTTGCGTCAAGGCCGTTCAAGCGGGCGTTGCCGCGGCACAGATCAACCGCCGTAGCGCTCACGTCCACACCGTGCACGAACTCGGCGCCGGCGGCCGCAGCGTTGAGGGCGAAGGTACCCACATGCGTGAAGCAGTCGAGCACGCGGCGGCCCTTTGCCAGGCGCGCTACCGCGCGACGGTTGAACTTCTGGTCGAGGAAGAAGCCCGTCTTCTGGCTGTTCTCGAAGTCGATGTCGTACTTGATGCCGTTCTCGCACACGATACGACGAGTGGTCTGCGGCGCGACCTCCCCCTCAAGGGCAAACCAGCCCTTGTAGAGAGGCAGACCCTCCTTCTCGCGCACCTTAGAGTCGTTGCGCTCGTAGACGCCCACGATGCGCTCGCCGTCCTCACGCAGCACGCCCACCAGCGCCGGCAGGATGATGGCCTTCAGGCGTTCCATGCCCACCGTGAGCACCTCGGCCACAAGGATGTCCTCGTAACGGTCCACCACAAGGCCCGGGAAACCATCGGCCTCGGAGAAGATGAGACGGCAGCAGTTGGTGTCGGGCTCGCAGCCGGGAAGCGCCGAAGCACCCATGCAGGTCTTGCGGTACTCCCAGGCCCAGCGCACCTTGCGCTGCCAAAACTCCACGTCGAAGCGATCATTTGCGTTGCGCGACACGATACGCACGCGAATCTTCGACTCAAGCGAGATGGGGCCCGTGCCCAGGTAGGTGCCCTTCTCGTCCACCACGTCCACCACGTCGCCGTTGCAAACCTCGCGGCCGTCAAGAGGCGCGGGGTCAACGCGCAGGACCTCGGCGTCGAAGACCCACACGTTGCCCTCGGCCAGGAACCTGGCACCCTTCTTGGTGATCACTGCCTGGGGAAAGGGGCGGCACTGCTTCATGGCGATCCTTTCAAGCTTCTCGAAAACGTCCCCGGATACAAAAAACGACCCGCGCGGGGCCGTTTCGTTCAAACAATCTGGCGGAGGGAGAGGGATTCGAACCCTCGGAACGGGGTTGCCGCTCGGCGGTTTTCAAGACCGCTGCAATAAACCAACTCTGCCATCCCTCCATGGGCGCACATCATAGCATGCGCGTGCTCCAACCTTACAGGAGAGGTTGGAAAGAAAAGAAAAAAGCCCCGACCTTTCGGCCGAGGCTTCAATCTCAAGTGGTGCGGGCGAAGGGACTTGAACCCCCACGGCCTTGCGGCCATATGGACCTGAACCATACGCGTCTGCCAATTCCGCCACGCCCGCGCGAGGAAGAACTATAGAGGATGACAGCCTATCCAATCAAGCACAATCTAGCACTTCACATCTTGCACACAAATACACATAGAAGCCCTGCGTGCCGGGCCCAATCCGCCGCAGGCCAATCCGCCCCTACGACGCCAGGCCCGAGTACGTCGGCTGGTCATTGGAGCCCGGCAGCGAGAAAGCCGACCCCTGCACGGTACCGTCAGGTGCGGTAAAGGTCGCCCAGATACCCGCAAGCGCCTGCGCCGCCCCATCGAGAGACGCGCGCACCCCACTGAGCGCGTCGTCGGTCTGCCGCGTGAGCTCGGCCTGGACGGCGTCGGTGGCCGTTGCGGCAATCTGCTCGGCCGACTGCTGGGCCTGTTGCATGCTCGCCTGCACCACGGGCGCAGTGAGCGTGTAGGCCAGGCACACCAGGAAAGCCAGGGTCATGAGACCGAAGAGAATGCGGTTGATGATCTTGAGTATGCGGTACACCATGGGCGGGATCCCCTCGTGCCTCTGAATGTAAATGTTCGACACCGCCATCCTACCCAAGACGCGGCACCAAGGGGAGGAGCAGGGGCCACGTCACCGGGAGCACACGCCCAGCGGGTACAATAAATGGTTATCGCGCGGACCATATGGCGTCGCGCCCCCAACCGCTCACGCCACCCAAGGAGGATGCCCTTGCCCACCACCGATGCACAGGCCCTGGCCGAGCAGCTCCTGCTGGGCCGCTACCGCGTGCTCGAAACGCGTGGCGAGGGCGGTTTCGGCACCGTCTATGTATGTTGGGACCCTCGCCTTATGCGCCGCGTGGCCATCAAGTCGATTCGCCTCAAGCCTCAGGCGCCGCAAGGTTCCCTCGTCGAAGGCGTGCCAGACTATCTCAGCGACGCCCGGCGCAGTGCCCTGTTGCGGGCGGCGCTTGACGAGACGCGCACCGCCAGCATGCTGCCCCACCCCAACATCGTCCAGATGATCGAGTTCGACAACGACGACGAGCACGCCTACATCATCATGGAATATGTTGAGGGCGCAAGCCTCGCTGAGCTGCTCGACGCCACCGAAGACGGCCTGCTCACCGCCGACGAGGCGGCCGCCGTAGTGGAAGGCGTGTGCGACGCACTCGAGTTCGCCCACGACAACGGCGTGCTGCACCTCGACATCAAGCCCGACAACATCATGGTGGACATGTCGGGCCGCGTGAAGCTCGCCGACTTCGGCATGGCCACGCTGTCAAGCATGACCGGCTACTCCGGGGCACGCGGCGGTACAGTCGGATACATGCCCCCCGAGCAGGCAGAAGGCGGCGAGGTGGATGTGCGCACCGACGTGTTTGCCTTTGCCGCGGTGATGTACGAGGCCCTGTGCGGCTTCTCTCCCTTCAACGCCGACACACTCGCCCGCAGCCGAGAGCTCGTACTGGCAGGTGCCCCCGACCCTTGCGCGCTGAGCGACTCCATCGACGTGCGTGCGGCCGACGCCCTGCTCGACGCCCTCGAGCCCGACCCCGACGCGCGCACCCCCAGCGCCGCCGAGTTCGCCGCACAGATCCTGCCGGCACTCGGCAGGCCCCGACAGGGCCGACGAAGCCTGGCCGGACTTGTGCGCGACGTGCTCGACGACTCGCAGCCAGCCGAGGCCGCTCCCGACAACGAGACTCCCCCCATAGCAGCCCCCACCAGGTCGTTCGACCCCGACTCGGGCATCTTGGGAGCGTCGGGGGCACACACGGCGCGGCTCGCGCTCCGTCTGACAGGAGCGCTCTGCCCCGCCGCAATCGTCACCTTGGCACTCTGGGCCGCAACAGGCCAGGCGGGCACGCAGGCGTGCATCGCGGCGTTCTTCGTCACTGCAGCGTTGAGCCTTCTCGCACCCCAGATAGGAAGCTTCGCGGCGCCCGTGTGCACGGCGCTTGTCTGCATAGCCGCCGGCCACATCCCGCTTGGCGCGGCGCTGCTGGTCGCGGCAATCCTCTGGTGGGTGTGGGTCGGCCGAACCCAACCGCTCCAGACCGCAGGCACATTCCTGTCGTGCCTGTCGCCGACCATGCCCGTGCCCATCGCACCTCTCGTTTGCGGTTACCTTCTTCCGCCCGGCCCCGCCGCAGCTAGCGCGGCCTTGGGATGCCTCACGCAGGCATGCCTGGTGGCTCTGGCACAGAACCCGCCTGGCATCGCCTTCCTCCTCACGGCGGGAGCCTGGACCTTGGCCTGCGCCGCACAGTCGGCCGTCGGCCACAAAGGCACAAAGGTGCGCTGCTACCTCTCCACACTGCTTGCAACTTTCATCATCCTGGCAGTTCAACTGGGTTGTGCCCGTATGGAAAATGAGGGTGTATGGACAAGCCTTCCCCAGGGGGAGCTGGCCTGTGTCCTCGGGTCTACTATACTTGTCGCATTGCTTATCCTTGCCTTTGGCAGCGCGGCGCACCTCGAGGCCAACCTCGAATGCGCCGACGCCCCGGCAACGAACGTCCCGTAAAGGAAAGGTGCCCCAATGAACCTTTTTGACATTTTCGAAGGCCGCATGCAGCAAATCTTTGAGCGCGGCAACACCATGGCCCCCTTCCCGTTCAAGAAACTCGCGAAGACCGCGGTGCGTGAGATGAAAAGCTGCTCGGCCAAGCTCGACGGCAGGCAGGTCGCCCCCACGCTTTACACCATCCTCGTCAGCCCCTCCGACGACGCCCTCATCGGCCCCCTCTACCAGCAGGTCACCGACGAGCTCGTCGACTTCCTGGCGCACGAGGCCCAAAACGCCGGCCTGGCCCTCACGGCAAACCCCACGGTGCGCTTCATCCCCGTGGGCGACATCAAACCTGGCAAGATGGAGGTCATCGCCGAGATCGTCTCCCCCGACGTGCTTGAGCAGGTGCGCGCCGAGGAGAGCGACTATGTGCGCGGACGCGCAAAGTCGGGAGCTGTGATGCCGCAGGGCCGCGCCAACCAGCAGCGCCAGGCCGCAGCGGCACCGATGCCCGGCATGCCCGACCCCATGGCAGCCCCGCTGCCTCCCCTCCAGCCCCTGCCTGGCGCAAACCAGCCTGCAGGCATGGCCGCCCCGCGCCAGACAGCACTCGAACCTGCCGCCATGCCCGGGGCTGTGCCCGCACCCGTGCCCATGCCCGCCGCCGGCCGCCCCGCACCCGTCGCCTGCCAGCTCACCGACAAGGCAAGCGGCAAGACCTGGCGCATCGCCTGCGACAGCACCGTCATCGGCCGCGACGAGGCCCACGCCGACCTCGTGCTGGGCGACTCCAACGTCAGCCGCCGCCACGCCGAGCTCACCCGCAACGCCACCGGCTGGCACATCGCCGACCTCGGCAGCACCAACGGCACGCGTGTCAACGGCATGCGCGTCAGCGAGCAGGACCTCGCCAACGGCGACACGATCACGATGGGCCTCGTGACGCTCATGTTTGAGGAAGTCTAACCATGCCTGCCGTGGTTCTCTTCATCGGGCGCGTACTGCTTGTCGTCGCGCTCTTCATCTTCCTCTTCTGCATCATGAAGACGGGCGTCGGCCTGGTCAAAGGCCAGAAGAGCGATGCCGCCGTCTGGTCGGTCGACGTCGTCGACGCCCCCTTGGGCATTCGCGGCACGCATGTCGACATCTTGGGGCCGGTCATCGTGGGCCGCTCCCCCGGTGCCGACATCGTCCTGCCCGGTATCTACGTGAGCGGCAAGCACGCGCGCTTCTCCATCCAGGGGCCGGCGCTCGTCGTGGAAGACCTGGGCAGCATGAACGGTACAAGCGTCAATAACCGCCCAATCGCCGGCACCGTCGTACTGCACGACGGCGACATGGTGCAGATAGGCGACGTTTCGATGAGGGTGACGCGCCAATGATGACTGAAGAAGATGCCCTGAAAGACGAAAACGTCGAGCACATCGACGCAACGTCCCAGGTAGATACCAATATTGTAGGCGAAGCTTCGGAGACGGGCAAAACAAGCGCCCCTGCCTGCCCTGCCGCTGACACCCAACAGGCCGAAGAGGAGCCCGAAGACGCAGCCGCCGATGCGAGCGCGGCCATGGCGAACCTCATCGATGACGAGGGCGCCCAGAGCGTGGAGGACCCCCACATCGACCCGAACGCCGCCCCCCTCAACCTAGACGACGACCCCGAGGACGACCTGCACGAACAAGCCGGGGCAGCCAACGCAAACGCAAGCGCAACCGATACGCCGCAGGCCGCCGCTCAGGCAGATGATCCGCAGGCAACGGCCGAGATTGACAAGATCGAGCTCGCCGCCCTCATGAACTCCGGCGATGCGGGGCAGACCATGCCCTTCGCCCCCGTTCAGGAGCGGCCCGCCCAACCCAAGCCCGCCAGCGACCGCATCTCGGGCACAGCAAAGCGCACGGGCACGCTTGCCTGGGGCTCGCGCTCCGACGTAGGCCTCGTGCGCGAGCACAACGAGGACTCCTTCGTCGTGCACTTCCCGCTCTTCGCCGTGGCCGACGGCATGGGCGGCCACGAGGCTGGCGAGGTGGCGAGCACCATCGCCGTGTCGCGCCTTGCCGAGGCGGCACCCTCCACAGCCGACGACTCCGCCTTGGCCGCCGCCATCGAGGCCGCTAACCAAGCCGTCATCGAAGGTCCCTCGAAGGGCACTGGAAAACCCGGCATGGGCACCACCTGCACCGCCGTCGTCATCGACGGATCGACCATGGCCGTGGCCCATGTGGGCGATTCTCGCTGCTACCTGCTGCACAAGGGCAAGCTCATGCGCGTGACCCACGACCACTCTTACGTTGAGGAGCTCGTGGCCGCTGGGCAGATCACACCCGAAGAGGCGCGCATCCACCCCAACCGCTCCGTCATCACGCGCGCCTTGGGCAACGACCCCAAGATGCACGCCGACCACTTCAGCATCGACGTCTCCAAGGGAGACAGGGTGCTTCTGTGCAGCGACGGCCTCTCCTCGATGGTGACCGACGGCGTGATCGAAGAGACGCTCATGTCGTGCGCCACTCCGCAGACCTGTGCCGACGCCCTCGTTGACGCCGCGCTTGCCGAAGGCGGCAGCGACAACGTCACGTGCATCGTCATCGACGTCAAAAACGACGGCGTGGCAGACAAGGCGTTCAAGGCCCGCCTGCGCAACTTGGGCCTGGCGAGCGCCATTGCAATCGCCATCGCGGCCATCGTGTTTGCCGTCCTGGTAGTCACGGCGCAAAACTCCTGGTACCTCACCGACTACAACGGATATGTGACGCTGCACCGCGGCGTTGCCGGCCTGCCCTCGAGCCTTGGTCTCGATGAGACCATCGAGGTCACGACCGTGGAGACCTCCAAGCTCAGCGATTCGGTGAGCAAGCGACTCGAAGCGGGCATGACCTTCGGCAGCGAGCAGGAGGCGCGCGACGTCATAGAGGACTACCGCTCCCAGATCGAGCGTGCCAGCAAGGAACAGGGCGGCAAGCAAGCCAAGGCTCCCAAGACAGAAGGCACCCAGGCAGGCAGCACCGAGCAAGACCAGCCCGCCTCGCCTGAAGGCGCGTGAGGCTCATGTCGCAACGACGCACCACCGAGCTGCTCCTGCTCATAACGGGAGCCCTACCCATCTTCATACTGTACGCGCTCTACGTGCTGCAGGCCGGCGACCAACTCGGGCTCAGCACGCTCGTCGTGCCTATCGGCCTTGCTGTGGCATTTGTCGTCGCGCACATCGCCGTGCGCATCACGGCCCCCAACGCCGACGCAGCCATCTTGCCCATCGTCTTCGTGCTGGCAGGCATCGGCATCACGTTTGTAACGCGCCTCGCGCCCGACCTTGCCATCAAGCAGGTCATATGGCTGTTCATCTCCATAGCTGCCATGATCGGCGTGCTTTTTGGGGTGCGCAACCTCGAGTCGCTTGCCCGCTACAAGTACAGCCTGGGCGCCGTGGGCCTCATCCTTCTGGTCCTGCCCATTTTCATCGGCACTGAGCACTACGGCTCCAAGCTGTGGATTGAGATCCCCGGCGTTGTGAGCTTCCAGCCCGGCGAGCTCGCCAAGATCCTCATCGTCATCTTCCTTGCCAGCTTCTTGTCGGAGAACCGCGAGCTCATGAGCGTGGCAGTCCATCACGTGGGGCCTCTGGCCATCCCGCGCCTGCGCATGCTGCTGCCCATGCTCGTCGTGTGGCTCGTGAGCCTGGCAATCGTCGTATGGGAGCGCGACCTGGGAAGCGCCGTGCTTTTTTTCGGCGTCTTCGTCGTCATGCTCTACACGGCAACAGGACGATGGTTCTACCCCATCGTGAGCGCAGGCCTGCTCGGCATTGGCGCCGTGCTCTCATACAAGTTCTTCGCCCACGTGCGCACCCGCGTGCAGATCTGGCTCGACCCATTCTGCGACCCCACAGGCTCTAGCTGGCAGATTGCCCAGTCGCTTTACTCCATTGCCGACGGCAACCTCATGGGCACAGGCATCGGTCAGGGAATGTCCACGATGATTCCCGTCGTGGAGAGCGACTTCATCTTCTCCGCCATCGCCGAGGAGATGGGCCTTCTGGGCGCGGCCGCCGTCATTCTCCTGTTCGTCTTGCTTGCCGTGCGCGGCCTGCTCACGGCAGCCCGTGCACGCTCCGACCTCGCCGCCTTCATGGCGGTGGGCCTCACCACCTCCATCGCCCTGCAGGCGTTCCTCATCGCGGGCGGTGTCATGGGCCTCATCCCGCTCACGGGCGTCACGCTGCCCTTCATGAGCCAGGGTGGCACATCCCTGCTTGCGAGCTTCATCGCCGTCGGCTTCCTTTTGCGCTGCGGCCATGAGGGTACGGGCGAACAGGCCGAAGTCGAGGGCGCCGGCGTCGCCGGCAAGGTCTTCGGCTCGCACCTGGAGACTCCTGAGTCAGGCGTGCTTGGACGCATCGCACTTTCTCGCCGCCTCACCGTTCTCACCGGATTCTTCTGTGCACTTGACGCCACCCTCATCGCACGCCTGGCATACCTGCAGATCTTCAAGGCCGAGGAGATCCGCATGCTCCCGTCGAACAACCACGTCTCGACCAAGGCGTCCAAGGTGCGCCGCGGCAGCATCCTCACAAGCGACGGAGTCACCCTGGCCGAGAGTGTGTTGCAGGATAACGGCACCTATGTGCGCACCTACTCGCAGGGAACGCTCGCCTCGCATACGGTGGGCTACACAAGCGCGGTTTACGGCTCCACGGGCATCGAGGCCGTCTACGACGACGTTCTTGCCGGCTCGCAGAGCTATACGACCTGGCACGACCTGTTCGACTCGTTCCTCGGCGTGACAAAGGCGGGCGGCGACGTGGTGCTCACCATCAACTCGCGCATTCAGTCCGCTGCCGAAGAGGTGCTGCAGGGCCGCGTGGGAGGCGTCGTCGTCATGGACCCCTCCACAGGCGCGATTCTCGCGCAGGCGTCTGCACCCACCTACTCCAACGACCAGCTTTCCGACCTTTTGGGCGGCTCTTCCGATGACGCCAATGCACCCCTCTTCGACCGCACGACCCAGGCGCTCTACACGCCCGGCTCCACGTTCAAGACCATCACGCTGACAGGCGCACTCGACACCGGCGCCATGTCGCTCGACACCATCGTGTCGGCCCCGGCTAGCCTTGAGATCGGCGGCGGCGTGGTCACGAACCACAACGACGAAGAGCTCGGCGACATCACGCTCAAGGAGGCCTTCGCCTACTCGAGCAACACGGCGTTCGCCCAGGTTGCCGACCTTCTGGGAGCACAGGCTCTCGTGAGCCAGGCCAAGGCGTTCGGTTATGGCATCAAGCTGGGGGCTGATTTCGCCTGTGTGGCCTCCCTCATGCCTGAGCCCTCCGAGATGACGCAGTGGGAAACGGCCTGGGCGGGAGCGGGTCAGCCGGTGGGTGAGCACGCAAGCCCCGCCGGCCCGCAGACCACCATTGTGCAGAACGCCCTCACGGCCTGCGCAATCGCAAACGGCGGCATCCTCATGGAGCCGCATGTGGTCAAGGCGACGACCGACT
>OLNE01000666.1_pt1 | contig 30180 bp, 24 predicted proteins | sample 1672431 | NCBI WGS metagenome assembly OLNE01 (sample SAMEA3136685, study PRJEB25190) | human gut metagenome | reverse complement strand
TTTCGGATGGACGGGAAATGCCCTATTGGTTGAGATTGCAGAATACGGAATTATTTTGTTATGGGGATATGCAGAAAGCATTGCGGATGTTAAAGCACTGTTAAACGGAGACAAGACGCCGCTTGTTAAGAGCGAATCCACATGGCATGTTTCCATAGTGGACCTGGTTTCACTTAACTATGAGCCTGATAAGGAAAAGTGTAACACGGGTATTAAATATAACGAGTATCTTAGGATACTGCTAAGTATGGACAGTGTGGATACACAGGTTTTAAGAGCAATGGATATGATTGAATTACATATGATTGGGAAAGGAGAGAGTGAATTTAAAATGAGTGAATATATTTTTGAAAAGAATATAACCGCCAAATGTAATCTTCCATATGGAAGGAAAGAATATATTGTGGATGCGGAATATGCATATTCAAACAGAGTTTAAAATGAGGGAGAGGTTGAACTACATAAAACGGGCAGAGATAAGTTTAATGAAGGTCAGAGGTGGGGTAACTCTTGAAGCGGCGCTTATTATTCCTATATACATTTTTACAGTATCAGTAATTATCAACATACTGATACTGCTGGGTGTGGAAATGAGGGTGAAGGAAGCTGCATTTGAGAGTATAAGAGAGACAAGCGGCAGAGCATATCTTTATATGAGTGAAGACAGCGGATCTTTGCCTGCAGGTGGAATCACGTTGTTTAGTATTGATAAAAATATAAAACAGAAGCTTGTACAGTCAGGCACTCTGTCAAAGTCCATAAAGGGAGGTGTAATGGAATAAATATTACATCTTCCGAGATTTTAAATAACAATTCAAAAATAAAATTAAATATTGAATATACACTAAACACTCCTTTTTCATTTTTTGAGGCTGCAAATATTAAGGTATCCCAAAACTTAGAAACATATGCATGGCTTGGAGAGGACTATATGGAATACCGTGAAGATACGAAGTATGTCTATGTGGCAAAGCACGGTACGGTGTACCATTTAACACCGCACTGCTCATATCTTCATACTAATATTTATGTGAGTAACACAGGTGACATCATGTACAAAAGAAATGCTTCCGGTGCCAAATATTACGCCTGCAAAAGGTGTGGAAATAGCGGGATTGTCGGAACTGTATTCTATACACAATATGGAAACAGGTACCATTCGGACAGGGAATGCACCGAGATACATCATGATTATAAGAAAGTGCCGTTGTCGGAAGTTGAAGGAACCATGAGCCAGTGTTCAAAGGAGTGACAATTAAGTATGAGACAGGTTTTACATAGTCAGATTAATTGCAGATAGTGTATGCACGATACATAATTTTCAGGAAAAGAGGGTGATTAAATATTATTTAACATATCCATATTAATTTCTTTTTTAATTCTCAGTTTTTACGACATTTGCATAAAGGCAGTGCCACTTGTGCTGTTAATTATGCTGGCAGGGTTTGTCTGTGTTGATAGATTTGTTTTTGGAAGCATTGCTGTCGATTCAATAATATTAGATACATTTCCTGCATTTATTATGATGATTTTCAGCTTGTTTTCCACAAGATGGAACATAGGCCTGGGAGATATTTTTCTTTTTGCCATTATTGGCATTGCTTTCGGTGTCTTTGATCTGATTACGGTTATATTTTTTTCATCCATTATTTTTATCATTGTGATGTTTTCACTAAAATCATTTATTTCATTTAGCAAAAATACAACGGTGGGTTTTATTCCGTTTATAAGTGTAAGTACAGCTTCACTGATCTGCTTTTAAAGGAGGGATTGTCATAAGAATAAATAGATTACTTAATTACCGTATACAGGCAGCTACAACCGTTGAAAATGCAATACTCATCCCGGTGTTTACAATAATTACTACAGCTCTTATTGCTCTGAGTTTTTTCGTGCATGACACAATAGTCATTAAAAGTGTGACCTGGGAAAGTGCAATTGATGTGTCATCCATAACAAAAAAGGACATTTCCAGAGAAGATCTGATGTACAGGCAAAATATATTAAATGATAAGCTGAACAGTGAAGCTCTGTTTATACGTAATTCTTCGGCAAATATATGTGCAGCGGGCGACAAAATAGAGGTATCAACCAGCTCAATGTTTAAAATGAATTTTTTATTCTGGAATAACAGGACAATAAATACTGTAACTTCTACGGAGAGAGTGTTTCCTGCCACAGAACTGAGAAAAATAAAAGCAATGAAAAACACATTAAATACAATAATTAATTGAAAGAGACCAGTATGAATTACAATAAAATTGTTGAAAATAATTCAAAGTATTTAGTCTGTGAATGTGATGTAAATAAAAAGTCATATACATATAAAATGCTGCAAAACAACAATATAGACAGCCTGATTAAGCCTGTGGAAAGAAATATTAACGGAGAGTCTTTCCTTTACTATAAAACAGACAGCTATCGGACCATGGAGGAAATCTTTAACGACAGGGAATGTTTTATACGGGATAAGGATATAGATGCACTCTGTAAATCGTTTATAAATCTTGAACACGACCTGACGGATTATTTACTGGATATAAATGATTTGGTGTTAAAGCCTGACACCCTGATGTATGACAACGTAAAAGATGCATATGTATTTATTTATATTCCGGGATATTCTCAGGATGAAAATGAATTTCATAATTCACTGCTCGCGCTATGGGAATATATTTTGTCAAAATATGACCATGATTCTGATATGAAAAGAACCATGAAGGTATATGAAACATACCAGAAAATAAGATCCTGCAACTATACGATTGGAACACTTTTATATAATATGATAAGTGTTGAAAATGTAAATGGAAATATGGTTGCAGACAGAGACTCATTTGTTAATTCGTCGGATGATGAAGGTAGAGGTTCATATGTTTATACGTCTGACGCTACAGGCAGAGATGCAGCTAAAAGTTCATTCGATGAAGCAAGTGTAGAAATGAAAAACGTAACTGACCAGAATGAGAGCACATATGTAAGGAATAAAGTCTGTTCTGAAAGCTATGATGATTGTGATATGTCGAATTATTCTGCATACGACAACCATGATATTTACGCTGAATCGTCACATTACAAGCCTGCTGCCAATAAATGGTTCAATTTCCCTAAAAACAGTTTTAGTAAAAATAACTCAGGATCGGACAACAGGTCTAAACGAAACCATAACCCAAAAATAAACAACATAACTAAACGAAACCACAACCCCAAAACAGAAAAATACATTTTCATAACATCCGTGGCGGTGGCCATAATCTGCACAATTTTAATTCTGTTGCCGGTAAATATGAACCGGCCAAATATTTTCATATTGCTTATCATAATCGCAATTTCTCTATTCATATGTTTTAAGTACAAACATTCCCTAAACAACTCAAAATCTAAAAAACTTCAGATTATTTATAACGACAGAGAATTCAATCCTGATAACTTCCCATTAACAGTTGGCAGCAAGGATGAAATGGATATTTCCATACCGGAAAATGGTGTCAGCAGGCATCATTTAACAATATATGAATCGGAATCCGGGTATTATATTGAGGATAATGATTCCACCAACGGGACATTTATCAACAATAAAAAGATAAATCCATTTCAAAAGAGAGTCATTTTAGATGGTGATATTGTGACATTGGCTGAGACAAAATTAATAATTTGCATAAGTTAGTTTATAAAACTTATATAATTAATGAATTGCCCACATATTACTTAATATGCTAAAATAGATTACAAAAATTAGGGAGGTTTAATAATGAAAAAAGATGATTGCATTTTTTGTAAATTAGCCGGTGGAGACATCAAAACTAACGCTCTCTATGAAGACGATATTGTAAAAGTAATATTTGATTTATCGCCTGCAAGCCGCGGGCATGTTCTTATTATTCCAAAAGAACATTTTGCCGACATATATGAACTGGATGATGAAACAGCCGCACACATTTTCAAGGTCGCCGTTAAAGTTGCCAACGCAATGAAGAAGACACTTGGATATGATGGCTTAAATGTTGTTCAGAATAACGGGGAAGCCGCAGGTCAGACTGTATTCCATTTCCACATGCATCTTATTCCAAGATATAAGGATGATAAGGTAAATGTAGGCTGGGAACCTGGCAGTATTGACGAAAAAGGAATTGATGAATTAAAGAAACTTATAGAAAAAGAATTATAAATCATATGTAACTGTCTGACTGGTGTGTATCTGAGAAGATTCAAGCATGACCGGACATAATGTTACGCATGATTAATTATTTGTAGTTGTTTAGGAGAAATAAATGGTTGAGTTAAGTAATACAGGGGCATATTTGGTAAATGGCAGTGAGCTTGTATTTGATACTCCGGAAAATGCAGCGCGTATTTCCGGCGAATGTGCTATTGGTAAAGAAGAAGCAAAGAAGAATACAATTGCCTATGGGATTTTAGAATCACACAATACATCAGGCAACATGGATGAGCTTAAGATCAAGTTCGATAAGCTTACATCTCATGATATTACATTTGTAGGTATCATTCAGACAGCAAGAGCTTCAGGCCTTGAGAAGTTCCCGATTCCATACGTTCTTACAAACTGCCACAACTCACTTTGTGCCGTTGGCGGAACAATTAACGAAGATGATCACCTCTTTGGTCTTTCAGCAGCAAAGAAGTACGGTGGTGTTTACGTTCCTCCTCATCAGGCAGTTATTCACCAGTATGCAAGAGAAATGCTCGCTGAATGTGGCAAGATGATTCTCGGTTCTGATTCACATACAAGATACGGTGCTATCGGAACAATGGCTATGGGTGAAGGTGGTCCTGAGCTCGTTAAGCAGCTTTTAAGCAGAACTTATGACATTAAGATGCCTGGAGTTATCGCTATTTACTTAACAGGCGCACCACAGCCTGGTGTTGGTCCTCAGGATATTGCTCTTGCTATCATTGGTGAAGTATTTGCCAACGGTTACGTAAAGAACAAGGTAATGGAATTCGTTGGACCTGGTGTATCTAACCTTTCAATGGATTACCGTATCGGTGTTGATGTTATGACAACTGAGACAGCCTGTCTTTCATCAATCTGGAGAACAGACGATAAGACGAAGGAATTCCTAGCAATGCACGGAAGAGCAGATGCTTACAAAGAGCTTAATCCTGGTGCAGTTGCATACTATGATGGGGTTGTATCTATTGACTTATCAAAGGTTAGACCTATGATCGCGCTTCCATTCCATCCAAGTAATACATACACAATCGAAGAGTTAAATGCTAACCTTGGCGATATCCTTCGTGACTGTGAAATCAAGTCAGAAGCTATCCTTGGCGGAAGTCAGATTAATCTTGTTAATAAGATTAAGGACGGTAAGCTTATGGTTGATCAGGGTATCATCGCAGGTTGTGCCGGTGGTGGATATGAAAATATCTGTGATGCAGCTGATATCTTAAGAGGTGCATCAATCGGTGATGATGAATTTACATTAAGTGTATATCCATCAAGTACTCCAATTTACATGGAATTATTAAGAAACGGAAGAATGGCAGATCTTATGGAGACAGGTGCTATTGTTAAGACAGCATTCTGTGGTCCATGTTTCGGTGCCGGTGATACACCTGCTAACGACACATTCTCTATCAGACATACTACAAGAAACTTCCCTAGCCGTGAGGGATCTAAGCCACAGAACGGTCAGCTTGCTTCAGTTGCTCTTATGGATGCAAGATCTATTGCAGCAACAGCAGCTAACAAGGGTGTTCTTACACCAGCTACTGATTTAGTTGATGTACAGTATACAAAGCCAACATACCACTTCGACAGCAAGATTTATGAGAACAGAATCTTCGACAGTCACAATGTTGCAGATCCAAGTGTTGAATTAAGATTTGGACCAAACATTAAGGACTGGCCTGAAATGGTTGAGCTTCCAGAGAACTTACTTATCAAGGTTGTTTCAGAGATCCATGATCCTGTAACAACAACAGATGAGCTTATTCCATCTGGTGAGACATCATCATACCGTTCTAATCCTTTAGCACTTGCAGAGTTTGCTCTTTCAAGAAAAGACCCTGAATATGTTGCAAGAGCTAAGGCTGTTCAGACAGCAGAGAAGGCAAGAGAATCAGGTGAGTGCGTAGGTACTGTATTCCCAGAAATCAAGCCTATTATGCATGCATGCAAGGATAAATTTGGTAACAGCAAGCATGACACAGGTATGGGAAGTACAATCTTCGCTGTTAAGCCTGGTGACGGTTCAGCCAGAGAACAGGCTGCTTCATGTCAGAAGGTATTAGGCGGATGGGCTAATATTGCAAATGATTATGCAACAAAGAGATATCGTTCTAACCTTATTAACTGGGGAATGATTCCATTTATAATCAAGGAAGGTGATCTTCCATTTGAAAATGGTGATTACATTTTCATTCCTGGAATCAGAGAAATGATTGCAAATGGCGGAGAAAAGATTACAGCTTATGTTGTAAACAAAGACATGAAAGAATTTGAACTTGAAACAGGTCGTTTGACAGAGGATGAGAGACAGATTATTCTTGATGGCTGCTTAATCAACTACTATAAGAATCACTAATTCCTATATATAAACAGACAAGGGGTTATCGCATAAGCAGGTTATTGCATAGGCATAACCCCTTATTGTTGCTAATATGAGGAATTGAAATAATGAATAAATAAAAAGGGAGGTTATCATGTCAACTAATATATTAAACGGTGATTTAGACACTTTGGAGAACATCATTGTTGATGTTAATTCCTACTCCCTTAGTGCAAGAAAACACGAGGAAATTCTTGACGAAATCGACAATATGGTCAAGAAGAGCGACGTTCTTAAAAAAGAACTGACAGATGAAGTAAACAGTAAGCTTCAGAGTGGTGAAAAGGCTATCTGCGAGGGTTATGACAAAACTCTCAAGGATGAAAAAGCCAAGCTAAAAAGTGTAAAAGCCGAAAGAGAAAAGGCTAAAGAAGCAGGAATGCGAGACAGAATACACGATGAGACAATTGACTTAAAAAAGGCAAATGAAGAGCTTATCAGAAAGAGAAAGGAAATGTTCAAAGCTGATAAAGTCCCTTCTTTCTGCTCAAATAAATTGTTTTATGCATTTATTTATCCACAGAGCTTTTCAGACTACATCATTTTCTTAGCAATAATGTTTGGTATATTTGCCGTTATACCGGAATTATTGGCAGTGTTTACACCTATTCATGCATGGGGAATAATTCTGTATGAATGTATTGTAGCAATATTTGGTATAACAATTTTCAGAGGTATAAGAAACGTAACATTACTCAAGCATTACGAAGTAATTAAAAAGGGACGTAAGATTGCTGACGAAATAGAGTCTAACAAGGGTATTATTAATAAGATTAAAAAGGGTATCAGATCAGATACAAGTGAAACTATGTATAATCTTGGAGAATTTGATGACGAGATTGATGCAGTTTCAGCTGATATCAGAAAAACAGAAGCTGAAAGAGCTTCAGCACTTGAAGATTTTAATAAGAATGTAAGACCGCAGATTATTAAGAGTATAGAAGATGTAAGAAAACCTGCAATTGAAACTCTTCTTGGAGATATTAAGAATAAGAGAGCTGAGGCAGATAATCTTGCTGCTGAACTTAAGGCAAAGAGAGCATTTATATCTTCAAACTACGAGGCATATTTAGGTCAGGACTTCGTTACAATACCGCAGTTAAAGAGATTAGAGCAGATCATGAGAAATGGTGATGCTAAAACAATCGGCGGTGCAATCGATGTATATAACAACATTTAAGGGGACTCTATATGGCTGCTAAAAATGCGTCTGATGCAGACGAGAAAAAGGTTGATGATCTTGAGAAAGTCAGAATAAAGAGAAAAAAGCGTAAGAAAAACAGAAAGCTTAAAATAATGTTCATGATTATTGTTGGAGCTGCTGTTGCGCTTATAACATTTTTCACAATATTCAACATGACATACGGATCATATAAAATCGAAGAATCATGGAGTAGAGAGAGTGATACAAATACTGAGTTTGTCCCATACAACAATGGTTATATAAGATATGGTTCATCAGGTGCCGCGTTTGTAACCAGTGCAGGTGAGCAGCAGTGGAATGTGTCATACTCAATGCAGAATCCTACAATCCATCAGAAAGATAACAATCTTGTTATCGGAGATGTAGGCGGTAATACGGTTGTAATGTTAAATGAAAAGGGCGAAGTCGGCCGTATCAATACTGAATATAATATCTTAAATGTTGAAGCTGCGAGTACCGGAATAGTTGGTGTTGTAATGCAGTCAAATGCTGATAATTATATCAATATGTACGGAAGCGACTCTTCCCTCATTTATTCAATCAGAACCAATATTACCGGTGATGGTTACCCTGTTGATATTGCTATTTCCAATGATTCAACAAAGCTCATTGTTGCATATGCAAAAACAAGTGAATCTAATGTTGTTTCAAATCTTGTATTCTATAACTTCAGTGGTGATGCCAACAGTAAGGATTCAAGAGTTGTTGGAGCATACAGTGACTTTGACGGAAAGCTTGTAGGTCATGTTGCATTTTTATCAAATAATACGGCAATAGCAGTGTCTGAGGATTCACTCAGATATTATACTGTCGGTGCAACACCTTCAGCAGGAGAGAAAATAGCTTTAGATTCTAAGATACAGAATGTATTTTACACTTCAGGAAATGTAGGTATAGTTTCTGAAACAGGAAATGAAGACGATCCATATAATATTAAAATATTTAACTCTAACGGCGGAAAACTGTCAGATGTAAATTACGATACTACTTACACTACATATAACTTCGATGGAAATACCGTTCTTATGTACGGAGGTTCTAATTTTGCAATTATGAATCTCAGTGGAAAGTTTGTTACTAAACAGACAATTGACGGAACGGTTACAGCCTTTATTTCTACTGGTAAAAGAGGAAAATATTATCTTGTAGATGATAGATTTATTTCCAGAGTCAGATTGACTTAAAGTGCATTGATAAATAAACACAGTGCTGGATGTTTTATATTAATCCTGTCACTGTGTTTGTTTTATTGTAAAATATAAATATGTAAAATTGAAATGGTATGTTTATCACAGAGTAAATAAACTATTATAAATTTCATTTATATATATCTAGATATATTGAATGTTTAAGCGACATCGAATAACCTGCTGATATTGATACTGTATAGTATTAAAATATCAGCTGTCACTAAGGAGAGGCTATGAACCCCGTACTTATCGTTGTAATAATTGTATTGGCACTTTTAGGAATAAAAGGTGCCTTTAAGGGATTATTTAAAATATTATTTTCCATAGTAACCCTTATTGCCTGTATTCTTATTGCAGGTTTTATAACCGTGCCCGTTGCCAATGGTTTAAAGGCCAATACGGGAATGTATGACGGCATAGACGGATTTGTATATGATACGGTTAAGGATAATAAAAATCTTAATAACAAAATAGACTCATCATTTGCAATGATGAATATAGATTCTGAAATGACTATAAGTGCAGAGTATGTGCCGGCTTTAGAGTCTAATTCAACTCTGATTGCCACTGCATTAAATGCCAATATTGACGGATATTTCCTTCCTTCTCTTGTGAAGGATAACCTTAAGGTTACGGCAGAAGATGTAAATGAAAATATTAAAGCAGGAAGGACTGTTAAAGACACTGTTATCCACACATTTTCACAGAAGCTTTCCTGGATTATTTACGTTGTTATAATCTTTATTATATTGTTTATTATTCTGGAAATAATATTCTGGATTATATTTAGAATATTAAATGTATTTTCAAGATTACCGGGCCTGTCCATCATTAACAGAATAGGTGGATTTGCCATAGGCATATTTGAAGGATTGCTGATAGTCTGGCTTGGATTTATGGTGCTCACATTATTTGCAGGAACAGCATTTGGAATGAGCTGCTTTGAACAAATAAACAGCGATGCATTTTTATCATTTATATATAACAACAACCTGATAATGAAATTGTTGGGATTTGCGTAATTGTGTTTTACCGGGAAAGGATATTGTAATGGGGGATAGTGAAGAAAAAAGAATTAAATTGTCAGTTGTGGCTGAAAAAATGAAACTCACAAATCTGACACCTGACATTAACTTATCAAAAAAATATCTTACTGCTCCGGAGGTTAACAGACCTGCGTTGCAGCTTACCGGATTCTTTGACGGGTTCGATAATGAAAGAATGCAGGTAATCGGACAGGTAGAAAGAGCATATTACAAGCGACTTTCAAAAGAGGACAGAATAAGCAGATTTAAAAGCATTATAGAGCACAGGGTTCCTGGTATCGTATTCTGCAGAGACATACGTCCTGATGAGGGAATAATTGAATTTGCATCTGAAATGGGTGTTCCTTTAATGCAAACTGCAGGTTCTACATCAGCATTTATTGCCGAAATTATCAGATGGTTAAAGGTACAGCTTGCGCCTTCAATTACAATTCACGGCGTTCTTGTTGACGTAAATGGTGAAGGTGTTCTTATTACGGGCGAGAGCGGAATCGGAAAAAGTGAGGCGGCTCTTGAACTCATTGTAAGAGGACACAGACTTGTAACTGATGATGCGGTTATAATTAAAAAGGTAAGTGACGAAACTCTTGTGGGAAAATCTCCTGAATTAACTAAGCATCTTATTGAACTCAGAGGTATAGGAATCATAGATGTAAAAGAAATATTCGGTGTAGAGAGTGTAAAGGATACTCAGCAGATTGATATGGAAGTTCATCTTGAAGAGTGGGATGAAAAGAAAACATATGAAAGAATGGGGCTTAACAGAGAATATAACGAATATCTGGGAAATAAGATCGTTACATATAATCTTCCTGTAAGACCGGGAAGAAATATTGCTGTTATTGTTGAAACTGCTGCCGTAAACCACAGACAGGAGCAAATGGGATATAATACAGCTCAGAGACTGTACGAAAAAATCACAAAGCAGCAGCTCGAGAGAGATTTGGAAGAAGACGAGGATGAGGATGTTGTCGATAATTTCGTCGATAACTGGGAGAAATTGGATTAAGAGGTTAATATGACTGACGAGTTAAAACTTAACATGGCAGAGAAGCTCACAGCCATTGTCGGAAAAGACAGAGTTTTGGTAGACGAGGCAATGAGCCGACATACAACATTTAAAATAGGCGGAAATGCAAAGATTCTTGTGCAGATTTCATCTGAAGATGAGATTATGTTAATGACAGAGCTTTTAAGAGATAACAATGTTGATTATTACGTTATCGGTAACGGTAGTAACCTTCTTGTATCTGACAACGGATATGATGGAGTTATTATTGAGCTTCTTGACGACTACGCAGGTATTGAATTAGTTGATCCGGCTGATATCAGAATCCAGTGTGAAGATAAGGATGAATATACATTTGTTAAAGCGCTTGCAGGAACAAGAATGTTAAAGGTTGGCAAATTTATGGTTGACCAGTCTCTTACAGGATTCGAGTGCCTTGGAGGTATTCCGGGAACTATCGGCGGTGCCGTTGTAATGAATGCAGGAGCATACGGTGGAACAATTTCTGATGTATTACTTTATGCAAGAGTAATTACAAAAGAGAATGGTATTTTAGAGTTAACTCCTGAAGAATTAGAACTTGGATACAGAACAAGTAATATTGAAAAGAACGGATATATCGTATCAAGTGTCGTATTAAAAATGAAAAAGGGTAATCCTGAAGAAATAAAGGCTTTAATTGCTGATCTTACAGAGAGAAGAAAAAGCAAACAGCCATTGGAATATCCAAGTGCCGGAAGTACATTTAAAAGACCGGAGGGACATTTTGCAGGACAGCTTATTGATGAAGCCGGACTCAGAGGATATCAGTGCGGAGGAGCTCAGATTTCCGTAAAGCATGCCGGATTTGTTATTAATACGGGAAATGCTACTGCAGAGGATGTTGTAAATGTTATTACTCATGCACAGGAAGAAGTGTTGAAGCGTAATAATATTAAGTTGGAAACAGAAGTGAAAAGGTTGGGATTTTAATGTCATTTTCCAGAAAAGTGAAACAAGAATTAGAAGCTGTTACGGAAGAAACTGCCATTCATTGTAAAATGGCACAGCTTGCAGCAATGATTGCCTGTACAGGTGAACCGGATGTGGATGTTTTAAGAATAACCTCAGACAACAATATAGTTATTGATGTTATTGCAAAGCTTCTCAAGGAGCTCTTTGACATTGAAGTCATTAATAAATCTCCAATGATGATACCGGAAGATGACTTTATCAGAATCGGAGAAGGACTCAGGATGACTGCGGACATTCAGGATGTATACCTGACACTGATTAAGTCATCATGTTGCAAGAAGGCGTTTTTACGAGGGGCATTTTTATGCAACGGCTCCGTAAATACTCCGGAAGGTGCATATCACTTTGAAATTTCATCCGTATCTGAAAAATTTGCAGGAGTCATAAAGGATATAATATTTGTATTCGGAATAGATGCAAAGCTTATGGAAAGAAAGGGCCACTATGTGGTTTATCTCAAGGACAGCTCTGAAATAGCGGATGTTTTAAATATCCTGGGTGCTCCAGTTTCTCAAATGGAATTTTATAACGCCATGATTCTTAAAAGCGTAAGAAATGACATTAACAGAAAGGTTAATTGCGAAACAGCCAATCTCAATAAGACGGTTGCGGCAGCAATGAAGCAGATTGCAGATATTGAGACTATAAGGGATACTGTCGGGCTTGATGCGTTACCATCATCTCTTCTTGAGACTGCCATGCTCAGACTGGAAAATCCGGATGCCAGCTTAAATGATTTAGGTATGTTACACAATCCGCCAATCGGAAGATCAGGTGTTAATCACAGATTAAAATCCATATCAAAGATAGCGGAAGAGTGTAAATAAAGCCCGTATTATATGCTTAACAAATGAAAAATATGTAGAAAAAACACGATATTTTTGCTAAAATGAACACACATATATTATTTGAAAAAGCATTTATTTTTATTCTTAAATTTTTCCTAAGGAGGTAATTATAATTGAATAACGAACAGATGATGCAGATTACACCAGATAATAAGGAGTTATTTCAAAAATTGCTTCAGGAATGTCTCGATACAAATAAGATAAATCCTAATCTCTATATTGAGTATGACGTAAAAAGAGGATTAAGAGACAGTAACGGAGAAGGCGTACTTACAGGCCTTACAGAGATTTCAGACGTAAGTGGTACTGAAAATGTTAACGGAAAGAAGATGCCTGTAGATGGTAAGTTATATTATCAGGGTTATGAAATCAGAGAGATCGTAGAGAAGTTCCAGGGTCACAGATTCAGATTTGAAGAGATTACATATCTTCTTTTATTTGGTGAACTTCCTACTAAGCATCAGCTTGTCAGCTTCATTAAGGTTTTACATGATTTAAGTGAACTTTCAGGTTCATTCGTACGTGACGTAATCATGAAGGCTACAACTACTAACCTTATGAACTCACTTATGAAGAGTGTACTTACACTTTATTCTTATGATGAGGATCCTGATAATACTTCAGCAGGAAATGTTCTCAGACAGTCACTTCAGTTAATCGGCAAGCTTCCGCTTATTTCATGTTATGCATACCAGTCATATATGCATTTCAAGAAGGATGGAACTCTTATGATTAAGAATCCAAGAAAGGATTACTCAGTTGCTGAGAACATCCTTTACATGCTTCGTGAAGATGGCAAGTTTACACCACTTGAAGCAGAAGTTCTTGATATTTGTCTTGTTACTCATGCAGAGCATGGTGGTGGTAACAACTCAACATTTACTAACCGAGTTGTTACTTCATCAGGAACAGATACATATTCAGCAATTGCTGCTGCCATCGCTTCTTTAAAGGGCTTCAGACATGGTGGTGCTAACCTTCAGGTTCATCATATGTTTGATAACATTAAGAAGAATGTTTCTGACTGGGAAGACGTTGAAGAAGTTAAGGAATATTTAGGTAAAATCTTAGACAAGCAGGCATTTGACGGCGCAGGTCTCATCTATGGTATGGGTCATGCAGTATATACACTTTCTGATCCAAGAAAGGTTATCTTAAAGGAATTTGCAAGAAAGCTTTCTATTGAAAAGGGTAGAGAAAAAGAATTTGCTCTTTACGAGATGATTGAAAATGAATCTCCTGATCTTATTAAGGCAAGACATCATATGTTCAAGCCTGTATGTGCAAATGTAGATTTCTACAGCGGATTCGTATATTCAATGCTTGGAATTCCTGAAGAAATGTTTACTCCAATGTTTGCCATTGCACGTATTTCAGGATGGAGTGCACATCGTCTTGAGCAGATTGTAAATACAGGCAAGATTATCAGACCTGCTTACAAATATGTGGGCGAACACAAAGAATATGTAGATATTGAAGAAAGGATTTCAGAATACGAATAATTTTCTGAATACCAATAAGGAGGACTTATGTCAGTTTACAAGGTAGTAAAACTGCATAAGCCATTTGATAGAGTTATAGAAGTGCCCGGCTCGAAAAGTATTACGAACCGGGCGCTTCTTTTGGCTTGTATGTCAGGTGGCAGATGTAAGCTTAAGGGAGCGTTATACAGCGACGATACAATACATTTCATCAGCTCATTAAGATCCATGGGATTTAATGTAGAAATTTCAGATAACGGTGATATAGAAGTTACAGGTCAGGGTGGCAATATGCCTATAAGCATCGGCAGTATAGATGTAGGTAGTGCAGGTACTGCCGCAAGATTCTTAACTGCATTTGTTGGATTATCAGACTGTATTTATACAGTAAATTGTACTGATCAGATGGCAAAGCGCCCAATGAAGCCTTTATTTGATATTTTAACTTCATTACAGGCACAGATTACATATTTAAGAGACAGGGAACATTTACCTGCAAAAATCATAGGAGCAACTCTTGCAGACTCTTTATACGGAGAGGCGACAATAGACAGCGAATATGACAAGGACATCAGCGAGCTTCTCTCTTTAACTCCTGCGGAAAAGGAAGAGGAAGTGGTTATTGATGTGCCTTCTGATATGAGCACACAGTTCTTAAGTGCACTACTTATGATTGCCCCTGTATATGCTAATAAAGTATTTAAGAGAGTCATTTTAAATGTTACGGGCAAGAGAGGTCTTGGTTCATATGTAATTATGACAAGAAGAATGATGGAAGAATTCGGAATTTCTATAGAGTGCGAGCATGATGAGGAATCCGGAGCAGTAAAATACATCATTGATACAGGACATTTCTACAGCAGAGATGAATATGAAATAGAGCCTGATATGTCATCTGCCAGCTATTTTTATGCGGCAGCGGCCATAACAGGAAGTAAGGTTAAGGTAAAGGGTGTTCACAGAAATTCTCTTCAGGGCGATATCAGATTTATTGAAGTTCTTGAGGAAATGGGATGTAAAACTGAAGAACAGCCTGACGGAATTGTTCTTCAGGGGTCTGACCATAAGTTAAAGGGAATCAGTATCAACATGAAGGATTTCTCTGACCAGTCAATGACACTTGCGGCTATTGCTCCATTTGCAGAATCAAATGTGGAAATAACAGGTATAGAGCATATCAGAGGTCAGGAATCTGACAGAATAAACGGAATGCTTACAGAGCTTAGAAGAATGGGTATTGAAGCCGATGAACTTGACGGCGGCATAAGAATTAAACCAGGAATACCTAAACCATGTAAGATTGAAACTTATGAAGACCACAGAATGGCTATGGCATTTTCATTGCCGGGATTAATTGTGGACGGAATCGAAATAGATAATCCGGAATGTACAGGTAAAACATTTGGCAATTATTGGGATAAGTTAAGCGAGTTATACTAAGGCGTTTTAACCAATCTGTAATATGCGATATATAAACTCATGCATTTTAGTATGTGGATTGGTGCAGATATATAAGTGGGACGTAGAAAAGCACATATATGAGTATGTAGATTTGCACAGATATATAAGCTGGGTGCAGAAAACCATACATATGAGTATTCGGATTAGTAAAGATTGATAAGAAATATAATAAAGAATTTATAATTCAAATATGTACAATTTAGCAAAGACTAACTATAATGAAGAATTAAATTATGCTTTATTTAATATAAATGCAAATGTTGGCGCAATTTAAGGAGAATATAGATATGACAAAGATTGACATTATATCAGGATTTTTGGGTGCCGGTAAAACAACACTCATTAAAAAACTTTTAACTGACAAGGCATTTGGCGATGAGAAGGTAGTTCTCGTTGAAAATGAATTTGGTGAAATCGGAATTGACGGAAAGCTCTTTGATGAAGCAGGAATTGAAGTTCATGAAATGAACTCAGGATGTATCTGCTGTTCACTCGTTGGTGACTTCAAGACAGCTCTTAAGCAGGTTGTAGAAGATTATCATCCGGACAGAGTAATTATCGAGCCATCAGGTGTTGGTAAGCTTTCAGACGTTATCAGCGCTGTTAAGGAAGCTGAGATTGATGACGTTGTAATTAACAGTACAACAACTATCGTTGACGCAGGTAAGGCAAAGTTATACTCAAAGAACTTTGGTGAATTCTTCGATGATCAGGTTAAGACTGCAGGAACAGTAATCTTAAGCCGTACACAGAACGTAGATGAGAATAAGATTATGGATGCTGCTGAAATCGTTACAGGTCTCAATGAGAGATGTAACATTATTACAACACCATGGGATCAGTTAACAGGTGTTCAGATTCTTAACTCAATTGAAAACAGATCTGACATTATCGAAGTATTAATCGATGAATTAAAGCATCCGGGTCGTCATTACCATGATCACGGTGACGGACATTACCATTTCCATGCAGAGGATGAAGAACATGATCATGATGAGTGCGGATGTGGACATAATCATGACCATGACCACGACCATCATGAACATGGCGATTCATGCGGATGCGGTCACGACCATGGCCATGACCACGATCATCACCATGCTGACGATGTATTTACTAACTGGGGAATTACAACACCTAAGACATACAGCGTAGAAGAATTAACAAATATTCTTGATAAGTTTGATGAAGCAGGAGTTGGTACTGTACTCAGAGCAAAGGGTATTCTTTCAGACGGTGAAGGAAACTGGCATAACTTCGACCTTGTACCTGGTGAATTCGAAATTAACGACACAACACCTGATACAATCGGTAGAATCTGTGTTATCGGTACAACATTAGATGAAGATAAATTAAAAGAATTATTCAACTTATAATTCATAGACAACATAAAGATACTGATTTATTATACAAAGGGGTTGTACTTAATTAGGACAGCCCCTTTGTGTTAATATAAGAATGTTAATTTGATATTTAAGTGTATATACATTTGGTAAAGACACTTTTAAATACATTTAAAACAATGGTATTTAGAACGATATATTAAACGGTATATTGAATATATTTTTACAGGCAGGTGAATATAATGAGTAATGAAGAAGAATATTTAATTCCGATATTTTTTATTAACGGTCAGCTTGAAAGTGGAAAAACAACATTTATCCAGGGAATAATTGCAGGCGGACAGTTTGATGCTGCAAAGAAGAAGCTTCTTGTTGCATTTGAAGACGGTGAAGTTGAATACGATAAGCAGTTACTTGATGAGCATGGTATCGACCTTGTAATTTTAAGCCCATCTGAAATGACATCTGAGAAAATGGCAGCGCTTGATGATAAGTACGATCCATGGCTTGTTATCGTTGAATACAATGGAATGGTTGATCCAAAGCAGTTTAGAGATTTAGCTATGCCACACGGTTGGCAGGTTTACCAGTCTATTACAATCATGAATGCTGAAACATTCCAGAACCAGTGGAAGAACATGAAGTCAATCATGGCTGAGTCTGTTAAGGCTGCAGAATCTGTAGTATTTAACAGATGTACTGAGGAGATGGAACTCGGATCATTCAAGAGAAGTATGAAGGCTCTTAATCCTAATATTGATATTATTTTTGAGGACGTTTCAGGAAATATTATTTCAGGAACAAATGATACAGTTCCATATGACATGGAAGCTGATGTTATTGAAGTAAGCGACAATGATTTCGGAGTATGGTTTATCGACTGCAGAGACAGACCAAAGGCATATGATGGAAGAGTTGTAAGATTTAAGGCGCAGGCTTTAAGAGATCCTGAACTTAAGGAAAATGAATTCGTTGCCAGCAGACAGGTAATGACATGTTGTGAGGACGATATTGCATTAGTTGGATATATTGTTAAGAAGACAGATGTAATCACAGATCCTTCATATCCTGCAGAAAAAGAGTGGGTTATGATTACAGCTAAGATTACATATGAAGAAAGAGATGAATACAACGGTATGGGACCTGTTCTTGTTGCAGAGACAATCGAGACGACAGAGAAGCCTAAAATGGAAATTGTAGGAATCTGATAATATATTCTGACTTTTGGTGACAGGAATAGTGCCCTTCGCCATACATGAATATTTTTAAAACTACATTATTATAACTTGTCAGTGCAAATATTAAATTGACAAGATTTAAAATTTTTTATATGATATTATGGTATGCCGCATAAGAGCGGATAGAAGCAGTGCCATAGGGGCACTCTCCGGTCTTAGCGAATAACTCATTGGGAGGTTATATATGTACGCAATTATTGCAACAGGTGGAAAGCAGTACACTGTTAAAGAAGGTGACGAAATCGTTATCGAAAAGCTCGGAGTTGAGGCTGGTCAGACAGTTACGTTTGACGAAGTTCTTTTCGTTGGCGGTGAGAATGCCAAGATTGGTAACCCTACTGTAGCTGGAGCAACTGTTAGTGCAACAGTTGTTAAGGAAGGCAGAGGCAAGAAAGTTGTTGTTTGCAAGTATAAGGCTAAAAAGGGTTATACAAGAAAGAATGGTCACAGACAGCCATTCACAAGAGTTAAGATTGAGAAGATTAACGCATAATCACTCAGAATAGGAGGCATTGATATGTTATTTTTAAACCTTCAATTATTTGCTCATAAGAAGGGTGTTGGTTCTACAAAGAACGGCCGTGATTCAGAATCAAAGAGACTCGGTGCTAAGAGAGCAGACGGACAGTTTGTACTTGCAGGCAACATTCTTTACAAGCAGCGTGGAACAAAGATTTTACCAGGTGTTAACGTAGGTCGTGGTAAGGATGATACACTTTTCGCACTCGTTGACGGTAAGGTTAAGTTCGAGCGTAAGGGCAGAGATAAGAAGCAGGTTTCAGTTTATCCTGTAGCTGAAGCTTAATTATATTAAATATAATTAACGGAATGCGGAGAGCGTAAGCTCTTCGCATTTTTTATTTGCAAAATTATAGACCAATAAAATTTGCCAAAGGTATATTTAAATTTTACCGCAGGTATAATAAATTTTGTCGAAGACATAATTTGATTTTGTCGAAGACATAATTTGATTTGTATAATAAACATAATCCCAAAAAAGTATACTTAAAATTCATTGTAATTCATTTAGTTACATTATAATATAACATCACAAATGAAATGTTGCAGTGGAGGAGGTGAGACCTTGTGAAAAAAGGAAAATACGACGTTACGGGAATGACCTGTTCAGCCTGCTCTTCAAGAGTTGATAAGGCTGTCCGTAAGCTGGAAGGCGTAAATGAAGTAAGCGTCAATTTACTGACTAACAGTATGGAGGTTTCATACGATGAAAATGTAACGTCATCGGATAAAATTATTGAAAGTGTTGTTCATGAGGGATATGGAGCAACTCCTCAGAATACAAATGGAAAGTCTGACGATAAAAAAGAATCCCTTAGAGAAAAGAATAAAAAGACAAGAGACAATATTAAACTAAGACTTATAATCTCGATTATATTTGCATCTCCTCTTGTTTATCTGGCTATGGGAACTCACGGAATGTTCCCGATGCCCGGATTTTTATATGATGTATTTGTAGTTCACAGTATGTTGCTGGTTAATGCACTGACACAAATGCTGCTTACACTGCCAATTATATATGTGAACAGATCGTTTTTTACCAAGGGCTTTAAAACGCTGTTCCACGGTGCACCAAATATGGACACTCTCGTTGCGTTAGGAACAGGAGCGGCATTTGCATATAGTATTTACAACATGTACAGAATGGCCATTGTGGCGCCGACAGGAAATCATGAAGCTCTCCACCATCTTATGATGGGAATTGACTTCGAATCTGCGGGTATGATCCTTACTCTTGTTACACTTGGTAAATTTTTCGAAGCCATTTCGAAGGGAAAGACAAGTGAAGCCGTTGAGAAAATGATGGATCTTGCACCTAAAAAGGCAAATGTCATAAGAAATGGCATCGAATCAGAAGTAGGTGTAGAGGAGCTTGTTGTTGGTGACATCGTCATCGTAAGACCCGGCGAGGCCATTCCTGTTGATGGGGAAATCATTTCCGGCGGTTCATCAATAAATGAAGCAAATATAACAGGCGAGAGTATACCTGTTGAAAAGACTGTCGGTGACAATGTAGTTTCAGCGACTATAAATATGTCAGGCGTTATTCAGATAAAGGCACTTAAAGTTGGCGAAGATTCAACTATTAACCAGATAATTAAGGTCGTTGAAGAAGCAAGTGCATCAAAAGCACCTATTGCCAAGCTTGCAGACAGGGTTGCAGGTGTATTTGTTCCGATAGTAATAGCCATTGCCTCAGCAGTATTTATTACATGGATAATTGCAACGGGAGATTTCCAGATGGCTCTTTCAACTGCAATTACGGTTCTTGTAATTTCGTGCCCTTGTGCCATGGGTCTTGCCACACCTGTGGCAATTATGGTTGGTACGGGAAAGGGTGCAGAAAATGGAATCCTTATAAAGTCAGGTGAGGCATTTGAGGCGGCTAAGGGAATTGATACAATTCTTTTAGATAAGACGGGAACAATTACTGAGGGTGTGCCAAAGGTTACGGATGTTTATCCATTTGGTAATATGTCATCTGACAATCTTTTAAAAATTGCTGCCACTCTTGAGCATTCAAGTGAGCATCCTCTTGCAAAGGCCATTGTTAAACGAGCTGAGGATGAAATAATCGCACTTGGAACTATCGACAATTTCAATGCCATTTTCGGACAGGGTGTTGAAGGTATAATTGACGGCAAAAAAGTATATTCCGGAAATATTGCATATATGGATTCTCTCGGGCTTATTAAGGACAGTGAGAAAACACAGATTCAGGAAAAACTGGATGAATTTGCAAATGAAGGAAAGACACCTCTTTTATTTGCCTTTGATGGAAATATTATAGGTGTGATTGCCCTCAGAGATGAGCCGAGAGCCACAAGTATTGCGGCTATTGCAGAGTTTAAAAAACTTGGAATTAAACCTGTTATGCTTACGGGTGATAATGAAAAGACAGCTAAGGCAATTGCAAAGAGTATTGGAATAGATGATGTAATTGCCGAAGTGCTTCCTCAGGATAAGGAAAGAGAAGTTAAAAAGCTTCAGCAGGCAGGAAGAAAGGTTGCCATGGTTGGTGACGGAGTAAATGATGCCCCTGCTCTTGTAAGTGCTGACTTAGGTATAGCAATCGGTGCAGGTACTGATATTGCAATTGAAAGTGCTGATGCGGTAATCATACGAAATGATCTTATGGATGCGGTAACTGCTGTAAAGCTCAGCCGTGCTACCATAAGAAATATTAAGGAAAATCTTTTCTGGGCATTCTTCTACAATGCAATATGTATTCCAATTGCGGCCGGAGTATTCTATCCTGCATTCGGACTTTTACTTGAGCCTATGTATGGTGCGCTGGCCATGGGATTCAGTAGTGTATTTGTAGTAAGTAATGCACTCAGATTAAAGTTTTTTAAGCCTGTAAGATTAAATAAAGATGCGGATTTAAATGAAATCGGCGATAATAAAATAAATACAGAAAAGGAGAATGAAAATATGAAGACAGTTGTTATTGAAGGTATGATGTGTGAACACTGCAAGAAAGCAGTTACAAAGGCTCTTGAAGGAATTGAGGGAGTAACAGCAGTAACAGTTGATTTAGAGGCTAAGACTGCAACTGTAACAGGTGATGTTACTGATGAAACAATCAAGTCTGTAATTGATGAAGCAGGTTACGAGGTTGTTGAGATAAAGTAATCTGATTTCAGTAAAAAGTCGGGTTTTATATCTGTAAAATGTGGTTTTTGCCATGGGATACATTCACATATAAATGCCCGATTTTTTATGTTGCTAACCCTTCGCTAACTATAATATGATAACGGGAATGGAAATTATATCAGCATTTTAAGTGGAAGGACTTAGAACATGAATAATCTGATAATAAAGACATTTGTAAAAAATTATGAGGATATTAATAATCCGACGGTCCGTGCCTCTTACGGAATGGTAGCCGGAATATTTGGAATAATCTGTAACATCATACTGGCAGCATTTAAGGTGACCATAGGATTGCTTACAGGATCGTTTTCCATCATTTCCGACGGTATTAACAATATTTCCGATATATGTTCAAGTCTTGTAACTCTTTTTGGATTTAAAATGTCTAAGAAGAGAGCGGATGCGGATCACCCGTTTGGACATGGAAGAATAGAATATGTAGCCGGAATTACGGTTTCCATCGTTATTATCATGGTGGGCTTTGAACTTTTAAGAACTTCAATCGGGAAAATATTTATGCCAGATGATCTGGATTTCTCAATAGTTGCATTTATTATTCTTGTAGGTTCAATAGGACTTAAGCTCCTTATGGGTTCATTTTATACATCAACAGCCAATAAAATTAACTCAAGTGCATTGAAGGCTTCTGCTGCAGACAGCTTTTCAGATTGTATATCTACAGGCGTTGTACTTGGTTCAACTATTCTTTATATGACTACAGGAATAAATATTGATGGTTATGCCAGTGCGGCTGTAGCGGTATTTATTCTCATAACCGGTATTAATGCTGTAAGAGAAACTGTTCATCCTCTTCTGGGAGAAAAGATACCTGAGGAAATGGTTGAAACAGTAAAGAAAGAAGTTTTAGAAGATAAGAGAATATTGAGAATTCACGACCTTATCATTCATAACTATGGTGAGGGAAGAATTTATATATCACTCCATGCGGAGATTAATTCAGACTATTCACTTATTGAAGCCCATGAAATAATCGATGATGCGGAGCGCAGGGTACGAAATGCATTTAAATGCGACATTACAATACACACAGATCCGGTTGAAATATATGATGAAAGATATAAGGAGCTTTATAAGCTTGTAGCCGGTATTATTGGGCAGATAAATGTTTATAATTTGGCAAATGTATCTAATACAAACAAAAAGGATAAGGAAAATCCAATGTCTTATTCAATGCACGACTTCCATATTCATCATTCTGATAAGAGCAAAGAGGAATTAATTTCTTTTGATCTGATGGTACCGGAAGACTTCCAGGGATCACCAAATAAGTTAAAGGATTATATTAAATCTGAAATCCGTAAATCAGAGCCGGATTTAGATGTGGACATATATGTCGACAGATTATATGAGAGAATCGGATTTTGAGAAAGTACATATAGAGATAATGTGAGATGTGCGTTTAACAATGCAGATAGTGAAAGAATATAATTGTGAATAAATAACGCAGACAATAAAAATGTGATTGTGAATAATTCACATATATAAATAAAACACGGGATGACTGGTTTAGTCGTCCCGTGTTTTATATTAATTCTTATAATAATGTAATCAGCTAATTAATTTTCAATTGGTATTAAAGTCTGTAACCGAATTTTTATGAAAGCCATATTATGTCCAGCCACCGTCAACTGTAATTATCTGACCTGTAAGGTATGGTGATGAATCTATAATGTGAAGTACCACCTCGGCCACTTCCTTAGGTGTACACATTCTTCCTGCAGGAATTTCATCGCAAATGGCTTCGATATCTTCTTCTGTAAAGCATTTGTTCATATCAGTGTCTACAATTCCGCATGCAACTGCATTTACGGAAATATTGCTTGGGGCAAGTTCCTTTGAAAGAGCTTTGGTGAGAGAATTTACTCCACCCTTTGTGGCAGAATAGGCAACTTCCATGCTTGCGCCGATATTTCCCCATACGGAGGAAATATTTACAATACGTCCGCTGTGATTATGCAGCATCTCAGGTATCACTGAATGTGAACAATTATATACAGAAGTGAGATTGCAGCTGATAATTTCATTCCAATCCTCAGGAGACATATCCTGAAGAAGTCCTATTTTGGAAATGCCGGCGTTATTCACAAGTGCAAATGGTGTTCCCAGTTCTTTTGCGGCATTGTCGATAAATTCATGTGCAGCGGCAAAATCTCCCATATTTCCCTGGTAAATGAAACATTTAACGCCTTTTTCTGATGCATATTTTTTCATATCCTCAAGGAGGCTGTAGTTATGCACACATGATACGGCAATATTTATATTTCGCTCTATACATTCATATGCTATGGCTGCACCAATGCCTCGGGAGGCACCGGTTATAATCACAAAGCCATCAGTTGGTATATATGTCATATTTTTCTCCTAAAAATAAATATTTTCAAGTTTATTCACAATGCCTATATATAGTACTGTGTGGTTAATATAATACTACATGTGATAATTTTGGGCAAAATAAATAAAAACAAGGCGAAACGCGCATTATGTACAATAAAATGTATCGAATTTTATACACATTATATATTATGCATATTGCACAAAACAGTCTTTCGCTTAATAATTTCTTAATAATTTGTGTGTATATAACGGTGATTTATTCACACTTATTCACATCGAAAATGTGCATAAATTAGGTTATTCACAAACTTATTCACACTATTCACATTTTTCAGGTGTGAAATGTGTGTGGAATTTATGTGTAAAATGTACATAAAAATTTGGAACAAAGTACAAGAAACAAAATTTCATATCCTGTAGGTGTATTGACAAAAATATAATTTATAAAAAGCCATATTTGCATTGAGAATATAAGGCGAAGTTTGGTATAATACGAAATAAGAAAATCGTTGTTATAAGTCATATATTTTTGATTAAGATTTTGATTAAGATTTTGATTAAGATATTATTTGGTTAATCATCTGCTTTTGAGCAGGCCTTACTTATATAGACGACTATCTGCCAATAATAAATAGGGGGATGGTATTATGCGTTTCATAATTACAGGAAGAAACATGGTCGTAACAGAAGGACTTAGAGAGGCTGTAGAAGAGAAGCTTGGTAAGCTTGATAAGTTCTTCGCTTCTGAGACAGAGGTTCATGTAACACTCAGCGTTCAGAAGGAACAGCAGAAGATTGAGGTTACAATCCCTGTTAAGGGTCATATCATCAGAAGTGAGCAGGAAAGCAATGATATGTATGTATCAATCGAGCTTGTTGAAGAAGTTATCGAGCGTCAGTTAAAGAAGTATAAGAATAAGCTTATCGACAAGAAGCGTAACGCTGCTGACTTCGCACCTGAATATGTTGATGAAGATGAAGAAATCTTCGAAGATGAAGAAGTTAAGATCATCAGAGCTAAGAAGTTCGGTATTAAGCCTATGAATGCTGAAGAAGCCTGCGTACAGATGGAGCTTCTCGGACATGAGTTCTATGTATTCCTTAACTCAGATACTAACGAAGTTAACGTAGTATACAAGAGAAGAGACGGTGCATACGGTCTTATCGAGCCAGAGCTTGACTAATTCAGATATTAATTAAAGAGATACTAAATATGCATATTAAGTAGATTTGTTTATTATATCTTTAACACATACATTAACATGTATTGAAAAAGGGACGACGGGAGAATGTTTTATTACATCTCCTGCCGTCCCTTTCTTGATTTACAATAAATGCAATGTTATAATTTTTATTTGTAATAAAATGCAATAATTGTAACTAATAATAAGGAAAAAAGTTACATACAATTATATGTAATTACTCAAGGGAGACTGATTATAAATGGCCAATATTCGTGAACACGGCGTATCACCATACAGCACACGTGAGCTGAAAAAGATAATGCCGATAGTTGAAAAAATCGAAAGCTATAGAGACGAATACATAAAGCTTTCAAATGAACAATTAGCAGCTAAAACTGAAGAATTTAAAAAGAGATTAAAAGAGGGAGAAACATTAGATGATATTCTTCCTGAAGCATATGCGGTTGTAAGAGAAGCATCTAAGCGTGTACTCGGAATGGAGCATTACAGAGTACAGCTTATTGGTGGTATTGTTCTCCACCAGGGTCGTATCGCTGAAATGAAGACCGGAGAAGGTAAGACATTGGTTGCTACTCTCCCATCATATCTCAATGCACTTACAGGTGAAGGTGTTCACGTAGTAACAGTTAATGACTATCTTGCCAACCGAGATGCGACAGAGATGGGACAGGTTCACAATTTCTTAGGACTTAGTGTAGGTATTATTCTTCACGACATGAAAGATAAGCAGAGAAGAGATCAGTATAGCTGTGATATTACATATGTAACTAACAATGAGTTAGGTTTTGACTACCTTCGTGACAACATGGCTATGTATAAGGAACAGCAGGTACTCAGAGGATTAAAGTATGCCATTATCGATGAGGTTGACTCAATCCTTATTGATGAAGCCAGAACTCCTCTTATTATTTCAGGACAGAGTGGTAAATCTACAAAGTTATACGAACTCTGTGATGTTCTTGTTAGAAGACTTGAAAGAGGTGAATTCAAGGGCGAAATGACAAAGATCAAAGCCATCATGCAGGAAGTAGATGAAGAAGACGGTGACTACGTAGTTGATGAAAAGAACAAGATTGTTAACCTTACTGAAGAAGGTGTTCGTAAGGTAGAGCAGTTCTTCCATATTGATAACTACGCTGACGTGGAAAACCTTGAACTTCAGCATAATGTAACTCTTGCCCTCAGAGCTCACAGCTTAATGACAAGAGATAAGGATTACGTTGTTAAAGATGGGGAAATCCTTATCGTTGATGAGTTCACAGGTCGTATTATGCCGGGAAGAAGATATTCTGACGGACTTCATCAGGCTATCGAAGCTAAGGAACATGTTGAAATCAAGAGAGAAAGTAAGACTCTTGCAACAATAACATTCCAGAACTTCTTCAATAAGTACGATAAAAAGTCTGGTATGACAGGTACTGCAATGACAGAAGATAAGGAATTTAAAGAGACATATCAGCTTGATATTGTTGAAATTCCTACTAACAAGCCGATCCTCAGAGTGGATGCAAATGATGCTGTATATAAGACAAAGAGAGGTAAGTTCCACGCTGTAATCGATTCTATTATTGAATCACACAAAAAGGGACAGCCTGTTCTTGTAGGTACAATTTCAATTGAAACATCAGAATATTTACATAAACTCCTCCAGGAAAGAGGCGTTAAGCACAATGTCCTCAATGCCAAGTATCATGAGTTAGAAGCTCAGATTGTAGCAGAAGCAGGAAGACACGGAGCTGTTACAATCGCTACTAACATGGCAGGTCGAGGTACTGATATTAAGCTTGATGACGAAGCTAAGGCAGCTGGCGGACTTAAGATTATTGGTACTGAGCGTCATGAATCAAGACGAATTGATAACCAGCTCAGAGGTCGTGCCGGAAGACAGGGTGATCCTGGTGAGTCAAGATTCTACATTTCTCTTGAAGATGATCTTATGAGACTCTTCGGACAGGACAGATTAATGGGTATCTTCAATGCATTAGGTGTTGATGAAGATATGGAATTAGATCACAAGATGCTTACTAATGCCATTGAAAAGGCTCAGAAGAAGATTGAGACTAACAACTATGGTATAAGAAGTAACCTTCTTAAGTACGATTCTGTTATGAACGAGCAGAGAGAAATCATTTACAAGGATAGAAACAGAGTTTTATCCGGTGAAGATATGCATGATTCTGTTGTTGAAATGTACAGAACTACAGTTGATTACTATGTAGACAATATTATTAAGGATAAGCAGGCAGCGGCTGATTGGGATTACACATTATTAAATGAGCATTTACTCCCAATTATTCCATTACAGAGAATTGCTTATTCTGCTGATATTGATACAAAGGATAAGCTCAAGAAGAAGTTATTTGATGAGGCTCTTAAGATGTATGAATCTAAGCCTGCAGAGTTCGAAAGTGAAGAACAGTTTAAGGAAATTGAAAGAGTAATTATTCTCAGAGCGATTGATGAAAAATGGAATCAGCATATTGATGACATGGATCAGTTAAAGCAGGGTATCGGCCTTCAGGCATTTGCTCAGAGAGATCCTGTAGTTGAATACAAAAACGTAGGTTACGATATATTTGACGACATGCTTAAGGAAATTCAGATTGAAGTAGTTCATATTATTTCTTCAGTAAGACCTAGAAGAGAAGTTGAGTTAAATGATGCCAACAAGCAGGCTGTGGCAAAAAAAGAAAACACAGTTTCAGGTCATACTCCTATTGTAAATAAGGATAAAGAGAAAGAATTAGTATAAGAACTTACTAATCAGTAAGACAGAGTATTAAAAATAACAGCTGAATATGACAGTTATATTCAGCTGTTACTTATAAAATATAGATATGATGTATATAACATATGCATCTAATATTGAAATAAACAAAGAAAGGCAAATAAAGTGGTAGAGTTAGACCGTATTAAGCAGGAGCTTGCGGCAAGCGAAAAGTCAATGGCTCAGATTGAGAAATCTCTTGATCCGGAAAGTATAAAGCAGAGAATTGAAGAAACTGAAAAATTAATGGAAGAACCTTCATTCTGGGATGATGTTGAAAAGTCAAAGAAGACAATGTCGAAGCTTAAGTCAATGAAGGATGAACTTGAGGGTTTCCAGGCATTGGAATCAGGAAAGGAAGAGATCGCTCTTCTTATCGAAATGGCTGAGGAAGAAGGCGACGCAAGTCTTATTCCTGAGATTGAATCTGAATTTGAAGCATTTACAGAGAGATTAGAGACTTTAAGACTCGCAACTCTTTTATCGGATGAATATGACGGCAGTGATGCAATCGTTACTCTTCATGCAGGTGCAGGTGGTACAGAGGCCTGTGACTGGTGCTCAATGTTATACAGAATGTATATGAGATGGGCTGAAAAGAGAGGTTTAGAGTTTGAGACTATCGACTACCTCGATGGTGATGAAGCCGGAATCAAGGCTGTCACATTTGAAGTACACGGAGAAAATGCATATGGTTTATTAAAATCCGAGCATGGTGTACACAGACTTGTAAGAATTTCTCCTTTCAATGCTGCAGGTAAGAGACAGACATCATTCGTTTCATGTGATGTAATGCCTGATATTGATGAGGATATTGATATTGAAATCGACAAGGATGATTTAAGAATTGACTTATATCGTGCATCCGGTGCCGGTGGACAGCACATCAATAAGACATCATCTGCCGTTCGACTTACTCACTTACCTACAGGTATTGTAGTTCAGTGCCAGAATGAGCGTTCTCAGCATCAGAACAAGGATAAGGCTATGGCGATGCTTCGTTCAAAGCTCTATCTTTTACAGCAGGCTGAAAATGCTGAAAAGGCAGCGGACATCAAGGGTGATGTTAAGGATATCAACTTCGGTAACCAGATTCGAAGCTACGTTCTTCAGCCATATACAATGGTTAAGGACCACAGAACAAATAAGGAAATCGGTAATGCCCAGAGCGTTCTTGACGGTAAGATTGATCCATTTATCAGTGCTTACTTAATCTGGATTACTACAGGCAAGAAGGCCGATGAAGAATAATTAAGAAGTGAGAAAATATGCTACAACTTAATCACATTTCTGTTAAAGGAACAAATGGCGACATTTTAAAGGACTGCATATATAGATTTAATGAAGGTGAAATATATGTGCTATACATGGATAACAAGAAAAATATTAAAATTCTTCTTGATTGTCTGAGTAATTACAGAAAGCCTGAAGAGGGTGAGATTACTACATGGACAGATGCAATTATTTACAATATTTCATCTGTTGATGCATTGCCTGCCAATTTTACCGTAGCGGAATTTCTTGATTCTCTCGCGAAGATAAACGGTGTAGAAAGTAATCTTGAGACAGCATTGGAAAATGTCCCTCTCATAAAGGATAAGATGGATTTTCGTATTAAGGCTTTATCAGATGAAGAGTTGGCATTACTACATGTAGTTATGTTTATGACTATTAAGCCTTATATAAATATCTGGGCGGTGCCATTTGCTCCTGATGAATACATGAAAAAGCTTATAGATGTTGTGGGCGAATTCAATGTATATATATTT
>OLNE01000656.1_pt1 | contig 30601 bp, 38 predicted proteins | sample 1672431 | NCBI WGS metagenome assembly OLNE01 (sample SAMEA3136685, study PRJEB25190) | human gut metagenome | reverse complement strand
GCCGCACCTCGCTCGCCGTATCGGCACTTAGAATTATGCGGTATTGCCTTAAAATTCTGCCGCTACTTTTCCACATCCGTAGGGAACGGTCTTGACCGTTCCGGAGCATTTGGACGAATCTCCCTTGTGGAATATTATTTATAGGTTTCGGAAGGGCCAAAATCGTTCCCTACAAATCATTTTATAATTGGCCGCCAACATTAAAACTCCCTGTAGAGCGTGGTCACCAGACCACGCCACGGCCTGCTGTACCGCACATCAAAAATCCGCAACGAACCCTGCCCCATCCGTAAGGCGGAGTACCCTCACCCCGCCGTTTACCCCAATTTTCCTCTATGCTAAAAATTTCGCAACAAACTACCATCAAACTTATTGTTGCCATAAACACTCTTGCAAACTTGCACTTTTTTATTTCAAGGCCCTGCCTCTCCCCAACGCCTCGCCTTTCCACACCCGCCACATTCCCGGGGACTCTCCCGCGGGCTAAGGAACGCCGCACTGTGGCGTTCCTTACGGCACTGCGTGCCGCCGCCCTGTTCGAGTATCCCTGACGGTGCACCAGATCGTGCCTTCTTAAAATAGAGCAACAAAAAAACGCCCTACACTTTCGTGTAAGGCATTCTTTGGTGCACCATCGGGGACTCGAACCCAGGACCCACTGATTAAGAGTCAGTACCGGGCAACGATACAGCGTTCAAATTATCGTTTTACCGTTAGTCTCAGGTAGTCAAAAGTAGTCAGAATGGCTCCGGGATGTAGTCAGTTTGTAGTCAGGCAGTTCCCGCCGTACTATCCGCGGCTGGCGGGGCAGAGTTGAAATAATCGTCCAGTTTGCCGCTTACTTTCAGGCCGTCTTCGGCTTCCAGATGGGTGTAGATGCGGGCCGTCATCTCGATGCTGGCGTGACCAAGCAGCTGCTGGGCGGTGCGCAGATCCACACCGGCGTGGTACAGGCAGGTGGCATAGCTGTGGCGCAGCATGTGGGCGTGCACCGGCAGCAGTGACACCCCCGCCACATAATAGACCCACATCTTTTTATAGGCTGACTGCGTCATCACGCCGCCGTCAGCTTTGGTTACAACGTGCTCTCCCAGGCGCGGGGTGGCGTCCAGAATGGCCCGCAGGCGGGCGGGCACCGGCACCAGGCGGTGGGAAGCCGCGTTTTTCAGCTCCATGCTGGGGTCTGGTTGATTGCCGCCCGCAAAAGTCACTGCCCGACTAATAACCAGTGCCGCCGGGCCGACATCCCGCCATTGCAGGCCCAGGGCCTCTTCCTTGCGCAGGCCGCAGTAGTAGCAGAGCGCGCAAAACACCTTGGCCCGCGGCTCCGCAATGGAGGACAGCAGCTCCTCCGCTTCGTCCTGCGTCAGGTATTTCTTTTGCTTAGGGCGCGCGTGGGTCGTAATGCGGATGCCGTCGGTGGGGTCGTCGCGGATCAGGTGGTTTGCCTGGGCCGTCTGCATGATCTGCCGCACCGTGATCAGCACCTTGTGCTGCAGGGATTCCGAATGCTCCGTGATTTCCGCCATAATAGCCCGGATATGTACCGGCCGCACCTCCTGCAGCTCCATGCATCCAATGTGCTGCATGATGTGCAGATTGTAGGCATCCCGGTACATTTTGGTGGTGGCGGGCCGCAGCCCCTGCTTGTAGGAGCGCAGCCAGATTTTTGCCCACTCGCCCACCAGGGTGTGGTCCCCCACTTCCAGCCCCGCTTCATCCTGCGCCTGCACGGAGCGCACCGCGGCTTTCAGTTCCGCTTCGGTGCGGCCATACACCAGCCGCGTTTTGCCGTTGGAAAGGGTGATCCGCTTCTGGTAGCGGCCATCTGGACGGCGCTTTAATGTTTGTTTGGGCATAAAAATACACCTCCAAGGTATGGGTTGTAAGCTGCGGGGTTTGGCGCGTGGGGCCACAGCCGCGCAAGCGGATGGGGAGCGCCAAACGCAGGCCACGCGTGGCCTGTGACCGCACAAGGCGGTTTCGCCGCAGGCGAAATTACAAGCATTGCTTGTAAAGCCTGCCCGGAGGTGGTACAATACGATTGTCGGGTCGATTGTATCCACTTTTGTGGGCAAGCTGATCTATGGAAACGCTCTCGGTGTTGGCGCACCGGGGGCGTTTTTATTTTGTTCGGGCTTTATCTGGCCACAAAATATGGGTTCGGCTTCATCAAAATCAGAATGATATCAACAATCCAGCCAATGCCAAACAGGCCAATGGTAAGCAGATACAGGATTCCCATGCCGATGCGCCCTTCATAGAATTTATGCGCACCGAAATACCCCAGGAACAGGCACAGGAAAAATGCCGTCCACTTATTGCAGTATTTTCCGCGCACCGCAGTTCTGACGCCCACCGATGCACTGGCGGCTGCCGATGCGCTGGAATTATTGTTATTGACAATATTGATCTGCTTATCCTGCGGCAGCTCCCCTGCCTGTTTGCCGCACTTGGGGCAGATGATGCAGTCGGCATCAATGCGTTCCCCGCAGTGCGGGCAATACTTACGCTTTACCAGCTCCTGTCCACATTCCGGGCACACACTGGCATTTACATCAATAGCCGCACCGCAATGCGGGCAATGGTTTACAGGTTCCATGATTGTGTTCCTCCCTTATTTATTGGTTAAAGTCTACTCCCCTGCACTGCGTCCAGTAGTGCAGGGCTTTTTTTATGTAGTCTTCGTCCAGGTCAAAATATTCTGCCAACTGCCAGGGTTCTGTGTAGCCTGCCCGTATCGCCGTGCGGATTTCTTCCGGCGGCAGACAGCGGCGGAACGCGTCCGCATCGGCGCGGTATTCGTTCTGCTCCACCAACTGGAACGGGCTGTCCACCTTATGCAGTGCGCCTGTGTGCAGGTGGCCCGATTCATGCAGCATGGCGGTGCGCATCTGGCGCACGGTATGCAGACGCTTGAAGTTCAGCACAACAGCGTAGTTCTGCCCGTCCCGCACCGTACAGGCTGCCCGCGGCAGCATTGCGAACGGCATAACATCCACATCATTTTGTTTGCAATATCCGTAAAAGTCGGACAACTGAAACACTGGATTTATTCCTCCTGCTTTTTCTTGGCCCGGCGATCTCGCATCACCCTGACCATATCGCGCAGCACTGCTTTGTCATCTTCGGAAAGCTCTTTATATTCACCGTAAAAAGCAATATCCACATCGTCCAGGATGTCGTGGGCAGACATTTCTGTCTCCGCTTCCTGGCTTTCAGCTGCCCTTTCCAGACGTTTGCGGTCAACGCCCAGCGCCTCTGCCAGCTTTATTAAGGTAGCTGGTTTGGGCGGATTATCGGTCGCTTTCCAGCGCGCGATATTCCCGCGGCTCATCCCGACCTGATCAAGCAGTGCTGACATTGCGATGCCTTTTTCATCGCAGAGTGCTTGCAGCGTATCAAAAAACACTAAAATGCACCTCCGGAATTTGTGCAAAACGCAGAAGTGCAGAAAAGTGCATTAAATCACTTGCAAAGTGCACTTAAATGCCCTATAATGCACTTATGACATGAGGGCACCGCGTTAAAACTGATGTTTAGCAACTTCATAGTACTACAAAAGTGCACTTACGTCAATATGAAATGGAAAGAGAGGTGCATTTTTTTGAACTTTTGGAACACTTTCACAAATTTATGCGTACAGCATGGTGAAAGTGCTACCACCGTTCTCAAAACGCTTGGCCTGAGTAAAGGCAATGCCCAGCGCTGGAAGAACGGCGGCGGCCCTACCCTGGCAACAGCTGCTAAGATTGCCGAACACTTTGGCGTCCGCATTGATGACCTTGTGGAGCATTCCTAACAGCTATCACCATTCTACCACAACCCCTGTCCCATAGTCCGGACTTTGAACCGGAAGGGCTGGATTTTTTAGGAGGTGAAACAAACCCTTACAAATGTCTTTCCCATTGGTGTAAGCCTGACCAATCCCCTTTGAAAATCCGCTCGCTTGTACATTGATTGATGGCGCACTATTTTCTGCATCTCTTCCATAACCAATGTGTGTTTAAAGGGCTCATATACAGCATCATCGCTAAAGTGTTCTGAATAACTAATCTCCGTCAACCCCAACCGATTCAACGATGTCATAGATGCTGCTTGCAACTCAAAGTCCTGGAAGCTTTGCATGTTTGCGTTTCCAAGGAAAAAGTTTTTGAACCCATCAGCGTATCCACCATCTTCTGAAGTTATAAGTCGATAGCTAACAATAGGATAAGCATCTCTACTTCTGAGTAATGCCAAGTTTTCAGCATCCAATGGCGACATTTGAGCAATAATTGTCGGAAATGATGGGTGGACTTGTGACTGATATCTTTTGTCAGCTGCATTAACGATAAGATTTTCAAACATTTTTCGAATTTCTTCTTCGTTCAAGCAGTATTTAGCACTATCCATCGCTTGCCCGACAACTTGGAGACGCGGCTCAATCAGACAATTCTCAGGCTTTTCTTCAAGCTTTTTTGTCAGACTAGCCTTGAACACTTCCAAGTCATGCTTTTGCTGAATGCGTGCTTTCTCCGCCTTAAAATGAATGCTATTCGTTGCCATGCTCAGCAAATCCCCCAGAAGGGTTCCGATTCCCTTGGCTGCTGGCTTTAGTGCTTCTTTCACTGTATCATCCACACAACTTGGCAAGGGACTAATGTTAATCGTTTTCGATTCTTTTTCATCGCTCATTATTCTCATTCCTTTCTTAGGAGGTTTTATGGACAAACTCGCCCTTATGTTAAAGATACTCATTACTGAGCAGAAAGTCAATTTTTTTGACAACATCTGTCATATCTGCGAAAAAATTGAACGCTGGCTTATGCAGCATCGCTAAAAGGAGGTTAAACCATGACCCTCTACACCGCCGACCGCCTGGCCGAGATGCTGGGCATCCAAAGATCCACCGTGCAGCAGCTTGTGCGTGCCGGGGAGTTTGGCCCCACGGTCAACGTGGCACGCAAACACCTGGTGACCGAAGACGGCCTGGCCGGGTTCATTGCGCGCCGCACCGGCCCCGCGCACAGCGGCCTTGCCCCCGCACCGCAAACCAACTATCACCACCGGCACAGCGACCGCGACCCTGGGCCGATCTGAAAGGAGAACATCATGCCCCAAACAAAAACAGCCGCCCCGGTGCTGCAACACCGGAACGGCCAGACGAAAAATATCATCACCTGTATTCTACCCCACCTTGCCCGCGTTTGCAAGGTCTGCGCCAATTTTGCTTTGCTTGGCTGCGGGCTGGGCGCGCTGTGCGCCGTGGCCGCCCTGGCCCAGGGTGGAGGGGCGGCATCCTTGGCCGGGCTGGCAGCCTGCCTGCTGGGCGGCTGGGCCGCCATCACGCTGCGGGAGGTGGCAACATGCGCGGAATCGTGATTGACCCCGGCGCAAAGCCGGAACTTTACCGCCTGCCGGACACCCTGCAGGAGCTGCAGCGCTTTATGGGCGGGTACGCGCAGCGCTGCCCGATCAGCAACCGGTTTGCCGCGCTGTTTTATCTGCCGCAGGCCGGGCAAAGCCTGCCGACCCGGCATTACAATGGCCGCTGGTTTTATGGGCGGCTCTGCCTTGTGGGCTGGCGCAACGCCCGCATGACGGACCTTCCCAAGCCGCTGGCCGAAGAGCTGCTTCAGAAATTCACCCCTGTGGAGGTAACGCCATGAACGAGTATGACGCCATCCGCGCTGCCTTTGCCCACAACCGCAAGGATGCCGAACTGCTGCTGCACGAAACCGTGCGCGGCATTCTGGCCGAGGCAACGAGCAACAAGGTCAAACAACTGGAAAAGATCAGCCTGTGCTACAGTGCCGCAGACACCGGCGCCGCCCAGCGCAAAGCGCTGATCAACATGGAGGTAGAAGATTGACTGACTACATGATCTGCCAGAACCAGGACAACCACCTGCTGTACGCCTTAAAGCACGGCAGATTCTGGTTCTGGGACAAACACCAAAACAAATGGGTACCCAGCGATTTTGCCGCCCAGCAGTACGCCAAGGCCCAGACCAAAGAGCCTGACCTGACGCAGGAAGACTGGCTGGGGAGATGCTTCGGCATCCTGAAGGATGACTACGAGGTACCGGACGCTGTGGTAAAAGCCCTGCGCGCGCTGTCCAACAAGGAGGAACCACCATGCCAAGTGAACACGACTGCCCCGAATGCGGATGCTGCTGTGACTATGGCCGCCCCTGCTGCCACGTTGGCGGAGGAAACATCGACCACCCAGACGGATGCAAACAGCTGCCCGCCGGGCCCCTGCTCCCCTGCGGGCACTTCTGCTGCAATGTCAAGCCTGTCCGATGCGGAAACTGCCTGTTCGGCAGCGGAGTTTGATTATTCGGGGCTGGATGCCCAAACCGTTACCGACCTGCACCTGGCCGAACAGATGTACACATCGGGACGCAAGCTGGCCGAAATGGGCCTGCGCCGCATGGCGGATGGCGTTTCCATTGCGCACGACGCGCTGTGCGTTACCATTGCGACAAAATGTCGCAATGGTAAGGGGGCGTTTTCCGACAGCGAAAAGACCTTCGGGAGCTGGTGCGAGAGTGTCGGTCTAAACCGCAAGGCGGCCGAGCGGCTGCTGCAGGTGGCAAAGCTGTTTGATTCCAGCAGCCCCCGCCAGCAGCAAGTGCTGGAAGAGCTTTCCCCTTCTTTATTATATGCCGCCGCCAAGCCCACCGCCCCCGCCGACCTGGTGCAGGCCGTCAAATCCGGCGACATTACCACCCACAAGCAGTACCAGGAACTGTTAAAAGAAAACCAGCAGCTGCGCGCCGACCGGGTGAACGCCCTCAATGCCGCCCAGGCCGCCGAAGCTACCCGTGATGCTGCCGTGGCCAACCTGATCAACCTGCATAAACAGAACCGCAAGCTGCATAACACCGCCACCAATGCCCAGGAAAACGCGGACGCCGCCCTGCGCCGCGCCACCGAAGCCGAACAGCGGGCAAAGGAAGCGGAAAAGCAGCTGGTCGGTGCCCGCCAAGTTGCCGATGCCGCCCGGATGCGTGCTGACAAATACCAGCGGGAAGCCGAGGCCGCCAAAGCGCAGCCGGTGGCCGCCGCTGTGGACGAGGATGAGATCAACCGCCGTGCCCACACCCTGGCCGATGAACTGACCGCCCCTTTGCGCAGCGAGCTGGAAGCCGCCAAAGCTGCCGCCGCCACACCGGAACAAATCGAGCTGGACACCCGCAACGCCTATGACAGCCTGCTGCTGGCCGGGCGCGCCATGCAGAACGCCTGGAAGTCCGTCAAGCCGCAGCTGGCCAAGCTGCCGCCGGACACCCGCGCCGGGGCCATCAACCAGCTGACCAACACCCTGACTGAGATTCAAACGGAGGCAATAAAATGTCTGTAAAAATTGCGGCTCTGGAAGCCGAAAACGTAAAACGCATCAAGGCGGTTGCCCTCACGCCCTCCCCCACCGGGCTGACCATTGTGGGCGGCAACAACAACCAGGGCAAAACCAGTGTGCTGGATGCCCTGGCCTGGGCCCTGGGCGGTGAGAAGTTCCGCCCTACCGCCGCTGTGCGGGACGGTGCCCTTGCCCCGCCCCACCTGAAAGTGATCCTGTCTAACGGCGTTGTGGTGGAGCGCAAGGGCAAAAACAGCAGCCTGACCGTGACGGACCCCACCGGCCAGCGCAGCGGCCAGCAGCTGCTGAACGCTTTTGTGGAGCCGCTGGCGCTGGACCTGCCCCGCTTTATGCAGGCCAGCGATAAAGACAAGGCCGACACCCTGCTGAACATCATCGGTGTGGAGGATGCTTTGACCGGCCTGGACCGGGAGATCAAAGCCCTGTACGACCGCCGCACCGTGATCGGCCAGATCGGCGCCCAGAAACGCCACGCCGCCGAAGAGCTGACCGAATACCCGGACGCCCCGTCCGAACCCGTTAGTGCCATTGAGCTGATCCAACAGCAGCAGGAGATTTTGCTCCATAACGCCGACAACCAGCGCAAGCGGATGAAGTTGGCGCAGCTCGAAGAACAAGAAAAGCAGCTTGGCCGGCGAGTACAAGAGCTGAGCCAAGAGCTGGAAATGGTTGAGCACCAGCTAACCGCTGTACAACAGGATGTGCAGGATGCCACCAAGACCGTGGCCCAGCTGCAGGATGAATCCACCGCAGAGCTGGAGCAGAGCATCCGCAATGTGGAGGAGATCAACCGGCAGGTATCCGCCAACCTGGCAAAATCCAAGGCTCAGGACGAAGCCGAGCGCTATGCGCAGGAATACACCGCCCTGACGGAGCAGATCAAGGCAAAGCGCACCGCCCGCATGGACCTGCTGAACGGCGCAGACCTGCCCCTGACCGGCCTGGGTGTGGAGGACGGCAGCCTGACTTACAACGGCAAGCACTGGCAGGACATGAGCGGCAGCGACCAGCTGCGGGTGGCCACCGCCATTGTGCGCCGCCTGAACCCCGACTGCGGCTTTGTGCTGCTGGACAAGCTGGAACAGATGGACCTTGCCACCCTGGCGGAGTTCGGCAGCTGGCTGCAGGCCGAAGGATTACAGGCCATCGCCACCCGCGTTTCGACCGGCGGGGAGTGCCAGATCATCATTGAGGATGGCAGGGTAAAAGACGCCGAGGAACCACCCGCCCCAAAAGCATGGACGAAAGGAGCGTTCTGAAATGAGCAAATACGCAATCACATCCGGCACCATTGCCGCGCCGGTCAAAACCGTTCTGTACGGGCCGGAGGGCATCGGCAAAAGCACTTTTGCCGCCCAGTTCCCCGCCCCGGTATTCATTGACACCGAGGGCGGCACCAAGCGGCTGAACGTTGCCCGCCTGCCCGCGCCCACCAGCTGGGCCATGCTGCTGGATGAAGTTGCCGAGGTCAGCCGCGGCAATGTGCCCTGCGGCACCCTGGTGATCGACACCGCCGACTGGGCCGAACGGCTCTGCATTGACGCCGTCTGCGCCCGCGCCAAGGTCAAGGGCATTGAGGATTTCGGGTACGGCAAGGGCTATACTTACGCGAAAGAAGAGTTCGGCAAGCTGCTGGATGCCCTGGAAGAGGTGCTGAACACCGGGCACAACGTGGTGGTTCTGGCCCATGCTGCCATCACCAAGTTTGAGCAGCCCGACGCCGTGGGCAACTATGACCGCTGGAGCATGAAAACCAGCAAACAGGTCGCCCCTCTGCTGCGGGAATGGTGCGACATGCTGCTGTTTGCCAACTACAAAACCGTTGTAGAAAAGGCCGGCAGTGCCCCCAACGCCAAGAACAAGGCCAGCGGCGGGCGGCGGGTTCTCTACACCAGCCACCACCCCTGCTGGGATGCCAAAAACCGCTTTGGCCTGCCGGAAGAACTGCCCTTTGAGTATGCCAGCATCGCCGCCTGCATCCCGGACCCGCACCCCGGCGCAGCCCCCGCGCCGCGCCCCATCATGGTAGAGGATGCCCCCGCCCCCAAGCCTGCACCGGTGCCGGTTCCCGCTGCACCTGCTGCACCGCCTGCCGTGCCTGCCGGGATCTCCGCCAGTGATCTACAGGCGCAGGGCGTGCCGACCGCCCTTGCCCAGCTGATGGCCGCCAATAATGTGACCCCGGAGGAACTGCAGACCGTGGTCGGCCAGCGCGGGTACTTCCCCGCCGATATGCCGGTCAAGGATTACCCGGCTGATTTCGTCAGCGGCTGCCTGGTGGCCGCCTGGCCCCAGGTGCTGGAGATGATCTGCACCAACCGCGATGTACCGTTTTAACAAATACAAAGGAGATTTACCCATGGCTGAATATATGAACAACATGCCGGATGCTGCCCTGGACTGGGACAGCGAGGTTACCAACGAACAGCGGGAATTTGTGCTGCTGCCTGCGGGCGATTACCTGTTTACCGTGCAGAGCTTTGAGCGTGCCCGCTATGAGGGCAGCGCCAAGCTGCCGCCCTGCAGCATGGCCAAGCTGACCATTACCATCCATGGCGGCGACAAAGGCGAAACCACCGTCACCCACCGCCTGTACCTGCACACCAAGACCCAGGGCCTGCTGGGCGCCTTTTTTGAGAGCATCGGCCAGTGCAAGCGCGGCGAGACGTTCCGCCCCCGCTGGAACGAAATTGTCGGTGCGCAGGGCATGTGCCGCCTGGGCGTGCGGGAATACACCAAGCAGAGCGGCCCCCACGCCGGTGAGACCGGGCAGGCCAACGAAATTGAAAAGTTCCTGCCCCGCCCCGAACCCACCGCCGCCCCCAGCACCGGGTGGAAGCAGGGAGCTTTTTAAGTTAGGAGGTAGGAGTTAAAACGGGCCTAAGGTCCGGCATTGTAGGGAACGGTCTTGACCGTTCTGGGGCTTTGCGGTAGATGATGCCATAACAGGATTTACCGCAAGGCGACGGGCGCACAATGTGCGCCCCTACGGGATTGCGGCCCAATTTTCAACCCGTGCGCACATGCGCACTCCAATAACTCCTAACTCCTCACTAACACGGAAAGGATACTTATGCCCAACACAAACTCTCTCCCCCTCCGCCCCTATCAGCAGCGGGCGAAAGAACAGATCCATACAGAGTGGGAACAGGGGCGGCTGCGCACGCTGCTGGTGCTGCCCACCGGCACCGGCAAAACCATTGTGTTTGCTGCCGTGGCCGAAGACCAGGTGCGCGCCGGGGACCGGGTGCTGATCCTGGCTCACCGCGGCGAACTGCTGGAACAAGCCGCCGACAAGCTGCAAAAATCAACCGGCCTGGGCTGCGCGGTGGAAAAAGCCGAACAATCCTGCCTGGCCAGCTGGTACCGCGTTGCCGTTGGCAGCGTGCAAAGCCTGCAGCGCCCCCAGCGGCTGGAAAAGTTCCCCCACAATTATTTCAGCACCATCATCATTGACGAAGCCCACCATGCCGTGACCGACGGCTACCGCCGCATTCTGGACTGGTTCCCCGCGGCCAAGGTCCTGGGCGTAACGGCCACGCCGGACCGCGGCGACCTGCGCAATCTGGGCGAGGTGTTCGACAGCCTGGCCTATGAGTATAAACTCACCGATGCCATCCGGGACGGCTTTCTGTGCCGCATTATGGCGCAGACCATCCCCCTCAGGCTGGACATCTCCACCGTGGGCATGTCCGGCGGGGACTATGCCGTGGGCGAGCTGGGCAGTGCCCTGGACCCTTATCTGGACCAGATTGCCGCCGAGATGGCGCACTACTGCAAGGGGCGCAAAACCGTTGTCTTTCTGCCGCTGATCAAAACCAGCCAGAAATTCCGGGATACCCTGAACCGCCACGGATTCCATGCTGCCGAGGTCAACGGCCAGAGCACCGACCGCGCCCAGGTCCTGGCAGATTTTGACGCCGGAACCTACAACGTGCTGTGCAACAGCATGCTGCTGACCGAAGGCTGGGACTGCCCCAGTGTGGACTGCGTTGTGGTGCTGCGCCCCACCAAGGTGCGCAGCCTGTACAGCCAGATGGTGGGCCGCGGCACCCGCCTGCACGAAGGCAAAAAGGACCTGCTGCTCCTGGATTTTCTCTGGCTGACCGACCGCCACGAGCTCTGCCGCCCGGCCGACCTTGTGTGCGAGGACCACGCCGTTGCCCAGCAGATGACCGATAACCTGGCTGCCGCCGCCTGCCCGGAGGACGTGGAGGAAGCCGCCCGGCGGGCCGCCGAAGATGTGGTGGCCCAGCGGGAGGAAGCCCTTGCCAAGCAGCTGGAAGAACAGCGCCGCAAGCGCGCCCGCCTGGTTGACCCGCTGCAATACGAAATGAGCATCCAAGCTGAGGATCTGGCCGGTTATGTGCCCGCCTTTGGGTGGGAAGCCGGTCCCCCCAGCGCCGAGCAAACCGCCGCGCTGGAAAAGCAGGGCATCTGCCCCGATGCGGTGGAATCCGCCGGCAAAGCATCCCTGCTGCTGGACCGGCTGAACAAGCGCCGGGATGAGGGATTAACCACCCCCAAGCAGATCCGCTGCCTGGAAAAATACGGCTTCCAGCATGTTGGCACCTGGAGCTTCAACGCCGCCAAGCACATGATCGACCGTATCGCCGCCTGCGGCTGGCGCGGCACCCCCAAGGGCGTGGACCCAAAGACCTATATGCCCTCTGCGGAAACAACCCCAATCTTTGACTTCGGATGGTAAACGGAATGGACAATGCAAATGATCTCAAGGAAGCCTTGGACTTTATCTCCCCGGCAAACTTGACCTATGAGGAATGGGTCACGGTGGGTATGGGGCTGAAAGAAGCCGGGTTCCCTGTTACCGCATGGGAGCAATGGAGTTCCCGCGATGGCAGCCGGTACCACAAGGGCGAATGTGCCCGCAAGTGGGAAAGTTTCCGCGGCAATCCCAAACCGATCACCGAGAACAGCATTTTCGCCCTGGCACGCAATCACGGTTGGCCGGGCTCCGCCGGGCATGAGCTGGACTGGAACGACGCGATCTGCGCCCCCGGCACCCGGCCGGACGGCGTTGTGGTGGATACCCGCTGGCTGGATGTGCAGGAGCTGAACATCCCCGAACAATGGGACCCCGCCGACCAGCTGCGCCGCTACCTGCAAGCCCTGTTTGAGCCGGAGGACCATGTGGCCTATGTGACCGAAAGCTACCTGCGGGATGACCGCTATGCCCCCACAAAAGGCTGCTGGGACCGCACCGCCGGTCAGCTGATGGACGAGCTTGCCCGCTGCGGCGGGGACATCGGCGCTGTGGTGGGCGATTACAACCCCGCCGCCGGTGCCTGGATCTGCTTCAACCCCGTGGAGGGCGGCCGCAGCAACAACAATGTGACCGACTACCGCTATGCCCTGGTGGAATGCGACAACATGGAGCTGGAAAAGCAGCAGGCCATTATCCGCCAGCTGGAACTGCCCTGCGCGGCCCTGGTGTACAGCGGCAGCAAAAGCCTGCACGCCATTGTGCGGGTCGGCGCGCCGGATTATACCGAGTACCGCCGCCGGGTTGACTACCTGTACGCTGCCTGCAAGAAAAACGGCCTGACGCTGGACGAAGCCAACCGCAACCCTGCCCGCCTATCCCGCATGCCGGGCATCCTGCGCGGCGGCAAAAAGCAGTACCTGCTGGAAACCAACACTGGCAAATCCTGCTGGGAGGAATGGAAAGACTGGTTTGAAGCCTGCACGGACGACCTGCCCGATACCGAAAACCTTGCCGATGACTGGGCCAGCCTGCCGCCGCTGGCAGATGCCCTGATTGAAGGGGTGCTGCGCCAGGGCCACAAAATGCTGCTGGCCGGGCCCAGCAAAGCGGGCAAAAGCTTTGCCCTGATCGAACTGTGCATCTGCCTTGCCGAGGGTGCCCCCTGGCTTGGCCGCTTTGCCTGTGCGCAGGGCAAGGTGCTTTATATCAATCTGGAACTGGACCGCTCCAGCTGCCTGCACCGCTTCAAAGATGTATACGAAGCCCTGCACCTGCCGCCCCGGAACCTTGCCAACATCGACATCTGGAACCTGCGCGGTGCCTCCGTCCCCATGGATAAGCTGGCTCCCCGCCTGATCCGCCGGGCTGCCAAGAAAGGCTACCTGGCCGTTGTGCTGGACCCGATCTATAAAGTCATCACCGGCGATGAAAACAGCGCTGACCAGATGGCCAAGTTCTGCAACCAGTTTGACCTGGTCTGCCGGGAACTGGACTGTGCCGTCATCTACTGCCACCACCACAGCAAGGGCGCGCAGGGCGGCAAGCGCAGCATGGACCGTGCTTCCGGCTCCGGTGTGTTTGCCCGTGACCCGGATGCCATGCTGGATATGACCGAGCTGGTTCCCACCGATGCCATCCGGGAGCAGCTGCACAACAAAGCGGCCTGCGCCGCAGCCAAAGCCCTGCTGGATGCCCGCGGCCATGCCGATGCTTACGGCCCGGACGATGCCCTGAGCCGCAGCCGGATGCTGGCCATTGCCAAGGAACACCTGCCGCTGCCCGATCTGCACCGCCTGGATGCAGACACCGCGGCTGCCATCAAGCGCGCCGATGCCATGACCGCCTGGCGCATTGAGGGCACTCTGCGCGAGTTTGCCCGTTTTGACCCGGTCAACCTCTGGTTCGACTATCCCGTACACAAGCTGGACAGCGGCCTGCTGGAGGACCTGCAGCCAGAAAGCGATTACAAGCAGCTTGGCTCCCGCGGTGCCGCAAAGCGCTGGGGAGACAAAGATACTGCCGCCAAAAGCAAGCGTGCCGAACTGCACACCGCCTTTGAATCCTGCACCATGGATGGTAAAGTGACCATTTACAGCATGGCTGAATACCTGAACCTGAAGCCCGATACCGTGCGCCGACGCCTGAAATCCGACGGAGGATTTTGGATTGATGGCACCAGCGTGGGGCTGAAAGAGCCCGGAAGCAACGGATAACATTTCTTATATTTCACGGAAAATAGCCGCTATCACAAATCCGTCCGAACTTCCGTATTTCGGAAAATAGCCGCTATCCGTACCAAATACGGACGGAAAATAGCCTTATATATATAGTAAAAATCCGTCCGTGTGTTGGGGTATCCCAGAGGATGGGGCGTACACAGCCCCCATCTCTCCGGGAACCCACCCCAACACGTTGGCCACAAAAAAAGAACGAGGTGAAAATACATGCAATTTTTTATTCCCATGCAGCCGCCCACCACAACCCACAATGCCAAGCAGCTGCATGCCTTTATGCGCGGCGGCAAGCCCTGCGCCGTGTTGCACGACAGCCCGGAGCTGAAAGCCACCCGTGCCAAGCTGCACGCCTACCTGGCCCCTTATGCACCGCCGACCCCCTGCAGCGGCCCGGTGCGGCTGTTGGTCAAGTGGCTGTTTCCCACTGACGGCCGCCACAAAGACGGCGAGTGGCGCACCACCAAGCCCGATACCGACAACCTGGAAAAAGCCCTGAAAGACGAAATGACCCGCCTGCACTTCTGGCGCGATGACGCATTCGTGTGCAGTGAGGTGGTTGAAAAGTTCTGGGCCGATACCCCCGGCATTTTCATCAAGGTGGTGGAACTATGATGCCTGTTTCAAGCGGAATGCGGTTCGATGCGGAAAACAGCCGGTGCATCCCTGCCGAACGGATGACGCCGGACGAATTGCGCCAGCTGCACCGCCTGGCCATTGAGCGCCGCCCCGAAGCCTGTTTGGGCTGCGGGCTGGAACATAATTGTTTTGTGTATGGGCATGGATGTGCCGTCATCCGCAAAGCATTGCGGCTGTTGGGAGGTGGGGCGGATGCCTGTCTTTGATTCCAACTGTCTTTACGTCATTAAGTGCCTGGCCCTTGTGTTTGTGGTGGCCCCCTGCGTGCTCTTTGCGGGCGGCATGCTGATCTGTGGGCTGATGTGGTGCGGGCTGCGCATCACCCGCGCGCTGAACCTGCGGCTGCTGGGCCTGCCGCGGTGTGGGCGCTGCCGCTACTGGGCCACCGTCCAGTGCCCGCTGTACGGCCGCAACACGCCGGATGATTTTTGCAGCCGCGGCGAAAGGTGGGGTGACTGATGGATATCCTGCTTTCGATTATCGGCAGCGCTGTTCTGGCCGCGCTGCTGGCCGCCGCCTACACCGCCGGGCTCTGCGCCGGAAAGGCCGCCGCACATACGGACGAGGACGACGAACCGAAGATCTACATGGATCATACACATGGAGGTGAGGATTGATGCCGAAATATTCCGATAAGCCCTGCGCCCGCTGCGGCAAAATGATGCTGCACGCCTATTGCAGCCAGCGCTACTGCAAAGCCTGTGCCCCGCTGGTGCGCAGCGACGATGCCATCATCAACCGGGCCAAACAGCGCAGCAAACGTGCCATGAGCGAGATCGCTCGCGTGAATGCTCTCGCCCGTGCCGAAGGCAAGACCTATGGCTGCTATGTGGCCCTGCATGAGCCGCGGAAGGGGTGATGCCATGACCTATGAAGAGAAAGTCGCCTGGCTGCGGCGCTACCAGCAAAGCCTGCGTCAGGAGCGGGAGCTTGAGCAGGAGCTGCTTACTCTGCGCAGCCAGGCTTGCCGCGTCACGCCGCTTCTTTCCTCCATGCCAACCGGCACTCCGGACGGTCAGGGCATCCCCCGTGCTGTGGAGCGCATCATTCAGGCGCAGCAAGAGCTGGAACGCCAGATTGCCATCTGTGCAGATACCCGCCGCGACATCATCACAATCATCAATCAAATCACCGATGCCCGTGATCAGGAAATTTTGCGCAGAAGATACCTGCTTGGCCAGCGCTTTGAACAGATCGCAGTGGAGATGCACCTGGAATACCGGTGGGTCAGGAGGAGGCATAAGCAGGCAATCGAAATGTTGCTTTTTTAGTCGTTTTGAGCATTTTGGGGCATTTTTAAGCCGTTTTAAGCAAATTTCAGCACTTTTTCAAGCATTTTGGGATCACAATCCATTTACATTTCGGGGACATTCCGTTATAATAATCTAAACAAAAGTGCACCAAAACAAACAAAACTGTGCATAGGATGTGATGAAGTGGCTTATAATGAAATTGCTTTTCATGGCACCATAGAACCATATGCACAGAATATTCTTGCTGAACAGCACTTTAATCCTAGTACGAAACCGAACGAGTGGTTGGGCTACGGTATATATTTTTTCTCTCATCGCGTCCACGCCGAATGGTGGGCAAATGATCAAGCTTCCCGGCATCATAAGCCTGCTGCTGTTTTATCTGCAACGCTTCAATATGAAGATAATGCCTTTTTTAATCTTGACTTAAACGAAAATGCTTACGCATTTAATCGCTTTTCTCAAAGATTTTTGCAAGAAATAAAAAGTGCGAAAAAAATTCAAATTGATTTTAATGATCGAGCACAATTACGTTGCTTTTGCATGGAAGCGTTTAAGCTCCAGCATCCCGAAATCAAACTAGTTTCATATACGTTTGATACGCCGGGGCGTTGTGGGCGGTGGCTATTTCGTCCAAGGCAAGTGCAATACTGTGTAATTGACCACAGTATTATCAGCAATATAGAATTGGTCACCAAAGGAGGTGTTCCCACATGAGTGCGCAAGTTTCTGCAACTGAGTTGGCTATGCAAATTTGTAACCGTCTCGGTATTCATTACAGTTTTGGGGAGGGACCTTCTACCTTGATGGGAGTTCCCATTGAAGAGGTCGGGGATCTGTTTCCCGTTGCAAAAGACTATAAAGTATCCATCGCTTTTGAATTGAAGAACCCGGAAGTTAGTTCTGCTTTATATAAAAGCAGCCTTTCCCGCGAGACAAAGCCCGCTTCCTACTGGATGAGTCAAGATATTTCTTGTGTATCGGACCCCGATGATTTCACTTCCAGTAATCCCTCTGCTGCCTGATCTACAAAAGAGGAGAATAAATGAAATGAATCCGCAAGACAAAGATATTCGAAGTGTTCTTTCTATTAAGCATTTCATCTTTAATAGCATTACCTTTGAACGCATCGGTTTCAGAAATGACTCTCAAGAGCTTCCTACTTCTTTCTCAGTAAATGTAGAAAAACAAGGTGAAAACAATTACATTGTCACCTTGGATGTCAATGTAGAAAAGAAGGGTGAATTCAAGACCGATATCAGCATTTCTGGCTATTGCGAAATTGACGATAATCATCCTCAGCTGGATACGATTTTGCGGGTAAATGCTCCTGCTATTTTATTCCCGTATGTTCGCGCACAGCTTTCCCTTTTAACCGCACAGCCAGAAATGAGCCCCATCGTGCTTCCTGTTGTGAATTTCCAGAAGATTTACGAGCATTCTAAAGAGAATGCTGCTGAAAATTGACCCTCGCAGACCCCCAATAAACATGCTATAATACCATCATCAAAAGCCGTAAGGAACCCAAAACGTCCTTACGGCTTTTGTATTGTCATTTTATCCTCCCCATTTCAGCCAGACGGTCTTGCTCCCGTCTGGCTGTTTTTATGCCGCACAGCTGGCCCTTTGGCAGGGGCGCTGTGTTCCCAAGCAACGGCACAGCAAGGGTGCAAGGCCCTTGTGCGGCCCCACTCCCCGGCACCCGGCAAAGGCTCACACATCATACTCTCTTTCCTTTTGTCCGCGCGTGCCGGGGGTTCTTTAACATTCCACCCCGCCCCAACCCGGCGGGGTATTTTATTGCAGAAAGGCGGTGAAACATGGCATACAAACGCAACCCGGTTGGGCGGCCCCCGAAGTACAAGAGCGTGGAAGAGATCCAAGGCAAAATTGATGCCTATTTCACCGCCTGCAAGGGGCACCCCCTGATGAACCCGGATACCGGCGAGCCGTTCCTGGACAAATACGGCCTGCCCATTATTGTGGATGCCAAACCGCCGACGGTAAGCGGGCTGGCCCTGGCGCTGGGGTTTTCCTGCCGCCGGGACCTGAACGCCTACCAGGGCAAAAAGGAATTTTGCACCACGATTACGCGCGCGAAGGCCCAGTGCGAAGCATACGCCGAAGAACGCCTGTTTGACCGGGACGGCACCAACGGCGCGCAGTTCAGCCTGCGCTGCAATTTTGGCTGGAACGAAAAACCCGCCGAAGCACCGCCCCCGCCCACTGATGACGGCTTTTTGACCGCAATGCAGCAGCAGGCACCCGAAGCCTGGAAGGATGGTGCGGATGAACCCGGTTAAGCCTGCCGCGTTCCGGTTCCGGCCGTTCAGTCGCCGCCAAAAGCAGGTACTGACCTGGTGGTGCAGCACCTCCCCCATGCAGGCGGCGGACGGGCTGATCGCGGACGGGTCCATCCGCTCCGGCAAAACCGTTTCGCTCTCCCTCAGTTTTGTGCTGTGGGGCATGGCGCGCTTTAACGGCCAGAACTTTGCCCTGTGCGGCAAAACCATTGCCAGCCTGCGGCGCAACGTGGTGGGGGTGCTCAAGCAGATGCTGACCGCCCGCGGCTACACTGCCGCCGAGCGCCGGGGCGACAATCTGTTGATTGTTACCCGCGGGACCGTGACCAACTATTACTACCTGTTCGGCGGCAAGGACGAGGGCAGCCAGGACCTGATCCAGGGCATTACGCTGGCAGGTGCGCTGTTTGACGAAGTTGCCCTGATGCCGGAAAGCTTTGTAAACCAGGCCACCGCCCGCTGCTCTGTGGACGGTTCCAAGTTCTGGTTCAACTGCAACCCGGAGGGGCCGGAGCACTGGTTCTACAAAAGCTGGATTTTGCAGGCCCGCGCCAAGAACCTGCTGTACCTGCACTTTACGATGGATGACAACCTGAGCTTGTCCGAGCCGATCAAGGCGCGGTACCGGGCGCAGTACACCGGCGTGTTTTATGAGCGGTACATCCGCGGGCGCTGGGTGGTGGCCGAAGGTCTGGTTTACCCCTTTGTGGCGGCCAACCCGGATGCCTACCTGCTGCGCGGGCCGACCGCCGGGATGGATGGCCGCTTTTTTGTCTCGATCGACTACGGCACCCACAACCCGTGCAGCATGGGGCTGTGGTGCGTGCAGGCCAACCGGGCAGTGCGCATCAAGGAAAGTTACTACAACTCCCGCGAGGTCCAGCACCAGCGCACCGATGAAGAACATTACGCCGCGCTGGAAGAGCTGACCCACGGTTACTATGTGCAGGAAGTGGTGGTGGACCCCTCCGCCGCGTCCTTTATTGAAACCATTCGCCGCCATGGGCGGTACATGGTGCGGGCTGCCGCCAACGATGTGCTGGACGGCATCCGGGTCACGGCCAGCTTGCTGCAAGCCGGGCGGGTGCAGATCCACGAAAGCTGCACAGATGCCCTGCGGGAGTTCAAAACCTACTGCTGGGACGACAAGGCCCCGCAGGATGCCGTCATCAAGGAGAACGACCACGCCATGGACGACATCCGCTATTTTTGTTATACCGTGCTGGCCCGCGAATACCGCTGGGCGGATTGGAGGAAGTGAAGATGTTCCAAAAGCTTTTGCGCTGGCTGCGCGCCCAGATCGGCACGCTGTTTGGCGATGCCCCCGGCGCAAATGACATTATCCTTTCCGGCCAGATGGAAAATGCCCTTGCCCTGTGGGCCCAGATGTACGAGACGGGCGGCCCCTGGTGTACTAGGCAAAATGATCTGCACAGCCTGCATATCGCAGCCAGCGTGGCGCGGGAATTTGCCCGGCTGGTCACGATGGAGTTGAAAGTCAGCCTGTCCGGCTCTTCGCGGGCGGACTATCTGGCCGAGCAGCTGGCGCCCTTTCTGGACAAGCTGCCCAACTACACCGAGATTGCCTGCGCACTGGGAGGGGCGGTGTTCAAGCCCTATGTTTCCGGTGACCGGCTGCTGGTGGATGTGGTGCAGGGGGACTGCTTTTTCCCCACCACCTTTGACACCACCGGCCGCCTGACCGGGGCAATCTTCTCCGAACAACTCAAGCGCAAAAACACGATCTACACCCGCCTGGAGCGGCACGAATACGCCGCCGGGGTGCAGACTATCCAGAACAAGGCGTTTGCCAGTTCCAGCACGGCCAGCCTGGGGCATGAGATCCCGCTGGCCGATGTTCCGGAGTGGGCCGACATTACGCCGGAGGTGCGCATTGAGGTGGAGCAGCCGTTATTCGCTTACTTCCGCATTCCCCTTGCCAACCGCAATGACCGGCACAGCCCGCTGGGGGCCAGCGTTTACGCCCCCGCTGTGGATACCATCCACGATGCAGACGAACAGTTTGGCCGCCTGCTGTGGGAGTACGAGGGCGGCCAGCTTGCCATTGATGTGGACGCTGCGGCCCTGCGCCCCACCGGGGACGGTGGGTTCCAGATGGACCAGCGCAGCGGGCGGCTGTACCGCGGCTGCATGACCGGCAATGTGGCGGACCGCACACTGTTCAACGTGTTTGCACCTGCCCTGCGGGATGAAGCCTACCTGCGCGGGCTGGACGGAATCTTGAAGCGCATTGAGTTCCAGTGCAGCCTTGCCTATGGCACCCTGAGCGACCCCCAGAACGTGGACAAGACAGCCACCGAGATCATGGCAAGCAAGCAGCGCAGCTACTCCACCGTAAAAAGCATCCAGCACGCGCTGCAGGTGGCGCTGGATGACCTGCTGTACGCAATGAACGCCTATGCCGACCTGTACCAGCTGGTTCCCGCGGGCAGCTACACCGCCGTGTACAACTGGGACGACAGCATTGTAAATGACCCCAGCGAGCGCAAGCAGCTGTTCTGGCAGTATGTGCAGGCGGGCAAGTTCCCCATGCAGCGCTACCTGACCGAGTTTGAGGGCTACAGCCAGGAGGAAGCCGCCCAGATCGCGGCTGAAACCAGCGCCGAGAACAACGCCGACGAAGCCCTGACCTTTGCCCCGTGAGGTGATGCCCCATGCTGACCCCTGACCAGCTGGAAGCCCTGCCCCGCCGTTTTGTGCAGCTGTGGCAGCAGGTGGAAGATGACATTTTGCAGGACATTGCCCGGCGCATGAAAAGCCTGGGCGAACTGGACCCGCTGACCCCAACGGCCATATGGCAGGCATGGCGGCTGGCCGAAACCCGCGCGATGCGCAGCAACACCGTTGCCACCCTGGCCAAGTACACCGGCAAAAGCCGGGCAGAGATCAAGCGGCTGCTGGAAACCGCCGGGGCACAGACCCTGGCTGCGGACGATGCCGTTTATACGGCTGCCGGGCTGGACCCGCCGCCGGTCAACCAGTCCCCTGCCCTGCTGAACCTGCTGAATGCCGGGTACTGCCAGACCTGCGGCACCTGGCAGAACCTGACGGCCACCACCGCCAACACGGTGACCGGCGCGTTTGAGGACCGGCTTTCCCGCGCGTGGGGGCTGATCAGCACCGGGGCTATGGATTACAACATGGCCATCCGCCGCGCGGTTGACGATCTGGCGGACACCATGCCGTACATCACCTACCCCAGCGGCCACACCGACACGCTGGAAGTTGCCGCCCGCCGGGCGGTGCTGACCGGCGTAAACCAGACCTGTGCGAAATTGCAACTGGCCCGCATGGAAGAGATGGACTGCGAGTTTGTGGAGGTGACCGCCCACGAGGGTGCCCGCCCCACCCATGCGGTGTGGCAGGGCAGGGTTTACCATCGCGGCGGCGCTGTGGTGCAGGACGGTGAGCGGTACGAGGATTTTGAAGCCGCCACTGGTTACGGCACCGGCCCCGGCCTGTGTGGCTGGAACTGCCGCCACAACTTTTACCCGTTCTACCCCGGCGTATCTGTCCGCAATTACACAGACGACCTCCTGGCCGAGCTGGATGCCCGCAATATTCCCTATGGCGGCGGGCTGTACACCCGGTACGAGATCACCCAGATGCAGCGGGCGCTGGAACGCAGGGTGCGCAAGTACAAGCGCCGTTACCTGGCCGAGACCGCCGCCGGGGTGGATGCCAGCCAGAGCGCCGCCAAGCTGAAAGCCGCCCGGCAGCAGCTGAGTGCGTTCCTGGCAGAAACCGGAGAGCAGATGGATGGGGCAAGGACCGGTGTACCTGGCTTTGGGCGAAGGGAAGCGAGGCAGGCGGATGCGGCGGCAAGTGCCTTGCAATCCGCCCAAAACAATGCTACACTGAAAGAAATCAGCCAGGGATACAAGGAGATCACCGCCCAGAGCATTCAGCGCATTCAGCCGTTTGCCTGCGAAACCCTGGATGCCGCTGGCAGCCGTGCGCTAGCCAACGCACACAAAAAGTTGCTGCTGGAAGCACGCAAAGTGCCGCTGGGCATAGAGAAGGCCCGCTGCTATGGGCTGGATATGCAGCCCGTGAGCGGATATTTTACCGGCGAGCAGGAAGGAGGCGTTCACATCCCGAATTTCAGCACGCCTCACATTGCAATACACAACCATCCAAGTGGGATGACCTTTTCGCCCGAGGATATTCTTGGCTTTGCGAGCCGGGATTCGATGCAGATGCTGACGATTGTCGGCAATGACGGCAGTGTATATGCACTGGAAAAGACCGCCGCAACCGATTTGATCTCTCTAAAAATGGCTGCTCGCACGCTGAATCACACAGCAAACGACCCCACGATGCCCAAGACGGCTGTCTATAATCTTGTCACAGATTTTTTAATGGAGATTTCACAATATGGGGTACAATATTACACCAGAGGAAATTGAAAAAATGAAGGCATTCCTCAAAGAGCATCCAGTTGACCCGCAATATGAGGGGTTGCTGGATGGTAATATCCCGCTGGATCAGGTAGATGCACAAATCTACACATCACTACTGAGGCAACTGGGCGAATTACCCGAATAGCCCACTAACACTTCAACCACGATGCACGCGCACCGTGGTTTTTTCATGCCTGCCTGCCCTGCATGAGGGGCAGGCGGGCACTTTTTATACCCTTTTGCCCGGCTGCGGCAGGGCTGAAACAGCCGCACAGACGGTGACGGCCACCACCTAAAAACGCCTATCTGACACCCTACACAGGAGGTAACACCCATGAAAACCGAAGAACTCAAAGCCCTTGGCCTGAATGATGAGCAGGTGCAGCGCGTGTTCGCCATGAACGGCGCGGACGTGAACCGCGAAAAGCAGGCCGCTGAGACGGCCAAAGCCGAGCGTGATGCCATCCGCACCCAGCTTGACGAGGCCAACACCAAGCTGAAAGGCTATGACCCCGACTGGCAGCAGAAAGCCGCCGATGCCCAGAAAGCGGCGGACGCAAAAGTGGCCGAGCTGCAGGCAGGCTATGCCGCTCAGAATGCAGCCGCCGGGCTGCACTTTACCAGCGCCAGCGCAAAAAAAGCATTTATGGCCGACCTGTCCGCCAAGAACCTGCCCCTGCAGGGGGACAGCCTGCTGGGCTTTGACGACTTTGTAAAGACCTACCGCGAAAATGACCCCGGCGCATTTGCCGCCGATACCAAGCCCGCGCGCATTGTGGCAAGCGCTACCGGCACCCCGGCAGCTGCCACCGGCCGCGAAGAAGCAAACGCAGCGATCCGTGCCGCGTTTGGCAAATGAAAGGAGAATAACCCATGCCCAATGTTATTGATCGTTCCCGCGCTGAAGCCCTCATCCATGAGCAGGTTGTCAGCACCATTTTTCAGGATGCCCCCAAGCAGAGCGTTGTGATGCAGCTGGGCCGCAAGCTGCCCAACATGACCAGCAAGCAGACCCGCATTCCGGTGCTTTCCATGCTGCCGCTGGCCTACTGGGTCAACGGTGATACCGGCTATAAGCAGACTTCCCGCCAGGCGTGGGAAAACGTCTACCTGACCGCCGGTGAGCTGGCAGTCATTGTTCCCATCCCCGAAGCCGTTCTGGCCGATGCTGAGTTTGACATCTTGGGCGAGGTGACCCCGCGAGTCAACGAAGCCATCGGCCTGCGGGTGGACCAGGCCATTCTGTTCGGCATCAACCGCCCGGCAGAGTGGCAGAACGACATTATCACCGTTGCCCGCCAGGCCGGCAACAACGTTTCCGGCGGCATCAGCTATGATTCCCTGCTGGGCGAAAACGGACTGTTTGCCAAGGTGGAGGATGCAGGCTACACCGTGGACGGCGTTGTGGCTGCCATGGGTGCCAAAGCGTCCCTGCGCGGCATCAAGGACACCAACGGCCACCCCCTGTACAAGAGCGATATGCAGGGCACCACCCCCTATGCCCTGGACGGCGCGCCGATCTACTTCCCGGAGAACGGCAGCTTTGATACCAGCGTTGCCCGCATGGTGGCCGGCAACTTTAAGCAGCTGGTGTACGCCATCCGCCAGGATGTGGACGTCAAGATCCTGGACCAGGCCGTGATCCAGGACCCCAGCACCAAGGCCATCATCTTCAACCTGGCCCAGCAGGACATGATTGCCCTGCGCGTTACCTTCCGCATGGGCTGGGCTATGCCGAACCCCGCCACCCGCATGAACGAGAACCGCGTCAACGTGCCCTTTGCCTACATTGACGCCGCGACCGCCTACACCGACCAGACTGTGACCTTTACCATCAAGGATAATGCCGAAAGCTCCCCCAACGCCATTGCCGGTGCAGCTGTCAATGTGAACGGCTCCATCCGCCTGACCGGCACTGACGGCACCGCAGTGTTCCACCTGCGCGCCGGTGAATATCCCTACAGCGTCAAGGCAGACGGTTACCGCCCGCAGACCGGCACCGTAACGGTTGCCGCAGCCGCCGTACCGGTTGCCGTCACCCTGCCTGCATCCAAGTAAGGGGGCTGCCATGTATGCTGATTTTACCGACTATCAGGGCGCCTACTGCGGCACCCTGATCACCACCCAGGGGCAGTGGATGCCCGCCGTGCGGGAAGCCTGCGCTTATCTGGACAGCATCACATTTGGCCGCCTGAAGTGCGGGGCACCGGTGGATGATACCGTAAAGCTGGCGGCTTGCGCGCTGGCGGATGTTGCCGCCCGCTACCAGGCAGCCAAGGCCGATGAGCGCAGCCGCCCCGGCCTGGCATCCTTTAACACAGACGGCTACAGCGAAACGCTGAACACCGCCGCCCTGACCGCACAGTACACGGCAGACATGCAGGCGGCCGCGGATATTTACCTGCCGCGCAGCCATCCGCTGCGCTATGCGGGCCGGGATGGGAGGTGCGGCCCTTGTTCGGCTGTGACCAGACCGTGACCCTGACCCACCTGCACTATGACGGCGATGCCGACCGGGATGTGAAAGAAGAAACCACCCTGACCGGCGTGAGCTGGTACGGGCAGGCAAAGACCGCCGTGGATTCCACCGGCCTGCACGCGGCGCGGGTGTACAAATGCCGCATCCCGGAAAGCGCCGCCCCCGCTGGGCTGGACATTGCCCCCGGCGACAAGATCACCTGCGGCACCGTGACTGCCACCGTGCTGGACGTGCATGACAACCGCGGCCACCCCGCGCCGCACTGGTATGTGGAGGCAAGCTGATGGGACTGAAATATGATGCCCGCCTTGACCTTTCCGCCCTTTCTGATGCCCTGGAAAAACGGGGGCTGACACCGGGCGGGAGGGTGCAGAAGGCGGTGGACGAAGCGGTGATCCGCTATTGTGACCCCAAGGTGCCATTCCGCACCGGTAAGCTCAAACACAGCGCCATCACGGCAAGCGCCATCGGGGACGGCATGATCGTGTACGCCACGCCCTATGCGCGTTACCTGTACTACGGCGAGGTGTACGGCCCCAACATTCCCATCTTTGAGGGCGGCGAGCTGGCAGGCTTTTTCAGCCCGCCCCACAAGTACCCCACCGGCCGCCCGCTGACCTACAACGGCGCGCCGGATCGGGGTGCCTATTGGTTTGAGCGCGCCATGGCCGAGCACAAGGATGACGTCATCCGCGAAGCCGCCGCCCTGGCAGGAGGAAGACCCGGAAGATGAACGTACTGGATGCCACCCGCGCCTGGATGCGCGCACAGTGCCCCCTGATCAACAGGCAGGACCTGTTCAACGCCAACTACCTGGGCGCAGAACCGACCGAATACACCCTGCGCACGGCCAGCGAGAGCCACCGCACCGACGTGCTGGGGTATGACCTGGCTGAATACAACCTGACCTTTGTGGCACAGCTGCCATTTGGACGGGAACTAAAGCCCAACCTGGACGCTGGTGATTTTTTCGCCGCGCTCTCCGCCTGGATTCGCGGGCAGGAGCGCACCCACAACTACCCCGCTGTCAGCGGGTACCGCGTGACCAAAATCACGGCATCCAACGCCGGTGTGCCCACCGGGGCGGATGCCAACGCGGCCCGCTATCAATTACAAATCAAACTCTATCTTGAGGAGGAATAACCATGGCAGAAGCTGCTATCAACCTGACCGCCGGCCAAAAAGCTGACCGCAAACTGGACATGATCTTTGTGGACGTCGGCGGTTCCGGTACTGAGACCTGGGAACTGCTGGGCCGCGGCGTTGAGGACGCAAGCGTGGAATACAACCACGACACCGACACCGTGACCGACATCCTGGGCATTACGGACGTGAACGTGAGCGCCGCAAAGCCGGAGCTTGACCTGGACCCCTGCACCATCCGCGGCGGCCAGAAGCTGAGCGCCAAGCTGCTGGACATTGAGCGCCGCAACGCCGTAAGCGAGCTGAGCATGTTCGATGTGCTGCACGTCCACTGCTTCCTGGGGGCTGCTTCCGGCTCCTTCACGGCGGAAAAGCACACCGGCTGCACCATCGTGCCCCAGAGCCTGGGCGGCTCCGATTACGTCGGCATGCCGATGAACGTACACCTGTCCAACAACAAAACGCTGGGCACCTGCACCATTGCGGCCGGCGTGCCCACCTTCACGGAGGAATAAACAATGGAGCTGAACATTGACCGCGGCTTAAAAAGCTATGACGTCAAGGATGCGGACGGCACCCTGATCGGCACCATCCGCTTCAACCCCTCTGACATCGGCCTGGCCGGCCGCATGGAGGAAGCCCGCGCCAAGATTGCCGAAATTACGGCCGCGCCCGTGACCGGCCCCGAGGATCTGGTGGAGTGGGACAGGCAGGTGCGCCACTGGTTTGATTACATCTTCGGCACGCCGGTATCGGATGTATTCTTTGCCGGGGTATCCAGCCTGGCTTTCTGCGAGGATGGCAGCCTGGTGGCCGAAGCCGTGTTGGATGCCGTCACCCCGATGCTGACCCAGGCGGTGGAAGCCGCCGCCAAGGCCAGCGCGGCCCGCATTGCCAAACACGCGGACGCCTACCAGGGCAGCACCGCCGGGCTGGCCCCGGAGCAGCAGTGAGCGGCTGGAAGCTGCCCACCAGCGTGACGGTATGCGGGCAGGAGTTTGCCATCCGCAGCGACTACCGCGCCGTGCTGGATGCCATCTCCGCCCTGCGTGACCCGGAGCTGAGCCCGCAGGAACAGACCCTTGCCTGCCTGGAGATCCTGTACCCGGATTGGAAGCGCCTGCCGGACCTGAGTGCAGCAGCCCAGGCGGCCATGGTGTTTATCAACTGCGGCAAGCCGGTGGAAGCCGCCGTGCCAAAGCCCGCCCTTGTGGACTGGAACACCGACGCCGCCATCATGGCACCGGCAGTGGACAAAGTTCTGGGCTACAGCTGCCGCCGCTGCGCCTACCTGCACTGGTGGGAGTTCATCGGGGCATTTGGCTGCATCGGGGACGGCCAGTTTGCGCAGGTCGTCTCCATCCGCAATAAGCGCCTGCACGGCAAAAAGCTGGACAAAGCCGAGCAGGAATTTGTGCGCAACAATCCCGATCTGGTCACCCTGCCCAAACACAAGCTGACCAGCGCGGAAGAAGAATTTTTCAAAAGTCTGGGGGTGTAATTTTTTGGCTGATGGGTCGATCATTCTGGATACCAGAATCAACAATAAAGGAGCCTATGCCGAGCTGAAAGAGCTGCAGGCCAAGGCCAAGAGCACCGCCCAGCAGGTTGCTGCGCTGGACAAGCAACTGGCGCAGGCAGGTGCCAAGCATACCAGCCTGGGCGATGATCTCAAGCGTGCCCGGCAGGAAACCGCCGAAACCGCGCGCGAACTGCAAAAATTAAACACTACCATGGACTTGCAGCACCAAAAGAATGGGCTGGATTTCTCCCCTGCTGACGTTAAACGCAGTGATAAGCTGCGGGCCACGTTGGATCAGCAGCAGCAAAAAATTGGCGCGATGTCCAAGGAATATCGTGACCAGGTTCCCATGCTTGAAAAGCTACAAGAAGAGCACGATGCCCTTTTGCAGCAAATGGATACCGAAAACCTAGCGGTTGAGCATCAATCCCGGCGCATTGAATCCCTGTTAGGCCGACAAATTGCCGCATCGCGCGCAGTTCAGGGCGTAAAAAACGCCGTTCGTCTTTCGGCTGCAGCGATTCAACAGCCCTTCAAAGCAATTCAGGCCAGGTTGTCCGCCATGACAAAGGGCATGGGGCGGTTTTCCCGCCGCATTGCCGGACTTGCTTCCAGTGCTCTAATTTTCAACTTGCTCTCGTCTGGTCTGCGCCAGATGACCAGCTACATGGGCACTGCCCTGCTTTCCAGCGCATCCCTGCGTCAGGCCCTGGGCAACCTGCAAGGTGCTGCGGCTACTGCTGCCGCACCGTTAATTCAAGTTCTGACCCCCGCCCTGACCGCGCTGGCAAATGCGGCAGCAACTGTGTTCGCGTATTTGGCCAAGCTGGTGGCGTTCCTGACCGGCAAGACGGTATCCTCCGCCAAGGCCGCGGCCAAGGGCATGAGCGGAACATCCAAGGCAGCGAAAGATGCTGCAAAGAGCCTGGCCGGGTTTGATGAAATCGAACGGTTAGATGCCAAGACAGGGAGCAGCGGCGGCAGTTCGGGCGCCAGCAGCATCACCCCCAACTATAACTTTGACGCAAAAAGCCCGTTCCTGGATTCCGTGCTGGCCGCCATCGAGGCAGGCGAATGGAACCAGGTCGGGCAGCTTTTCGCCCAAAAGCTGAATGAAGCCATGGCGGCGATCCCCTGGCCGGATATCCAGGACAAGGCCCAGACCTGGGCCGCAAACATTGCGGATACCCTCAACGGCTTTATCGCCCGGCTGGACTGGCGGCTGGTTGGTTCTACCCTGGCACAGGGGCTTAACACGGCACTGATCTTTGCGGACACCTTAGTGCAGGGTATCCACTGGGATACCCTGGGCAATGGCATCGGCAATGGGATGAACCAGTGCGTGGAAGAACTGGACTGGGAAGCCCTTGGCCGCGTGATGATTGCCAAGTGGAAGATCGTCTTCGAGACACTGCACGGTTTTATCCAAACCTTTGATTTTAGTGCGCTGGGGGACGCATTCGCCCGCGCGACCATGGCCGCCATCAATAATATTGACTGGCCCCAGGCTGCCGCAGACCTTGTATCCGGTGCGGCGGGGCTGCTGGAATCTCTGGCACACTGGATCGCTGGGCTGGATTGGCAGCAGATCGGCAGCACGATTGCCGAATGCATTACCAATATCGACTATGCCGAACTTGCGCAGGCAATTCTGGATTTGCTGTCCGCCGCCGTCACGGGGCTGGCAGATGGGCTTTCAGCCCTTGCTGGGCATCTTGTCGGTGATTTTATCCAGGGCATAAAGCAGTGGTTTGATGACGTCCAGACCCAGGCAGCGGTTGCCGGATACGGTGACGACGTTGCTCAGTACCTGTTCGATGGTTTTATTAACGGCCTGGAAGCGCTCTGGAACGGCATCGGGCAGTGGATCTATGATCACATTTTCACGCCGTTCAAAAATGGTATTTGCGAAGCATTTGGAATCCACTCTCCCAGTACCGAAGCCAAATCCTGGGGGTCCTACATCTCGCAGGGACTTCTGGACGGTCTGGCCAGCAAGTGGGAGAACATCACCGGCTGGCTGCGTGACCTCAAGCAGAATTTTGTAGACGCATGGGATAACATCCGCGCTAAAACTACTGAGACATTCAATTCCCTTGGGCAGACGATTTCTGACATCTGGAACGGCATCTCCAGTACCATCAAAAACGCCGTCAATGGCATCATCGGCTTCATCAACCGGATGATCTCCGCCGTTGTCACCGGCATCAATGCGGTCATCAACGCGCTGAACGGCCTTTCGTTCGACCTGCCGGACATATTCGGCGGCGGGCATGTCGGGTTTCATATCAGCACCCTGACCGCCCCGCAGATCCCCTACCTGGCGCAGGGCGCGGTCATCCCGGCCAACCGGGAGTTTCTGGCCGTGCTGGGCGATCAGAGCCACGGCACCAACGTAGAAGCTCCGCTGGACACCATCAAGCAGGCTGTGGCCGAAGTCATGGAAGATTTGCAGGCAGGCCAGATGGCGGGCTTTGAAGCCGTGGTTTCCGTGCTGCGGGAGATCCTCTCCG
>OLNE01000654.1_pt1 | contig 30776 bp, 29 predicted proteins | sample 1672431 | NCBI WGS metagenome assembly OLNE01 (sample SAMEA3136685, study PRJEB25190) | human gut metagenome | reverse complement strand
GCCGCCGGAGCGGTGCTTGAGCCGTTAGGCGGGAATTGTGCGGTATTGCCTTAATAGATTCCTGCCGGGGCCTGGGTGTTTACGAAATACAGCTCGTACCACAAAATAAAGGAATAGAAGCTCCAAATCTTGGTCATGTTCTTGGCCTTGCCCGCCTTATGATCATCCAGCAGGCGCATGATTTCGTCCACATTAAAGAACTTTTCGGCAACGGGGCCAGTGAACTTTTCCTTTACCATATTATAGTACTTATCTTCCCGCAGCCAGTCGTTCAGCGGCACGGGGAAGCCCAGCTTTTTGCGATGGGCAACGCTTTCCGGCAGCTGCTTCATGGCGGCACCGCGCAGAGCGATCTTGGTGGACTCTTTGCCGGAGCGGTATTTCTGCGGGATGGACAGTGCCACATCCAGCATGTTGCGGTCCAGGAAAGGCACGCGCAGTTCCAAGCTGTTGGCCATGCTCATGCGGTCGGCTTTCAGCAGGATATCATACAGCATCCAGGTGTGCATATCCACCCACTGCAGCTGGGTGGGTTCATCCAGACCCTGCACTTTATCAAAATAAGGCTTAAAGAACTGTTCCGGGCGGGGGCTGTGGTAGTTCTTTTTCAGGCAGCGGTCACGTTCAGCCGGGTCCAGGAAAACATAGTTGGCGCGCATATAGCGCTGCCAGGGTTCTTCTGCACCGCGCACCAGGAAGTGCTTGCCCTTAAAGTCCGGCAGTTTGGATGCCACTGCGCCTGCGGCCTTACGCAGCGCTTTGGGCACCTTATGCTCGTAATCCATAAAGTGAACCGCCTGGCAGTACATGGGGTAGCCGCCAAACAGTTCATCGGCACCTTCGCCGGAAAGCACGACCTTGACGTACTTGCGGGCGTTCTGGGCCAAAAAGTAAAGCGGAACTTCCGCCGGGTTGGGCATGGGTTCATCCAGGTACCACTGGATCAAGCGGTTGGCTTCAAAGAACTGTTCGGCATCCACCTTATTGGCAATGCTGGGCACACCGATTTCCTTACTGAACTCCTGGGCATACGGCAGCTCGGAGTATTTTTCCTCCGCATAGCCGACCGAGAAGCTCTTGACATGCGGAGTACCCTTAGCAACCTCGTTGACCACAAAGCTGGAATCCACACCGGAAGAAAGGAAGCAGCCAACCTCAACATCGGCAATCTGGTGGGCGGCAACGCTTTCGGCAAAGGTATCAGTGATGATTTTTTCCCACTCTTCCAGGCTCTTGGAATCGTCCACATGGTACTTGATCTCATAGTAGCGTTCCACTGTCAGCTCGCCATTTTCCCAGGTGAACATACATCCGCTGGGCAGCTTGTAGACATTTTTGAACATGGTTTCCTCATTGGGGATATACTCAATGCTCAAATATTCCGGCAGGCGTTCCTCGTTTAGTTCCTTTTTGAAACCGGGATGAGCCAGAAAGCTTTTGATCTCGCTGCCAAACAGGAACAGACCATCCTGATTATAATAATAGAACGGTTTGATACCGAAGATATCCCGCGCACCAAACATGGTTTTGGTTTTTTGGTCCCAGATCACGAAGGTGAACATGCCGCGCAGTTTGCCGGGCAGCTGATTGCCCCACTGCTCATAGCCATGCAGCAGCACCTCGGTATCGGACCGGGTGGCAAAAGTATGGCCTGCGGCGATCAGTTCCTCGCGCAGGGTCTGGAAGTTATAGATTTCGCCGTTAAAAATGCAGACAAGACTGCCATCCTCATTGAACATGGGCTGCTTGCCGCCCTCCAGGTCAATGATGGAAAGGCGGCGGTGGCCCAGGGCTACCTGGTCGTCCACATAGTAGCCTTCGCCGTCCGGGCCGCGGTAGGTGATCAGGTCCGCCATTCCTTTTACAATGCGGCGGGCGGTTTCCGCTTTATGGTTGCGCTCAGCAAAGCCGGTAATGCCACACATAGGCGCTTTCCCCTCTCTAAATATTATAATGGTTTGTTTTGTTACAGGCTGGCGTTTCTATGATTGCCAAAAGGGCGGCGGGTGCACAATGTGCGCCCCTACGGGGGCCAGCGATTTTATTTATAGTGTGTGATAGCTTTTATTCTATCATCAATCCCGCAGGCCCTTATTGCCATAGTAGCGGGCGGTTTTGCGGTAGTAGTTCAGCTGGCTGCGGATGTACCAGAGCCAGCGCTTCAGGTTCCAATCCTCTTTGCAGAACAGCTGGTGGGCACATTTGCCCTCTTTTTTCAGCTTATCCGCACGGGCCAGCAGATCCGGGTCCTTCAGGTATTTTTTGATCACGCCGTAGGGGGCAATCATCCACAGGCTCTTGGTATCGGCAATGGTCAGACCAAGTTCCTTGTGCTCCAGCACATCCTCCACCAGCCACTTGGACAGGTTATACCCTGCCGCGGTGACAAAGTAGCTGGAGCGGCCCTGACGGGGGTTCATCTCAAACATCTTGTACTCGCCGGTGCGGGCGTCGTACTTGATGTCCATATTGGCAAAGCCTTCCCACTGCATATCTTCCAAAAAGTTTTTCAGCTTTTCCAGCAGGGCAGCATCATTGTATTCGGGGTCAGACAAGATGGCCGCATAGTTGCCGATGCCTTCGGGGGTCTGCTCTTCCAGCAGGGGGCGGCCCAAAGCCATCAGTTTGACTTTGTGGTCCAGGCCGCAGTAGGCGTTCAGCACACGCATGCAGTTGTCATCGCCGGGGATATACTCCTGCAGAATCAATTCGTCCTGGTAGCTGCTGCCGTAAATGGCGGCGGTGATGGCGTCAAATTCTTCGCGGTTATTGGCAAGGAACACCTTTTTCTTGTGGGGGAAGGCGCAGTTCCAATACGCCGGGGAATTGCTCGCCTTGATGATAACGGGGAATGCAAACGGCAGTTCTATATTTTTATAGTTCTGCGCATTGCAGGTTGCCGTTTTGGGGTAGCTCAGGCCGTGTGCTTCGCAGGCACGGTAAAAGTTTTCCTTAATATCCAGGTCCAGCACGGTTTGCAGTTCCGGGCAGGCAAAGTGGTAATAGGGTTTCAGGGCATCGCGGTGGCGGCCCATCAACACGGTGTAACCGTCCGCGCAGGAAACCAGCACCAGCGGCTTGTCCGCATGGGCTTTTGCGTAATCGGTCAGCGTTTTTACAAACGTTTCATCGTTTTCCAAATCAGGTTCCAGCACGGCAATTTTTACAAGATTGGTGTTGGAAGTTGCAACCAGCGCACCCTTGCAGATGGCCACGCTGCGCACGCCATACTGCTGGTAAAAGCTGCGTGCCATACCATAAACATTGGCATCACTGCCAAGAAGTACCGGTAAAAAATCAGACATAATACCAAACCTTTCCCATTTTGGTTATCCTTTATTTTACCGCCATTGCCACCACATGTCAAACGGCAATATCGCCTGCTTTGGGGGTGCGGGCACGGCGTTTTTTGTCTGCGCGGGCGAAAATTCCAGCAGCATTCGCCGCAAAATGCTTTTCTTTACGGCGCGAACCGTGTATAATAGGGCATATCGTACAAACAGTACCGGTTCCCGCCGGGGCAAGAAAGTAATAACCTGCGGTTTGTTTTTAGCTCCGCAGCCAGTTGAGGATTATAACCATGTGTGGAATTGTTGGCTTTGTCGGCGCACGCGCCGACATGCAGGAAATTTTGCAGGGCATGATGGATGCCATCGCCCACCGCGGCCCCGATGGCCAGGGCCAGTTTATTGAAGGCCCGGCAGCCCTTGGCCAGCGCCGCCTTTCCATCATTGACCTGGAGGGCGGCAAACAGCCCATGTTCAATGAGGACCAGAACCTCGCCGTCATCTTTAACGGCGAGATCTACAACTTCCAGGAGTTGACCGCCGAATTGATGCGCGCCGGGCACACCTTCGCCACCCGGTCCGACACCGAAGTTTTGCTGCACGGGTACGAGCAGTGGGGCAAGGACATGCTGCAAAAGCTGCGCGGCATGTTCACTTTTGCCATCTGGGACCGCAAGAACGAAACGTTGTTCTGCGCGCGCGACCATTTTGGCATCAAGCCGTTCTATTATTACCAAAACGATGCCGGAGAGCTGCTGTTTGGCAGCGAGATCAAAAGCTTTTTGGCCCACCCCGGCTTCAAGAAAGAGCTGAACGAAGAGCAGCTGCCGCTGTATCTTTCCTACCAGTATTCCCCCGGGGAGGATACCTTCTTCAAGGGCGTCAAAAAGCTGATGCCCGCCCACTGGCTGGAATGGAAGGCCGGGCAGCTGACGGTGCAGCGCTACTGGCAGCCCAAGTTTGACCCCGATGATTCCCGCACACTGGAAGAGTGGGAGGACGAGATCAGCGCGGCGATGAAAGAGAGCGTGCAGGCACACAAGATCGCCGATGTTGAGGTTGGCAGCTTCCTTTCTTCCGGCGTGGATTCCAGCTACATGGCCGCGCTGGCCCATGTGGACAAAACATTCACCGTTGGCTTTGCCAACAAGCAGTATGACGAAACCGACTATGCACAGGAGTTTTCCAAGCACATCGGGGTCAAGAATTACGCTTACCGCATTACGCCGGAGGAATACTGGGCCAACCTGGGCAAGATCCAGTACCACATGGATGAGCCTCTGGCGGATGCCGCTTCGGTCGCGCTGTACTTTGTCAACCGCGAAGCATCCAAACAGGTCAAAGTCTGCCTGTCCGGCGAGGGCGCCGATGAATTTTTCGGCGGGTACAACATTTATAAAGAGCCGTTTACCGTAACCTGGTATGACAAGATTCCCCTGCCCATCCGCCGGGCCATCGGCGCGGTGGCGGACCTGCTGCCGCCGGTGCATGGCATCAACTTTTTGGTGCGCCGCGGCAAGCCGCTGGCGGAGCGTTACATCGGCAACACCAACCTGATGGATGAGCACCGCAAGAAAAAGCTGCTGAAAAACTACCACCCCGGCAAGCTGCCCACCGACCTTTCCCGCCCGTACTTTGAGCTTTCCAAAGGGCAGGACGCTGTGACCCAGATGGAAACCTGCGACCTGAACCTGTGGATGGTGGGCGATATTCTGCTGAAAGCCGACAAGATGAGCATGGCCAACAGCCTGGAGCTGCGCGTGCCGTTCCTGGACCGCAAAGTATTTGAACTGGCAAGTCATATTCCGACCAAGTGCAAGGTGAACGCCACCCAGACCAAGATTGCGATGCGCGGTGCGGCAGAAAAGACCATTCCCGCCAAAACGGCAGACAAAAAGAAGCTCGGCTTCCCTGTTCCGGTACGCGCCTGGCTGCGGGATGAGCAGTATGCGGGCGTTGTGCGCAAGGCATTTAACACCCCCGCCGCGGAGCAGTTTTTCCGCACAAAAGAGCTGAATGCCATGCTGGACCAGCATATTTCCGGCAAGCGGGATAACTGGCGGCAGATCTGGTGCATTTTTATGTTCTTAGTCTGGTACGATGAATACTTTGTAAAACGCTGAGGTGATAACAACATGCTGTTAAAACAACTGCTGAAAAATCTGGACTATACACTTGTTCAGGGCTGCCTGAATACCGAAGTGACTGACATTTACTATGATTCCCGCAAGGTAACGCCGGGCGGTCTGTTTGTCTGCATCGTCGGTACCCAGCGGGACAGCCATGATTACGCCGCGGATGTTGCCGCCAAAGGCGCCGCCGTGCTGGCCATCCAGCACGATCTGCCCGCCGAGGTGCTGGCCGCTTTGCCGGATGTGACCGTGGTCAAGTTCGAGAGCACCCGTTACGCCATGGCGCTGCTTTCCACCGCCTATTTTGGCCGTCCCGCGCTGGAAATGACGATGGTTGGCGTGACCGGAACCAAGGGCAAAACCACCACCACCCACATGATCAAGGCTGTGCTGGAAGCCGCAGGTCACAAGGTCGGCATGGTCGGCACCAACGGCGTGTATTACCCCGGCCACCACTATGACCTGAACAACACCACCCCCGAGAGCTATGAGCTGCAAAAGATCCTGCGCCAGCTGGCGGATGCGGGGTGCGATGCCTGCGTGATGGAAGTTTCCAGCCAGGGCATTATGATGGACCGCGTGGCGGGCATCCATTATAAAGTGGGCGTGTTCACCAACCTGTACCCGGACCACATCGGCCCCGGCGAACATTCCAGCTTTGAGGAATACCGCAGCTGGAAAGGCAAGCTGTTCCAGCGCTGCGATGTCGGCGTGGTAAACGCCGATGACCCCAACACCGAAGCATTGCTGGAAGGCCACACCTGCAAGCTGGTTACCTATGGCATCCACGCCCCCAAGGTGGACTACCGCGCCAGCGAGCAGTACCGCCTGCTGCGCAACAAAGAGATGCTGGGCGTTGAGTTCACCCTGACCGAGCCGGACGGCCACACACTGGATGTGCAGGTGGGCATGCCGGGGCTGTTCAGTATTTACAACGCCCTGGCCACCATCGGCGTGGGCAAGGTGCTGGGCCTTGCGGATGCCCCCATCCACGAGGGATTGAAAAAGGCGCTCGTCAAAGGCCGTGTGGAGCTGGTGCCCATCAGCCACAAGTTCACCATCCTGATCGACTATGCCCACAACGAAGCCGCCACCGAAAGCCTGATTGAAACCCTGCGGGAGTACAACCCCAACCGCCTGGTCGTGGTGTTCGGCTGCGGCGGCAACCGCAGCAAGCTGCGCCGTTACGGCATGGGCGAAGTGTGCGCCAAGTTGGCGGATTTCAGCATCCTGACCGAAGACAACAACCGCTTTGAAAAAGTGGAAGATATTATCGCGGACATCAAAACCGGCATGGCCAAGGGCAACCCGGACGCCAAGTATGTGGAAATTCCCGACCGGCTGGATGCCCTGCATTACGCCATTGACCACGCGCAGGAGGGCGACCTGATTGCCGTAATTGGCAAAGGCCACGAAGCCTACCGTGACCGCGAGGGTGTTAAAACGCCGTTTTTGGAGCGCGAGCTGATTGAAGAGTACGCCGCTGAAACTGGGGTAGAATAAGCAATTTTGCAGGGCTATGCTTTGCCTTTTGCTGCTTTGCGGCAAAAGCGGCACGGCCCTGCTTTTCTTTTGCACAAAACTATGGTATACTGTTTGTGTATGCTAAAAAGTATAGGCAATACCGCATAATTCTAAGTGCCGATACGACGAGCAAGGTGCGGCAGCCGCCGAAGCGGTGCTTAAGCCGCTAGGCGGGAATTGTGCGGTGTTGCCTATACACAAAATTCAAACCGAACCAATGCGGAAAGGAGGCCGGTTTGATGACCACACAACCACCTGACCGGCTTTTCCGCCCGGTCAGCCCAGCAGCACAGGCCAAGGGCGAGCGTGTGTTCTGCGCTGCCGTGGCGCTGCTGCTGGTTTTATCGGAGGTATTCAGCTCCAACATTCAAAACACACTGCCCACATTCAGCCATGTGTGCCGCATTGCCTTAACCGTTACGGCGGCGGTGCTGCTGGTTGCCAAAAACCTGCTGCTGACCCAGTGGCAGATCAAACAACAGGCGCTGACGGCTGCCGCGTTGGCCGCTTTTGCGGTGTTTACCACCGCATACGGGCACGACCAATGGTTTTTGTTTGCCGTTTTGCTTGGCATTGGTGCCAAGGATGTTGATTTGCGCCGGGTGCTGCAGGTCTACCTTGCCGCGGCGGCTGGCGGGCTGCTGGCGGTGCAGCTGCTGCACGCCGCAACGCCGCTGGTGCCCTACCTGTACTACTGCCGCAACTGGGATTACGGCTATGGCCATTACAACGGGTACGGTGCCCGGCTGGCCGGTGTGTTTTTTGCCTGGGGCTGGCTGCGTTGGCCGCACCTGCGCTGGTGGGACTGGGGCGGCCTGGCTGCCCTGGCAGCCTACACGCTGCTGGTGCCCGGCTGCCGCGGGGCTGGCATTGCCATGGTGCTGCTGCTGGTTTTGTTTTTGCTGCAGCGTGCCCTGCCCGCCTTTTTTGAAAGCCGCATCTGGCACGGCATGGCTCTGGCTGCCGCACCGCTGGCGCTGGGGTTCAGCCTGTTGGCCGGGCGGCTGTTTGACCCGGATCATCCCACCGCCACCCCGCTGCTGGACAAACTGAACGGCCTGCTTTCCGGCCGGTTCGAGATCTGGCACCATGTGTTCTGGGGGTATCCCCTCTACCACCCGGAGCAGGACGGGGTGCCCGGCTGGTACCATGATACCATGCCCAAGGCCGTTACCCTTTTGGGTGGCCTTGCCACTGATGGAGACGAGCACCACGCCATTGATAACTCTTTCCTTGCCATCCCGATGAACAAGGGTGTGCTGGGGGCCGTGGTGATTGGGGTCATCTTTTTGCTGTTGATGTGGCGGCTGTGCCAAAACCGCTGCACGGGCGAAACTTTGTTTTTGACGGTGATCCTGGTTTACTTTTTGATGGAAAACAAATGCTTTTTGTTCTCCGCCGACCCGTTCATTCTGCTGCTGCCCGCAGCGCTGTTTCCCGCAAAGGGCAAGCCTCTGCCGGTCGTCTGCCCGCCGGTAACACGAGGGTGTATCTGAAAAGAATAGAAAAGCTGCCTGAACCTGTTTGCAGTGTGCAAACGATCCAGGCAGTTTTATTTTTATCCAATTTGTTTTTTGCCAAAAGCGGGCTTATCTCACAGCTCGCTGAGGATATTGCCGTCAATGGCGATGGTGATGACCTGCCACGGGATGAACTTGCCGCTGTTCTGCAAGGCCACCTTGGCGGCACGTTCCAGCCCGCCGCAGCAGGGCACTTCCATCCGCACTACGGTCACGCTCTGGATGTTATTTTCGCGGATAATCTGGGTCAGCTTTTCGCTGTAATCCACATCGTCCAGCTTGGGGCAGCCCACCAGCGTGATATGGCCGCGGATGAACTTTTGATGGAAGTTGGCGTAAGCATAGGCCGTGCAGTCCGCTGCAATCAGCAGTTTGGCCCCATCAAAGTAGGGGGCGTTGACCGGAACCAGTTTGATCTGCACCGGCCATTGGGAAAGCTGAGACCGCAACACCGGCATGTCCTCCCCTGCCGGTTCCGGCTTATGCTGCATCTGGCGCATCTGGCTGCCGGGGCAGCCGTGGTGCATCTGCGGCACAGGCTGGCGGAACATGCTGCGGGCCGCGCTGCCGGGGCAGCCGCCCAGCGGCTTTTGGGCGGCTGCGGCTTTCTGGCGCTTGTTTTCCTCCACAGCCTTTTCATCATAAGCGGCGGCTTCGCGCTCCACAAAGGTGATAGCGCCGGTGGGGCAATGGGGCAGGCAGTCGCCGAAGCCATCGCAGTAGTCATCCCGCATCAGTTTAGCCTTGCCGTTGACCATGGCGATAGCACCTTCGTGGCAGGCATTGGCGCAGGCACCGCAGCCGTTGCATTTATCGGTATCGATCTGGATAATTTTGCGAATCATAGAGGGTGTTCCTTTCTCCGCGCCGTTCAATGCCGTGCATTGCTGTGCGGCGCGCTGCTCTTTTCTTTTTGCTGTGCTTGTATTATAATGCCATCAGGCCAATAAATCTGTGGTTATAACCACAAAAAGCGAGGAATCCCATGGAAAAAACAGCCAGCACCCCCATCCAGCTTTTCCGTGGCATGACGGCGGACGAACTTGCCGCCCTGCGCGCCGCCCACTGCATCCGTGTGCAGCGTTATGACAAAAACGCTCTGATCTGCCATGCGGGCCGTGTGGTACATGAGATCGGCATTGTGCAAAGCGGCAGCGTAAACGTAGAATCCAACGACCTGTGGGGCAACAAAAGCATTTTGAGCCATGTGGAAGCCGGGCAGGCGTTTGCCGAAACTTATGCCCTGTGCGGCGAGCCGCTGATGGTGGATGTGGCCGCCGCGGAGCCGTGCGAAATTTTATGGCTGGATCTTGTACCCATGCTGCAGCAGCAAAACACTGCCGCCAGCTGGTACCCCAAGTTTTTGCACAACCTGTTACTGCTTTCTATGCAGAAAAACCTGGCGCTCTCCCAACGCATCCGGTGCACCACACCAAAAAGTGCGCGTGGGCGTCTGCTGACCTATCTTTCCGCGCAGGCAGTGCGGGCGGGCAGCACGCATTTTTCCATCCCGTTTGACCGCCAGCAGCTGGCGGACTACCTGAACCTGGACCGCAGCGCACTTTCCAAGGAGCTGGGCAAAATGCGGGACGATGGGCTGATCCGCTGCCGCAAAAACAAATTTGAGCTGTGCGGAACGGAATAACGCCCCCTTATCCCCTATCCTTTAGGCAACACCGCATGCGGCCTGCTTCGTCCAGCTTGTTGGCTTTCAACAGGCGGATCACTTCGGGGATATTGGTCTGGATGGGGCACCCCTGCTGGCAGCGCGGCTTTTTGCAGCCCAGACACTGGTTGGCTTCGTCCATGACATGTAGTGCCATTGTTTTTCCTCATTTTGCAACGATTTTGCGCGTTAAAAGCGCAACAAAGTTTCAACTCCGTGCACTTTTTATCCATATTTATATTATAATAGCACTACATGCGCCGTGTACGCAAGCCCCATGGGCTGTATTTTGTACCGACAAAGTAACGAAAAATCAACCGCTTTGCTGTGCATATCAGCAGCAATTTGCAGTTTTTGGTCCTGCCCCGCCAAACCCGCAAGGCTGGTGCCCGCCGGAATTTTTGCGTGCTTTAACAGCGGCAGCGCGCTGCGCTTTGCCCCTAGCACCAACAGGTACGGCGGCAGCGCGGGCAAGCCCGCGGCGGGCACATCCAGCACAGCATCCAGTACCAGTCGCCGCAGGCGGGCCGTGGGGTAGCGCTTGGTTTTCAGGCGGTCATACAGATCATTTACCGTTTCTGCTTCGCGGGCTGCGGCATACAGGCGGTTTTCCAGCCCTTCGCCCGCGCCGCGTAAGGTACTCAGCTGCTCCGGCGTTTTGGTGCGCAGCAAAGTCAGCACTGCGGTGCTGAACTTTTCCGGGTCCGCCAGCTGACCTTGTTCCGCGGCCTGGCGGTACAGCTCCATGGCTGCCTGCGGCACAAAGGGGCTGGCAGCCTTGATTCCTTGCGTATGCACCAACTGCCGGATATGGGAAGCCGAAGCCAGTGCCTGCCCCTGCACCTGGCCGGTCTGGGCGGTGCCATGGGCTGCGCCCAGACGCGGCAGGGGCAGCAACTGCATGGCTGCCCCCTGCCGCAGAATGGCCTTGCAGTATTCGATCCCCAAAATGTTGTTGGGCGATTGCAGCAAATCCGCAGCACCGGGGCACAACGTTTCGGCGGCTGCGGCACGGGCGGCGGCAAAGGGCAGGCCGCTTTCCAGCTGGCTGCGCAGCGCCGCCGGGAACGCCGCACTGCACAGCGCGGCAGCCGCTGCCTGCAAGGGGGCGGGCTCCGGGGTTTCGGCACCGAACGCAAGGGTATCGCACCCCAGCGCGGCCAGCAGATGTACCCCGGCAGCGGCAAACTGTTCTGCGCTGGCGTTGGCATAGGGCGCAGGCAGCGCCACCACCAGGTCCGCCCCGGCAGCCAGCGCTGCGCGCACCCGCACAGCTTCCGGCAGGATGGATACCCCACCGCGCTGCACAACGCCGGTGCTCATGCACACCGCGATGGTGCTGGCCCCCCGCTGCCGCAGCATGCGCAGCTGCAATGCGTGGCCGCTGTGGAACGGGTCATACTCTGCAATGATGCCGACAAAATTCATATCGTCTACCCCTGATTCTTCGCAAATTCTCTTCGCTTGTGCCGAAAAGAGCCTTGCAATGTTTTCTGCTTCATTATATAATAAATTTGTCTGATACAAAAGGGCCAATACAAAAACCGGGTCCCGCCCGGCATGGTTCTTAAATTTTGAAGGAGGACAAATCCAATGAAGATCCTTGTTATCAACTGTGGTTCTTCCAGCCTGAAATATCAGCTCATTGATATGCAAGGCGAGAAGGTGCTGTGCAAGGGCCTGTGCGAGCGCATTGGCATGGAAAGCAGCATGATTACCCATGAAGCCAACGGCAATAAAGCCACCACCCCGGCCATCTTCCCCACCCACACCGAAGCATTTGCTGAGGTTGTGAAGAAGATGACCACCGGCGATGGCAAGGTCATTGATGATGTCAGCGAGATCAACGCCATCGGCCACCGCGTGGTCCACGGCGGCGAAAAGTTCCAGGCCAGCTGCCTGATCACCCCCGAAGTGATCGAGACCCTGCGCGAGCTGAGCCCCCTGGCCCCGCTGCACAACCCTGCCGGCATCCTGGGTATCGAGGCCGCCAAAAAGGTCTTTGGCGATATCCCCAATGTTGCCGTGTTTGATACCGCTTTCCATTCCACCATGCCGCCGAAGGCTTTCATGTACGCCATCCCGTATGAATATTACGAGAAGTACGGCGTGCGCCGTTACGGCTTCCACGGCACCAGCCACAAGTACGTCAGCTACCGCGCTGCCGAATATCTGGAAGAGCCCATCGACCGCCTGAAGCTGATCACCTGCCATCTGGGCAATGGTTCTTCCATTGCTGCAGTTGACCAGGGCAAGGTTGTGGATACCTCTATGGGCATGACCCCGCTGGCCGGCCTGATGATGGGCACCCGCTGCGGCGATATCGACCCTTCTGTGGTCAACTACCTGAAGTACACCCTGAACATCACCGGCCACCAGCTGGACGAGATTCTGAACAAGAAGTCCGGCCTGCTGGGTGTCTCCGGCGTTTCCAGCGACAAGCGTGACGTTGAGGCAGCAGCCGCCGCCGGCAACCCGCGCGCACAGCTGGCCAGCGATATGCTGAACTACCAGATCAAGAAGACCATCGGCAGCTACATTGCCGCTATGGGCGGTGTTGACGCCATCGTGTTCACCGGCGGTATCGGCGAGCATGACGCTGACTCCCGTGCCAAGATCTGCCACCACATGGATTGGCTGGGCATCCGCGTGGATACCGACAAGAACGCCAACGCCCACAAGCAGAACAAAGATGTTGTGGAAATCACCGCTTGGGGTGCCAAGGTTCGCACCTTGGTCATCGAGACCAACGAAGAGCTGATGATTGCCCGCGACACCAAGGAAGTTCTGGGCAACGAAGGCTTGCTGTAATTGCACCTATATTCCAGCTCAAGCGCCTAAAACTGAACTAAGCTAAAAAATCCGCTCCTTTTGCAAAAAAGGGGCGGATTTTTTGGTTAATTAAGAAAGAAAAAATAATAAAGAATAATTGTGGTGGACCGCGGCGCGGGCGTGCCGCTCAGAATTTTTTTAGGGGGTGCGGGATAGTGGAACAAGATTGGTGGGCTTTTATCGTGCACTGTAGGGAACGGTCTTGACCGTTCCGGAGCCCTGCTTATCTGTTATCATGGGATTTATGACCAGACTCCTTCCGGGGCGTCGGGGACGCCGCCCCCTACAAACAATTTGTTGGTTCATCTTATATTTTTAATGTACAGTTCCGACCATGGTCCCGGCGCGGTCGGGTGACCCCGCCCTACAGAAAGGCAGAGCATAACACACTTTCTATTGCTGGCAGTACGGCAGGGCGCAGGGGCCGTTTGCTCTTACCGTATCCCCTGCAAAATCTCCACCACTTCCGCTTTATCCTGCCAACGGTACACCGATGCCACATAGTAGCTGTCCCCTGCTGCCCATGTCACTACGCTGCGTTCCTGAATCTCTTCTGCCGTCAAAGCTGCAATATCATCCACAAGCACGAACTGCTGTGCAATGTTTTCTTCATCTTCCTCTGTGATTGCATCATCCGGTCCGCTTCCTTGGATATTGACTTTGTTTTCCAGCGGCATTTGGGCAATCCCCAGCAGCTGCTGTTCCCTGCCCTGTTTGCCATTATCAATCAGGCAGTAGTACGCGCCGTATTCCTGATAGGTGCTGTCGTCCCATGCCACGGTACATCCTTCCGGAACATAGGTCAGCTGCATTTGTTCCATGGGGATGTCGGTCTGCGGCGCTTCCTGCACGGCAAGGTATGCCCGGCTGCCCTCCAGGATCACGGCAACTCTTGGCCAAAAGGCATAGGCAGTTGTTGCCAGCACTGCGCAGACGGCGGCTATGATGACCGTTTTCAGCAGCCGCCGCGGTGTGCGGCGCACCTGCGGCACAAATGGCATTGGCACATTGGCTGGTTCCAGCTGTTCCAGCGCCGCCAGATCCGCGCGTTGCTGGGCGGCGCACGCCTGCACCAGCAGTTCATCCAATGGTTCTTTCATAAGGTCAGGCCCTCCTGTTCCAGTAATTGTTTCAGCTTTTGCCGGGCGCGGCGGCTGCGCTGGCGCACCGTAGCGGCGTGCAGCCCCAGTGCTGCCGCAATTCGTGCCCCGGTCATGCCCTGCCCATATTGCAGCTGCAAGATGGCGCGGTCGGTTTCTTCCAGCGCCTGCATTGCCGCCAGCAGGCAGCGCACGGCCTCGCTGCGTTCCAGCTTTTCCTGCGGCAGCGGGCCAGCATCCGGCAGGGCGGCAAATACTGCATCTTCTGCCGGTTCGGCCCGCCGGCTCCGCCGCATGTTCAGGGCCGTATGGCGCACCGTGACCAGCAGCAAATGGCGCAGCTTTTCCGCATCGGTCGTATCGGGCCGTGCCCGGTTCAGCCGCAGCCAGCTTTCCTGCACAGCATCCTGCGCCAGATGGCTGTCCTGCAAAATTTTATTTGCCAATGTACACAGGCGGCCATAATCCTGCACCAATGCCTGCTGCAAGGTATCTGCCGAGAACATTCTCTTCCCCCTCCTTTTTCCTTATTCAGAAAGGCCTTTCACTTCTCTAACACGTCGTCCCCACATTTTGTGACAGCAAAAGCGGCACCCATATTACCGGGTGCCGCTCTGTTTCCTATGGCAACACAAAAGCCTGCGGCGGATTGCAGGCGCAGTTCCACCACAGGCTGTATATTTTTATGTTACAGGCTGGAATAGCCAAAGCTGTTGACCAGTGCGTCAATGCGTTTGCCCTGTTTGCACCATGGGCAGTCGCGGGAATCATAGCTCTGGTAATCGCCAAGGTCGTTGGGGTTAAAGATGGAAGTAACGGGGTAGCCTGCGCACTCTGTCTGGGTGGCAAAAATTGCGCCAATGCCAACTACCTGGCCGCCGTAATAGTTGATCGCTTCCACAGCAGCCTGCGCGGTATAACCGGTGGTAACGGATGCTGCCAGGATCAGCACATGCTTGCCTGCGATCATGGGGGAGGTATTTTCGCGGAACAGCAACTGGCTGCCGGTGGTGTGTTCCGGCGTGACCACATAGATGGTCTGGTGGGCGTTCATGTTTACATAGCCGTCGCGGGTCAACTCGCTGGCCATGCAGGCGCCGATCACCTCGGTGCCGTCCAGGCAGAGGATGGTATCCACGATGGTGGTGTGGGTATAAGAGCTGACCAGTTCCAGTGCCACGGCGCGCGCTTCGGAAAGGCGGGTCTTTTGCATGGTAACGTCAATGTAATAATTGATATGGCTGTGGCTTGTGGCAAAGTGCCCCTTTGCCACGCGCAGTACAAGATCCTGTTTTTGGGTGGGTAATTTGACCATATTGATTGCCATGTGTCTCACTCCTGTTCTGTCATTTCAACCGATAAATCGCTCTCTTTCTTTTATTTTATTGTAAAACATCCCCATATGCAAGAGCTTTTTGGTGGCAATTCCGTACAAAATGCCGGGCTGCAATTTGGTTGAACTGCTATTTTTTGCGTTTTTGCTGTCTTGTTTTGCCGCTTTACACCCTACCCTGCCAATGGTATAATATTTAATATTATACTGGGGTAAAAGGGGGATCTGACGCCATGGGTTACAGGCTGGCGGAACAAAATGGGGAAAGTGTTGCCGTGCCGCGGCTGGTGTTCGCGCACCTGGCCCGCGCAGACGGCGATACCATCCGCGCCGCGTTGTATCTTTTGGGCGGCGGCGGAACCGACCCCCGCACCATGGCGCGGGATCTTGGCATGCCCAGCATTGAGGCTGCCAAGCGCGCCATGCAGTATTGGGCCGGTGCCGGGCTGCTGGTCAGTGACCGGGATGTGCCCCTGCCCAAAACCGAAATGCAGAAAGCTTCCGCCATCGACCTGACCACCCTGAACGACCCTTATGTTTCGGTCCTATGCGAGGAAGCGCAGACCGCATTCGGCAAGGCACTCAGCCGGACCGAGATGCAGCGGCTGGTCAGCCTGTATCTGAATGATGGCTGGCAGCCGGATGTTGTGCTGCTTTGCTGCGCCGAAGTTGCCCGCCAGGGCCGCCGCACCGTTGGCGCGCTGAGCCGCGAACTTTTGAAATGGCGGGATGCCGGGGTGGAAACCGGCGAGGACGCCGAACGTTACTTAAAGCAGCAGGCCCAGCGGGAAAGCTGGTGCATCGAGTCTGCCGCCCTGTTTGGCATCGCCCCTGCGCAGCTCAGCCGCTGGGAGCGCGGGGCCATTGCCCGCTGGCACGAGGACTGGCGTTTTGGCGCGGACATGATTGAGGAAGCCCTGCTGCGGGCGGACAATCACCGCACGGTGCGCTATGTGGACGGCATTCTGCGCTCCTGGTACGCGCAGGGACTAACCACGGTATCGGCGGTGCGCGGTCAGGGTCAGCTGGCGGGCAGCAACATTCTGACCACCGGGGCAAAGCCAGCCGCCCCCAAAACCGACTTGTTCCAGACCAACTGGAATGATGTTTTTGACGATGACACGGAGGAATAAGCCATGCGCACCAAAGATGAACTCTTCCGCGAAGCACTGCGCCACATTGCGGCCCGCCGCCAGCAGGCCGTAACAGCAGCCGAGCGTGACCGTGCCGCAGCGCTGGCTGCCCACCCGGAGCTGCGCGCCGCCGAGGACGCCCGCACCCACGCCGGGCTGACCCTGACGCTGGCTGCCGCCCGCGGCGCGGACCAGACCGTCGCAGCCGCAGCGCTGAAAGCGGCAGACGAACGCCTGACAGCTGCTTATGCCACGCTGGGCCTTGGGCCGGAGGGTTTTGTTCCGCACTACACCTGCCCCACCTGCAAAGATACCGGCATGGTGAATGGCCGTCCCTGCAGCTGCGTGGCCGAAGCAGCCCGCACCCTGCGGCGGGAGGAGATCAACGCCGCAAGCCCGCTGGCCCTGTGCAGCTTTGATACCTTCGAACTGGACCGCTACCCCGCCGAGCCGGAGCCGGAGCTGGGTGGCACCCCGCGGGACTACATGGGCAAAGTGCTGGCCTACTGCCAGCGGTACGCCAACAGCTTTACGCCGGAAAGCCGCGGCCTGATGTTTATTGGCAGTGCCGGGCTGGGAAAAACCCACATGGCACTTGCCATTGCAGACACAGTTTTGAACCGCGGGTTTGATGTGCTGTACACCAGCTCCGCCGCGCTGGCCGCTCAGCTGGGGCGCGAACACTTTGACCGTGCCGCCGAAGACCCCTGGCTGGATGCCTGCAAGGAGGCCGATCTGCTGATTCTGGACGACCTGGGCACCGAGTACATCAGCCAGCTGACCATCAGCGTATTGTATGAGCTGATCAACACCCGTATGCTCTGCCACCGGCCCACCATTTACACTTCCAACATTGTGGATAGTTCCATTTTTGAAGCCCGCTACACCGAAAAAGTAGCCAGCCGCATTTTGGGCAGCTGCCAGATCTTCAAGTTTTTTGGCACCGACCAGCGCTTAAAGCGCGGCGGCAAGCGCTGACCCCCATACAGAAAGGTGGTCGGCATTGCTTCCATGAAAAAGCCCGCCGAGTTGGAAACGCTGGGTGTGGATGCAGTGATTGGCGATTATACGGATTTGGGGAAACTGGCAAACATTTTGGAAGTATAATTTTTTTAACTGCCCCCTTCACAGCTGCTTCCCGGATAACCAAAAATGGCATGTACTGCACTCTTGCGCGTGAGCAGCACATGCCATTTTTATTTATTGTGCTTCTGCACGGAAATTCAGTGGGTTTCTTCCGCTTTGCTCTTTCGCGGCAGACGCTTCCACACAAGCGTAGCGGCATCGCCAACGGCGGTCAGGCCGCGCTCCATGCTGTGCAGCGTCTGCACAACAAGCAGCAAAAAGGCGATCAAAATCAGCATACCGCGCATATCCAGACGTTCCAGGCCGAGGAACCCGCCCAGCAGCGCGATCGCCGCACCGGCCAAAATCAGCATACCGCCCCACAGCACACCATGAGCCACGGTGAACGGCTTGCACACATCCCACAATACCGCCATGCCAACAGCCAGCAACAGTAGCGTTGTCAGGGTGGTCAGGGTGCCGATGGGCAGCTCAAATGCGAACACAAAGGCTTCGACACCCAAAATGAGCAGCAGGTCGCTCAAACCGCCGGGCAGGGCCGCGCGCAGAACATTCTGGATGAATTTGCCGTGCACCATCTCGTGGTTGGGCTCCAGCGCCAGAATAAAGGACGGGATGCCGATGGTGACCATCGACAGCAGCGAAAGCTGCAGCGGCTGCAGCGGATACGGCATGGTGATGAACAGCGCGATAAAGGTAAGCAGGAACGAGAAGATATTCTTGACCAAAAACAGCGATGCCGACCGCTGAATGTTGTTGATCACACGGCGGCCTTCCGCCACAACGGCAGGCAGGCCGGAAAAATCCGATTCCAGCAGTACCAGCTGGGCCACCTGGCTGGCGGCCTGGGCACCGGATGCCATGGCAATACCGCAGTCCGCATCCTTCAGGGCCAGCACATCGTTCACGCCGTCGCCCGTCATCGCAACGGTGTGGCCATCCGCTTGCAATGCTTTCACGAATTTGCGCTTCTGGGCGGGGGTTACACGGCCAAACACCGTGCAGGTGCGCACGGCTTCGGCAACTTTTTCGTCGGTATCCAGCGTTGCGGCGTCCACATAACGCTCTGCGCCCTCAATGCCCGCCTGGCGGGCCACCTCGCTGACGGCAACGGGATTATCGCCGGAGATGACCTTAACGGCAACGCCCTGTTCGGCAAAGTAGCGGAACGTTTCCGGTGCTTCTGGTCGGATGCGGTTGGCAACGGGCAGCAGGGCCACAAACTCCAGCTTGTCAGCATCCAGCCCGCCCTTGGGGTCCGGCTCAGCATCACAGCGAGCCAACAGCAGCACGCGGCTGCCTTTTTCCAAAAGCGGCTCCACCTGCGCAGCAAGCTCGGCATAGCGGGCACCGGCCACAAATTCCGGTGCCCCCACCACAAAGCTGCCCTCGGCAAAGGTCGCGGCGCTCCATTTGTATGCGGAATTGAACGGCACCACGCTTTGGCGCGGCCAAGGCGTGCCGTTCTGTTTGCCAAAGCGCTGTACCATGGCGCGGGCGGTATCGTTATCCGGTTCAGTCCCCGCGTAAATACTATGCAGCACGGTGTATACCCTGTCCTGCGGCCAGGCATCAGGGGTCAGCAGCAGCGGCTCCCCGGCTTCCATCCGGGCCTCGGTAATGGTACCGGTCTTGTCCACGCACAGCACATCCACGCGGGCCAGCGTTTCAATACAATTCATATCCTGCGCCAGTACCTTGCGCTGCGCCAGCCGCACCATACTGACGGCGAGGGCCACACTGGTCAGCAGATACAGCCCTTCGGGGATCATGCCGATCAGCGCCGCCACCGTAGCTTCCACCGAATCCCGCAGCGGTAGTTCCAGGCTGACATATTGCTTTAGGAACATTACCACGCCCATCGGGATCAGCGCAATGCCGATCACCCGGATCAACCCATCCAGCGAGCGCATCATCTCGCCCTTGGCAACCTTGTGGCCGCCCTCGCGGGCTTCGGTTGCCAGCTTGCTGGCATAGCTTTCGGCACCCACATGGGTCAGGCGCACGGTGCACCGGCCAGATACCAGAAAGCTGCCGGACCGCAGCACATCGCCAGCGTTCTTGGGCACCGGCTCTGCTTCGCCGGTAATCAGGGCTTCGTTCGCCTGAGCGCTGCCGGTGCACACAACGGCGTCTGCACAGATCTGCTCGCCGGAGGTAAACTCCACAATGTCATCCCGCACCAGCTCTTCGCTGGGCAGCAAAATGCTTTTTCCGTCCCGCAGGCAGCGCACCTTATGCGCCGCCACAAGGGTCAGCTGGTCCACCGTATGCTTGCTGCGCAGCTGCTGCACCGTGCCAATGATGGTATTGGCAATCACAACCCCCAAAAAGGTCATGTTCGCAAAGGACCCCACCAATGCCAGGCAAAGCGCCAGCACGATAAAAACCAGATTGAAAAACGTAAAAATATTATCCCGAATGATCTCGGTTTCGCTCCGGGTCGGCGAAGCCGCCGCACGGTTATCCAGCCCCGCCGCCATGCGCTGGGCTGCCTGTTCCGCGGTCAGGCCCTTGGTTGGGTCTGTTTCCAGCAGCGGCACCTGCGGGCGTTCGGGCTGTGGCTGGGCCGCGGCCGGCTGTTTGCCTGCCGGGCGCGGCAACTGTAATTTTAACAAAGCGCTCTCCCCCAGTTTTTACAACAATATTGGAATGTCTTTTTATTATAAACGAGATTGTATGAATAAATATAGCGCCCACTCCATAATTCCTGATTTTATTTATGCCCTGAACTTTGCCCTTGCTGCGCACAGTTCCCGCGCTTTGCCTTTTTTACAAAAAAATCCCTGCCCAACGCTTGACAAACACCTATTTCCCGGCTATAATATTACTTGTTCGTTATGGATGATTAGCTCAGCTGGTTAGAGCGCTGCGTTCACATCGCAGAGGTCGAGGGTTCGAGTCCCCCATCCTCCACCAGAATAAACGCCGTAGGTTCGTTAGAATCTACGGCGTTTTCTTTTGCAGGTACACACTTTCGTACCCACTATATTCCCCAGCAAAGCAACCGTATAGCCCCCCAAAAAAAGCTCGTGCTGTCAGATACAATAACGGCAAGACTCTGTTTCGGCCGATTTCCACTCCTCTTTCCTCACTCCATAGAATGTTATAAATTTCTCACATTTCTATTGACACCGAAGCTTTCGTGTGATATATTCATCACATAGCACGTGCGAAATTTCTCACTTTATGGATGCAGATAAAAGAAAGGGGCTTACCATGAAAAAGGTGTCATTACGGGAACTGGTTGCTGATAAAATCATTTTTTCTATCCTGATTGCCATGTACTATTGGATGTGGGCACGGAACGACTGGAAAGATTATTACACGACCGTTCAAGACGTTATTTTTGCTTTCAGCTTTTATTATTTCGTTTCCCGCGCCATCCGGGTCAAAAAATACAAGCAGGAATCCCCCGATGAAATGGCTGAAGCCAACCTGCGGAGATGCGATGCCATCTGCTTAAAAATCAGCGTGGCAGCTTTTATTGTGATTGGCTTTACCTGCGCTGTCGGCCGTATGGTTCTTACCACAGAAATCATCGGTTATGGCTTGATGGCCGCACTGATTTTGATTTCGGTGGTGCGCACGATCATCTTCTATCTTATGGATAAGAAAGGGCTTTGAACATGGCCTTATCAACCAAACTGAAAGAATACCGGGAAGCAAAGGGCCTTAAGCAGGCAGACCTTGCCGAGCTGGTCGGCGTCCGGCGCGAAACCATTGTGAACCTGGAAAAAGGGAAATACAATCCCTCCCTCAAGCTGGCAATGGACATTGCAAAAGTGTTCCATACCACGGTAGAAGAGCTGTTTTTCTTTGATGATTAACCCACAAGGAGCGTGCTTTTATGCCTGAAACAGTTTTGGTAAATGGCAATGCCTACTCCCTGCTCAAACTGCTGGGCAAGGGCAAAGGCGGGTATTCTTACCTGGCGCAGATGGCGGACGGGCAGCAGGTCGTGGTTAAGCAGATTCACCATGGACCCTGCGTCTATTACCAGTTTGGCAATAAGATCGAAGCCGAACTACGGGATTACAACCACCTGTAGGAAATCGGCATTCCGATGCCGCGTATGCTGGATGTTGACACCAAAGCGGAACGCATTGTGAAAGAATACATTGCTGGCGAAACCGTGTATACCCTTGTGCTGAAAGATGCCCTGCCCGAAACCTGCCTCCGCCAGGTGCAGGCCATGTGCCGCCTGCTGTACCCGGCGCACACCAACATTGACTATTTTCCCACCAATTTCATTTTGCAGGGCGATACGCTGTACTATATTGACTATGAGTGCAACGACTACATGGACGAATGGAACTTTGAAAACTGGGGCTGCAAATACTGGGCAAAAACGCCGGAATTTTTGCAGTATGCCGCCGAACACCCGTAACGTTTGCCCATTGCCAAGGGGGTTGGAAAAGGGTATAATCTGTTTTGGTTCTGCTTTTTCAGATATACTTTAGGCAATACCGCACAATTCCCGCCTAACGGCTTAAGCACCGCTCCGGCGGCTGCGGCACGGCATCTGCGTTGCCAAAATGCTCGATAATACACAAAGTATTATCTGCGCTTTTGGCTTAGCATCTGCCACACCTCGCTCACCGTATCGGCACTTAGATTATGCGGTATTGCCTTTACGTTTTCAACACTCGTTTCATTCAGGTGCTTATATGGTGATTTTATCCGGCCGCGGTGTCCCGATCCTTGACCCCGAATTATTCCTTTGATTTTTGCTTTCTCCAACAAAAAGAATCAAAGGAGCGTATAAATTGAACAATCCGTTTTCTACCCTGACCAAAAAGGAATGGCTGCTCTGGCTCTGTTCGCTTTTTATTGTGCTGGTTTCCAATATTCTGGCAGCAAACTTTGACCCTCTCACCCTAATTGCTGCGCTGGTGGGCGTTACCTCCCTGGTGTTTGCGGCCAAAGGCAACGTTTGGGCGCAGGTGCTGATGATCGTGTTCAGTATTTTATACGGTATCATCTCCTTCCGGTTCCGCTACTGGGGTGAGATGATCACCTATCTGGGCATGGCGCTGCCCATGGCGGTATGGTCCGCCATCACCTGGCTGCGGCACCCTGCCGAGAGCGGCGATGCTGTTGCCATCCAGAAGTTGAACCTGCGCCAGTTTGCCGGGCTGCTGGCCAGCTGCGTTGTGGTCACGGTGCTGTTTTACCGCATTTTGGCCGCACTGGACACGCCAAATCTTGCTTTCAGCACCCTCTCTGTCATCACTAGCTTCCTTGCGGCGGCACTGACCATGCTGCGGTCATCATATTATGCTTTAGGGTATGCCGCCAATGATGTGGTGCTGATCGTGCTGTGGCTGCTGGCTTCGCTGACAAATTCGGGGTATCTTCCGGTGGCCGTCAACTTTATCATTTTCTTTTTTAATGATCTGTACGGCTTTATCAGTTGGAAAAAGCGCGAAGTTCTGCAAACTTAATATTTTAGGCAATACCGCATAATTCTAAGTGCCGATACGGCGAGCGAGGTGCCGCAGCTGCCGGAGCGGTGCTTAAGCCGCAAGGCGGGAATTGTGCGGTGTTGCCTTTATACTTTTCTTCCCTGCTGTTTGCTACGGCAGGGATTTTTTGTATCTGCCGCGCTTCGCCGCCCCATTGCAAAGCGCCCCCCTGCACGGTATAATGTGGCCAGATAAATAACCGCTGGGGCTGCCCGGCAGTTGGAGAAACGCCATAGGAGGGTTCCACCATGAAAGATAACTTGAACTGGGCTGTGCTTGGCACCGGTGTGATTGCCAACGAGATGGCACAGACTTTGCAGAAGATGGGCAAAAAGCTGTATGCCGTCGGCAACCGCACCCACGCCAAAGCTGTTGCCTTCGCGGAAAAGTACGGTATTGAAATGGTGTACGACTGCATTGATGATATGTTCCTGGATGAAAATGTGGACATCATCTACATTACCAGCCCACACAACACCCACTTCCAGTTTATGGAAAAGGCTCTGACCCACGGCAAGCATATCCTGGTGGAAAAATCCATCACGCTGAACAGCACTGAGCTGGAACGCATGGCCGCCCTGGCCGATGCCAACCACCTGATTATGGCGGAAGCCATGACCATCTGGCACATGCCGCTTTACAAAAAGCTGTGGGAGATCGTGCAGAGCGGCGCACTGGGCAAAGTGCAGATCATGACGCTGAACTTTGGCAGCTACAAAGAATACAACATGCAGAACCGCTTTTTCAATATGAACCTGGCGGGCGGTGCCATGCTGGATATTGGCGTGTATGCGCTTTCCATCGTGCGCAGCTTTATGGAGGAAACGCCCACCAACATCCTCAGCCAGTGGAAGCCCTCCCCCACCGGGTCCGATGAACAGGCAACCGTTTTGCTGCAAAACAGTCTGGGCCAGATGGCCACAGTAGCGCTTTCGATGCACTCCAAGCAGCCCAAACGCGCAATGATCAGCTGTGAAAAAGGCTATATTGAAATCATGGAGTACCCCCGTGCCGATAAGGCCGTGATTGTGGATGCTGAGACCGGTGCCCGCACCGAAGTTGCCGCAGGCAGCACGGCGGATGCCCTGTATTATGAAATGTTGGATATGGAGCACGCCGTGCAGACCAGGGATGCTTCCGCCATGTGCCTTGGCTACAGCCGGGATGTGATGGACATCATGACCCGGCTGCGCAAGGAGTGGGGGATGAAATATCCGGGGGAGGAGTGGGATTAAGGCGGCGGAGCGAGCGGCACATTTGAGTGGCATGTTTGCCGCAACGTTCCGGATGTTGTGCTGTACTGAATATCTCACCCCGTCATCCGCCCGCAAACTCGCGGGCGCACACTGTGCACCTCTACGGCAAAAGCGCAATTTTCTAAGGCATAACCAAACGGCCCACCGGCACAAAGCGGTCACACGCTTTATGCCGGTGGGCTGACGATATCTCGCTTTCCTGCTTACTCGCTGGGATAATCTGCCTCGTCCGGCAGGGCGGCGCTGGTTTCGGCGGCCTGCTGTTCGGCTTCGGCGGCGGTTTGGGTCGCGGTAATCAGGCCGCTCACCTCGCCAGAGGGCTTTTCCAGCAGGTAGGCGCCAACCGGCTTTGCTTTATATACCAGCAGCACACAGTAGGTGTCTGTTGCGCCATCTGAGCGCGCCGGGCAGAGTACCGTCCATTTTTCCACCGTTTTTCCCTTATAGTCCGCCAGGGTCAGGCCGCTTTCCCCCACCACCTGGTTAAAGGCAGTAAAGCTGTCGTCCCACTTTTTAGGGATCTTCACTTTGTCCACCGCAGCGGTGCTCAAGTCCACCTCAAAACCGTAGCCGGTAAAGTAGGTGCCGATATCCTGGGTATTTTCAATTGTGGTTTGCACTGTAGCGCTGGCAGCCACGCTTTTGCCCGCCAGGCGCACCGCCGCCGTAACCGTGCCAGCCAGGCAGACAGCGCAAAGGGCAAGCGCCCCCGCCTGCCGCAGACCAGGTTTGGTAACTGTAAATAAAAACATAAATGCAGCCCCCTCAAAAACGTTGCAATGCTTTTACGCAACGATATGAGGGAGCTGCTGTATTTAGAACCGCGGTTCTTATTTGTACTTGACTTCCGGGTGGTACCACTGGAAGATGACGGCATCGTACTGTTTTTCCAGCGCGGCCTGGTCATGCTCCGGCAGGGCGGTCCACATAACCATCATGGCACCAAGGCGGGCGCACAGCCGCACGGCCCAGTTCTGTTTGTCCGGGCACCAGGCAATAAAGTCCGGCCGGGCCATAAAGTTGCCAAAGCAGTGGCTGATGACAAACGCATGGATGGGGTTCGCGCCTTCCTTACGGTAAGCACGGTAACTATCCACCAGCTGGCCACGCAGTACCTGCGGCGCAAATTTACGGATGCGCTTGACCACGCGGGGGTCAAAGCTTTCAATGCAATAGGGGCCGTTGTAGCCTTTCAGGCCGTCCAGCGTGGCGTGGCACAGGGCGTCCAGATATTCGCCGGTATATTCATGACGGCTCTTGATCTCGATAATCAGCGGGGTTTTGCCGTCCACTGTCTGCAAAAACTCACTGAACAGCGGGGCGTGCTCGGCGCTGCCTTTCAGCGGCATCTGGCATATCTGGTCATAGGGGTAATCCCGCACCCAGCCTTTGGTGCCGGTCATGCGGGTCAGGGTATCATCATGGAACACCAGCAGCTTACGGTCGCTGCTGAACTGCACATCCATCTCCATGCCGTATCCGTTTTGCACGGCGGCGGCAAAGGCGGGCAGGCTATTTTCCGGCGGGCGCTGATCCTTGCCAAAATAGCCGCGGTGGGCAAAATTGCGGCCCGCAAAGGGGGTGCGCAGCTCCTTGCGGCCAGCGGCAGGAGCTACCAAAAACAGCACCAGCGCGCACAGTGCCGCCACAACAATCAGCAAAATCAACCAGAACATGCGATCAACTTCCTTTTTTCATCCGGCGCACGTTGTAAAATATGTACCGGGCATTGCATCCATATTGTAGCGCATTGCCCGCGGGCTTGCAAGAGCTGGCGGAGCAAAATTGCGGTACAGTTTGCGTAATAGACCGTGGCGGATAAAAATTTGAAAAAATCTTAAAAAGTTTTCACAAATTCTCCACGGTTCGCCGTTATTATGGTATAGTAATAGTAACTCAAGGGTGATTTGCGCCCAGATGAGGTGGATTAGAAATGGCAAGAGTATTGATCGTTGACGATGAACCGCGCATTCGGGATTTGATCCGCGAGCACCTGCAGTACGCGGGCTTTACCTGTGCCGAAGCCGGGGACGGCACACAGGCGCTGGCCGAGCTGGCAAAAGGCGGCATTGACCTGGTGATCCTTGATATTATGATGCCGTTTATGGATGGCATGACCTGCCTGCGCGAGATGCGCACCCGCAAGATCATGACACCGGTGATCATGCTGACCGCCCGCAGCGAAGAATATGACAAACTGGCCGGGCTGGAGGGCGGCGCGGATGACTATGTGGTAAAGCCGTTCAGCCCGCGGGAGCTGGTTGCCCGCGTGAAGGCCGTACTGGCCCGCACCATGCCCGCCCCGGTTGCCGAGGGTAATGTGTATACCTTTGGGAATCTGGTGATCGACACCGCCAGCCACAGCGTTAAGGTGGCCGGGCAGGAAGCCCCGCTGACCCCCAAAGAGTTTGACCTGCTGGTATTTCTGGTCAACAACAAGGGCATTGCCCTTTCCCGCGAGAAAATTTTGCAAAAAGTGTGGAACTATGACTATTATGGCGAGGACCGCACGGTAGATACCCATGTTAAAATGTTGCGCAGCCACCTTGGCAGCTGCCGCGGCTATATTGTTACCGTGTGGGGCGTGGGGTACAAGTTTGACCCCGATACCGCACAGTAACGTTAGGGGGCCGCGATTTTGCGTAAACCAAAGCAACCGGGCAGCGCACCGCACACCCATGGCTGGGCGCTGGGGGTGCAGGGCCAGCTGATGCTGTTTTTGTGCGGTATTACTGTGCTGACCCTTGGGCTGGTGTGGGGGCTGATCACCTATGGCCTGCAGCCCATGTACAACCGCAACATTCAAAAGCGGCTGGAACGCGAATCCAGCGTGATCGCCGGAATGATTGATTCCGCCGGGGGCCAGATTTCCAGCCGGGATTATGGTTCCCTGACGCTGCAGAACGAAACGTTCTGGTCCAACCTGAAAACCGCACTGGAAAACGGCGTGATCAATGTGGACAACTGCTGCATTGATATCAGCGATAACACCTGCCGCAGCGTGCAGTTTTTGGAGGGGCTTTACCCCTGCATTTTACACAACAGCATGGCCACTTTCGGCGATAACATGACGGTATATACCCCAGACACCCGAACCGCCATCCTGGCCCGCCATGCCCTGTACAATGAGGGTTCGCTGTACAAAATTATTGAATCCGGCGGCAACCGGCAGATGCTGGTGGGCTGCCTGACCAAAGACGGCAGTTACGGTGTGATCGTATCCGCCAGCCTGGCACAGATTGAAACAGCCGCCGAGGTCATGCGCAGTGTGCTGATTCCGGTTGCCATCTTTTTGATTGCGCTCAACCTGTTGGTGGCGGCGCTGTTCAGCCGGTGGTTCACCCGCCCGATGCGCCAGCTTTCGGAGGGTGCCCGCGAGATTGCCGACGGCAACTATGATGTTCAGGTGCCGGTAGTCCGCAATGATGAGCTGGGCCTGCTGGGGCGGGAGTTCAACCACATGGCGCAGGAAGTCAAACGCTCCGCCCAGCTGGAAAAAGATATCCTGGCTAATGTCAGCCATGACCTGCGCACCCCGCTGACCCTGATTAAGGGCTATGCCGAAACGGTGCGCGATATTACCGGCGATGACAAGGCCAAGCGCACCGAACAGTGCAGCATTATTGTGGACGAAACTGACCGCCTAAGCGCGCTGGTAAACAGCGTGATGGAGCTGAGCAAAGTTTCCAGCGGTGCAGAAAAGCTTAACCCCGTTGATTTTGACATGAGCCAGCTTTGCTTTGAGGTCGCGGGCCGCTATGACGCCGTGTGCGAGCAGAATGGCTGGACGCTGCAGCTGGAAGCCAACAAGGAATGCATGGTACGCGCCGACCCCGCCATGATGGAACGGGTGCTGCACAACCTGTTGGGCAACGCCACCCACCATATGGGTGCGGACGGTGTGTTTGTGCTGCGGGCCATCCCCATGCCAAACGGCGGTTGCCGGGTGGAAGTGGAGGACCACGGCCCCGGCATCCCGCCGGAGGAACTGCCGCACCTGTTCGACCGCTACTATCGCGCCCGCCAGGATGCCGGCAAGACCGGTACCGGGTTGGGGCTTTCCATCACCAAGGCCATTTTGCAGCAGCATGATTTCCCCTTTGGGGTAAACAGTACGGTCGGCAAAGGTTCCACCTTCTGGTTTGAGATGAAAGCCCCACAGTAACCAAAGCATGCCGCATGCAGCCCACACAAGAGAGGAGTTTTGCCCCATGGAAAAGCTGAACAAACAGATGGACGATGCCCTGAACACCAAAGTGGCCGCCCTGAATGCCACTGACGATGAAACCGGTGACGGCAAGGTGGACGCCCTGGACCTGAAGCACCAGCTGGACCGCGTGGAAGCGCAGCTGGAATTGCAGGATCAACAAAACCGCGCCCTGCTGCGCAGCCAAAAGCGGCTGCTGTGGGCCGCTATTGCCATTGTGGTGGTGCTCTGCCTGATTATGGGCGGGCTGCTGCTGCGGTTCAACACGGCGTATAACCAGGTGATCACCACCTGCGCCCAGGTGAACGAGATTGCCGGCACCTTGCAGGACAGCCTTGCCAAGCTGGACACCGAACAGCTGGACAGCATGATGCAGACCCTGCCCGACATTGCCGATAAGCTGAGCCAGATCGACGTGGACGCCCTGAACGATGTGATGGCCAAGCTGCCCGCCACCATGGACGCAGTGGCCCAGCTGCAGCAGCAGTTGAACAGCGTGGCATCTTTCCTGGGCAACGTGGGCTCCATCTTTGGGTAAGCGGCTCCCCTGCTGTTTTTGAAAAACGGTTATCCATAACGCAAAAGCGCATGTGCATCTTTCCCGGTTCGGGAACAGCACATGCGCTTTTTGTTACAATTTTACGGCAGGATGTCAGCCGATAACTTCAACCTTTTCCATCACGACCGGGGTGCGGGGCTTATCGTTCCAGTCAGTGGCAGCTGCGGCGATTTCATCCACAGCGTCCATGCCGCTGACAACATGGCCAAATGCAGCATACTGGCCATCCAGATGCGGAGCATCCTGGTGCATGATGAAGAACTGGCTGCCGGCAGAGTTGGGGTCCATAGCGCGGGCCATGCTGATCACGCCGCGGGTGTGCTTGATGGGGTTGTTCACGCCGTTCTGCAGGAACTCGCCCTTGATGTGCCAGCCGGGGCCGCCGGTGCCGTTGCCGGACGGGTCGCCGCCCTGGATCATAAAGCCGGGGATGACGCGGTGGAAGGTCAGGCCATTATAAAAGCCCTGATTGACCAGTTTCAAAAAGTTTTCGCAGGTGATCGGTGCTGCGGTAGCATCCAGTTCAATGTCAATGGTTTTGCCGTTCTGCATCGTAATACGAACCATAGGTGTTAGTTCCTTTCGTGTTGTAATAATCTATCCGCAAAGGTCGGGCGCGGGGATGTCAGGCGTTTTCGCCTGTCTGTTCCGCATCCGGCGCTTGTTGGCTTTTGCTTTGCTCGGTTTCGGTACCGGTGATGTAGCTCATGCTGCCAAGGGTCTTTTCCAGAATTTCCTCGTCCAGCTTGCCCATCCAGTGGCCAAGGGCGGCCGTCATAAACAGCTCGCAGCGGTGCTGGGCATCCTTCAGCAGGGCAAAGGCACCGCCGTGGCGCTCTTCGCCGGTGGCGGGGTCAGTCCAATCCTCCGGCAGGTTCAGCTTGAGGTGTGCCGGGGATACATGCCCGGTGATGAACCCGCGCCCGCCAAAAAACAGCTCCAGCACCCAATAGAACGCCCGCCGCACACCGTGGCGGCTGGTGAAAAGGCGGCGCAGGCGGTAGGTGTAATAAAAGCTGTCCGCCAGGGCTTCCACACTGATATCCTGCCCATATACCTCCAGAATACACTGGTGCAGCAATGCGGCAATTTCCGCCAGGTCCTGCCCGACCGGCACCGGGCTGGAATCATCCGCCGGGACCTCCGAAACGCCGGTATCCTCGGCATGCAGGGTGGAATCCAGCGCAATTTCAAAGTAGCCGTGGCCGCCTTTCATGCCGTAGGGCTGGCCGGGGCTGCTGACGAACACAACGTAAGGGTGCATAACGGTATCCGCCGCATAGTGGCACAAAAAGCCCAGCGTATACTCGATCTGCGCCTGGGTATGGGTGTGGTGCAGCAGGGCCAGCAGAAAGGCGCCGGTCTTATCCTCGTGCATACGGTTGCCAAGCAGCGGCAGGTTATAGGTACGGTTTTGGCCCTTTTTCCACACTTCATAGCAGAAAAAGCTGTCCGGCCCATTGGCACCGGCGGCAAACGCTGCGGGGCATTGCAATTTATAATGGATGGCATGCGCGGCCTTTTGGGCGGTGCGCACATGGGTGTAGCCTTCCGGCATAGGGGGGTCACTTCCTTTTGAGATAGCCCTAAGGTGTCTCTGAAACGTCGAAAATATATTGGCAACACCGCACAATTCCCGCCTGACGGCTTAAGCACCGCTCCGGCGGCTGCGG
>OLNE01000647.1_pt1 | contig 30873 bp, 48 predicted proteins | sample 1672431 | NCBI WGS metagenome assembly OLNE01 (sample SAMEA3136685, study PRJEB25190) | human gut metagenome | reverse complement strand
TATAAATTCATTTATTTTGATTATTGCCATAAATCATAAAAATAAACTTTAGCTTGTATATGGAAATAGCCGAACCATAAAGGTCCAGCTATTTCCATTTATATTTTAAAAAAGATACTTTCACTCATATTCATTTTTTAACATTTCTTTTACTTCAGAGTGTGTTACATCTTTGAATGTTCTTTTTTCTTGTTTGTTAGTTTTGTCAGTTGATGTATTATTTTTAGGAGTTGTATCTTCAGAATTATTAGAAGTTTGCTCTGTATTATTTTTAATATTACCATCTGAAGCAACTTTATTCGTATCTTCTGATTTAGTGTTTTCAGTAGAATTTACATCATTTTTATTGTTGTCTGTAGAATCTGCTGAATTTGTATCATTACTTTTTCTAGAAGCAGTGTTGTTATCTGTATTATCTAAAGATAATACAGTCGAGAAGATAGGGCGGAAACCCGCCCGGTCGTCTAAAACATCGGGTTCTCTTTTAGGTTCTACTTCGAAGAAATCTGCGAAAAATATTCAGAAGAAAATCAACTCTTTCATCACCACTTGTGAAAGAGAAATGAATAATCTAGGTTTTAGAGAAGATGTCAAGGCAGAATTATCTAAATTCTTTAGAATGCTCGGAGAATCTGATTCTCTTCTTCCGTCTACAAGTATTCATGAACAGTTAAAACTCTTACAGACTCTCCCAGAAGATAAACAACCTGAAATTGTTAGAGAAACAGTCTCTCACGGTTGGAAGAATCTGAAATATTGTATCGAACAATATCAGCAGAGCATCACACCTTCTTGGGATACGGCCGTTCCTGGTTCTTTCAAACCTAAGACAGAAGAAGAAAAGGCAAAAGATATCTTTGAAGGAGCCTTGCCCGAAGAAATATTCTAAGGAGGATTAAAATGACACCAAAGACCTGTTGGTATTCAGAAGTCTGCCCTCTTGCTCCGGATAATTGCGGACCTACCTGTGTTCGTTTTGCAGAGATGTTAAACTTGGTAGAGATGTCCAACATTCCAGAGTATAGATGGGTACCGGCTCAGTTAAAAGCCGATGTCGATATAGAACAATTTAGAGAACTTAAGAAAATAAAGGACCGAATCAAGGACTGGGTACAAGAGGGTAATAATCTGTACCTGTATTCAGACACCTTCGGTAATGGTAAGACAAGTTGGGCCGTGAAGTTGATGCTCGCATACTTCAATCAAGTTTGGAGAGGAAACTGTTTCAGAACCCGTGGAATATTTATCTCTGTTCCAGAGTTCTTTGACAGAGAGAGGCTGAGGATAAATAATGAGGATGAAGAATTCAAGAGAATAAGAAATGACCTATTAAAGGTTGACCTTGTCATATGGGACGATGTGTCGTCTGTAAAGATGACAGATTATTCAAGTGCCACATTTTTGAACTTCATAGATGCCAGAGTGTCGTCTAAGAAGTCAAATATATTTACGGGAAATCTTAGCAGAGAAAGATTGGAAGAATTTCTGGGTGGAAGACTTTCCAGTAGAATATGTAATACGAGCAGAATAATCCAGTTCAATGGAGAGGATAAGAGAGGTGTTTACATAAATGGTTGAGTTGCAAGTTCTGTCTAAGATTCTAAAAGAACGAAATATGTCTTTTCTCACACTGAATAATATAACAGATGACTATTTCGTGACATATTCTTCTGAATATGAGTTTATAAGAGACCACGTTCAGAAATATGGAAATGTGCCAGACAAAGAGACATTTATGTCGAAGTTTCCTGATTTCACAATCGTGGAAGTAGCGGAGACAGACAAGTATCTTGTAGACACATTCAATGAAGAGCATCTATATTCCAAGGCAGTTCCAGTGGTCACAAAGATTGCTGAACTCATGCAAACAAATTCTGTAGATGCTGTGGAGTATCTTAGAAGTCAGTTAGACAATCTTGTCATACGGTCGTCTGTAATGGGAACAGACATCGTGTCGTCTGCTAAGAAGAGGTACAATGAATGGGTTGAAAGAAAGAACAATCCTGAAAAGTTTCAGATTGACACAGGATTTGATGAACTGGACGACCTCATAGGTGGGTGGCAAAGAGGAGAAGAACTTGTAGTCATCTTTGCAAGGACCGGTCAAGGTAAGTCCTGGTTGTTAATCAAGTCTCTTCAACACGCCTGGCGACTTGGGTACCGTGTAGGGTTGATAGAGCCTGAAATGAGCGACAGTAAAACGGGGTATAGATTTGATACTCTGTATGGTCATATATCTAATAGAGCATTGACTCGAGGGACTGAAATCGACAAGTATGAGGAATATATTTCAGAACTTGAGAAGAGGACCAATCCCTTTTTCGTCGTAAATCCAAGAGAGTTCAACAGAAAGATAACAGTGTCGAAGCTGAAGTCTTTTGTAGAGACGAACAAATTGGACATTTTAGGTATCGACGGTATAAGTTATCTGTCTGACGAAAGAGCAAAAAGGGGAGACAGTATAACAACTCAACTCACGAATATATCAGAAGATTTGATGGATATGAGCATCGAACTCGGAATTCCAATCCTTGTGGTTGCTCAGTCTAATCGTGAAGGAGCTAAGAATGACTCCGGGCCCGGACTAGAGAATATCAGAGATTCTGATGGTATTGCGTTTAATGCGTCCGTCGCTTTGGGAATGAGGCAGAAAGATTCCAACGCGGAAATTTCTGTAGAGAAGAATAGAAACGGCGTTACGGGAAGTAAATTGAGATACCTGTGGGACATCGATAAGGGCGAGTTCACTTATGTAGAGAATGAGGAAGATGAACACGAACATCCGAAGAGAAGTAAGCCTGAAAAATCTGAAGACACTCCTCCTTGGGAGACAGGTAAAAAGGCTGAGTATGATAATGGTACGGAGGTGTTCTGATGTTCTATGTTAAGGGTAATCCGATAGTAGAAGATGAGTTGTCCGTATTGCAGAGACTCAAAGAAGACTGCTCTCTTGCAGGTATGAATTTATTCCACAGATTTAGACCTACCAATAAGAATATAATGACAACTTGTCCTTTTCATAAAGAAGGGCAGGAAAGAAAGCCGTCTTTTGGTATAAGCACAGAAGACGGCACTTGTCATTGTTTCGCCTGCGGTTGGGTAGGTTCTCTGCCCGAGATGATTTCTGAGGTATTTGGATACCAGGATGGCGGAGAATACGGCGAGCGTTGGCTCTCTCGCAATTTCCTAACAGTTAGTGTAGAAGTTAGGAAGCCGTTGGAGTTGCGTCTCTCTCGTGGAATCTCGCGGAGAGAGAAAGTGTCTGCGCCGTTTACAGAAGAAGAGTTGGACTTATACAGGTATGTTCATCCGTATATGTATCAACGAGGACTGACAGATGAACTTATTGAAGAATTCGATGTAGGATACGACCAAAAGACTGATTGTTTGACTTTTCCGTGCTATTATGAGACAGGAGACCCTGCATTCATAGCACGGCGGTCGGTGAAGACAAAGTTTTTTAATTATCCGAGAGATGTTAGAAAACCTGTCTACGCATCTGATAGATTTTTCAAGAAGCAATATTCTTTCTGTGTTGTATGCGAAAGTATTTTCAACTGTCTTACCTGTTGGAAGTATGGGCTACCCGCTGTCGCATTGTTAGGAACGGGAGCATATGAACAGTACAAGGTATTAGAGTCTCTGCCTGTTAGAAAACTTATACTTGGTTTAGACCCTGACGATGCAGGAAGAAAAGGAGCAGATAGGATAAGAAAAAATGTTAGAGGCAAAATTATAACAGAATATGACATACCTGAAGGGTATGATATAAATGATTTAGATGATAAAGTTCTTGAACTTCAAGAATTTTTCTAAATTCTTAAGAAAGTGCTTTACATTTTGACCAGTGTGTAGTACAATATAATCGAAGGCTTGTAACGCCTCACTATCAAAACTTTTAGAACGGAGGAAAACTAAATGGCAATGACTAAGAATAGCGTTGTCGGCAAAGATGTGTATGACAAGAGACAAGGACGAATGGGCCGAGTGGTCAAGGAAGACGGACTTTCTCTTGTCATCGAATTTTCTTCTGCCGACGGAGAGAAGTCTACCAAAACGGTGACTCCCAACACCTTTAAGAGGTGGTATCGTATCGTAGAGGAAGACCCCGCACCGGGTGAGGAGCCTAGGCCCAATCCGGTGGAAGACGAAACGCATCGTGACCCTCAGCCCGCCGGGGACATTGGGGCAGGAGATAAAATCTGTAAACTGTTTCTGGATATGGTTAAGGACTATGCCAATCAGGACCTCGAGGTCGTTACGATGAAGGACCCTCGAAATGTTGTTGTTAGATACAACGGCAGAAATATTTTCGAGATTACCGTATGCAAGCGTCGTCTTGTCGTGATGGCCCACCCGAAGTCCCTCAGTCCGGAGAACGTGAAGCGAGTGTCTAAGCAGTATCCGAAAGAATTCGGATGGCCTCTGTCTTCTAAGTTCGTTTTCACGGACGACGGAGAACAGCCCTTCATGAAATCTGTCATCATGGACGGTCTGTATTTCAGACAGATTGTCGAGAAGGAGGAGGAAGAGTAATATGTCGAGTTTCTATAAGCGGGCGGCTGACCAAGGTTTTCTTCAGTCTATGGCGTGTCTGGGTCCGCTGGTTATTGAGAGCCCTGAAGAGGAAGGGCGTTATGAGGCGGCGGTCAAGGCAACTCATGATTTTGTAAATTGTCTTCGAGACAAAGACCTGTCGGATGCTCAGATTCTCGCCATTGTGGAATTAGTTATTAGACAGTCTTCCTCTCCTTATTCTGGGATGTGGTGGACTCGAGTTCCTTCTTGTTACGGGCTCCAGAATGCTCCGTATCAGCCTGAAAGAGTCATTTTCAGTGGTGATAAGACTATCGTGTTCTGGAAAGACGGCGGTAAGACGATGGTGTCTTGTGCGGCAGACCAGCCTTTTGACGAGTACATCGGGTTTGTAGCCGCATTGGCGAAGAAGGTGTACGGTTCTACCAGTAGGGTCAAGAAAATTCTCAAGAAGACTGGTAAGGACCAGAACCCTGCCATCATGAAGAAGCGCGAGAAGAAGGCCGCTAAGAAGGCAATGAATGAGAATAAGGAGGAGCCCAAATGGTGAACAATATGTCTGGTGACCTGGTTCGTGTATGTGATGAACGCCACATTTTAGGACAGACAGATAAGGCCATTAAGGTACGAATTGGTCAGACGTTGTATGGTGAGCCCATCACGACTTTCTATCCGAAGTCTATGTGTCAGACTACTCCTAATTCTAGAGGGGGGTTTGATATCTACGTTCCGAAGTGGCTCAATCGTGACCGCAGATGCACGGTAGGAGATTTCGAGTGCTCTTTTGAATCAGGGTTCTATCCCCTGCCTTTCTAAACTTATAACTTATAAACCTTAAGGAGGAATCTAAGATGGCAAGAATTACCAATGAGCAGGCCGAGAAAATGAGTAGCGGGAACAGCGAATGGTTCCAGCTCAAGAATGACGGAGATGTCGCAAAGGTTCAGTTTATGCTGAATACCATTGACGACATTCCTATGTTCTCTGCTCATAAGGTCAAAATCAACGACAAGGACCGCTATGTGGACTGTCTTCGTCAGGACGGTGACCCGATTGATGTGTGCCCGTTCTGTGCGGCAGGTATCCCAGCCAAGCCTGTTCGCTTCGTGGTTATGTTCCAGCATGATGACGAAAAGGTTAAAATCTGGGAGAGAGGTCGTCAGTTTATCAGTAAACTCCAAGGCCTTATCAATCGTTATAGCCCTCTGGAGAAGTATGTGTTCGAGATTGAGCGTCACGGGCGGGCGGGTGATACCAGTACGAAGTACGAGATTTATCCCATTGACTCTGCTGAGCCCTTTGACCTCACCGATGTGGAAATTCCGGATTTCGAAGGCGGCATTATTCTGCAGAAGTCCGCAGACGAAATGGAAACATATCTCGACACAGGTTCGTTCCCTGTTGATAATTCCAGCGGAATTCCTGCAAGGAGAGAAGCACCCACGCCTCATAGAGCAAGTGCTCCTGGTCGTAGAACGCCTGCAAGTGCCGCGCCTGCTGGTGTTTCCAGAAGAGCCTCTAGAACCGCTCCTGCTGAGGCACCTAAGGAGGAGCCGCAGACAAGTAGAGCAAGTCGTCGAACTTCTAGACGTTCTGCAGACTCTACTCCGGAAACCGAGGTGTTCTAAATGGCAGGTCTCTTGAAGAATCTTTCTCCAAGAGCAACTCGTACCGGCGATGCCGCCGCTGTCCGAAAAGCATCCAGGGTGGCGGCGGCTACGCCTACTATCAAAGGCGGAAAAAGCGTATATGACAGAATCTCTACTATCGTAGCAACTGTCAATACTAAACTCGGTAAATACGCAGACCAATACGAGTTACTCAGAGATGAAGATTCTGTTAAAAAGTATTTTGATAGAATTAAAGAGTTTGGAAGTGCCGCAATCGACACTGAGACGTCCTCACTCGACCCTATAACGACAACTCTTGCAGGAGTTTGTCTTTATGCTCCAGGGTTAAAGCCCGCCTATATTCCGATGCATCATATCAGTTATGTGACGGGGGTAGAGTCGGCTAATCAAGTACAAGATGATGTTGTAAAGAAATGTCTTGAAGAGTGTTCGGATGTAAAGTGGGTATTTCATAATGCCAAGTTTGATATCAGAGTTATTAGAAATCAACTTGGGATTGAAATCAAGGCGTATTGGGATACCCAACTCGCGGCAAGTTGTCTCAATGAAAATGAGTCTCACAGACTGAAAGACTTGCATCTTAAGTATTGTGATTCTCAAGACATTGAGTCTTTTACCTACGATAAGTTGTTCGAAGGTATTCCATTCACGCATATCCCTATCACCACAGCGTATCTTTACTCTGCAGGTGACGGCGTCAAGACGTGGGAACTGATGGAATTTCAGCAGAAGTATCTTACAGAGGAAAGACTTCCAGGTCCTTACTTTGTGTTCAAAAATATTGAGATGCCTATAATTCCAGTTGTGGCCGCTATGGAAGACCGTGGAATCTGTCTGGACACAGAGTTCGCTCATCAATTGTCTGAGAAATACAACGCCCAGATGAAGGATAGAGAGAAGGCCATTTACGATATTCTAGGTATGTACTCATCGGAAATTGAGGAGTATCGTAAGAACAACCCGGGTAATATCCTTTCAGACCCAATCAATATTGGTAGCCCGAAGCAGTTGGCGGTTCTGCTGTACGATATCTTGGGATTGCAGTCTCCGGATAAGGAAAAGACCAGAGGAACAGGAGAGGACATTCTGACAAGATTGGACACTCCTCTTTCTCAAGCGATTCTAGACTACAGAGAGACCCAAAAACTCCTATCTACTTATGTAGATAAAATGCCCACCATCGTAAACTCAAAGACAGGTAAGATTCATTGTAGTTTTCATCAGTATGGTGCGGCGACAGGCAGGTTTTCCTCCAGTGACCCCAATATGCAGAATATTCCCTCTCATAATAAGGAAATTCGTAAGATGTTCAGAGGAGAGCCTGGATTTGTTCTAATTTCCAGTGACTTTTCTCAGCAGGAACCTAGAACTCTTGCTCATATGAGTCATGACGAGCACCTTATTCAGGCCTATGTGGACGGAAAAGATATCTATGCCTGGATTGCAGAGAAGATTTACAAGGTTCCTTATGAGGAGTGTAAAGAGTTTAGGCCCGATGGAACTAAGAACCCTGAGGGTAAGAAACGAAGAGACTCTGTGAAGTCCATCATTTTGGGCATTATGTATGGTCGTGGCGCAAAGGCGATTTCAGAGCAACTGAACTGTACTCCAAAAGAGGCTCAGAAAATTGTAGACCAGTTCTACACATCTTTCCCCAATGTTAAGAAGTGGATGGATAAGGTTCTTCGAGATGCTCGAAAGAACGGTTATGTAGAAACTGCGTGGGGTAGAAAGCGTAGACTTCCAGATGTGCAACTTCCGAAATATGAGTTTGAACTCCTTGGAGGAGGGCCCTCTACTTTTGACCCTCTCGCTTTTGAGGAGGACCAATGTGATGCCGAAGTTGACCCGGCCGTGTGTGAGAAGTACACTCGTCTTCTAGATAAGACCTGGGGCGGTAAGGAGAAACGGGATATCATTCTCAAGGCTCGTGAAGAGGGTGTGAAGATAACAGACAACGGCGGTAAAATCGCAGATGCTGAACGTCAGTGCGTCAACAGCATTATTCAGGGAAGTTCTGCGGATATGACAAAACTTGCCATGATTGCTATCTACAATGATGAAAGGCTTCGAGAACTTGATTGCCATCTTCTTTTGCAGGTGCATGATGAAGTTATCTGTGAGTGCCCGAAGGACAATGCAAAAGAGTGTGCTGAACGTCTCACTTCTCTCATGGTAGGAGCCGCGAAGGAGAAGATACGAGTTCCTATGAAATGTGACGCTGAAGTCACAGAGTGCTGGTACGGCGAGCCTCTTGATATATGAGAGGAGGATTTATGTGTCAGTAGATAGTATGTCTAAGATACTGGAGTATGTCAGCAAGGTGGCAAAACAACCCATCTTCGTAGACGGAGAAAGATACCCGACACCTGTTGTGGAAAAGGTTGTACTTCAAGAGTCATTCTTTTATAAAGATGACTGTATGATGTGTGGAAAGTGCTGTCCCAACGAGACGACAGTGTTCACTTCTGAAGGGTGGGGTAGAATTCATTCTGCCACGAAGGAAGATTTTCTTAAATGGGGACTTGACCCTATTGCAAGAGAAGAACTTCTTATGAGATGTGTTCCCCAGGTAATAGATATAAATGGAAGCTCCATCGTGTATTGGGTGTCGGATAAAGACCACGGCAAGGATGCCAATAGGCTGTCGTGGGAAGACAGAGAAGAGAGAGACAGGTGCCACTGGTTATTTGAAAAGGAAGGAACTCATCGTTGTAGAATCCATCCTATTCGGTCAGTTACGTGTGGAATGCCGCATTGTAGAATGTTCTTGAATAAGAATACTCGAACTTCTACTATTGGTCTTTCTCAGTTTGGTAGGAACTGGGCTTTGAAATGTCCTGTGGTGTTTGGAGATGTGGACGAGGAAAGCACCTTGTCTAGAATTCATTGGTTGAATATCTTGAATAATGTTTCTCAGGACTTGGGCATTGAAACTTTTCTTCCTGAAATCTTAGTCTATCTAGAGAATGGAGGAAGAAAATCTCGAGTATTTTAGAGACCGGGGAAGAAATTGGTAAGTGTGAGGTGATAATATGAGTCTTTTTTCTATCAAGAAGATGGAAGAAGAGTTTCTTAAATCTAGATATGAGGAACCTAAAGGATTTCTTCTGTTCTTCGCAGGAGCAATGAATCCTCAATTTGAAGTAGATTTGCAGGATAAGGGAGCGAATAGACTTTGTAGTCAGCTCCTTGACCGTAATGCTATAACGGCCTGGCAAGAAGGAAGAAAGAGGGGAACCTGTAAGGGTAACCTGATTATTGACTCGGGAGCATTTTCAGCGCATACGAGAGACGCAGAGGTAGACGTTGATAAATACATTGAATATCTCAATGATATTGATGACGATGTCTTTGTGTGCGCTCAGGTGGATAAGATTCCAGGAAAGTTTAGACAGCCTAAGAGTCGAAAAGACTTGGAGGAGGCTCCGGAGTTGAGCTGGAAGAACTATCTCTACATGAGAGACAAGCTCAAGAGTCCGGAAAAGCTGTTGCCTATTTTCCATCAGGGTGAAGATTACAAATGGCTTCACAATATTCTAGAATGGCGAGGGCCTAATGGAGAAAAAGTAGAGTATATGGGAATATCTCCTGCAAATGACCAGCCTGTAAAGGAGAAAATTAAGTTCATTGAGAAATGTTTCAATATCATAAAGAAGAGTTCTAACCCAGATATAAAGACTCACGCTTTTGGTATGACGAGCCTCTATGTTCTTGAGATGTATCCGTTTACCAGTGCGGATAGTACGAGCTGGCTCCTCAATGGGGCGAACGGGTCCATAATGACCAGATATGGCTCTGTCACAGTCAGTGAGAAGTCAAAGCATCTTCCGACCCATATTAGGAAAATGCCTAAGGCGGCTCAGCAAGAGATTCAAAAGTATGTAGAGTCCAAAGGCTTTACGATGGAAGACCTTGCCAATAATTATGTAGAGAGGATTCGATTTAATATTGAGTATCTACTCGATTGGGCAAGGAACTATCGATATAATCCTTCCAGTGTAAAGCGTCGTTCACTTATTTAGTTGAGACAGAGAGTTTTGTAAATCCTTTGAAACCCTCTCTCAAAATAAAAATAAAAAGGAGAAACCCAAAATGAAAACAATCAAACGAGAACTTAATGACCTGTCTAGGCTCCTGAGAGCCGTACCGTCTACTGTGATGGTATTCTTCTGTATGAGCGTCTTGCTCATGAATCTCATGGCCAATAAAGAGATTGGTCTAAATCTATCCTGGCTGGCATTAGATTGTGGATTCTTCTTGTCCTGGCTGAGTTTTTTGTGTATGGATATGCTTACCAAAAGATTCGGGCCAAAAGCGGCCATTAAATTGTCTCTTACCGCTGTCGCTTTTTCTGCATTCGGTTGTCTGGTATTCAAAATCATTGCATTGATGCCCGGTAATTGGGGAGAGTATTATACCTATGGAGATGAAATTGTAAATTATGCTCTGAATACTACTATCGGAGGAACCTGGTATGTTGTGTTGGGAAGCATGATTGCGTTTATCGTATCTTCTATTGTGAATGCTATTATCAATTATGGAGTGGGTCGGGCAATGAAGACAGATGATTTTAAGGCCTACGCCGCTCGGTCGTATATCTCTACAATGGTTGCCCAATTTGTAGATAATTTAATTTTCGCTTTTCTCATCAGTTATAACTTTTTCGGATGGTCCATTCTTCAGTGTGTAACTTGTGCTATCACCGGATGTATTGCAGAACTTCTGTGCGAGGTGGTATTTAGTCCCATTGGATTCAAAGTGTGTCAGAAGTGGGAAGCGGACAAGGTTGGAGAAGAATATCTTAAGGAGGAATCTGTATGAAAGTTCTGATAACGGGAGCCTCTTCTGGAATAGGTCGTAAGGCGGCATTGGAATTTCTAAGAAAAGGGCATACGGTTTTGGGTTTAGACAAGAATCCACCACATTCATCTTGTCTTGTATATGATTCATTTAATCCTATTGTTTTAGATGTGAGAGATAGGAACAAGTATGAAGTATTAGATGAGATGGTATATGATTTGGATGCTCTTGTTAATAATGCAGGAGTTCAAGATGATATTGACGCTATTGAGGTGAATCTTACATCGGTTATTGACTTTACTCGATATGTTGTCAGTAGAAGTGAAAACCTGTCAGACATCGTCAATATTGCGTCAACGAGTGCTCACAATGGTGCAGAATTCCCACGATACTCAGCGAGTAAAGGCGGACTCTTGGCCTATACCAAATACCTTGCGCAGGCGCTTGGGACAAGAGGAGTGCGTGTCAACAGCCTTTCTCCGGGCGGAGTATATACGCCCATCAATAAACACATTATGGATGATGATAAATTGCATTCTGCTGTCTTGAAAGAGACACTCTTGGGTAAATGGGCAACCGCTGAAGAGATTGCAGAGTGGATTTATTTCTTAGTCTGTGTGAATAAAAGTATGACGGGCCAAGATATCATCATTGATAATGGAGAACTTTCAAAGTTCAACTTTATCTGGTAAAATTATTAAGGAGGAAAGTAAAATGTTCAAGATTCCCACTGTAAAATTTCAAGACATGGTGGCTCGTGCCACGAAGGGAGCTTCTGAGAATAAGCTCCTGCCCATCACCAGCATGATTTGTATTCAGCTCAAGGACAATGTTCTTAGTTTGACGACTACTGATACCGCCAATACCTTGACGGTTAAGGCCAGTAAGGTCGAAGGCGAGGATATGTACGTCGTTGTCCCTGTCAAGCAGTTCAGCACTCTTATCGCTCGTTCTGACTGCGATTCACTCAATGTCAATGTAGAGGACGGTAAGCTCCATATTCACGGAAACGGTGACCACTTTATCACAATTCCCGTAGATGAGGACGGCGAGATTCGATTCCCTGAATATTCCTTTGAGAAGGAAGGTGACGGGAACATCATTAACCTCACCAGTGTCAAGAATATCCTGGACATCAATAAAGCGTCTGTTGCAGATACCATTGACGCTCCGTGCCTGTGTGGATACTATGTCGGGGATATGGTAATCACCACCAACGAGCAGACTATCTGTATCAATAAGATGGATGTCATGAACGGTGAGTATCTTATTTCTCCTGAAATGATGGAATTGCTGAGCTTGTCTAAGCAGGAGAAGATTACCTGGTGGTACAAGGACGGATTTTTCCTGTTTGAGACGGACGATATGGTGCTGTACGGAGCAGAGCACGATGAGAAAGACCGTTATCCTGTAGAGGACATCAAGGCATACCTGGACGTGGAGTTCACTTCTCATTGCAGACTGCCCAAGATTGCTCTTCAGGGACTTATTGACCGCCTTAATGGGTTTATTCAGCCCTATGATAAGAACGGCGCGAATCTTACTTTCACCAAGGAAGGTGTTCGTATCACCAGCAAGAACGGCAGTTCCGATGAGGTTATTCCCTATACAGAGAGTGTGGAGTTCGCTCCGTTTATCTGCTGTGTGGATATTCCTCTGTTTAAGTCTCTCATTGACGCCAATCCGGATGAGACGGTTGACCTGTGGTATGGCAATGATTCCTGCATCAAGATGACTTCCGGTAAGGTCACTCAGGTGCTGGCACTTCTGGAAGACGAGGATATCAGCTGTAATGGCTAATACTCGGCGGAAGCTGGGTAGACTGGTGACAGCATCCGTCAAGAAGCAACCTTTGAATAAGGCCTTCTTGACGGATGTCATGTCCGCTATTGAGGTTCTGGATAAGAGAGGAAGAAGAATGCCCAGCAGAACATATAAACCTTCTTCTCTTGTGTGTATGCGGCAAATGTATTTTCAGGTCACAGGAGAGAAACCTGATGACTCTACAACTGACTATGCGAGTATCGGGATGGCGGATACCGGAACCCGTCGTCACGTCGCTATTCAGGAGGCCGTAGACGCAATGGCAGAACTCGGGTACGACTGGAAGTATCTAGATGTTGAGCAGTATCTCAGAGAAAAGTGGGGACAGGGTAAGTGCCGAGACATTGAGATTAGAGGTAAACGAGGAGTAGAAACTGCTCTCTATCATAAAGTCCTCAATATTTCGTTCATGTGCGACGGCATTGTTAGATACCTCCCTACATCTGAAGATTTTTTGTTCGAGTTTAAGAATCAGATTTCTTTCAAGTATGGCCATGATGACAAAGATAAGGGCTCTGCTGTCAAGTGTCATATCGACGAAGCTCACGAAGACCAGGTGTGTACCTATTGTATGTGCTTGGACCTCGACAAGGCGCTGGTTCTCTACGAGAATAGAGATAATTGTAATCTAGAATGCCCTGAAGTGTTTGAAGTTACAGAAGAGATGAAGCAGAAAAGGGTGGATAAGATTCTAGAGTGTGATAGTTATGTAGAGAGACAAATTGCTCCTCCTATGCACTCTGACACGAAGCCCTGTAGATGGTGTCAATATAAGACGGCCTGTAAGAAAAGAGGTAAATGATGGTGGATAAGTTGATTGAATCTCTACTGCCTATCGTGGAAGAGGAGTATGGTAGAGCAGGAGCGAAGTTCGGACTCAAGAATAACTCAGACCATGAGTCCTATGCCGTGATGAAGGAAGAGTTTGAAGAGGCGGAAGATGAAATTGACCGACTCGAAGATATGTTGGACACGTTTTGGGCCTGTGTGAAGGGTAACGATAATCCGGACCAGAAACTTTATTTCTGTAAACGTATCAAGAATATCGCGGTTCTCGCGGCTTGTGAGTGCATTCAGGTGGCGGCAATGGCGCATAAGGCCGCCATCACCGTGTGTGATGGACCAGCATACAAAGAACTGATTGGAGAGGAGGAAAATGCGGATGGGTGTGTCGATAGGAATTGACCCAGGAAAAACTGGAGCTATCGCAGTTATGAATGACAATGATGTCTTCTGTTTAGAGCAGTTTAGTGTCGACAGGTATGTAGACATTCTTTCTTGTGTCGGGCGCTTTATAAGCGCGAAAGACATAAAGGTGTGTGTGGAGAAAGTTGGAGCCATGCCTGGGCAGGGAGTTGTGTCGATGTTCAATTTTGGACACAATCTCGGAGTTATAGAGGGAATTTTGTCTGCTCTTCGAATCCCTTACCAGTTAGTACCTCCTCAGACTTGGAAAAAAGAGTTCTCTCTGACGGGAGACAAGGCAAAGTCTATAGAGGTATGTAAGAAACTTTTTCCGGAGGTGGACCTGAGGGCAACGGAAAGAAGCAGAAAGCCGTCTGACGGTCTTGCAGAGGCCCTGCTCATGGCCGAGTATGCAAGGAGGAGAATGTGATGGCGGATATGAATTCTGCTCTTGCTTCTAAAATCGATATGGATTCTGTTTCTCGAAATAATGAGAGAGTGGAGAATCTTACAAAAGAAGTGAGAGACATGGTCAAAACTATCGTAGATGAAGCGTGTTCTGACCTGGACAAGTATATGAAGCAGATTGAGGAGATTCTGTGTGACAGCGAACAGACCGTGTCAGATGATGAGTTAGAGGACTTCACTCTTAATCTTCCGTCCCTGCTTTATCTCGTATCTTCTAGAAGAGAGGAGTTGCGAATCAAGGAAGATGTCGCGAAAGCAATCTACAAAGATGTCTACAACCGTGTTCGAGAAAAGGCGCAAGGCACCGTTGCAGATAAAGACACAGCGGCGGATTTGGCTTCTCAGAGTGAAGCCATTACAGTTATTGTTCTACAGAGAGCGGGTTCCACCATTAAGACCCGAGAGGAAGCCGCGTGGGAAATGCTGAATTCTGTCAAGAAGGTCCTCACTCGAAGGACAGCAGAGATGGAACTTTCTAGGCAGGTGAATGGTTTATGAACTGTGTGATTTGTGGGAACAAGGTAGAAGAGGCCAATCATATAGCCATCACCACTGAGGGAGACCCTGTTATTATGTGCGACGACTGCTATAAAAAAGCAGAACCTTTCTTTAAGGAGGTGCCCTACGATGTCCAAGAGGACTCTTGAAGAGGCGATGAGGGAAGTCAACAAGAAGTTCAAATCAGATGTCGTCAGAAATGGACTCGTGTTCGATGAAGTTAAAAGAATTCCGTTTAGTTCTCCTCGACTTAACTATATGACCTACGGTGGTATTCCAGTAGGCAGAATCATTGAGTTTGCAGGAGAAGAGGGCGGCGGTAAGACTACAACTGCTCTAGACCTTGTAGGTCATGCTCAGAAATTGTTTCCAGATAAACAGGTATTGTATGTAGATATCGAAAGAACTCTGGATGCAGAGTGGGCACAGAAGTTGGGAGTAGATGTAGACTCTCTCATTCTGTTTAGTCCTGATGAGCAGACAGCCGAAGAGATTATGGAAGCTGTCAAAACAATCGTAGAGACAGGAGACATCAGTCTTTGTATCTTGGACTCTCTTGCCGCGATGGTCAGCGCACAGGCCTACAGTAAGACTATTGAAGATAAGACATATGGCGGAATCTCAATGGCTCTCACGTTGTTCAGCAAGGAAATGATTCCAGTGTGTGCTCGAACAGGCTGTGCGATGATTGGAATCAATCAGATTAGAGAGGACATGAACAGCACCTACGGCGGTACGACGACCACAGGCGGTAGAGCGTGGAGACACAACTGTTCTGTTAGAATGGAGTTTCGAAAGAGTGACTACATCGATGATAAAGGAAACGCCATTCCGAGAAACTGTGAGAACCCCACAGGGCATCTCGTTAAAGTGTCTCTCATTAAGTCCAAGGTATGCAAGTTGGATAGAAAGGTTGGATTTTATACTCTGAAATACCTGTCGGGTATTGACTATATTTCAGATATCATTGACCTTGCTATCAAGGCCGGATTCGTGAACGCCGCGGGCGCATGGTACAGTATTTTAGACTATGACGACGAGTCGGGCGTTGTTTCAGACAAACCTGCTGTCATGGACGGCCAGCCTCTTAAGTTCCAAGGAAAAGCAAGACTGCACGAGTTTCTTGAAACAAACGAGGACTGGAGAGAAGAGCTGAACGAGCGTATTTTTACGCATTTTTCTTAAGAATAATCTTTACAATTTTGCTTGTATGCAGTATAATAACAGTGAGAGCGGATACTCTCACTGTTATTTTATTCGAAAGGAGGAGTATTCTTGGAACGGTTACTGAGGAGCATTAAACGAACACCGGAAGGAGTGAATGTCGACGACCTGATTCGTACCACAAAAGATGGAGATACTGTCGTTCTGATGTTCAGAGGAACGAATAAAGAAAAATCCACCTCTGAAGTAAGAAAACCTCAGCATATTTCAGGAGAATCTGTAAGAAGCGGACGGGAGTACATCATAAAGGTCAAGGCTTGGATGACAAAGCCTACACTGACTGGTTCTTCTTTTGATTTCATGGCAAGATGGAATAACAATGTGCCAATGCCTTTTAGAGTTATGCGAGGAAGAGTTCTAAAAGAAACTCGAGGGATGGTATATATGTCTCTAAAAGCAGTTCCTCTTAGAACAAACTACTGTATCCGATGTGGTAAGCCGTTGACCCATCCTGTAAGTCTTTTATACGGCCTCGGTCCTGAGTGCGGACAACACGCATATATCAATCCATTTGAAACAGAAGAAGAACTTAGAGAGCACCATCAAGAACTCGTGGAGAAGTTGGCCAAAATAACCTGGACTGGATGGATAGTCAAGTCTGGAATAGAGTACGCAACTGAGGTGAAGTAAATGCTGGATATCAAAAAAGTAGATGAACATTATGAGGCATTCGTAGATGGAAAATTTGTTGTGTCCGGAGATACTTTAGAAGAAGTCATTCGTGACGTGTACAAAGAGGAGAATAATGCAGATGGAGATTAAAAGAGGCGATGTATGGTGGTGGAAAGGTCCTCCTAATCACAGATTACATATTCAAGAAGGCGCTCGGCCTTGTGTAGTTGTGTCGAATGACCAGTGTAATAAGGCGTCTGGAGTTGTCACTATTCTTCCTTTCACCACAAAGATTAAAAGACCCTACCCTCAACAAGTACCTATCGTATTTGATGGAGGAGTGTCTATTGCTCTTGCAGACCAGATAACTACAATTCCAAAATCAGAGTTAGATAATCGAGTGTGTAGATTGACTGCGTGGCAGATGGCTCAGATAGAGAATGCGATGCTCATTCAACTGGGTATAATGCCCGCCCCTGTAGATGAGCCCAGTTCTAGAGAAACGCCTAGGCCTCCTGTAGAATGTGGAGGAGTAAGGCAGACCTGGACTGAAGAAAGTATGTCTAAGTTTTTGAAAGACTGTATGGTTAAAACTCTACCAGAGATGGTTAAAGAGTATAAATTGTCACCTTCAACTATTCGGGCATATAAAGTTCGTTTCGAAAAAAAAATACTGAGAAGGTGAAGCCGTGGGACTTGTTAAGCAAAAACCCGTATCTGAATTTAGACCGGTGACATATGATGACCCAGTTGCCGCAAAGATACAACAGAGACGCTATCAGATACTTGTGCATTCTCTTCTATATTATGAACTTGATTTTTCTCTTGTATCTGACCACACTTGGGCAAGATGGGGAGAAGAGTTAGTCGAACTTCAGAAGAATAATCCTGAATTGTCTAAGAAAGTTATTTTCTACGAAGCATTCAAGGATTTCGATGCGAGTACGGGGTTTGATTTACCGTTCAGGGATGAGCAGATTGTAAACATAGCGTATCGTCTGCTGATGAGCCACGAGAGTAGCGCAGAGTCGCAAGATGCGCTTGCAAAGTTAAAATACCAGGTGCAACGCACGCCCGCTGAGATTGACAGGTATCTCGCGCAATCTCGCAAGGCCCTGAATGCAGCACAACGAAAGGAGGAAAAAGCAAGTGCCAAAAGCAATCAAAAACCTCGGAAAGGACTATTCAGTCTACCAAGAGGTTGAAATCGCAAGATATCTTGGAGGCAAGGTACAACCTAATTCTGGAGGAACAAAGTTTGGTGGAGGGGATGTTCATACTAAATCATTTCTGATTGAGGCAAAGACACCTACGAAGAGTCAGTCGTCTTTTGCCGTCAAGAAAGAGTGGGTGGACAAGATGAAGGACCAAGCATTTGAACAGGGAAAAATCTACTCCGCTCTCGCTTTTAGGTTCAATCCAGAAGGACCTGATTTCTTTGTCATCGATAAGCAACTCATGGAACTTCTTGTCCAGTTTTTAGAGGAGGAGAATAAATGAGAGTAGTTTTAGACCCAAATGATTGGGAGAGCATGATTTCTCTCATGGACAGGCATTACGAATTTGATTCTTTAATTCTTGCTCGAAACACAAACGGAGAGTTTGTGTCGATTTCCATCTATAAAGATAAAATCGTGAGTGAAACTGTTCAGCATAACAACTGGGTGAGAAAAAATGTCTACTATAGAGACGGAACACGTGAAGAACTGTATCACAAGGAGGTATAAATCATGGATAGACGTAGAAAGTTTCTTGATGTGATGCAAGAAGCCGGTGTAGGAAATATCGGAGTGGAGATTGCAGACACTCTTGAAAGTAAAGGATTTTTCACTGCTCCTGGTAGCATCAGTCATCACAGCGCATATGAAGGCGGTCTGTTTGACCATAGTCTTATTGTCACTGAAAAACTCAATTGGTTGACAGATAATCTCAATCTTAAGTGGGATAATCCTCGCTCTCCTGTAATCGTTGGAATGTTTCATGACCTGTGTAAGATGGACTCCTATAAGAGAGAAGATATTCAACTTAAGACGATTGGTGGCGTTATTCATAAGCCCGGAGAGTGGATTAAAGTCAATAACTCTGCCTGGGGAAACAGTCACGGTGTCAGGAGTGCTCTTATTGCGTCTACTTTTCTAAAGTTGACGGAAGAAGAAGTCATGTGCATCATTTATCATATGGGAGCATATGAGAAAGACCAGTGGGGAGCATATGACTTGGCGATTAGGATGTATCCTAATGTACTCTTCACACATACTGCGGATATGCTCGCATCCAAGGTCGTGGAGTCCTCTAGAGCAGACGAATGAGAGGATGGTATAAGCCTTGGCCTAGAATCTTAATTACTCTTCCTAATGGATATATCGAGATGTCTTATGACTTCATGGTAAGAGGGCCGAGAAAGAAAGTGAATAAAATCTTGACCATTGCGAAGGAAAATAATGGATGGAGGTTGATAGATATGCGAATCGTGTTCTTTCAGTTCAGGAACACAACCGTCACGCTTGCTCGATTTATCGAGGACGCAGGTTCTTACCTGAGTAAAAAGCCTGTGAAGATGGACACCGGAACGCTTGCTCGGCACCCGGGTAGAGAGTGCAACGTGTACCTAAAGAAAATCGCGAAAGACGCCGGAAGCAGAATTAGTTATAGGTACGAGAGAGACTGCGTGTTTCAGGTGAACTGTGAAGAGGGAATGGGTAAGACTTTCGCAGAGTATGCGATGAACAAGGGTATTTTACATTCTTCCAGTATTAAGAAGGGTATGCTGGATGTGTACACCCCAGAAGGTGCGAGAATCATCATCGCGGCGATGAAAGAAGACCCGAACTTCATTATTCCTGAAGATATGATTGAGTTCAATTATGATTTTAGTCGAGTTGAACTTTTGTCTTGTTCTAAAACTCTGCGAAAGCAAAGAGACGTTCCTAAAGGTAAAACTCTTCTTGGATGATAGGAGGAATCGATTATGGATGATGTGGAGTGGAAAGCTCAGAAGAAACGAGTAGAAGAATTCGAGAAAACCTCTAAGGAGATAGACTCGTTTCATAAGGTAAAAGATGCTCTGTACTATAGAGGCTATGATGTGTATCTTGTGGCCTACGATTTGTCTAAAAAGGAAGAAGTTGCGAGAGTTCGGATTCCTTTTGTAGACTTGCCTTGTAAAGATAAGACGCATATTAGAAATGTTCTGTATGAGTGGGCCTATATGGCGTGGCATAGTCTCAAGTCAAAACTATCTGATATTTAATGGAGGTATATATCATGGCTAAACAAACTCTGGCGGTCAAGTATCGCCCTAAAACTTTCGATGATGTTGTAGAGCAGGAAGCAATCAAGATGATTCTTGAGGACCAGATTGCAACCGGAACATTTCAGCATTCTTATCTGTTCTGCGGCCCTGCTGGGTGTGGAAAGACCACGGCGGCAAGAATCTTCGCAAGTGAAATCAATGGAGGTAAGGGCAATCCCATTGAGGTAGACGCGGCGTCTAATAATGGTGTAGACAATGTCCGAGACATCATCGATAATGCTCGTCGTAAGTCGATGGACAGTGAGTATAAGGTATATATCATTGACGAGTGTCACATGCTTTCTACAGGTGCTTGGAATGCTATGTTGAAGCTCCTGGAAGAGCCTCCTAAGACGACGGTGTTCATTATGTGTACCACGGACCCACAGAAGATTCCCTCCACTATTCTTTCTAGAGTTCAGAGGTACAATTTCAGCAAGATTCCTCTTCAGAGTATTATCGGTCGTCTTAAGACCATTATCAATAAGGAAAATGAGACGGAAGAGGTACAAGGGGCATACACTTTCGATGAGGAAGCAATTTCGTATGTCGCCAAACTCGCAGATGGTGGAATGCGAGACGCGATTACGATGATGGACAAGTGTCTGTCTCTCAATCCTCATCTTTCTGTAGAGAGCGCCGTCAAGGCTCTTGGAACTGTCGATTATGACGTTCACTTTGACCTTCTATTCTTCTTAGAGTCGAATAATAAGAAGAGCGCAATTGAACTCGTAGAAAAGGTCTACGATGCGGGTAAGGACCTGAAACAGTTTATCAAGCAGTTCCAGTATTTCGTCCTGGATGTCTGCAAGTATATGATGTTCAGAGACTTTACAATGGTCAGCATTCCCGCTCTTGACGAGTATAAGCAGAAGATGGAGGACGATGATTTAGATTCTGCATTGACTGTTCTTGAGTGGGTTCGTCAGTTGAACACGGACATCAAGTGGGAGGCTAACCCCAAGGCGATTGTTCAGACTGCGATTGCTCTGTATAAGGGGTGGGAGTAAGATGGTAAAAGGTTGCCCTCTTCTTCCTCAGAATGATACTCATCCGTCTCTGTGTGTAGATGGAGAGTCTCACGGAAGAACTTATTTTCTCGCCTGTATGAAGAATAAATGTGCGGCGTTCAATGATGGCGTCTGCGGAGTATTTGGAACGGAGGTGGAGTCAAGTGGTAGGCCAAAAGAAAATCTTAGAAGACCTGAAGAGTCTAAAGGAGAGTAACAACTTTCCTCGATTTATTATTCTTAGTGGCGCCAAAGGAAGCGGAAGAAAGACTGTTTCTAGATATATCTCTAAACTGTTGAACGGGTATCTTATCGAGTGTGAACTTGGAGTGGACAGTGTTAGAGAAGCCGTTCATAACTGTTACAAGTGCTCGGTTTCAACCGTGTATCAGTTCGCAGATGCAGATAAGATGTCTCTCGCCGCTAAGAATGCGCTTCTCAAAATTACAGAGGAGCCTCCTCGCCAGGCGTACTTTGTAATCACTGTGCAGATGGCTGAGAATATGCTCGAAACTCTTAGGTCTCGTGCTATGTGTGTGCAGATGGCGCCTTATACGGAGGATGAGTTATACGAGTTTGTCCAGTCGGAAGGCATCACACTGAAAGATGACAGGATTCTTGATGTAAGTGATGTTCCCGGGCAGGTTCTCGCTTTTAACAATATTGACTTCGAAGATATGTGGGACTATTGTTCTCTTATCATCGACAATGTCAAAACCGTCACGGGTGTCAACGCCTTTAAGATTGTCAATAAGGTTAAAATCAAGGAAGATAAAGAAGGGTATGACCCAGAGTTGTTCTTCCAATGCCTTAAGTCCATTCTTAGAAGGCGAATCATGGAAGGGTTTGAAGAAAATCTTCCTGAAATGACAACTTGGGCGAATATGTTGAAAGTCACCAGCAAGTATCATAGAGAGTTCAATCTTACAGGAGTCAAGAAGGATTCTACTCTAGATATGTGGATTTTGGAGATGAGAAATACATGATAAAGAAACATCCTGTCTTATGTATGGTCGGCTGGTTTATTCTGTGTTGTTGCCTCTTCACCGCGTTCACATTACTGAGGGTAGATGTGGCTCAGATATTCTTTAGCTACTATGTGTTGGACAAAGGATTTTCAGCCATATGGAAAGAATATTTTAGAAAGGAGGATAATCGTGGAGAATGACGCTAAGAATTCTAAGGAGTTTGAGGGTTCCATTTCTTTCAACATAGACGGCGCTCTTGCCGCTTCCTTGAAGAAGCTCCTGGATGAGCAAACTGAGTATTTTAGAACCCTCATGTATATCAAGGAAAACTCTAGAATACTGGAAGCGGTGAGTAAAAACTCTTTGGGGCTTCCTCTGTCTGAGCAACTTCGTCTATATAGAGCGCAAAGGAAGGTTGTGGAGGAAGCCGTCAAGCTGAACGATAAATATAAGTTTATAGACACGGAGGAGGATGACGAATGCTACTGAAATTCATTGGAAAAGATGGCTCTATGGGCCTTATGAAAGGGCAGGTGTATGACACCAAAGTATTTTCTAGAGGGAACGCTATATTCGTCAGTTGGATGATTCCTGGAAAGAATAGGACGAAGGCCTGCCCGTATAATTCTCCTTCTGCTCTTGCGAAGAACTGGGAGGCGGTATAAATGACACTGGCAGAATTGCAGAAACAGATTGTGTCTAAGAAGATTGACAAGACTCTTCTCTTGTACGGAGAGGAAGTCGCAATTATGGACATCTATCTGGATAAGATTTACAAGGTTCTTGGATGCGATGTCGTTCATTCAGATACGGTTCAGGAAGTATATCCTAAACTTGTTCAGAAGAGAATAACGTCCTCTGTTCCTCGATGTTTCGTTGTTCGTGACGACAAAGAGTTCCTGAAAGCAGAGAAAGAATGGGCAAAAGTGTTCAATGCAGTTGACTCTGGCTCTGATACTTTGATTCTAATCTATTCTTCTGTAGATAAGAGGACGAAGTTTTATAAGAGCCACCAAGCTCGGTTTTGTGAATTTGGAAAATTAAATTCCTCGATTTTAGGGGGTTATGTTTCCAAGTTACTACTTGGTCTGTCTAAAGAGGAGTGCGTCAGATTTGCAGAGGTGTGTGAGTGCAATTACAGTCGAATTCTTCTAGAGGCGGACAAGGTGAAGCACTATGCGGATTTTCTTGTCAACACTGAGGCCTTAGAAGCAGATGAAGTCAATTATTCTACAGTCATCAGGTGTCTATTAGAAGATGGAGTTATTTATAGACCTATCGGAGATATCACATTTCTTTTCACAGATGCTATTCTGACCCGTAATTATAAGGACACCGCCAAGTACCTGAAACAGGCAAAGGCAATAGGAGAGAGTGAGATTCTTACCCTTTCTGTTCTATATAACGGATTCAAGCAAATTCTGATGGTTCAAGGGCTTGGCCGTAATCAGTCTGAGCCTGTAAAGCGCACAGGTCTAACTGCGTGGCAGGTGAAGATGGCCAAAGAGAAGCAGGGGCATTATTCGATTAGTGAACTCATAAATGCTCTTAAGATAATCCGAGATGTGGAGAAGGGTATCAAGACAGGAACTATCGACGCTGACGTCGCTGTCGAATATGTAATCGTGAATATCATGTGAGGTGCTGTATGAATATTCTTTGTAAACTCGGGTTTCATAAGGTTATGAAGGACCGATATGTTCGTGTTCGTAAAAGAAACGGAAAGCATCGTTGGCATACAAATTATCTTGTATGTTCTCGTTGCGGAAAGATGGTAAAAGCGGCGTCTTTTCATAGAGGTGAATGACATATGATTGTCAAGAAGGCTGGTGGAAAGGTTTACGGCGCAGTTCTTACATCTGCTGAGCGTCGGGCGATGAACATAGAAATAAACAAGCAGATTGTAGAAATCGAAAGAAAATATTATCGAGACCTAGATGCTACGATTCTCTACACCTTGCATACTCAATTTGGGTTCAGTGTCAAGCGATTGAAGAAATTTTTTATGGATTTCGGAAATGCTCGAGATGAGCTCGCTCGACACTACGAAATGAGTGTAGATGAAGATGGTACTTGGCTGTGTGAGCAAAAGCTCAAGGACTGTGGAGTAGATTTGGACGCTTGGTATAAAGAAAAGGGGTGATTCTTATATGGCTACTCGTGTTCTCTCTTACGAGTGTAAATACTGCGGGGCGTTAAAGCGAACATTGAAGACCTGCCTTCGTCATGAGGCAACGTGTCTACAGAATCCCAATGCGAAGAATTGCATCATCTGTGAGAATATGCAGGTACAGGAAGGAGTGAAAATCTGTGGAGTCACGGGAAAAAGATGCTCCGTTGCAGTCAGTGCAAAATGCAAGCATTTCTCCAAGAGAGACGGCTGAGAGCGCGGCAGAAATAACCCACCTTTGCAGACGGTGCGGTAGAAAGTTGCGTAGCGCAGAAGCCAAATCTCGCGGTTATGGGTATGTGTGCTATAAAAAGCATCTTAAGGAGAAAGGAAAGAAGAAACTTTTCTAACTCTCCTCTTTACATCAATGGATGTTTAAGTTATAATGTTATCGGTGGGTGTTCCGTACGACCCTCCGTAGTAAGGACAGGCCGGATGTGATGTCCTCGCTCTCGACTTCCCGAGTGCCGAACAGAAAAGTTCGCTCATCCGGCATACATAGTTGCAAGGAGGTGAGAATATGGCAAAAGTAGACCCTGAACTGAGAGCCCTCAATTCTAGAGAGCGTGAGTTTGTTCATCTTATCGTCTACAAAGGTCTCACAAAAGAAGAGGCTTATGCAGAGGTCAACTGTCTTGCATATAATGAAGACAATATGAAGAAGCTGAAGAACGGAGCAAGGGCCATGTTCTTTAAGCCTCATGTCTATAATTATTACAATGCAATGATGGAAGAGGTAAGAGATAAGGAGATGAACAAGGCTGTGTGGACCAAGGAAGTGGCCACCAGTAAGCTCCTGAGACTTATCGAACGAGCAGAGAAAGACCTGTACGGTTCTGTAGAAGAGGGCATTGACCCTAAACAGATTACGATGTCTAGAATCAATGCAATCGTTCTTCCTGCAAAGGAACTCAATCTCATGCACGGCCTCAATACAACGAATGTCAACCTCAATGGTGGATGTGTCGTTCAGTTTGTGGGCGAGGATGAGATTCCGGATTAACTCCGATGTAAATTAGTCAAAAAAAATAACCCGCCCAGACCAATGACGGCCTGAGCGGGTTTTATTATGGCTCTTTCTTAGGTACGATAGGCTTCGTCTTCTTATCGTTCAGATAATATCTCTCATTATTGAAGACGATAAATCTTTCTCCTCTTTTGTCTTTGCGTACTTTTCTCTTGTATAGAGGAGTATATCCTTCTTCGTCCACTACTCGAATAAATGCTGTCTCGTCCGGGCACATCTCTACATGGTCAATCATTAGACACATATCAGGACCGAGCTGGAACAATTGACAGAACGGAAGCTCTTCTTCAATCTCTTCCTCTTCCACATTTTCCACAGATTCATCCACATAGTTTTCATACTCTGGAGGAGTGAAAGAGAGGTCATCTTCTTTTGTATCATTGTAGTGTTTCATGAATTCTTCTGCGAAAAGACAAGGCCATCCAAGTATCGCCTCAAATAGTTTTGACTCTCTTTTTAGAAGAATGTCCAGTTGTTTTCCTATCCATCTGAATAGTTTGAATATAGACTTGATGATAAACCATATCGGCTTTAGAATACACCACTTGATAATCTTCCAGCACATGACATCGAATAGTAGACAACCGGCCATAACTCCTGTATAGCCTTTATAGCAAAATGTTCTACTTGTCATCGTTGTCTCCTTTCTATCTGTGTGCAATGAACTGGCGCCCTCCTACCAAGATTATTTCTCTGGCTCTTCGTCTATTGTCTCTGTTATTACAATAGATGAGAACCACATTCCGAAGTGATATAAATCTTCGAACTGAGCCAACAATTCGTCGTCTTTGTAGACTCTAAAGGCGATATTTTCTGTGTCTCCACATTTCTTGATGAGGTAGGGCTTTACCTTGTATTTCTGTTTTCCTATAGACAGTTCCATCTCAAACCCTCGCTTTCACGAGTTTAAGAGCGGCGTCCAGGATAACAGGAGCATCCAAGGTATAGATGAACATATTTTCCTGATAGTTTCCTGTCTTGCGAGCCGGAGGACGATGGGTAGTCATGTCAGATACTGCATTCATGAATCCCCACCCTGTGCCTCTGATATTTCCAAGGTCGTCCGTATCCCAAGCACTCTTCAACTGCATCTGCAGAAGATACTGAGATTCCTCTTTTCTACGAGACATCTCAGCAGTGATGGGGAACAAGGCCTCAGTCATCTCTTTGAAATCCTTGGGAGCAACCTTGATTTTGTAGAGCTCTTCTGCCTCTACAGCGAACTGGTCCATATACTCGTGAGCAAGACCCAGAGTATGTTTCGCCTCAGAAATCTTTCCTTCGATGTTGCCGCTGTGGCGAACATTCCAAGTCCTCTTTGCAGAGTTAAGGGCCAGGTTCAGAGTATTCTGACAAACAACTCGAACAGGTGTCATACAGACTTTCATAGAGCTGAATCCGTCATGGCTATTTGTCAGGCACAGATAGGGTTCTACTGCGTCGTCCAGGATTCTGCGCTCTTCCATCTTGGCCAACATCCACACTCTCTTCCCATTCTGTAGAGAACCTGCGGTTTCATAACGCACGTCTCCTCCAATGAGTTCGTCTGTGAATGCAAAAGCATCTTTGTTCTGGACAGGCTTATATCGGGCTCCTACAACACCCATTACAGTGTCGTCAGAAGAGCGGATATTGAACTGATGACCAGTTGCAACGCCTTTATACTCTACAGGAATCTGAATGATTTCCCAGTCCAGACCAGCGAGCTTAAGAGCTTCTTCAGAATTTACAGCGTCCTGAATGACAGTTCCAAGACCGTGCCAAGGAGTCTCTCTGACAGAAAACATAGATTCGACATTAGCACTCATGATATTTCCTCCTTAAATTACGTACTGGAGGAGAGCGCCATGTCATTGCACACAGATTTATCTACTTCCTGATTCAGATGCTCGAATAAGTTGATGATTATTGTGCTACATACATATGATAGCACAGACGAAATATTTGTGCAAGACGAGAAATTTTAGTCTGTGTTCTTCAAGATATCACGCAAGGCGGCAAGGTGAGAATCAGCGGCGACATTCGCAGTATGCGTACCACCGCCTTCATAGGTGATTGTAACGATTTCTTTATCGCTCATCTCCATTGTCTGCACACCTGCACACATTTCCTGATATCTTAGGAAACTGCCAAATCCTCTGATGAAGTCTTTCTTGCTCTGTGATGGGACGCAAGGACAAAGTCGAATTCCCCAAAGTCGTTCAATCGTACGAAGAATTTTGAAATCATATCCAAATATTCCTTCGTATGTCAAGAACATAGTGAACGCCTCTTCAGGAGGAACCTGCTGAAGTTCTTCCTCGGTTCTTTCGTAACAGTCCCATTCCTTCATCAAATGAATTGTTTCTTCTGAATAATTGTACCTCATGATATGTACTCCTTTCTCGAGCACCTGAATCAGGAAGTAGACATTCACCGTCCTTGTCATCTTATATGCTCTGGACATCGAGTTACTCACTTGTCGAGTTTTCTTGTGTCCATGAAGGACTTGCCGTCTCTCTCTCCTTGTATGTAGGATTCTGCATCGAGTCTATCCTGTCGCATCTTGGTATTGACTGTCTTCCAATTCCTCGTCATTTCCTCAAAGTGGTCAATAACATCAGCAGGAGTGACGATTTGTAGGGCGACACACTGTTGGTCGAATGCGCTCTTGAGTCCTGCAAGGAATCCTTTCGCATAGGAGTTAAAGACGCCTTTCGTGGGCTGACCCAACTGATATTTCTTGTTGTAGAGAGCATTTCCTTGGCGCATGATATATTTATATGCGAATTCGAATGTCTCCTTTGCAAGGCGGGCATCAGATGGGTGACCCATAAAAGCGATAGATTTTCCATGAGAATAAAACTTGCATCTGAAATTATCCGCGAGTATCGCCGCGAGAGGAACTCTATACGCATAGTTCCATTTGTTTTCACAAATCTCTTGGCTGTATTCGGGCCCGGATTCTTCAGATACTTCCTCAATGGTTAGGTCGTACTTTGCCATCAATTGCTGAGCTCGGAGAAGAGCTGATTTTGCTTCCTCATCACTATTATTTCTGGATGAATCAGCGAGGTTGAGTAACTTTTTGACTTTGTCAATCAGTTCGTCTTTGGTCTTCATATGTGCTCCTTTCCGTCCAGAGCATATAAGATGACAAGGTGACTGGCGGCAGAATGAAACACGACCGGTAGATTTTTTAGTAAAACATCCTCTTCTTCGTGAAAAGAAGATATAGGCCCAACGGGGCGAAAAGAATAATTGGAGTACAATCTCTATCTTCTACAGTGACTCCTGTCATAGCCATATAATAGACAAAGACACAGACAAGAAGAAAGAATACTCCAGCCAGTTTCTGTTTGACTTTCCAACTCATTTCCCATCACCCACGATTCCGTAAATGTCATCCACATAGTACAGACCGGTGAAGGGGTTAAAGATTGCAGTACAACGGATTCCTCGATATTCAGCAATATACTGATTGTCTCCGACTTTGTCTACAATCTCACATTCTCTAATATCATTCTGGGAATGAATCATAGCCTCGACCTTCATATGTGATTCCTTTCTGGTCGTGCTTCATTCCACCGCCAGTCTCTACACAGACTTCATAGAACAGACTTTTCCTAAGATGATGTACTTTACAGTCCGTATTTCTCGAACATCGTTTCTAAGATATGTGTCATCTCTTCTTTGATTGCGTTCCTGAGAATTTCCTTCTCGTCTAGGATTTCCGCATCTTCTGTGAATTCCTCTACATTGAGATAGAATCCATTGAACTGCCAGAAGTGAACGTAGGCATATACTCGAAAACTACCATCTTCCTCTTCTTCCATTTCTCCAGAATCGATGTTAAAATAGTTCACCTTGTTATAGTATGTGCAGATTATGGTTCCTCGCTGTTCCATTCCTTCACCCCAGCCGTCGGAAAGTTGGCCGGAGATAAAGTCCAGAACAGACTTAGGAAGTTCCTGCAAATCCGGAGAAGTGTAGACATAAGTCAATGCGATAATTCTATCGCAGTCCTCAGAAATTCTTGTATCTCCGAAGACAATCTTGTAGATGTTCCTGTCTTCATCATAATGCTCTCTCAAATCTTCCTTCTCCATATTGGCGAGGAAAGAGGAGAGAGAATCACTCGAATTGACAAGGTTTGCACTTTGACTCATATCTAAATCAAAAGATTCCTGTTCCTCTCCACAGCATTCGTCCAAGAAAATGGGCGTATCCGCGCAAATCGATACAGTTACAGGGCTAACGACAGTCCATTTCTTTGCTTTCATAGGTAAATTCCTCCTTGCTTTGGTCTAAATATTAGACCTAAAAATTTCTTTAGGAAAAATCTGCTCTATGAAGCCTGTGTAGAACGGTGATTTTTGACCGCGATTTTCATGCTCATGTGTATGTGCTCCACCATGTAAGATTTATAGATTAGCCAAGAAGCCAATCACTCACGTCACTGTCATCGTCGTCCTGAAATCTTTCGCACCAGGTGAGTACGCAGTTGCAGACATCGCCGACTCGGTGAGTCACACCCATATCAATGATAAGAGCTCTGACCATGCACTCAATTTCATCGCTATCAAATTTCTCAGTCTTGTAGAGAGCTCGAGCGGCGTGGAACAACTTCAGTGTCTTTTCTTCATTCAGAATCTCTTTGGGTACCACATCAAGCTCAGTTCGCTTGATGTCATTTTCGCTATACATCATTTCTATCGCGCCATCTTCCGTGAATTCGGGGTAGATTGATGTGCGGAGCTTGACCTCGTAAAGTTTTCTAGCCATATGTATTCCTCCATTTCTAGGTGGTGGAGCACATACAACTGAGCATGATGATTGAGTGTATGTGACAGCACATCCACGAAATTTTTACTTCTTATGTACTGTGAATATGCTTGTCTTAAAAATTTACTTGGTCTCTGCATTCTTGGAAGACCGACGACCCTTTTTAACTTCGGGATTCTTGTCTTCCTCAGTGTCTGTGGAAGGCTCTTCCTGCTGAGTATCAGCGGATTTCGTCTCTTCCGCGACCTGCTCAAGAACCATCTGCTTGGCAACCTTAACGCTGTCAGCGGTTGCACAGGCACCGGTGTTGATATCCAGGATGACGAACTGATACTTCTGCTCGGCATTGGCGCGGTAAATGGTGATAACCATGTACTTCTTGTCTTTGTGCAGCGCGAGAGAGAAAGTGCCCTTCACCTTGTCGATGACGGCAAACTGCTCCTCAGTGACTTCACCGGACTCCTGGAGCTTCTTCTTACTTGTGAACTCCATGAAGTTCTTAGCACGAACGGTCTTCTGAGTCTGAGCGAAAGTGTCGATAGTAGTGTTGAAGTTGATAGCCATAATATTTACCTCCATAAATTCAATGGTGGATGTGCTGTCAACTACACTCAATCATCGCGGTCGACCTGCCTGTGTCTGCCTCTCCTTGCCCAGGACCTCTGGACAGTATTTTCGCCTATTGCTATGCAACCTTTGAACCCTTGCCGTCTGGCGGAAGAGTGGGGCGATACACGCGAGACACGCGGTTTTATGCAGTTTTCAAGGTACACTGGTGGGCTCAAGTGGATTCGAACCACCGACCTCACGCTTATCAGGCGTGCGCTCTAACCAACTGAGCTATGAGCCCATACCTGGTGG
>OLNE01000646.1_pt1 | contig 30897 bp, 23 predicted proteins | sample 1672431 | NCBI WGS metagenome assembly OLNE01 (sample SAMEA3136685, study PRJEB25190) | human gut metagenome | reverse complement strand
TGTTCATCCTGTGGTTCTGCTGGTTCGGCTTCAACGGCGGCTCTTCCCTGAGCCTGTCCACCGATGCCACTATGACCCTGACCGGTCTGGTCTGCTTCAACACCAACCTCGCCGCAGCCGTTGCTACCTGCGTGACCATGATCTTCACTTGGCTGCGCTACGGCAAGCCGGATGTCTCCATGACCCTGAACGGCTCTCTGGCAGGCCTTGTGGCCATTACCGCAGGCTGCGATACTGTCTCCCCCTTTGGCGCTTTCTTCATCGGCTTTGTGGCCGGTATCCTTGTGGTGCTGAGCGTGGAATTCTTCGATAAGATCGCCAAGGTGGACGACCCCGTAGGTGCTGTTTCCGTCCACTTTGCAAACGGCGTCTGGGGCACCATTGCGGTGGGTCTGTTCTCCACCGGCTCCAACACCGCCCATGCCGGTCTGTTCTACGGCGGCGGTCTGGCACAGCTGGGCACCCAGCTGCTGGGTCTGGTCTGCGTGGATGCCTACGTTGTGATCGTAATGTTCATCATCTTCAAGATCATTGATAAGACCCTTGGCCTGCGTGTGCCTGCCGAGGTGGAGATCGACGGTCTGGATATCCACGAGCACGGTCTGGCTTCCGCTTATGCAGGCTTTGCCATCTCGGATGCAAACTCCGCTGCCATGACCCCCAACGAGAACACTGATCTGGGCGAGGACGATGTCACCAAGGCTTCGGCAAAGCAGATGGATGCTGCCGTGCCGGTGGTGCGCGAGCCTGTGATCCACGATGGTGTCTACGACACCGGTATGCACAAGGTGTCCATCATTGCAAAGCTGGCAAAGTTCGATCAGCTTAAGACCGCTCTGAATGATCTGGGCGTCACCGGCATGACCGTAACGCAGGTCATGGGCTGCGGCATCCAGAAGGGCACGCCGGAAAAGTACCGCGGCGTGCCGGTGGATACCACCCTGCTGCCCAAAATCAAGGTGGAAGTCATCGTCTCCCGCATCAGCGTGGACGCTGTGGTGGAGGCCGCCAAGAAGGCCCTGTACACCGGCCACATCGGCGATGGCAAGATCTTTGTCTACAACGTGACCCGCGTGGTCAAGATCCGCACCGGCGAGGAAGACTACGCCGCTCTGCAGGACGTGGAGTAATGCTCCACAAGTTTCTCTGCTGTTCCCGCTGCGGCGGCAGCCCGGCTGCTCCGACACAGTCCCCGCCGCCCGGCGTGACAGATAGATCGTTCTCCTTTTTCCTTTTTCCTTTTTCCTTTTTTTGTTCGAGTCAACCGTAAGTCGAAAGCCCCGCTCCTGCGCACAAGGGAGCGGGGCTTTTGCTGTGCCGCAAATTTGTAAATTTTATGTGCATTGTATTGCAATCTTCGTGCAATGCACATATAATAAAGGCGAAAGGAGCTGATCTGTATGGCAACTACCAATGTCAGTATTCGGATAGATTCCGACCTGAAGGCGCAGGCCGATGCCCTGTTTGCAGAACTGGGCATGAACCTTTCCACCGCGTTCAACATCTTTGTGCGGCAGTCCTTGCGGGAGGGCGGTATTCCCTTCGAGATCCGCACCGAGCGCCCGAACAAGGAGACCGTGGCCGCCATGCTGGAAGCAGAGCATATTGCGGCAGACCCGAAAGCAAAGAAGTATCGGGATCTGGATGAGCTGTTTGCGGATCTGGAAAAATGAGAGAAACAAAGCTGACCATTATCCCCACCACCCAGTTCCGCAAGGATTATAAGCTGGCCAGAAAACGGGGACTAAAAATTGAATTGCTGCAGGATGTGATTGCCTGCCTTGCAATGGGAGAGCCGCTGCCGGAGAAGAACCGCGACCACGCCCTTACGGGCGATTGGGTCGGACACCGGGAGTGCCACATCCAGCCGGACTGGCTGCTGGTCTATCGGGTACAGAACGATGTTCTGGTGCTGACCTTGACCCGCACCGGCACCCATAGTGATCTGTTTGGGAAGTAAATCTCTTTTCTCTGTAATCAAAAAACGAGGGCGCTGCACAAAATGCTGTGCAGCGCCCTCGTTCTTATATTACACCTTACAGGCTGCGGGTGCGGATCTCGGTGGTGACCTTGGCGATGAAGTCCTCAAGGCTCATCTCGGTGGTCTCGCCCTTGCGGTCGCGCACGGAGATGTTGCCGGCCTCGGCTTCCTTGGCGCCCAGCACCAGCATATAGGGCACGCGGTCCACCTGCTGTGCAGCACGGATCTTGTAGCCGATCTTCTGATTGTCGTCATCCAGCACAACGCGGATACCGGCGTCAGACAGCTTCTCGGTCACGTCCTGTGCGTACTCCAGCGTCTTTTCGGACACGGGCAGCACCTTGACCTGCGTGGGAGCCAGCCAGGTGGGGAACTTGCCCTTGGTCTCCTCGATCAGGTAGGCCATGAAGCGGTCCAGAGAGCCCAGAATTGCGCGGTGCAGCACCACAGGGGTCTTTTCGGAGCCGTCCTTGTCCACATAGGTCAGGTGGAACTTTGCGGGCAGGCAGAAGTCCAGCTGGCAGGTGGACAGGGTATACTCAGCACCCACGGCGGGCTTCACGTTCACGTCCAGCTTCGGGCCGTAGAAGGCAGCCTCGCCGATCTCCTCGGTGAAGTGGATGCCCAGCTCGGTCAGCACTTCGCGCAGGGCCTGCTCTGCATGGTTCCACATGGCATCATCGTCGTGGTACTTCTTCTTATCGGCGGGATCACGCAGGCTCAGCACGCAGCGGTAATCGGTGATGTTGAAGTCCTTGTACACCTCAAAGATCAGGTTGCACACGTCTGCGACCTCGCTCTTGATCTGCTCCGGGGTGCAGAACAGGTGGGCGTCGTTCTGGCAGAAGTGACGGCCGCGCTCGATGCCCTTCAGGGTGCCGGAGGACTCGTAACGGAAATCGTGGGCGATCTCGCCGATGCGCATGGGCAGGTCACGGTAGGAGTGGGGACGATTTGCGTAGATCATCATGTGGTGGGGGCAGTTCATCGGGCGCAGCACATAGCTTTCGCCCTCCATCTCCATGGCGGGGAACATGTTCTCACGGTAGTGATCCCAGTGACCGGAGGTCTTATACAGGTTCACAGTGCCGATGCAGGGAGTCATAACGTGCAGGTAGCCGCGTGCACGCTCCTTCTCCTTGATATAGTTCTCCAGCTCCTGCCAGACGGTGTAGCCTGCGGGCAGGAACATGGGCAGGCCGCGGCCCACCAGATCATCGGTCATGAACAGGCCCATCTCCTTGCCGATCTTGCGGTGATCGCGCTCGCGGGCCTCCTGCTGCTCCTTCTCCCAAGCGTCCAGCTCCTCCTGATTGCGGAAAGCCACGCCGTTGATACGGGTCAGCATCTTGTTTTCCTTGTCGTTCTTCCAGTATGCGCCGGACTGCTGGGTGATCTTGAAAGCCTTCAGTGCCTTGGTGTAGGTCAGATGGGGTCCGATGCACATATCCACGTACTCGCCCTGCTGGAAGAAGCTGAACTCGGTCTCATCGGCCAGATCTGCCATGTGCTCGATCTTGTAGTTCTCCTTGCGCTCTTCCATCAGCTTCACGGCCTCGGCGCGGGGCAGGATGAAGGGCTTGATGGGCAGGTTTTCCTTGACGATCTTGCGCATCTCTTTTTCGATGTTAGCCAGGTCCTCGTCGCTCAGCTTCTGGTCGCCCAGATCGACGTCGTAGTAGAAGCCGTTCTCGGTGGCAGGGCCGAAGGCAAAATCAGCCTGCGGATACAGGCGCTTGATGGCCTGTGCCATAACGTGAGCAGCGGTGTGACGGATAACGTGCAGTTCCTGATCCTGCGGGCACTCGTCCACATGACCGTCCTTGTAGATGATCTTCATAGTAGATTCTCCTTTGACAATGTGGTGTTGAACAAAAATAAAAAGCGCTTCACCCCGTAAAACTCACGGGATGAAGCGCCGATCAAATGTCTGCGTTCCACGGTTCCACCCGAATTGCGCGCTCCCCGGCGGGGAAACGCGCCCCTCGCAGTGCTGTAACGGGCACGCCCGGCAGAGGTTCGCCTCTGCACTCTGCGGTGGTAGAAGCCGGGGTCATGGCAGGCTGCTTGCAGCACCCGGAAACCCGGGGCAGCCCTCTCTGCGGCATGAAAAGCGGGGCTTCAGTTTGTCCGCATCAATGTTTTGGACAGGATGAAACTACGCTGATTGTAGCACGCCGGAACAAAAAAATCAAGGGATAGCGGCAGAAATATACTTTTTTATGCGCCCTGCTTCTCCACGCTGCGCACAGCCAGCGCCTTGGCGGGCTTCATCAGCAGCACGCAGACACCGTTAAAGAGCACAGAGCCCACGATGAAGGTGATAAAGAACTGCGGCAGATGGGCGGTCAGGGCGGGGATATCGATGCAGGCCACGGTCAGGTAGGCAAAGCCCACGTTGTTCAGCACCTTGGGTGCGTAGGGGTGCAGGATGATGAGGATGAACAGCACCACGGCCAGCGGCAGGATAAAGCCGAGGAAATCGCCCAGAACAGGGGTCAGGGCACTGATGGACAGCAGCGCCGCCACGGTGAGCACCAGACCCACAAGGCCGCCCAGCTCCACAGTGACAAGGCGATCCTTCACATCGCCCTCCAGCGTGAACATCATGATGTTGCTCAGGAAGATCAGCCAGCTGTACTCCATGCCGGTCAGGTGGATGACGGCATTTGCAATCAGGATCCAGACCAGCAGCATCAGGCGGAAGTAAAGCAGAAAGCGCTTGGTTACGGTCTCGTTCATAGGGGTGTCCTCTCTTTCTCGTCTGTATTGACAAGTGTTTCTTTTCAATTATTCGGATATTTTGGCAAGCAACACTTGCATTAAACAAGACGAGTATACAATACTTTCCAGAAATAGACAATAGTTTGGCAACTAAAAATTGCACTATACGTAAATTGGGTATGGCAGGGGAGTCGGGGATGCAGACCGAAGGGATACTTACCTGAGAGGGTTCTGTTCCTCGTCAAAACCGCAAAACTGTATTTTCTACAAGTACAGTTTTCAAGGCAATTTTGCAAAAGGTTACAAAAAACGTGATTTGAGGCGTCAAAATGCCTGAAAACACTTCCTCTTTTTTGCCGTATATGCTATAATGACAACTGTTCTCGCACAAGAAACAGGAAAATGTACGCACTAGGCGTACAGCGTAAGAGGAGTGTTACGATATGAAAACCTTGAAAGCGGTTGTAGCAAAATACAACCAGACTAGCCTGATCCTGCGCATCCTGATCGGCCTGGCAGTCGGTTCGGTGCTGGCGCTTGTTGCGCCGGGCGCGGGTTGGGTCGGCGAGCTGGGCAGCCTGTTCGTCGGTGCGCTGAAGGGCATTGCCCCGGTGCTGGTGTTCGTCATTGTGGCAAGCGCGCTGGCACAGGGCTCGTCCAAGCTGGACCGCCGCTTTGGCACCGTGATCTGGCTGTATATGCTCACCACCTTTCTGGCAGCGGCCATTGCGGTCATCACCAGCTTTATGTTCCCGGTCACGGTGGTACTGGCCGATGCGGCACAGTCCGACGTGATCCCGCAGGGCTTGGGCGAGGTGCTGAGCACCCTGCTGACCAACTTTGTGGCCAACCCCGTCAGCGCCCTGATGAACGGCAACTACATCGGCATCCTGTTCTGGGCCTGTATGTTCGGCATTGCCATGAAGAACATCGGCGCAGAGAGCACCAAGGTCTTTCTGGCAAACACCGCCGATGCCGTTTCTCAGATCGTGCGCTGGATCATCAATCTGGCACCCTTCGGCATCATGGGTCTGGTGTACACCAACGTTTCCGGCAACGGTCTGGCCATCTTTACCCAGTACGGCAAGCTGCTGGCGCTGCTGGTGGGCACCATGCTGTTCATGGCGCTGATTGTTTCCCCCTTTATCATGTTCATCTACCTGCGCCGCAACCCATACCCGCTGGTATTCCGCTGCTTGAAGGAATCCGGCCTGACCGCCTTTTTCACCCGCAGCTCTGCCGCCAACATCCCTGTGAATATGTCCCTGTGTGAAAAGCTGGGTCTGGACAAGGATATGTATTCCGTGTCCATCCCGCTGGGCGCTACCATCAACATGGACGGTGCCGCCATCACCATTACCATCATGACGCTGGCAGCGGCCAATACGCTGGGCATTCAGGTGTCCCTGCCCGCCGCCATCGTGCTGAGCGCCATGAGCGCTTTGGGTGCCTGCGGCGCTTCCGGCGTGGCTGGCGGCTCCCTGCTGCTGATCCCCATGGCCTGCTCGCTGTTTGGCATCTCCAACGACATCGCCATGCAGATGGTGGGCGTAGGCTTCATCATCGGCGTGGTGCAGGACTCGGTGGAGACCGCGCTGAACTCTGCCGGTGACGTGGAATTTGCCGCCACCGCCGAGTATCACCAGTGGCTCAAGGAGGGCAAGCCCCTGCCGGCTTTCCTGAAGGGCTGATAACCTTTACAACATAAGCAAAGCAGCCGCTGCACGAGAAAGTGCGGCGGCTGCTTTGTTGTTGTAGTGAAATTTACCCAAACAGAACCACGGCGTAGCTTACGCCGTCCTTTACCACATAGGCAACGCCAAGTTTGGTCTTGCCCTTTGCGGCTTTGGTCATAGTTTCGGTCACGGTGCCGTCCTTCGGCAGAACAAAGCGGATGTAGTCTTTTCTGGAATCCAGATCTGTATCAATGCCAAAGCCCGGAACAAAATTATTTTCGCCATAAATGCCCATGCTCATGCTTTCAAATGCAGTGGCATAGTTGTTCTGCAACAGGTTGGTTTTGGTGACATCGTTGGCATTTCCAACGCGGTAAAGCTCGGTCTTATTGGTATTGGTGGAGCAAGACACCGAGGTGCTGGCGACCCAGTTCGCAATGCTGTAAGCTTTTTCGCTCAGGTCCTCGTTGTAAGTCATTTCCACGTTGTATGTCATTTTGAATTTATCGCACAGCGCCTTTGCGCTTTCGGCGTCCGAGCGCTTGGGGCTCATCGGTGCGCCAACGCTGGCATCGCAGGCGGTGAACACGGTCAGCGCCATCAGGCCGACCAGCAGGCAGGCCAGTAATTTCTTCCAGTTTTTCATAGAACGATGCTCCTTTCCGTTCCGGGGTCGTTACGGGTCTGCGTCCGCACGGACGCAGTTCTTTTTGCTTTCTTCTGCATCCATGATACCTTTTTTTAACAGGAATTGCAATCGTTTTGGCGCAAAAAAACAGGCTGCCGTGCAAAAAACACGGCAGCCTGCGGAAAAGCTTTATTTTGCGTACTCCACAGCGCGGCTCTCGCGGATGACGTTGACCTTGATCTGGCCGGGGTAATCCAGCGTATCCTCGATCTTTTTGGCGATAGCGCGTGCCAGCAGGATGACCTGATCATCGCTGATGACGTCGGGCTTGACCAGAATGCGCACCTCGCGGCCTGCCTGTACGGCAAAGGCCTGCTCCACGCCCTCGAAGCTGGAGGAGATCTCCTCCAGATTTTCCAGACGCTTGACGTAGCTTTCCACGTTCTCGCGGCGGGCACCCGGGCGGGCGGCGCTGATGGCGTCGGCAGCCTGAATGATGAAGGCCAGCGGGGTCTTGGGCTCCACGTCGCCGTGGTGTGCCTCAATGGCGTGGATGATCTGGGTGTTCTCCTTGTACTTGCGGCAGATGTCCACGCCGATCTGGACGTGGCTGCCCTCGATCTCGTGATCCAGTGCCTTGCCGATATCATGCAGCAGACCGGCGCGGCGTGCCATGGTAATGTTCACGCCCATCTCGCCTGCCAGCAGACCGGCCACCCAAGCCACTTCCATGCTGTGGGTCAGGGCGTTCTGGCCAAAGCTGGTGCGGTACTTCAGCCGGCCGATCAGCTTGATCAGGTCGGGGTGCAGGCCGTGGATGCCCAGCTCCATCACCGCACGCTCGCCCTCGCGCTTCATCTGCAGTTCCAGATCGTGGCGGCACTTTTCCACCGTCTCCTCGATGCGAGCGGGGTGGATACGGCCATCGCCGATCAGGCGCTCCAGCGTCATGCGGGCCACCTCGCGGCGGGTCTGGTCGAAGGAGGACAGGGTAATGGCCTCCGGGGTATCGTCGATGATCAGATCCACGCCGGTAGCGGTCTCCAGTGCGCGGATATTGCGGCCCTCGCGGCCGATGATGCGGCCCTTCATCTCATCGCTGGGCAGCGGCACCACACTGACGGTGGTCTCGCTGCAATGGTCGGCAGCGCAGCGGCTGACGGCCTGTCCGATGAGGTTGCGGGCGATGTTATCGCAGTTTTCCTTCAGGTCTGTCTCGTAGGCGGCAACGCGCACGGCCTTTTCGTGGGTCAGCTCCTCGTCCACCTTGTGCAGCAGCACCTCGCGGGCGTCCTCCTGGCTCAAACCGGCCAGCGTTTCCAGACGCTCCATCTCCTTGGCGCGCAGAGCGTCGATCTCTGCCAGACGCTCCTCGGCCTCGGCAGCGCGCTTTTTCAGCTCTTCTTCCTTCTTTTCCAGCGCTTCGGTCTTGCGGTCCAGCGCTGTCTCCTTCTGGTCGATGCGGTTCTCCTGACGGCTGATCTCCGCACGGCGCTGCTTGATCTCCTTGTCGGCCTCTGCCTTCTGGGCATCGACCTCGGCTTTCAGACGGAAAGCCTCGTCCTTTGCTTCCAGAACCGCTTCCTTGCGCTTCTGGTCAGCGGTCTTGATCGCCTCGTTCACCAGCCGGGTAGCCTCGGCCTCGGCGCTGCCGATCTGGGCTTCGGCAGTCTTTTTACGGTTGTTGTAACCAATAAAATAGCCCGCAGCCACGCCGACAACAGCAACGATCAAGGCCACGATCACTCCGATCGCGGTCATTGCGTTCACTCTCCTTTGTTTCAATTCAATGCAAAATTAAAAGCAGGAGACGCTGCGCAGCAGGACACGGGCAATGATATAGAAAGAGCTTTCAATGCAAAAAGTGACACCAAAACCATACGCACCACCCAAAACCGGCGGCACGGGCAAAAGCATACGGCTTTTCTCTTTACGGTTCCATTTTATATCAAACAGGCACGCTTTGCCTGAAACGGGTACAGGGGTCACACAGAAACCTGCGTACAGCGTCTTTGATTCCATACTACTAAATATAGTACGAAACATTTGCCCGCTTGTCAAGAGGAAAACCCTGCCCGCGGAACATTTTGTGCAGAAAAACAAAAATAAGATGGCTGAGAGGGTTCTCTCCCCAAACCAAAAAGGCTGCCCCGGAGAACGGAGCAGCCCTTCTGGTTTATGATGAAAAGAAGAAAATGAAGGAGAATAGCTTATTATTTGGCGGCTTTTTCGCCCTCCGGGAAGATGATCTTATTCACAAAGAAGAAGATGACCATGGAGATGCCGCCGTTGAGCACGGTGGTGCCGATGTTGTAAATAAAGTCCGGTACCAGCAGCCCTGCCACTGCCACCCAGATGCAGTTGATGGAGTTGACGATGCAGGTAATGACGCAGAAGGCCAGCACATACCAGCCGATCTGTTTTGCCAGATTGCCCTTGCTGCGGAACACAAAATTGCGCTGGATGGGGAAGTTGATGCACTCGCCGATGACCATGGCGATCATGTAGGCGCAGAAGTAGGGCAGGCCGCCGTGGGCGGCATCGTAGCCGAGGATGTTCCACTTGAAGGTCTCGCCGAACAGGGTGATGTCGATGCCCGGCCAGCCGAAATCCACCACCGGCAGGCTTGCAAAGGCCTTGGGCAGAAATTGCAGCAGCAGATACTTGAACACCGTGATGAGGTTGGACACGATGACGAACAGGCCGCCCTCGCGCACCCACTTGGCAGCGGCGGGGTGCTTTGCCGCGAAGTTATTCCAGAAATTCATAGCCTGCTTCCTTTCAGCTGTTTTTCAAGCGCTCTTCCATGCGGCTGTTCAGCACGAGGTTCTTCACGGCCTCCACGATCACCCGCACAAGACCGATGATCCAGAAGCCCTGCAGCTCCATCACGATGCCGTCCACCATGCCCATGCTGATGGCGCCGTTGGTCATTTTGGCCAGCGCACGCAGAGGCATATTGTACTGGAACAGGATGTTCAGGTCGGGCTTGCCTTTTTTGATGCTGCGGCGCAGCAGGGCACCCAGCACGGCAGCCGCCAGCCAGCCGATGGGGCTGCGTCCGTGCCCCATCTCGCCCAGCGTCATGTTGCGGTCGATGTGCACCTTGTTCTCCGGGATGGGACGGCCCAGCAGCGCCTCAAACTCCGCGTCCGGCACCTTCTGCACCTGCGCAGTGCGGTAATGCTCCAGATTTTTGCCCGCGTAGGGGTCGGGTGCGCCGGTGCCCTCCACCGTAACGGCAGCAGTCAGACGGATATCAGCGCTGGAAGCGCCCACCAGCAGCTGATAGCTGCCGCCCTCTACCTCCCAGCGGTCGGTCTTGACGTTCCAGTAGCGGAACGCCTTATCGTCCAGCGGGATGGTGACGGTCTTGCTCTCTCCGGCTTCCAGCTGCACCTTGGCAAAACCCTTCAGCTCCTTGGCGGGGCGGAAAACTTTTGCATCCGGCTTTGCCACATACAGCTGCACCACCTCGGCACCTGCACAGCTGCCGGTGTTGGTGACAGTCAGGGTCACGCCCTTTTCGTCTGCTTTCAGGTCACTGTACGCAAAGCTGGTGTAGCTCAGGCCGTAGCCGAAGGGGAAGGCGGTGGGCACACCGGCGGTGTCGTAGTAGCGGTAGCCCACATACAGACCCTCGCGGTACTCCACAGTGGGGCCGTCGCCGCCGAAATGCGCTTTTGCGGGGGTGTCGGCGTAGCTGCGCGCCCAAGTCTCAGCCAGCTTACCGCAGGGGTTCTGCGCGCCGGTGAGCACCTCGACCAGTGCGCCCGCACCGGCCTGACCGCCCAGACAGCCGTAGACCAGCGCCTTGCAGTCCTTGACCCAATCGCTTTCCAGCGAGGAGCCTGCACTCAGCAACACCACCACGTTGGGGTTTGCCGCCGCCACAGCGGCCAGCAGTTCCAGCTGGTTCTCTGCCAGCTTCATGTCGGCGCGGTCGATGCCCTCGCTCTCCTTGATCTCGTCCAGACCCATGCACAGCAGCACCACATCGGCGTTCTTTGCCAGCAGCACCGCCTCGGCCTTCAGCGCCTCATCGGGCTTGCCCTGCCGGTCAAAGCCCTTGGCGTAGCCGACGCTGTTCAGGCCGCTTTCGGCAAGGCAGTCCAGAAAGGAATCCACCTTGATGGAGTTGACGGCGCTGGAGCCTGCACCCTGATAGCGGGGCGTCTGGGCAAAGTCGCCGATGACCGCCACCTTTTCCCCCTTTGCAAGGGGCAGCAGGTCGTTTTCGTTCTTCAGCAGCACGATGCTCTGGGCAGCAGCCCGGCGTGCCAGTGCGTGGTGGGCATCGGCATCGAACTTGCCGGGTGCGGCGTCCACCGCCGCCTTGGTGGTAAACACCAGTTCCAGCAGCTCCTCCAGCCGGGCGTCCACGTCTGCTTCGGTGATCTTGCCGGTCTGCACCGCCTTCATCAGCTCCCGGATGGCGTCCCCGCCGGGGGCGGGCATTTCCAGCGTAGAACCGTTCTTTACGCCCAAGGCGTGGTCGTTGCTGCCGCCCCAGTCGGTGACCACTGCGCCGTCAAACCCCCAGTCCCTGCGCAGGATATCCATGAGCAGGTGGGCGTTCTCGTTGGCGTAGGTGCCGTTGACAAGGTTATAGGCGGACATGATGGTCTTGGGCTGCGCTTCTTTGACCACCATCTCGAAGCCGGTCAGGTAGATCTCCCGCAGGGTGCGCTCGTCCACGATGGAATCCGAGGCCATGCGGCGCAGCTCCTGACTGTTCACGGCAAAGTGTTTGGGGCAGGCGGCAATGCCGTTTTTCTGGATGCCGCGGACGTAGGCCGCCGCCATCTTACCGGCAAGGTAGGGGTCCTCCGAGAAATACTCGAAGTTGCGGCCGCACAGGGGGCTGCGCTTGATGTTCAGGCCGGGGCCCAGCAGCACCGACACGCCCTGTGCCGCTGCTTCTTCGCCCATGGCTGCGCCCACAGCCTCGCCAAGCTCCGGGTCCCAGCTGTTGGCCACGGTGGCCGAGGTGGGGAAGCAGGTGGCGGGCACACTGGGGTTCAGGCCCAGATGGTCAGCCGCACCGGCCTGCTTGCGCACGCCGTTGGGGCCGTCGGACAGGGTAATGGCCGGGATGCCCTTGCCCGGCAGCGCCCGGGTGGTGAACACCGTGCCGCCGCTCAGCAGGGCGCATTTTTGTTCCAGGCTCAGGCTGTTGATGATATCTGTGTGTTTCATGGCATTTTCCTCTTTGCCTTTTCAAATCCAGAAAAGGCCCGCTGTTTTTACGCAGCGGGCCTTTGGTCTGGTTTCAGTTCAGGTGCTGCAAACGTTCAGAGCGTCTTGCCCTAGATCAGGCGTTGACTTCCTCTTCCTTGCGCTTTTTGTAGCCCTTGAGGGTCTTGACTTCCAGCGTCACGAACAGCAGAGCCACCAGAACATCGGCACCGATCAGGACGATCTGCCACTTTGCCATACCGGGGTTCAGGTTCTCCTCTGCGTATGCACGGCTGTTGACCACGGTGTAGAGGATGTTCTTTGCGGACTCGCGCAGGGCCTGCTTGCTGCTGTTGGTCAGCACGGTCACGGTGTTGAAGTCGTTGCCGGTGGTGCAGAGCATCAGGTCGTTGCCGTTGCGGACGCACTGGTCAGCAGTCATGTAGCCGGAGACGCCGAAGTAGTCTGTCTCGACGAAGCCCACGAAGCCCCACTCGCCGCGCAGGACGTTCTTCAGCAGCTCCTTGCAGCCGCCAGTCCAGCGGGTGCCGATGTAGTTGAAGGAAGACATGACCGCGTGGCAGTCTGCATCCTTGACGGAGATCTCGAAGGGCTTGAGGTAGATCTCACGGATGGCCTGCTCGTTGGACCAGGTCGCCACCATGGAAGCACGGTTGCCTTCCTGATCGTTCAGGGCGAAGTGCTTCATATAAGCATACACACCGCGATCCTGTGCGCCCTTGATGGCGTTGGAAGCCATCACGCCGGACAGCACGCCGTCCTCGGAGTAGTACTCGAAGTTACGGCCTGCAAAAGCAGTGCGGTGGATGTTCATAGCGGGACCGTACCAGCCGGAGGTATCCATCTCGTCAGCCATCTCGCCGATGCTGTCGCCGAAGGCGTAGGCCAGATCCTTGTCCCAGGTCATGCCGATGAGGGCAGCAGCCGGGAAGCCGACGGAACCGACACCGGTGAAGAAGTTGTTGATGGAAGCCGGGCCGTCGCAGTCACTGGTGCGGACCTTCTCGATGCTGGAGACCGCAGCGGTCTGGTAGCCGCCGAAGCCGATGATCTGCTGCAGATCGTCGATGGACATCTGATCCAGCAGGGCATCCCACTGGGCGTCGTTGTAATCCACGCCGCGCAGATCGGCCAGCTTCAGGCCGTTCTTGGCACCGGTGGTGATGTCGGCGGCGTTGGCGTCGTCATCCTGCTGATAGCCAGCTTCGACGTAGGTGTGTGCGTTGTCGAAGGCAGCCTTCTGCTCGTCGGTCATCTCATAGGTGGCGGGAGCAGCGGTCGCCTCGGCATAGTTTGCAAAGCCGTCGGCGCGGGACAGATAGGTGATCTCGCCTTCTGCGAAATCGAACTCGTTGGTCGCAGCCACAGCATCGCTGCCGCGCTTGTTGGACTCGTTGTAGACGCTGTCGGATGCAACGGTGTAGACTTCAGAATCGGCAACGGTGTGGGAATCATCGTTCGCGCTGATGACATAGTCGCCAGCTTCCAGCACATAGCAGCCGTTGGTCTGGTAATCATAGGAAGCCAGCTGCTCCACCGGGATGGAGAACTCGATGGTCTCGGATGCGCCGGGTGCCAGCTCAGAGGTCTTGGCGAAGTCCAGCAGGTTTGCGGTAGCCTTCTCGATGCCGCCGTTGGTGTAGGGAGGATTGCTGTAAATTTCTACAACATCCTTGCCCGCCACAGCGCCGGTGTTGGTGACAGTAACGCTGAAGTTCAGGTTGGTGCCGTCGGAGGTGATGCCGCTCATCTCCTTGGTGAAGGTGGTGTAGCTCAGGCCATAGCCGAAGGGGTAGACCACTTCTTTGTCGTAGTCGATGAGACCCTCGGCGGCGGCAGTTTCGTAGAACTTGTAGCCCACGTAGATGCCTTCCACGTAGTTGACGAAGGACGGGGTGGTGCCTTCCGGATCAAAGAAGGTGGAATCGGAATTCAGCTCCTCGGTGTTGGTGTACTTGAAGTCGCCGAAGTTGTTCCACCAGGGCGCATTCTTCAGGTTGGAAACATAGGTATCCACGGTACGGCCGGAGGGGTTGACCTCGCCGGAAACGACCTTGCCGAAGCCCTCAAAGCCGGACTGGCCGGTGCCGGGGCAGAGCAGGACGCCCTTGATCTGGGGGTAATCCTTCAGGAAGTCCATCTGGAAGGCGTTGGCGCCGTTGTAGACCAGAATGACGTTGTCGAAGTTTGCGGTGACCAGGTCGAGCAGGTCTTCCTCACGGTTGGACAGCTGCAGGAAGTGGTCGCCCTTATCCCAGTCGTTGCCCTCGTTCAGAGAGTCGTCGTAGGTACCGTTGTAGTAAGTGGTGCCGCGCTCAGAGCCGTAAGCCTGTGCCACGCGGCGGATCCAGCTGCCATCCACAACGGAAGCCATATCGGTGGGCAGATCTGCGCCCTCGCCGCCGACACGGGTGATGACGACCATTGCGGTATCCGAGAATGCTTTTGCGTTCTCCATCATCTCATCGGTGTACAGACTGACATTGGGCTCCGGCAGGGTCCAGTCCTGCGCCGCTATGCTAACGCTGGGGCGGTCTGCCTTGTAGTCGGTGTAGAACTTGCTCAGTTCCTCGTTGGTCTCGATGCCGGCATCGTGCAGGCCGGTCAGCAGATCGGTGACGGGGTAAGTGGCGTTCAGCGCACCGGAACCGGTGCCGCCGTAGCAGGGGTTGGTGGAAGCCCAGCCGAAAACGTTCAGCTTGGAGCCGGAAGCCACCGGCAGGATGCCGTCTTCGTCCTTTGCCAGAACGACACCGTCTGCGGTGATCTCATTCACCAGCTGGGTGGCCTTTGCAGAGGTCTCCTCGCTGATGGTGCCGCTGCCGGACACCAGATCCAGCATGGTGGACATGGGGCCGGTGCAGATCAGGTTGACAACGATGGTCAGTGCCAGCAGAATGGCAAGGCCAGACTGTGCACGGATCATCTTTTTCTTTGCTTTGGGCAGTTTGCGCACCGCGATCATCACAACGACCGCCAGTGCAAGCACTACACCAAACGCGATGAGGTACCCACGAACATTCGTAAGGACCTGCATCACGTCATCCATATTGATGGACAACATAGTTTTCTCCTCCTTGTTTTGTCGAATCGGACAACGGCGGGGACACCCCCGCCAGCTTGGCTTTATGATACCAGAAGCTGACAGGGAATTTTCATTTTGTTCACAATCTGTCGTTTTGAACGCATAATTTGCAAAAGTTACAATAAGGTTTCAATTTTTATTGTGCTAATACACAAATTTCATCCAACTTTATTTGTGCACCCTGCCAGACAACAAAAAACGGCAGGGGATACCTGCCGTAAAAATTATTTGTTTTTGGGCAGCGGAAATAAGATCCGCAGGGTGCACCAGTTGTTTTCCCAGTGCAGCGTCATGCTGCCGCCGTGCTGCCCGACGGTGGTGCGGACACTTTTCAGGTCCGACCCCTGCTTCGGCAGACCGTCCGCATCCAGTGCGGGGGCGGCCTCTGTATAGTGCTCGAACCGCAGCATGGCAAAGCCGCCCTGACTGTACACCGCCACCTTGATGAGCCGCTTTTCGGGGTCCGGCTCGGCGCGCACGGCGGCAATGGCGTTGTCCAGCGCCACGCCCACGATGGTGCACAGCTCCCGGATGGTGAGAAAGCCCAGCATCCTGCCGTCCGCCACGCTGGTGATGGTGATATTCTCCTGCTGGCATTCCATGGTCTTGGCGGTGAGCAGGGTATCCAGCACCGGGTTGCCGGTCTTGTTCTCGGCCTCGTACTGGCGGATATTCTGCTCCATGGCGGCAATGGCAGCGTTCTGCTTGGTCTGGTCCTGCTCCTCCCGGATGCGGGCAAGCTGGACTTTCAGCTCATGGTACCGCCGGTTGATGAGGTTGATGCCCTCCTTGCTGCGCTTGTACTGCTCGTACTGGCGGTGCAGTACCTCGTCCATGGCGGCAAGCTCGCTGTGCAAAGCGTTCTCCTGCAGCTGCTCGTGCTGCACAGATAAGATCAGCACGCCGGAAAAATCCACCAGAGTGCGGATGGAAAAAATGCTCATATTGATCTCGCTGCCGGGCAAAAAGCCCAGATTGCTCACCGCAAAGGCGGTCAGCGCCAGCATGACCGCCGTCAGGGCGGCGCTGCCGCCGATCTGTAAGTGCCCGGCGGGCTGGGGACGGCGGTGCTGCAGATAGCACATAATGCCGAACAGCGTCCCATACACCAGCGCCAGCAGCAGCAAAGACAGCGGCTCCCATGGGCCGCGGGCGGGCCAGAGGGCGCAGTGCAGCTGCCACTCCACGCTGGCAGCAAGCTCTGCCAGAATAAACGCCCGTGCGCAGTGATACCCGGCTTCCAGCAGAGTGATGCTCCACACGCCCCATAAATATAGATAGGAAAGCCCGATGGCCGTCACCATGCAGGGGATCCAGAACCTGCCGGGCACGTTGCCGGTCAGCCCCAGAAAGGCGGACAGCACCACCGCCCACAGCAGGGTGACCCCCACGGTAACTGCCTTGGAAAAGCGGGGTGCAAGCGCCGGTGTGACCAGCAGTACCGACAGACACTCGGCAAGGGCGGTGTACAGCCGGGGGATATCCGGCAGCGCGGTCATGAGCCCTCACCTCCGATGTAGTCTGTCAGGGTGGCAAGAAAGCTCTTGCGCTTGGGGCGGCTGACCTGCAGCTCGCAGGGGCCCACCTGTACGGTGCTCTGCCGCAGCTCCCGCACCTGTGCCAGATTGACAAGGTAGCCGCTGTTGCAGCGGGCAAAGGGGCAGTCTGCCAGCTTTTCCTCAAAGGCCTTGAGGGCGCCGGGGGCAGAAAAATCGCCCTCATCGGTGTAAAAGTGCACCCGGTGCCCCTCGCTTTCCAAATAATAGATGCTTGCGGTGTCCAGACGGCGCAGCCCGCCCTCCACCGGCACGGTCAGGTAGTGCTTTGCCCGCTTTTCCAGCCGGGCAACCGCCTTGAGCAGCTGCTGCGAAAAGGCAAAGTAGGGCACCGGCTTCAGCACATAGTCCAGCGCTCCCACCGAGTAGCCCCGGATGGCGTACTGCGCCATATTGGTGATAAAGATCAGGATGACGTCTGCATCCATCTGCCGGATGCGCTCTGCCGTGGTCATGCCGTCCAGATGCTTCATCTCCACATCCAGAAAAATAATGTCGTAGACCGCGCGGTAATCCTCCAGAATATCCACGCCGTCCGCAAAGACCGTCACTTCAAACTCTGTCCCGTACTGCCGGGTATACCGCCGGACATACTCCTGCAATACCCCCTGTACCTCCGCGTCGTCCTCTACGATCGCCACCCGGATCATGACCGCACCTCCCTTACCACACCTTTGTGGAACTGTTACGGCTCTATTATAGCGCAATCCCGTCCGGTTTGCCAAGGGGGGCATCCGCACAAAGGGCAGGGCAGCCCACAGCTGACCACCGTGGACGTCAACCCCTACCAGCTGGGCATGGAGGCTGCCAGCCAGACCATCAACCACATCGAGAACCCGAACCTTCTGGCCACAAAGATCATCGTGCCGCACAAGCTCATCCCCCGGGAGAGCTGCTGCCCGCCGGAGGAGCAGCGCTAGGAAGTGCTTTTTCAGCAAGACAGTGTCCGCTTCCGGGAGCTGCCGCGCAGCGCTTGCTATCCTGCCCCCAGAGTAGACAGCGTAAAAAACGCTGCATCCTCCGGGGGTATTTTTATGCCCAAAAAGGCACAAAAGAATGCCCGCCCACCTGTGGAAAACCACGGTGGGCGGGCATTTTATGGTTTATCGTTTGCGCGCTGTAAAAGCGTTCAGAGGGCGGCGGTCTGGGGTACCAGCCGGAAGAGCATTACGGGCAGCGCGCTGTTTGCAAAATCCAGCGTATAGATGAGCTTTCCGCGCTCTGTTTCAAACGGCAGCTCCGTCTGTGTGCCGTCCGGGGCAATGCGCACAAGCGTTTTGCCTTCCAGCAATCCGGCGGGCAGCGCGAGCCTTACCCGGCCGGTGGGCTGCGTCAGGCTGCCTGCGGTCTCAAAGGCCACACTCAGGTATTCCCCGTTCGTCCGTGCGGTCACATCTGCCGCAGAAAGGCTGCCGCTGATAGTCCACGCCGTTGCGGCGTCGATCTTTTCCAGCTGCGCGGCGTTTTCTGCCTGCCCGCACACGGGGCAGAAGGTCAGCGTTTCGCCTTCCGCAGTGCGGAAAGTAAACTTCCGGCAATCCGTGCTGCCAGTGTGCGCGCAGCCATCTCGCAGACAATCGGCGCTCTGAGAGCCGGTTCCGTTCGGGGACCATGCACCGAACTGGTGTCCCAGCTGATCGGTCGGGTCTGCGGTGTAGCTGTCTTTGCAGCGGCTGCAAGTAAAGATGGTATAGCCGTCTGCTTCACAGGTGGGATCTACGGTAACAGCCTGATAGTCGTGTCCCAAGATGGGCAGCTCTGCGTAGGTGGTATGGTCGCAGCGGGAGCAGGTTTCGTAAGCATCCCAGCCGATTTCCGTACAGGTGGGGGCTTTTGCTGCGTATTGCTTCAAATCATGATTCAGCGCGGGCAGCTCTTTGCGGGTGGTATAGTTGCAGCCGAAGCGGGAGCAGGCTTCGTAAGCATCCCAGCCGATTTCCGTACAGGTAGGGGCTTTTGCTGCGTGCTGCTCCAGATCATGGTTCAGCGCGGGCAGCTCTTTGCGGGTGGTATAGTCGCAGCCGAAACGGGAGCAGGCTTCGTAAGCATCCCAGCCGATTTCCGTACAGGTAGGGGCTTTTGCTGCGTGCTGCTCCAAATCATGGTTCAGTGCGGGCAGCTCCTGATAGGTGGTGGTATAGTTACAACGGGAGCAGGCTTCGTAAGCGTTCCAGCCGATTTCCGTACAGCTGGGGGCTTTTGCATCGTGATGCACCAAATCGTGATTATTTGGGTCTTTTTCGCCGTATTCCGCGCCGCATTTTTCGCAGGTTTTGCCTTTGGTGCAGGTGGGCGTTTCGGTACCGCCGGTATGTACCTTTAAATACGAAACATTGCCATCGTTGTGGCAGTTCTGGCATTTAGTTACATAAACCCTATGACAGACCGAATCATAGTCGCCGTATCCGCGGACCTCACGTGTCTCCACACTCCCACAGTATTTGCAGCGCACCGTGGTTGTTTCTGCCGCCGCTTTTAACACGATCCCCGGTATCAGGCACACCATTGCCAGCACCGTCAAACACCGGATCAGCCATTTTTTCATGTTACTCCCTCCTTGTCATCAAACCTTGTTATCCTTTCAGATCAAACTGCACGGACAGCGATGCAAGCACGGCATCTACCACCTTCCGCGCCTGGGCAAGCATATCGATCTCCGCCACAAAAGCGATGACCTGCTCGCGCTCCTGCGCGGGGACCTGCAGCGCACTCAGGCTCATACTCAGATAGCGCCGTATTTTGCGCTCCAGCGTAAAGTAGGGGTCGCACCGCCGTGCCATGTAGCCGCGCATCATGCCAGCCGTGCCCAGCTCCATCTCGTAGAAATCGCACTCGGCGCACCCGGGCAGATACGCGCTGAACGCCGCCTGCAGCTCCGCCGTGGTGCTGCGGTGGATGATCTCCGCCGTGGCGGGGAAGGTGTACGCTTCCACATAGATATCCCGCAGATTCTCGCTCAGCTCGGTCACCGCCAGCTGCAAAGCCGTCTCCACCGCGTAGAGGTACACCGGCGAGGGGGCGTTTGCCGCCAGCGGCCTTACCGCGCCGAACTGCCTGCTGAACATCATGCCGATCAGCTCGGTCAGCACGCCGTCCTTGGTGCGGAAAATATTCTGGAACGACCCGGCGGAAACATCTGCTTCCTTTAAAATTTCTGCCACCTTGGTGTTCGTGTAGCCTTTTTCCAGAAAAAGCCGGACACAGGCGGTCAGGATCCGCCGTTTTGCTTCCTTGCTGTCGTATCTGCGCGCCATTGGGAATCATCCTTTTCTATAATTGGTTTCTGACCCAATTATATATTGATTTGAGAATTGCGTCAAGTAAACTTTTAAGGGCGTATTTTGGGCAGTTTGACGAGGGAGAGCTTTCTGCGGGTGCGCATCCGGTCAAAACAAAGCGCAATGGACATTGCTGTTATCCGCTGCCGCAGCCAGACAGTTCGCGGCAGCAAAAAAGAGGCCACCGATCGGGGTGACCTCTTTTCAGCGTATTTTCAGCGTAAATCCCGCAGCAGGCGAACCCACCATCTCCATGACGGCTCTTTTGGAGTTGCTCTTTGCGTAAGATTGCAAGATAAATCTTATTTCTGACAGAAAGGGCCGAACCCGTGCAACGAGTCCGGCCCTTTCTGTGCTTTGGTTGGATCTTGAGCAAAGTTATGGTAAATGAAGAAGTTGGCTTTGGGAGTTTACAGCAGGCTCAGTGCTTCCTCGTCTGCCACAAGGATGCAGTCCGGATGCAGCTGCAGGATGCTGCCGGGGCAGGCAGGGGTCACAGGGCCGGTCACGGCGTCCTTGACGGCCTGTGCCTTGGCTTTACCGTTGGCTACCACCAGCACCTTGCGTGCCTGCATGATGGTCTTGATGCCCATGGTGTATGCCTGTTTGGGGACAAGAGCCTCGTTGCCGTCAAAGAAGCGCTTGTTGGCTTCGATGGTAGTGGGCGCAAGGTCGATGCAGTGGGTCTCCAGCTCAAAGGCTTCGCCCGGCTCATTGAAGCCGATATGACCATTGGGGCCGATGCCCAGCAGCTGCAGGTCGATGCCGCCCAGCTTGTGGATGATACCGTTGTAACGGGCACACTCGGCGGCGGTGTCCAGATTGGTGCCGTCCGGCAGGTTGGTCTTGGCCGGGTCGATATTCACCTTGCTGAACAGGTTCTCGTTCATGAAATACCAGTAGCTCTGGGGGTGCTCCTTGGGCAGGCCGCGGTACTCGTCCAGATTGACAGTAGTGACCTCGGAGAAATCCAAATCGCCTTTGTTGTACCAGTCCACCAGTTGGGCATAAGTGCCCACCGGGGTGCCGCCGGTGGCAAGACCCAGTACACAGTCCGGCTTCATGATGACCTGTGCGGAGATGATGTTGGCCGCTTTGCGGGACATATCCTGATAATCTTTTGCGCGGATGATCTTCATAATAATACTCCTTTTATAGTACCGTTACGCCTGCGTTTCGGCAGGCCTGTAAAAATTCTACGGGCAGCTTTCCGTCCGAGATCACAATATCAATATCGGACAGCTCGCAGATGTGGAATGTGCTTTTCAGTCCGATCTTGGAGGAATCCAGCAGCACGGCTTTCTGCTCACAGCGGCGGAGCACGGTCTGCTTGAGCCGTGCTTCATCCTCCACGCCGCAGGTAAAACCGGTTTCCGGGCTGTAACTGGTCACGCCCAGCAGCAGCAGATCAAAGTTGATGCCCTCCATCGTCTGGATGCTCTGTGCACCGCAGACGCTCAGGCTGAACCGGTTCAGGCTGCCGCCCGGCAGGGACACATGGGGCTTTTCCAGCTTTGCCAGCTCCATGGCGCAGCTCAGGCCGCTGGTGTAGATGAGCATGGGCTGATCCGGGATGCACCGGGCCACTGCTGTGGCGGTGCTGCCGGAATCCAGAAACAGGGTGGTGTTGGGGCGCAGCAGAGCAGCGGCTTTTTCGGCAATGATCTGCTTTGCTTCGGCATTGCGGGCGGAACGGCGGCTCAGCAGGTCGTCTGTGCCTACCACCTGCTCCACCGACTTGACACCGCCATGCACCCGCACCACACGGCGGGCTTCATCCAGTGCTTTCAGGTCGGTGCGCAGGGTCATTTCCGAAACGGAAGGGAAAGCTTCCTTGAGCTGGGCAAAGCTAATGCTGCCTTTGCGGTTCACCAGCTCCACGATTTGATTGCGGCGTTGTTCCATGGGGGATTCCTCCTGTCTGCGTTTGTCCTGTCCCATGGCACGTTCTGCTTAGTCCTCCGGGTTGAAGTTTGCCAGCAGATATTCCTCTGCTTCCGGGCACCACAGGCCGTTGTGGGCATCCACGATGTCAGCCAGTGCGGTATAGCGGGGGTCGTTGTCCTGTTCGCCCTTGGCACGCAGATCGGTCAGGGCGATGAGGGGCATGGTCAGGTGGGTATAGATCAGCTTTTTGCCGCCGGGGATCTTGGGCAGGTTGAGGGTGGTCTCGGCAGCGGCGTTCAGACCGCCGATGTGGGTGACCATCACAGCCGGGTCGATGCGCTTAGCGGCGGTCAGTTCCAGCGACTCGATCATGTCGGCGGTATTACCGCCGGTGGTGCCCATGACATGGGTAGAATTGTAGTGCACATCGTAGAAGTTCATCTTGGCGCTGAACTGCTTGTCGGTGGGGCCTGCAAAGAAGTTCAGGCAGCCGTCACGACCCAGCACAGCACTGGACAGCTCCACCACCGGCGCGATGGGGGCGTAGCAGAACACATCATCAAAGCCGGTACCGCCGGTCAGCTCCCGCAGCTCGGCAGCGGGGTCTGCCATGTTGGCGGTGTTGACGAAGTACAGGTCGATGCCGTCCTTCTCCTTGACCTCCTTCGGGGGGAAGAGGGACTCCGCACGGGCCAGACGATCCTCGTTGATATCGGTGACCACCACCATGCCGGGGCGCACATCACGGTGCAGTGCGTAGGTCAGAGCACCCAGACCCATGGGGCCTGCACCGGCCAGAATCGCCAGCTTTCCACCCTTCTTGATGCCCATATCGTGATGGTACACACCCATCTTGGTGTGGTAGGCGGCGTTGAAAGCACCGATGGAGCAGCTCATAGGCTCGGCCAGAGAAGCCTCGTAGTAAGCACGGCCCTTGTACTCCAGCAGGCAGCCCAGTTCCATGACCTCGGCAGGGATGATGCAGTAGGTGGCATCGCCGCCGAAGAACTCGTAGGAGTAGCCGGGGCTCCACATGGTGCCCTTGTAGTTCAGGGCGGGCTGCAGGGTGAACTTCATGCCGGGCTTGAACTTGTCCTGATGCGCCTTGCCCACCTTGACGATATCACCGGCGAACTCGTGACCCATGATGGCGGGGTGCTCGGCTACATCCGGATGCACACGCTTGTGACCAGTGCCGAGGATGGCGCACTTGTAAGTAGACATGCAGATGCTATCGGAAACGACCTTGACCAAGATCTCATCGTCCTTGATCTCCGGCAGTTCAAAAGTATCCAGACGCAGATCGTTGGCGGCGTGCAGACGAACAGCTTTGACTTTCATAATGAAACTCTCCTTTTATTATAACAGTTACCGTTGTGTTTTCAAGAAGTTTTACAGATGTTGGAAGGTGACCAGCGGCAGCAGTTCTTCGATCTGGCTGCGCTCTGCAGCCTGTGTGCCGCTGCACATCACATTGGCGGCTCCCGTGGCGATGGACAGGCGAACGGTGTTTTCTTCGCTGAGCCCTTCCGCTTCGGCGTAGGCGAGAGCGGCGACCACGCTGTCGCCGGCACCCACCGTGCTGCCCACTTTGACCTTCAGCGCCGGAGCGTAGATCACGCTGTCCTTGCGGAGATACAGCGCACCCCGACCGCCCATGGACACCACCACATGTTCGATGCCCCTGCGGATGAGCGCCTGACCGGCATCGGCCAGTTCATCCAGCGTTTTCAGCTCCCGGCCCATCATGCGGGAAAGCTCGTCGTTGTTGGGTTTGACCAGATAGGGAGCAGCCTTCAGCCCCTCTGCCAGCAGCTCGCCGTCTGCATCCAGAAAGACCTTTGCCCCTGCCTTTTTGCAGGATTCCACCCATGTGTAGTAGGTGTCCTTGGGGGCACCCTTCGGCAGGCTGCCTGCCAGCACCACGATATCCCCCTGTTTCAGTTCCTTCAGCAGGTCGTACAGCAGAGCGGTCAGCTCCGGGGCATCCACCTCGATGCCCGGCTCGTTGATGTCGGTGTTGGTGTGGTTTTCCGGGTCGATGACCTTCAGGTTCGTGCGGGTCTCGCCGGGCACGAAACGGAAGTTGTGGGCAAGCCCTTCACTGTCCAGTGCGTCCTGAATGGCTTTGCCGCTGTTACCGGCCAGAATGCCGATAGCCTTGCTGGTCCCACCCAGCTTTGCGATCACCTTGCTGACGTTGATGCCCTTGCCACCGGGATCGGTACGCATCTTGGTGATCCGGTTTACGGTGTCCAGCGCAAGGTTCGGGATCTCAACGGTCTTGTCCAGCGCCGGATTCAATGTTACGGTGTAGATCATGGGAACAACAGCCTCCTTCATGATTGTTGTTATGAAACTCGAAACTGTTGAAACGAAAGCTCTGGCATTATAATACCAACAGTTCTCGCCCATGTCAAGCTGTTGTTTCAACAAATTGCACTGTGTGTTTTTGGTGCTTTTCGCCAACTTTCTGGGATACATGATTTTTAGTTCAAAAGTTCTCTAATAGGTATCTTGTTATAATAACAAAAAACTCCCGGCTCTGCCCAAAAAGGCAAAAGCCGGGAGTGCGTTTTCAGTTCATTTTGTGTGCGGCGGTTTGCAGTCCGCAAAAAAGCCACGGTCAAAGCCCTGTTCCAGCAGGTCTGCAGCTTCCTGCTGCTGGCCGGTGCGCAGTGCTTCCATCAGCCGGGGCGTTTCGATCAGCTGCCCGCTGACATTCTGCATGACCTCCACCGGGACGCCGTTCCCGTTGTCCGGAGCCAGCAGCACCAGTGCCCCCAGCACGATGCGCCCCGGCTCATAGACCGGCGGCTGTGCCTGCAGATAGCCCAAGCGGCAGTCCTTTACCGCACTTGTCCTGCAATGGAGCAGCAGGGCATACAGGGGTTTGATGTAGGTATCGCCCTGCGTTTCACGGCGGCGAAGCTGCTGCTCCACCAGCCGGGCGTCCGCTTCCTGCGGGCAGAACAGCTGCGCCGCTGCATGGATGAGGGCAGCGCGGCTGCCGGGAGCCTTGACGGGCTGGATGGTCAGATGTTCCAGCAGCCCGGTCATGGACCGGGTCAGGCGCGCATAATACTGCAGCTTGGAGCCTGCGTGCGGTGCATCCTGCACAGGCTGCACCGCCGGTTCCGGTTCTGCGCGGTTCTGGCTGTACCGCGTGATAGCGTCCTTCAGCACGGCACGATCCGGTTCCAGCAGGGAAGGGCTGATGCACACCGCCGGGTAATCCAGTTCCAGCGGCACGGTGGAGATAATGAAGTCGATTTTTCTCCGGCACAGGTCGGCAGTGTTCAGCTCCCGCACCGAGCAGCACCCCTCCACCTGCAAAGAGGGAAACTCGTTTCCCAGCCGGGAAGCCAGAAAGCGGCTGGAGCCCATGCCCAGCGGACAGGCCACTACCACCCGAAGCCGCAGCCGGAACATGGCATTCTGTTCCAGCACTGCGCCAAAGTGCATGGCAAGGTAGGCCGCTTCGTCGTCCGAGATGGCGGGCAAGACGAATTGCTGCTGCACCGCATCACAGGCGGTGCGGGTGGCTTTCCACAGGCCGGGGTAGGCGGTGCGGATGGTGTCCAGCTGGGGGTTTTCGGTACGAATGTTCTGCTCCACCCGCAGCAGCATGGGGCGCAGGTGGCAGTACAGGTCATCCCGCAGGGAGGTGTAACCGGAAAGGTCTGTGTGCAGCGCCTTTTCCATTTCCCGGATAAGGGCGGCTTCCAGATTCCGCAACTCCATCTCCTGTGCGCTACCCCAAGGGTCCTCTGCGCCCAGATAGGCGGAGAGATACAGTTCCAGATACTGCGCTTCCTCAGGCGGCAGGGTCAGCCCGAAGGCGCGGTTCAGCGCCGCCACCAGCCGGGCAGCATGATTGCCCGCCGGGCGCAGCCCTCTGGGGGCACTGCCCTTGTCGCCGCCCTGCCGCAGCTGCTGAATGGTCAGGGTGCAATGGATAGCCAGCGCCAGAAAGCCTGCATCCGGCAGATGGAGCTGCTCTTCCTGTTCAAACTGCTGCAAAGCCGCCCAGACCTTTTCGGCCGTTTTTGTATCCAGCAGGGTCGAGAAGATCTCGTTTTCCGGCATCCGTCCGCAGAGCACCTCTGCCAATTCCTTTTCCGGCATACTGCTGCGCAGCAGGGCAGACACCACCCTCCGGTAGGAAGAAGCATCCCCCTGCAGCCAGACCCCCACGCCGGGGCGGCGGAACATCTCCACCCGGTAGGGGTGTAGCTTGGTCTCAAGTTCATCCAAGTCCGCAGACAGCGTGCTTTCCGAAACGCCAAGCGCCCGTGCCAGTACCGCTGTTTTGCAGGGCTCCTGCTCGCTGAGCAGCCTTGTCAAAAGCTGCTGCCGCCGCTCTGCGCGGGAAAGTTCTTTCCTGTCGCCGCTGTTCAGCTGGGTGCGCAGTGCGTCTCGCCGCTCCGGCGCTTCATCCAGCAGCAGACCCTTGCCGGGATTTCGCACAAAATGCGCCCCGGCAGCCTGCATCCACTGCTCCACAGCGGGCAGCTCCCGCAGCACGGTGCGGCGGCTGACCCCGATGCTTTCAGCCAGCGCCGCCGCCGTCACCCAGCCCTGCGGAAGGCTGAGCAGCTGCTCGATCAGCTTCCGTGCATTTGCCGACAGTTCCTCACGATACACCGCACCCATGTTGCTTCTCTCCTTTTCCCAAAAGTTACCCATTGCTTCTATTGTAGCATAGTGCCACCCCGTCTGCCAGCCCCCAACGCAGAAAAGAAGTTGTGTGTTTTTTGTCACCATTGCCCGGTGACAAAAGCTTCCTTGTTCCCGTCTTGTATCCCGGCGCATCAGCAAATATGCACAAATCACCCGCGCATCCATTGGAAATGTTGCCGTATCAGCCCACTGGTGTCACCATCCTCCGGTGACAACCCCACCGCTTGTCACCATTGAAATTCGGCGCAGTATCGGCTAGAATAGTGCCAGAACGAAACGAAAGCTCCTCCGAACAGCCGTCCGCAGGCCGCAGCTCCCATGCCACAGGAGCTGCGCCGCCTGCCTTTCAAGTGAAAAAGGAGAGCTACAAATGAAAAACGCTGTTTCCCGCTTTGGCAAGTTCCTCAGCGGCATGGTCATGCCGAATATCGGCGCATTCATCGCGTGGGGCTTCCTCACTGCTCTGTTCATTGAAGCGGGCTGGTTCCCCAACGAAAAGCTGGCCAGCATGGTCTCCCCGATGCTGACCTACCTGCTGCCCATCCTCATTGCAGGGCAGGGCGGCAAGATGATTGCAGGCGACCGTGGCCGCGTCATCGCCGCCATCGCCGTGGTGGGCTGCATCTGCGGCTCGGACTACACCATGCTGATGGGCGCCATGGTCATGGGTCCTCTGGCCGGCTGGGTCATCAAGCAGTTCGATAAGAAGGTGGAAGGCCATATCCCCGCCGGTTTCGAGATGCTGGTCAACAACTTCTCCATCGGCATTCTGGGTATGCTGCTGGCCATCCTTGGCTACTACGTCATCGGCCCGTTCATGACTGCCATCCTCACCGTGCTGACCGCCGGTGTGGACTTCCTTGTGGCGCACAGCCTGCTGCCGCTGGTGTCCATCTTCATTGAGCCTGCAAAGGTATTGTTCCTGAACAACGCCATCAACCACGGCATCTTCAGCCCCATCGGTGCAAGTCAGGCTGCTGAGACCGGTCGTTCCATCATGTATATGCTGGAAGCCAACCCCGGTCCCGGTCTTGGTGTCCTGCTGGCCTACTGCTTCTTCTGCAAGGACGACACCACCCGCCAGTCCGCTCCCGGAGCTGTGATCATCCACCTGCTGGGCGGCATCCACGAGATCTACTTCCCCTACATCCTGATGAACCCCGTGATCATCATCGCCCCCATCGTGGGCAACTTCTGTGCCATCCTGTTCTACTCTATGACCGGTGCAGGTCTGTCCGGTCCTGCTTCTCCCGGTTCCATCATCGCCTACATGGCAATGGCTCCCCGGGATTCCATTCTCACCGTTCTGCTGGGCGTTGTCATCGCCGGTGCTGTTTCCTTTGTTCTGTCCTCGGTCATTCTGAAAGCGACCTCCGGTCACACCAAGAGCCTGACCGACGCCCAGAACGAAATGAAGGAGATGAAGGCACAGGCTAAGGGCGAGATTCCTGAGCCTACTGCCGTAAATGTCGGTCAGATCCGCAAGATCGTCTTTGCCTGCGATGCCGGTATGGGTTCCAGCGCCATGGGTGCTACCAAGTTCCACAACCGCATTAAGGCGGAGCGCCCCGACTTGACCGTGACCAACTCCAGCGTGGATACCATCCCCGCCGACGCGGACGTGGTGGTCTGCCAGCGCGTTCTGGCTGACCGCGCCGCCAAGTGCGCCCCGCAGGCACAGCTTGTTACATTGGATAACTTCCTTGCAGATCCGCATCTGGACGCATTGTACAATGCACTGACCTCCACTACCCCGGCACTGGATGCCAAGGCCGAAGCTGCCGCCAATGAGGAGATCGTATCCGACCTGCGCAATGCAGCCGTAGCCCCTCTGGCGGCTGCCGTGACCGAGGCTTCCAAAGCCAACGGTTCCGTGATGAAGATCCAGGCGGAGGACATCCAGCTGGGTCTGCCCTCCGTCACCAAGGAGGAGGCCATCCGTGCCGCCGGTGCGCTGCTGGCAAAGCGGGGCTATGTGGATGACAGTTACGCCGATGCCATGGTGGAGCGCGAAAAGCTGGTGAGCACCTACATGGGCATGGGCGTAGCCATTCCCCACGGCACCAGCCAGAAGAAGGGCACCGTTAAAAAGTCCGGCGTTGTCCTGCTGCAATATCCGCAGGGCGTGGACTTCGGCGATGAAAAAGCCTACCTCGTGTTCGGCATTGCCGGTGTCGGCAACGACCATCTTGACTTGCTGGGCAATGTCTGCGAGATCCTTGAAGACGAGGATGCGCTGGAACAGCTCAAGACCACTTCCGATATGAACTATGTGCTGGAGCACTTACAATAACGATTCCAAAAAGGAGAGATTTTTATGAAGAGCATCGATATCACCATTCAGGACAAAGAAGGTCTGCACGCCCGTCCCGCCGGTATCCTGAGCAAGGCTGCCAAAGGCTTTGAGAGCAAAGTCACTATGACTAAGAACGGCAAAGTCGCCGACATGAAGAAGATCTTTGCCGTAATGGGTCTGGCCGTGAAGTGCGGCGAGACCGTGACCATCGCCGCCGATGGCCCGGACGAGGATGCCGCCATCGAAGAATTGACCAAGCTGTGCAAGGACGCATGACTTCTCCCTCTGTCTATGACCATTCTGCATAAATACTGCTGACGCAAAACCGCTCCGGGCAGAACGCTCGGAGCGGTTTTACTGTCAGTATGCGTTTTTCATCACCGTGTTTTCCAGAAAGCTGAAAAACACATCGTATTCATTTGGGGTCAGCATTTTGGGAGAACTCATGATCACAAGATCATGCCCGTGGTTTCCCACATGATAGGGTGGATGAGTGTGAGAATAGGGGTTTTCCAAAACCCTCTTGACGAATTTCACATACAGTAGTATTTTTCTTGTAAATCCCACCGTCTTTGTGGATTGGTTTGAAACCACCCACAAAATGTGGTCGTGTTCATTTTGAACACAGGCACAGAAAGTGGTTGGTTATCACCGTGAGACCCACCACTTCCGTGAGGAAAAGTCCACGAAAGAACTTACCTTCCCGCAACACACCCGATTCATTTTGCCGCTTACTTCACCCGACAAAATCCATCGCTGCGCTGCGTGGGCGGTATTTTTCTTTTATGGTCACTTGTCGGGGCGGAGGCCCCTCCATCTTGCTAACGCAAGACCGTTCGGTCGCTCAAAAGCCCCACTGGGGCTTTCATTGCTGCGCAACCGCGGCATTTTGCTTTCCGAAGAAACAAAAAATCCGAACCCTTCTCCTATTGAGAAAAGGTTCGGATTTTCATTATTTGGTGCGATGGAAGGGACTCGAGCCCCCGGCCTACTGATTCGTAGCGCACACCGGGCGATTCCCTCAATTTTTGGAAGTTACGTTTTAACGTCATTTCTTTGCGATACATCGCAGGTTTTGAGCTTCGAGTTTCTGCACCCTTTGTCCGATTTTGCAACGATTTGCACCCTTTGCACGTTTTGAAACCGTGCAAAAACCGTGCAGAAACCGTGCACTTACTCCCGGACAAACTAAAAACCACTTCATCCGACAACGACTTGACGGCATTGGTTCGAGTGACCGCACACCATAAATCAAGTCTTGGAGGATACGACTATGACGAAATTGCTTTCCTGCCGCTACAACATGGACACCAACCGGGTGGAAGCCCGGTTCGAGGGTGGCACTACCCTTGCCATCGACTGCATCGCCGTGGAGGACGAATACGGCAACACCCCGGAGCAACGGGCAGAACTGGGCTGGCTGCTCTACAACAAGCCCTTGGAGTATGCCCAGATGGTGCTGAGTGGGGAGATGGAGCTTTATCTTTCTCTCGGCTGCGACCACGGCAGGCTGGAAGATTGAGCCTTAGAAAACGCGCGGCAAAATCGCCAATCGCGCGGCGCGCGTTTCAGCGCGCGATTAACAATTTCCGTTTTTATCGAATTGCAGTCATTTTCTGCTCTTTCACAAGAAAATCGCGCGTTTCTTTGCGCGTAATAATCGCGCGGCGCGCGTTTTTATCGCTGATTTTCTTTTAAGCAGTATCTTCTTCCGCGCCCTGCTCCTTTTACTTCAATCTTCCCTTCTTCTACAAGCTTTCGGAGAATACGGTATGCCTGATCTTTTGTGTATCCGCACAGCTCTTGTGCTTTCTGATTCGTAATCGACGGCTTATGCTTCAGATATTCGAGAATCCGATCCTTTGCCTGAATCTGGCTGACCGTCTTATCCTGCACATAGGCCA
>OLNE01000638.1_pt1 | contig 31269 bp, 21 predicted proteins | sample 1672431 | NCBI WGS metagenome assembly OLNE01 (sample SAMEA3136685, study PRJEB25190) | human gut metagenome | reverse complement strand
TGGAAATCATGATCACCGGTATATCCTCGATCCATTTATCTCTGTTCATATAGGCGAGTACTTCAAATCCATCCATTTTGGGCATAATAATATCCAACAGGACCAATGAGATTTCAGTTCCATGCTGTTCCAGCATCTTCAGAGCCTCTTCCCCGTCACAGGCCTCCAGTATCCGGTATTCTTTTCCCAGAATTTCCTTAAGTATCTCACGGTTCATTTCAGAATCATCAACAACCAGAAGCTGAAGCAGGTTCCTTTTTTCCATCTTGTCTGTATTTTGCTTCTGCTCCCACCGGGTCACTACTATATTTTTATGTCCCTTGGCCATATACATAAGTCTGTCTGCTTTGGTGATTGCTTCCTCCAATCTGCCATGGGTAAACATAGCTCCACCAATGCTCACTGAAAGCTTCAGACGATTAAAACCCGGAATATGCGTCGCATGGATCTTCTCCTGGATCATACGGAGCTTCTGTGAAAAGACTTCCTTCTCAATTCCGGGCAGGATCAGCAGAAATTCATCTCCTCCATAGCGCACCAGAATATCCGTACGACGGATATAATGCCGAATTACATTCACTACGGTTGTCAGCACCCGGTCTCCTCCATCATGACCATAAGTGTCATTGAACAATTTGAAATCATCCAGATCGATAACTGCAACTCCGGCATTCAAAGACATATTTTTGACTTTTTCCTCAAAATATCTGCGATTATACGCCCCTGTCAGCACATCCTTATACAGCTTTTCGCTATATACAGTCAGCTTTTCCGTCAGTTTTTCATATCCTTCCTCATCAGTCAGCGTGTTCTCGTCCAGCTTTTTCAGCATTTCCATTACATAAGGCTCACTGTCAATCTCCAGATACCTTGCAAATACCTGATACATATCAGAATCAAGAAATTCAATTTTGGATGTCTGTTTCTTCTCCTCCAGTGCTTTAAGGGAAATACAATTCTCACATCTTTTATCTTTATTCCAGAAAGCATAACACTGGCAAGGATTTTCTCTTCCTGCAAGCTTACTTTCCATTCCGGCAGCCTGCAGATCACTCCCTTTCAGGAGACGGACTACATCAAAAATCTCCCGAAGCACCTCCATTTTATTCTCTGCTTCCTGCATCGTCATTTGTTTCCACTCAATCATTATTCCCAGCCTCTCACGAACAACAGCTTTTTTCTGCAATATAAACTTGTATTATTATACCACTTACTCATCATGCAGTACAACAATAATATTTTTTCCTAATTTCTTAATTTCATAAAAGGAGCGCCTCAAAAACAGTCCTTGAGGTGTGCTCCCAACCGGTTCTGACTCCAACTGCCTTATAAACATGCTTCAGCTTGACCTTATATAATAAAAGTGCAATCGCAGTCAACTATATTTGTAATTATGATTGACTTAAAATAATAGAAATACAATTGCAAGTCATCTATAAACAGAATTAAACTTGACCGTACATAACAAAAACGCGATTAAAGTCAATTATAATCATAATTATTCATGACTAAAAAGCCACAGACTGAGCGGATTCCAGTCTGTGACCTGATTAGATTTTTATACTTTCTTTAGAAGACTTTTAAAACATATTTTGTTTCTTTATTTTCCCGACAGGGGTGAGACCCCGCTAGACCTGTTCAGTATTAATACCAGTCCCGGCAGAGGGTTCTCCCCTAACTGCCTCTATCAGTTAACTCATGCCAGGTTTTACTATTCCAATTTGTTCTAAAACATGTTATACTCAAAAAGCTGTCGAACCTCCAGCAGAAAAGAGATGGACTCCATGGAAGAAATTCTCACCACATTTCTTGTCTCTGTTATAGCAGGCGTAGTTAGCTACTACATATGCAAATGGCTGGACAGCAGACGATAGACAGCAACAGTCTAAACGGAATAGCTCACCGTAACGAGCAAGAAAGCCCCCAGAGCTGGCACTCTGAGGGCTTTTGTTTTGCTTCACGGAATCTCACCACATTCCTTAACTACTGTTAGTATATGCGCAATGTGCCAAAAAGTCAACTCAAAAATAATGGGGGTATTATAACCAGAAAAAAACGTTCCAGTCTGTGACTCAGTTAGATTTTATACTTTTTAGAGAACTTTTGAAGCAAATTTTGTTTCCTTATTTTCCCAACATGGGGTAGACAGGGGGTGCGACCCCAATGTTGACCCCGGGTACGACTCCAACTGCAACCCTAACAATCAATTCCAATTCTTCCAGAAAATAATATTATCAACTTTATTTTCATATATAGTTACCTTTCCATCCAAATTCCAATAAGATTTAGTCATCTTAGATTCATCCTTCGTTTCCGTATTATTATATGCATACCATTTTCCATCATCTTCCAATCTGTAATAAGTCCAATCACTATTATTTTCAGGATGCATTCTCATAAACCATTTTCCCCATGAACTTCCCCAATGACCACCCTCACCGGTTCGTCCATCTACGCTATATCTTATATTAGCTTTATATTTTATATTTGTATTAGGATTTATATATTCATAATAATATGTATATCCATCCCCATTATCACCATTTCCATAATGTTCTTTTCCCTTTTTTATTAAACTTGATAACTCTTTTATACGAGTTTCATCTGTAGGTACATAGGCAAAAGGATTTACTGTTTCCCCTTTTTTACAATTATACACATTATATTCAACTGGATATATATAAAATCTATATATTATCTTTTCTGTATCAACAGATATCAACGCATACTCAAAATTCATTATATTTGCAGAAACAGATTTCATCATTACGTTTAATTTGCTACATGTTTCTCCAGATAAATCCAATATAGAACTTTTGTTTCCATCACATTGTTGAATATCTGCTGCTAATGGCTTTTCCCGAATATTTATTGAAGTATATCGTTGAGGTATATCAGTAAAATCCTCAAACAAATTTTGTTTCTGATTCGAAATCAAACAGTATTTTTTAACAATTTCATCTTTGTTATCAACAATAACTTTTTGGGTTCCAATTTGAGGAACATGATCACATCTCCAAATACTACTCTTTTCATTATACAAAAATCCTACCGTAAGAATAGTATTTTCCCAGTTATTACCAATTGTGCATTCTGCTACTTTTTTAAAATATCCACAATTCATAAATTTCCACTCTAAATCATCACTACTTACCTCACTCCAACTAATGTTACCCATATAGTCCGATATAGCTACCCTTGCCTCAAGTGAATATTTTTCTTCCCTAAATACCTTAAAATAATCTGCTTCCGATGGTACATGTTCAAATGTATTTATTATCTGAATTCCAGTTGCAACCTTTACAGACATACTTGCTTTATAATGCTGTATAACATTATTTTGGGAATCTTTTACTTTTAAACTTGCTTCCAAAATAAATCCTTTTTCATCTTGTCCAACATTCAACATTACATCCTGTTTTGAATTAATGGTATACATTTCCTCGACCTTATTTCCAAATCCGGTATTAGAAGAATGTCTATGTTTTATACTCCATTGTATCTCTATATTATCTTCGCTTCCTGACCAATCTGAACTTACGTAGAAATTTTCTCTATTAAATTTCGACGAGCATGAATATACTTGATTCGGTGCAATCGTATCTAATCCACTATTTTCATGAAGTTTCAACGTTGCATTATCCGTAGATTGAGTCTGCAGGACACTGAAATTGTATTCCGAACTTATAGAACCACCCATACCACCAACAGTGCTCATATCCAGAGTGGCAGTTACTGTCCAGTTTCCTATATCGTCATTTACAAACTGATCACCAGTACTCATTAATTTTGAGCTACCGGAATTACCTTCTGATTCATTATTACTGTCATTATTGAATGTGTAGGCAAATGTAATATTGTCAACTGTACCATTTCCATTACTTATCTTTTGACTATTAGTATTCTGCTCTACTCCACCTACTTTATAACTGTATGTAAGGTTCTTCGTATCTCCCACATGAAACTCAGCAGTAGTGCCCGTGATATCAAGTCTTGCAAGAGTTACCGGTATTGTTCCAGATACTGTATTGCCTGATTCTGTTGTGTAAGACGCTGTTACCTTAAATTTAGAGTTCTGCTCAGTTGTGCCGGGGCCGTTATTTGCTTTTGTTACAGTAATATTCCCACTGGATTCTCCACTGGCAGCTACCGAAACTCCAGTTATGGCAGGATCAGTTGCCCAGCTTACAGATTTTAACTGTTCCTCCGTTAAAGTTTCAAAACTTCCATCACTATATTGGATCTTCCATCCAAGTGATTTCAGGTCATATCCAGTTCCACCTACTCCGAGAAGTATACCGTCAGTATTATTGCATACCAGACTTTGGGGAACTTTTGTATTTTTTACTTTGATTTGAACAGACTTAGATTGAATACGCTTTCCATCAGAAGTTGTTGCCTCCACATGTACGGTAATAACTGTATCATTTTGCAATCCATCATTTGCAGTTAAAGTCACAGAAGCATCATCTGCACCACCTCCAACAATTTGGGCATTATTACTTTCAACCACCCATTTTACAGTTGTTGGATCAATAGAACCTTCTTTATATACATAGAACCCTGTTGTCGGTTTTCCGGCTTCTACCGTTTCCGGATATCTGATAATAGTAATGGTTGCTTCTCCGGATGTATTACTGCTGTATCCTTCGAATGGTTTGGATACCTGTATCTGGTTGCGGAGATTTACTGTGTGTACAGATGTTGTCTCCTTTCCTCTGAGTTTCACTGTAAACTGGAAACGGACGACTCGTTCACTTACAACTTTAGAAACATCTACACGGAAATCCGTAACATTTTCAGCAAGTAACGTCTTATCTGAAATTTGAATCTCACTGGTTGGTGTTGAAACAAGATTATCACCATTACTATTATCTGACTGGGCACTTGCAAGCTCCATATCAGGGTCATCTAAAACAATCGGTGCATCATCATCCGTCTTACTTTCAGCTATCAGCTGGGCAGCAGAATTCGATTCATTTCCGATACGGTCCCCCGTCTGGTCACTTCCGTTTCCATTAGCAACACCAGTAGTTGAAGATTCTGCTGAATTTCCTGCATTTTTTTTCTTCTCTGTTTCTTTTCCATCCCAGGTACCCTGAGCATAGTACAGCTTTTGTTCAACACTGTCCCATTCAATCAAGTCACATACATAATGATAAGGCTTTCCTCCCTGAGCAGAATCATTATCAGGTTCAATTTCAGTTGCAGTGCAGGCATAAAAAGTTTTATTCTGAGCTACCGCACCGGTATCAATGTCATTGCTTACCAGCGCATCGGTATTTGCTCCAATTCCATCACCATAAGCATAGTACACACTTCTGTTCACATCAATAATCATATCCTGGATCTGATCCATAATATCCTGAGCTTTCATCTGCACTTTTGCATTGCTGGAGGTTGAACGAAAAGTATTGGCTCCTGTGCCTACAACTGTCAGTACAACTCCGGAAAAAATTGCAATAATTGCTATGGTTACAATTAATTCTACTAATGTGAACCCTTGATTTTTCCGTCTCATATGAATCTTCTCCTGTTCCTCTTATATATTCACTCCAACAGATACATGTAATATTAAAACACTTAACCTGCCTTCACTGCATAACTGCCCGTATCTTTTTCCATTTCTATTGTGTATGTCCTTGAACCGCCTTTGACTATAATAGCAGTACAATAAGCTCCGGTATCATAAAAAGCAACATCGTTTTTATCTTTCAATGCTGTAGTTACACTATCTGTCGTTACAATTTCACTTTGTATTGGCCTGAACCCACCATTTTCCCTGTTAAAAGTAATAATAAGCCGATCTGACAAATCCTGATAATCCGAATGGTCTGTTGTAGTATAGCCAATCTTCGCATTGGCAGGAGCTATCTTTTCTGCCTGGGTCTGTTCACAACCATAATATTTTCCTTTATGCAGATTATAACTAATGTAGAATCCATCCGATTCCTTGGTCAGCACCATTTCGCCTACCAGACGGTTCATTGCTTCTGTTTTTGTTCTGTCAAGTGCTGACGCAATGTTATTGGCAGCTCTCTGCGCACGGAAACCAAAGATTGAGCTGACAGATGGCTCCAGGATTCCCAGTAAAACAGTAAATATGGAAATCACAACAATTAATTCAACTAATGTAAAACCTTTATTCTTATTTTTACGCATCTATATCCGCCCAATCTTTTTAATACTTATTTTTTCTTCCAGTTCTCATAGGTGACACATTCTGCCAGATCATAGGTATTGCTTAACTTGCTGGCTATATCAGAGGAATTATTATCAGTAGTCTGGGAATTGCCAAGGACATATTTATCTCCTTCCCAGAAAAAGTTTTTCGGTGATACATTGTCAGTCTCTGACTGAGCCTGAAATACCTTTGCAGCTTCCAGCGGGGCAGAAATCAGTTGCGCACCAGCACCCAGAGTAATTTTCCCTTTTGCCATAATAATGCCACTGAATTTGACTCCCGGTTCTATTTCCACATCACCAGTACAGAGAAGCAATCGGAGATTTGCAATTTTATCTGCTGTTATATGATACGCACTTTTTCCCTCGTTATCGACCATTACTGCAGTCAAATTTTCATTTTCTGATCCTGCATCAAATAAAGAGACATTATATCCCTGTTCTGAGGATGTCACATGACCATTAATATACTGTTTAAGTCCCGTTTCATTAACCAAATTATCAAAAACACTTCTATCAGGTTTTTTCTCATTATGATTAACCTTAGTCTTATCATCATGATCCATAACTTTTTCATTAAGCAGATCATAACTAATAATCATCTTTCGGTTCAAGGCATACCACATATTCTGATATTTCAGTTCTTCTTCTTTTAACTGCTCTCCAGTCTGTGTATTTGTAGCGTTATTCAGAGTTCCGGCCTTTTTCGTTCCATTATAGCTGAGTACATTTCCCTTTGTAATATATCTGGTATAGGTCTGAGGATCGTTCACTGTCACTCCGGCATTTTGGCCAAAATAAAAACTGAAATATTCGTCCATTTTATCTTTCATGGTCTTTTTGCTGGTACCATCGGATCCTGTAGCTGTTTCCGGATTTACATTACTCTTAGAGTAATAATATTGCATAAAAGCTGATGCCTTACTGCTGTCTGTGAAATTCAAATAAAAATATACATAACCAGTGTCTCCGGCTGTATTATCAGGATAATAATTTTCCTGAACCGGATTTTTCTCATCTACTCCAATCTGACTGAGTGTTTTGTTTCCCCACTCTGCTACCGGTTTATCCATCTGTATGCCAATGCTTTTTGTTCTATTTTCTGTTATCTTCTTATATTGAGCATAGGTCATTGGATTGGTCTGTTCTCCATTTCCCAGCAGTTCTGCCGGTAACAGATATGCCAGCTGTGAACCCTTCACTGACAAACTCTCTCCTGTAGCAATCTCAGTACTTCCCTTAATATAATTTCTGCCAGCCAACATAAGTCTCTGAACACCGGACAAATCCATCGTTGTATTTTTTCCATTTATAATGATGGAACTGTTAAGTGCAGAATCCTTTCTTCCATACTCGTTATATAATGCTTCAGTAGTATCATTGTCAATCCAGTTATAATTTTTCATATCAGCCACCGAATCTGGCTTTGATGCGTCCGGATTTCCAAATCCGTAATACTCTCCCCGAATGGTCACATTGCTGTTGTTTCCGCTCTGCACAGTCAGGTCATCTGCCAGATAGGTTTTTCCTAACAGCTGCACACTGGCTGATTTCAGATTGATTCCCTGAGCCCAAAGTGCTGTACTGTCACCACAGGAAAATTTTCCCTGTTGAGCAATGTCAATACTTCCCTGACATACAAATTTGTCTCCCAGGGACACTGACAGGTCTGCATTATTCTCTATCTTTACACTGACACAGTCTGAGCCATCGTTTTTCTGCTTATTTTCATCCGTTTTATATTCATCAAGCAATCCGGCATAGACACTTCCCTGTATCACAGTTTCTGCACCTGCAGTACCATTTTTGCAAACGATACCCTTATTGGCAACTATAATCATATTCATTAAATCCGGCAATGTTGACGGGGTTGGAAACTGGATTTTTGGAATTCCCAAACGGATGTCTGTCTCAATAATGGAAGCATGTCCCACTGCATCCACATAAACTACTTTCAAATTTTTCAGAACTAAACCGTTTTGCATATCCTTTTTCATTAATGGATCTGTTCCAGAAGGATTTGTGACATACAGTGCTTCTTTTTCTGAATCAAACTCTCTATCTTTGGATTTATTTCTGTTAATATCCAGATAACCATTTAATCTGTTGATATCATATTTGTTAGCTACACTTCCTTTTAATCTTTCAGACAGCTTTGTTACAAACAAATCATTGAAATCCGACTGTCTTATTTGATCCAGTGTGGCATCTGTAGTTGCCTTGGTATCTTTGGAATATGTCTCAAGCACTTGAATATATGCCTGAGCCATAGCTTCACCTACATCTTCCTGGAGACCGGTGCGAATTTCTTCTAATGCCTGCTCTGCGGTGTAAAAGCTATTCTTACCTTTTATATCTGTAACCTTCATATTAAAATTTGCCAGAGACATATAGAGAACCAGTAAGCCCAGGATTCCGATAAAGGACACTGCCACAATCACAGTCAGCAGGGAAAAGCCTTGATTCTCTATTCTGTTTTCTGTCTGTTTTCTCATGTATCCTGTTCCTCCCTGACAATTAATTGTCCTTAGCTCCATCCAGAGTCACAATTGGATCACCTGCAAAATTATCTTCTGCTGCTCCATGCTTGTAAACCTTTACCACTACATCATAAATTCGATCCTGCACTTTTCTGTCATCCAGACCATTGCAGGAAAGTATGTTTTTCGCAACATAGTCTTTTACCTTCCTGTTAAGTGAATCATTAGCCTCTTGATATAGAAGACTCATTTGTTTTACCGGCGTACGTTTTGTAATGTCCTTATTACTAATATCATAATCCAGGTTTGTTCTCAACCTGGTGGATGCTTTAAAAAGTCCTGTACTGGTATACCATGTAGATATTGGGGTTTCTGTCACTGTCAATGACATTCTATATTTTACCTCCTGCGCGAAAGTTGGTTCCTTTGCATCCTCGTCTCTCTGTTTTGTCACATATAAATTAACCGGATAATTGGTTTTCTTATTTCCACTTTCCACTGCAACCTCATTATAAAAATAAATTCTGTCCAATGGATTCCTAGAATCCTGGGAATTATAATTAGGATAATAGAAAATGTAAACTCCCTGAAGATCATCCTCGTTTTCAGAACTGTAGAATGTATGACTGATATCTACAGTGCAAAAACACTCACTATTTATAGTTGTTTTATCATCAATAATGTTTGCACTAGCACCATGACAGGGACAAAAGCTCATTGTTTCATACTTTGATACCCCACTTTTGGTATTTGTGTAATCATGCATGCTTAAAATATATCTTGCCTTTGCAACAATACTTCCGCCACTCTTTTCCAGTGTGACAATTAAGGTTGTTTTCATAGACTTATATACATCATCATAGTCTAACTTTTTGGGTTTCGGATTATTCGCTTCATATGCTGTGATTTCGGCAGCTGTTGGATGTTTTGTTCCATCGTTATCAGTCTTAGTATTTTCTCTTATCCACGCCTCTTTATCATCATTCCATTTTTTTTCTGCCTGTAGTGATTGCATTTTCAATTTAACTTCTATTTCATTTTTATACTGGTCCTTTGGCAAAATCAGCAACGCATTTTTCTTCGAATCCAATTTGGAAATATTCGGTGACAGATAATCGTTTTTCTCATCTGTATCCGATGTCTTTTCCTTTTTGTATCCGGAATCTTTTCCACCATCAAATTCTACCAGCACATCAAAGGAATTATTCAATGTTTTCACATTAGACATAGTATAATAATATTTTCCAGTCTTGTTTGGGTTCAGTTTATAACTTACACCACCATTATGCGAAATTATTGATGCGGTTACTTTAGAGTCATCATCTCCATCAGCTTCATTATATTTGCGAACATCTGTATATGAGCCATCATTCTGCTGTGTAACCTCCTTGATCAGAAGGCTGTTTCCAATCTCTGAGGTCTGTGACTCAAGAAAAGAAAAACGGCTTTTTCCTGTGGTTCGATCCACCGGATAATTAAACGCCAGTGCAATCTCCTTGAACCTTTTTGCCTTAATCTCTTCCATTACATTCTGTGCTGTAGCGGTTGCCTCCAGATAAGTATTAGACTTCTTGTTGATCCTGCTTGAGGTGACGAAGCTCTGCAAGAGTACGATTGCGGTGATGGAGAAGATACTGACTGCCACGATCACTTCCAGCAAAGTCATTCCTGTGTTGTCCTTGTGTAGTTTTTTTCTGTCCATTCTGCATGTACTCCTTTCCTGTTTTTCTATTCCTGTATATACAGCTTTAGAGGGGCTTTCTTTTCCCCTCTAAAGTGCTCTTATCTATGATATTACTGAGCTGCAGCTTCTGCACTCTGGGTAGAATCTGTTGTCTCATCGGTCGGTGTCTGGGCCGCTTCCTGGTTCTGCTGTGCTTCGGTATCTGCAGCTACGGTCTCTGCCGCCTTTTTCTTACTCTTCTTGCTCTTTTTGGTGTTCTCTATGGTTCCGAAAATATTGTCGGTTCCGTAGACTGTGCTTCCTGCATCCGGCGCGGAGTAGCTGGTGCTGCCGCCGGTCATGGAGAAGATATTGATGGTCATGGTTCCTGTAAGGTTTCCTGTGGAGGAATCAAAGGAAGCATTCACATTGTCCAGTGTCATCCTGCCGCTTTGGTCTGCCAGATATTTAACAGCCTCCTTCAGGCTTTTGTAGGTACCGTTGAACTGCACCGTATCCTGGGTGCGGTACAGTGCGGGAGTTACTGTGGAATCTCCCTGAATGGTAGACTGTACGGAATTACTGGAATCTATAGTTGAATAGCCATCATTTCCCAGGGAGGAATCGGTGCCCTCGATCTGGTCGATCTGATCCTGGGTTTGCTGATTGCCCTGCTCCATCATAGTCTCCTGAGGAGCTTCTGCGCCATCTGCATTGGAGCCTCCATCCATGGAGTATACAAAGGTTCTTTCTCCCAGGCTCACATTGGAAATGGTCATGTCCAGGGAATTTTCCATATTCATAGCCAGGACAATTCCGTCCTCTGAACGGACAGTATATGGAAACTGTTTGCAGTACTCATCGATTTCTGCCTGCATGGTCTCTGTGTCATTTACATACTGCTCCCGGTTCTGGGCCAGTTCCAGAAGCTGGCTCAGTCTCTCCTGGAGACTGTCATTATTTGCGGAAATCTGGGCAGCCTCTTCCATCTGCGGCTTATACACGAAAAGGAAGGATAAGGCAAAAAGCAGCACTCCCAGAAACATCAGTAATATTTTTTTATCGCGCATTGAAAGATTCATATATTCTGTCTCCTATTCTGCATCATCAAGCAATGCCGGATTTCTGTATGTACAGGTTACAGACATGGTTACTGTTCCATCTTCACCTTCATCAATTCCCGTAGTAGTTACAGAGGAAAGACTGTCAAAGGTCCGCAGCTGGATCAGTGTATTGGCAGCCTCAGACTTGCTGGCCACTCTCATGGAAAAGCTTACCTGACTGCCTGTAGAGCTAAAGGTCTCCACCGTAATGCTGGAAGGCATTTTTTCCTCCATTTCCTGGATAAAAGCCTCCAGTCCCTCATTTGGGGTATTGGTATAAGCATACATGCTCTGGAAATTATCATACTGGGATTTGGCATTATTATAAGCCGCATATACATCCTCAATGCTCTGTTCCTCGGCAATTCTCTGGTTCAGCCTATCCTGCTCATGGGTCTGGTAAATCCTTGCCCCCACTCCTGCCACTGCCAGAGCCACAGCCGCCAAAGCGCCTACGCCAAAAACTACCCAGGCACCGCTTAAGGTCTCCTTCACTTCCTTCTGCTTCCGTCCGGTTTTCTCCATCAGGTTCAGTCCGGATTTCACAGGGTCCATCACTGCAATATAAAGGAAAAGTCCCTCATTCTTGTTTGTATCAGGCACGGAATATCTGACAATTTTTGTGAGAAGCTCCACCTTCTGCCCCAGTTCCTGCGTCAGAAGCTCTGCCAGCCCCTGCACCTGACCGCCCATGCCACACAGAACAATACTTTCAAAATTCACATCCCCATTTCTGGAAATATAATAGTCCATAATACGGGAAATATTTCCCACCAGATACCGAAGGCTCTCTGTCACTTCACTTTTTACAGTATCAGGCTCCTCCCCAATCTGGCCGTCCAGGGAAGGATAAATCCATTTTTTCTCTGACAGAAGCTGCAGCGCATCCTGAACTTCCAGCCTGTCACCAAACTGAGGAAAGCTGCGGATCGTTTCCACCGCACTCTCCATACCATAATTAATATTTCTCTGGAAACTAAGCTTACCGTCCCTAATAATACTGATACCTGTATTCTCCAGCTCCACCTTGATCAGAATATGGGCACCGGAAGTATATTCCTCCTGTACTGTCTGATACACCGTATTTCCGGTAAAAGTAATTCCCGACAAAGTCAGTCCTGCGCTCTGGGCAAACTCATAATAGGCAGTAGAAATTGCCTTGGGAGATGCGTACACCATCAGCCTGTACTGTCTCTCCTGGTCAGCAGCCTTTTTCTGCTCAGCCTCCTCGCCCTTTTTGCCCTTCTCTCCGGTGATCCCCAGAATTATATAGGACATAACATATTTGGTCACATCAATGGGAAAATAATCCGTTGCATTTGCTTCAATAATACTCTGGATCCGGCTTTTCTTTACCAGCGGAATCTGTACCTCCCTGCTGGCAATCCTGGTAGAACCGGTAACAAACCAAGCCTTCTTTGTGCGGATCCCCCGCTCATTCAGCTGCTGCCTCAAAAGCTCTCCCAGACCTTTGGTATCTCGGATCTGTCCATCCTCCACAGACCCCTGGGGAACAGGTACGCAAAAACACTGAAGCATCCGCCCCTTACGTCCGGAAATCTCCACCTCTCCCACTCTGATCTGTGTACTCTCAGCCTCAATACTCAAAAAACGTGCCATCCTAAGTTCCTCCATCCAAGTACTCACTTCAAGAATGCCGTCGACATTCTTGCTACGAGATACGCATCATACATCCCATGACATCTTTCTATTGCGCATCTCTGCAATCCTGCCGGAAGCAATAATATATTTTCAAATGCAAAAATACACTTCATCTAACGGAAATGTATTTTTGCAACTGAAAACACTGTGTCAAAGTCCCAGTAAGCCCAGATACCAGCCAATCCAGCTATTTCCCCACAAAGCCGCCAGCATCACGCCCACAGCCAGGTAAGGCCCCATAGCCAGAACCCGTCCGGCTCCCTGCACTTTAATGCGGATCATATGAACCACCGAGCCCACAATACAGCCAACCAGAAAAGCCAGCAAAATCCGCTGCCATCCCAAAATCAGCCCACAGGCAAACATCAGCTTCACATCACCACCGCCAATAGCCGCACCGCCACTGACCAGATAAATCATCCCCAGCACCCCACTGACACAAACCATGCCAATCAAATGCCCAGCCAGACCACTCATCCCATCCAACCCGGTAGCCACAACGCCCAGCACAAACAAAAAAACATTAATCCCAAAAGGAATCTCAAAAGTCCTCCAGTCAATCACACTCAACACAATCAGAGCAGACCCCATCAGACAATAAACAAAACTCACAACATTCAGCCCATTCACAACACAAATCACTACATAGAGGATGCCATTGACACCCTCTATGATAGGATATTGCGCCGAAATCTTAGCCTTACAAAACCGGCACTTCCCGCCCAACACGATCCAGGAAACCACCGGAACCATATCAAACCACCGCAGCTTCCCACCACAAACCATGCAGTGCGAAGGCGCCACCACCACCGACTCCCCAAGGGGAAGCCGGTAAATGCAGACATTTAAGAAACTGCCGATGACAATTCCGAATATAAAAACAATCATATATGGAACGAGTTCCAGGAAAGTTAGCATAGGGTTAATTCTCCTCTTTATCCGATTCTATCAATTCTATTAAGCCGCTGATTCTTTAATTGAAGTAGGATTATAAGTAATTTCAACTGAACTATCATCACCAACAACAATAGTAGCACCAATTTTATTATCTTTCCATTTGGCTGATTTTAATTTAAGATCACCAAGTGTATAATTTGTTTCATCAACTGTATATCCCGTATACTCTTTAATGGCATCAGTCCAAGCTTTTCCGTCATCTGCAGCAACAGAATTATTACCAGCTGTTAATTTAATTGTTGTGTTATCCGTAGTCATTTCAACAACATAGCTTCCTGCCTGAATACTATAATCTGTATCTGCATTAGCGACTTGGAATGCTTTAACAATGTTTTCTAAATTACTTACATCTGCTGCTTTTCTTGATTTCTCAACATACTTTGTATACTGCGGTGCCAAAATACCTACTAAGATTGCAAGAATGGCAACTACAATTACAAGTTCCACTAATGTAAAACCTTTGTTATCTTTTTTCTTTCTGTTAAATAATTTTAACATATTACTATCTCCTTTATTACTGAGATAGTAACATTGTTCATGCATAGCAAAGAATTGTTATGCATTCATCGAAAAATTAAATTTACGGAGTTGGTGTTACACCAACTTTATCTTTTCCAACAAATGTGCTAAGTTTATCTGGTTCATATTTAACTGTTGTTGTATAATCAGCACCAATTTCAATAACTGCATCTATTGCATTGTCCGTTGTTCCCCAATCGGATGATTTTACTTTCGTTGCAAGAACATCAGCACTTACACTATTAGCCAACACTCCTTCTGCAGCTTTTTTATTATCTGCACTATTGGATGTTACAGTAACACTTGTACCCTTGCTACTGATTGTAATTGTATATGTATCTGGTGCAAGTGTACCTGTTGCATCTGCTGCAGCAATTTCAATAGAACGTACCATATTTTCAAGATTACTAGCATCCGCAGATTTTCTTGACTTCTCAACATACTTTGTATACTGCGGTGCAAGAATACCAACCAGAATTGCAAGGATAGCAACTACGATTACTAACTCAACAAGAGTAAATCCCTTGTTATCTTTCTTTTTTCTGTCTTTCAGAAATTTAAACATAACTCATTCTCCTTCAAAATTCATTCATTTCTATCGGATAGAGCCATGTCATGAGAAAGACCCGGGACGGTCTGGCTGACCTACAAATGACAGGTGACTGCAGACACAGAGCAACTCACATATTCAACTTTTCGATGAATACATAACTCTCCTGTTGCTTTCACCACGAATGTCACTATCCGATGATTGATTCAACGAGCGAGAACCCCATAGGGCTCTCCCCCCCCCCCCTGAAAAATCCGGCCATCCGGAACATCCAGAGGGGAGGGAGTTATGTTTATAAACTCGTTATTCAGTTTTCAAGTTACATAGTCCGGATAATTAATTAAATAATTAAATTTACAGACAAAAAAATCAATCCAAACCAGCCTACATCCACAATTGCCAATACCAGCTCCGGAATATAGATGTATTTGTCTACATCTGCAGGAGTCTTAGTTATACTTGGCATTTGGAAATCTGCGTTATTCCCCGAAAAACCCACTGTCTGAGCGAAGCGAGTTTGGGGTTTTCGGGGAATGCTTTTAGCAGATTTACAAATGCCTAGCATAACTGGCTCCGAAGCCGTAGACAAATACATCTATATTCCGGAGCGTCCCTTATTAATTTAATTCAAGCAATATTCGCGCAATCCCCATCGCTACTTGGTAAAACAAACACCTTTTGTATAATTAAATTTTTATTTTTTACAAATTATCCAATCCATTATACATCGACGCAATCGGCCAAATCACCGCAATCACCAAAGTCCCAATAATCAACGCCATAAACAAAATAATAATCGGCTCCATAGCCGCCAGCACACTCTGGGTAGTCATCTCCACCTCTTCGTCATAATAATCCGCCATCTTCTCCAGCATCTCCTCCACATTACCAGTCTCCTCACCGATCCCGGTCATATGATACACCATAGGAGGAAAAATCCCGGAAGCCTCCAGAGGCTCTGACAAAGGAATACCCTTCATAACCTCCTCACGGGCCTTCAGCATAGCATTGGTATAATGTATATTATTAACAATCTTCGAAGTAGTCTCCAAAGCATCAATAGTAGAAATACCTGACATCAGCAGCGTACTCATAGTTCTGGCAAACTGAGAACAGGCAGTCTTCACTGTAAGCTTCCCAAACAAAGGCATCTTCATCTTGATCCTGTCAATGGTCAGCCGCCCCTGTGTGGTTTTGTAGATCAACTTATAAGCAGCCACAACCCCAACAATAATCGCCAGCACCACATACCAGTGTGAAGTCATCCACTTACTGCTGTTCATAACAAACATAGTAAGAGCCGGCATCTCAATATCCAGATCCGCAAACATATCAATAAAGATAGGGATTACAAACAACAGCATAACTGCAATTACCCCAATGGCCGCGATCACCAGAATAATAGGATAAATAGTAGCCTTCTTAATGGTAGCCTTCAGCTTTGCCTCTTTTTCAAAATGCACCGCCATCCTGGAGAAAGCCATCTCCAGACTACCGGACTGCTCCCCTGCCTCCACCATATTCACCAGCATAGGCGGAAAAATATCCGGCTGGCTTCTCATGGAATCCGCCAGGGTATTACCCTTTTCCACATTCAGAAGCACCTCAGAAATAGCACGCTTCAGCCACTTATTCTCTGTCTGCTCGCTTAACATCTGCAGGGCTTCCTTCATAGGAACACCTGCCTGGGTAATACTGACAAACTGCCGGCAGAAAACACTCAGATCCCTAGGCTTAACCTTTTTCCCAATGGAAAAGTCAATCTCTTTGTTCAAAGCCCCCTGCTCCCTGACGGAAACAGGAATCAGACCCTCTGCCTTTAGCTGCTCCAATGCTCTCTCTCTGGTTTCAGCCTCCAGGCTTCCCCTTTTCTCTTTGCCTCTTTTATCTACTGCCACGTAGGAAAAACCGGGCATGCTCTCACCTCATTTATCTATAGTCACACAGATCCGTGGATCTGCATCCTTGTTACATTTTTACAGGCTAAAACCTCCGTCAAAGCCTGTATCAAATCCTGAGCCAACATCCAGATTTACCTTCCTGTTCATGCTTACAGGATCCTGGGCGTAGGTCACTGCTGTATCTGCATCGATCACCTTCCGCATAAACAGATCATACAGAGCATCATCCATGGTCTGCATTCCGCCTCTCTTGTTGGTCTGCATCACAGATGGAATCTGGTAGGTCTTACTCTCCCTGATCAGGTTTCTCACCGCATTATTGGCGAAAAGCACCTCCAGGGCTGCCACACGGCCGCTGCCGTCTGCCTTTTTCAGCAGCTGCTGGGATACAATACACTCCAGTACAGAAGCCAGCTGGATCCGTACCTGCTGCTGTTGATTTGGCGGAAATACATCAATGATTCGATCAATAGTTTTGTCTGCACCAATGGTATGGAGGGTGGAAAATACCAGATGACCGGTTTCTGCCGCTGTAATGGCAGTGGAAATGGTTTCCAGGTCTCGCATCTCTCCTACCAGGATCACATCCGGGTCCTCACGGAGAGCGGCTCTCAGTGCCTGAGCATAGTCTGTGGAATCGCTACCGATCTCCCTCTGGTTTACCACGGATTTGTCATGTCTGTGGAGGTATTCAATAGGATCCTCCAAAGTGATAATGTGGTAAGGATAGGTCCTGTTGATCACATGGATCAGGGAGGCCAGTGTGGTGGATTTACCGCTGCCGGTAGGTCCTGTAACCAGTACCAGGCCACGTTTTCTGCTGGTCATTTCCACAACCTCTCTGGGGATTCCCAGATCCTCAGGCTCCGGAATATTGAAAGGCAGGCTTCGCATAACTGCTGCCAGCGTACCTCTCTGCTTAAAAACGTTCACGCGAAAACGACCTACCCCGGAAATGGCGTAGGCAAAGTCTGTCTGTCCGGTTTCCTCTAATTCCTCCCGGTGTCTTTTGTCTATAAGGGGCAGAAGGATGTCCTCCAGCATCTGTGGAGTCAGTCTCTCCCCCATAATAGGTGCCAGCACACCGTCCACACGGTAGCTGGGCGCCCGTCCCGAGGTGAAATGGATATCAGAAGCTCTCTCCTTTACAGACTGTATCAAAATTTCATTTAAGTCATACATGTTTTTTTGTCCTTATATTCAGGTTCCTGCCTGTGAGACAGGCATTCCCTTATTCGTAAGATGCCTTTAGCATCTCCTCAATGGAAGTAGTTCCATCCAGTACATAGCGGATACCATTTTGCCGGAGTGTGCGCATGCCACTTCGTTTGGCTGCCTCCTCCAGCTCCTCTGTGGTACCGTTCTCGGCAATAAGATTACGGATTTCTTCATTGACCTCCATAATCTCAAATACACCGATTCGTCCGAAAAAGCCTGTATTGTTGCACAGCTTACAGCCTGCAGGCTCATAAATATTAACTTCCTGGTCTGTATTCTGTCTGAGGATACGCTTCTCCTCCTCGCTGGCCGGTCTCATTTTCCGGCAGTGGGGACAAAGCTTACGCACCAGTCGCTGGGCGATTACTCCTACTACAGAATCTGCGATCAGATATCTCTCCACTCCCATGTCTGCCATACGGTTAAGAGTACCCACTGCATTATTGGTATGTAAGGTGGATACTACCAGATGTCCGGTAATGGATGCCTGTACTGCAATTCCTGCTGTCTCCTGGTCACGGATCTCACCGATCATAATAATATCCGGGTCCTGACGGAGAATGGAACGAAGGGCTGAGGCAAAGGTCAGATCTACCTTATTGTTGACCTGGATCTGATTGATTCCCTCAATATCTGCTTCTACAGGGTCCTCTACTGTAACAATATTGACTTCCTCCCTGTTCAGCTCACTGAGGGCTGTGTACAGGGTGGTGGACTTACCGCTTCCGGTAGGCCCTGTAACAAAAATAATTCCAAAGGGGCTTGCCATCATATGGTCAAAACGTGCCATCTCATCCGGAGCAAGTCCCAGTTCCTTCTTATTTCTGGTAAGGTTCAGCTTGGAGGAGATTCGCATAACGATTTTCTCTCCGTGTACAGTAGGGATGGAGGAAATTCGGATATCATACTCCTGTCTGTCTACCACAATAGACATACGACCATCCTGAGGTTTCCTCTTCTCTGAAATATCCATGCCTCCCATAATCTTAATACGGGTGGAAATAGCAGGCAGAAGGCTGTTGTCGTAAACCATCCTCTCAAAAAGTGCACCGTCAATACGGTAGCGGACACGTACCTTGGACTCCAATGCTTCAATATGGATATCACTGGCTCTCTGTCGTACTGCCTGTTCGATCAGGGAACGGACCAGCTGTACAATCGGTGCATCGCTGACATCCGCATCTGTTTCATTTTCCTCAATATTGCCTCGCAGCTGTGCCCTCTCCTGGGTGAAACGTCTGGCAGCATCCATAGTCTCTGACGCACCGTAATGGCGGTCAATGGCAGCCAGAATATCTCTGGTGGTGGCAATATAAGGCTCCACCTGAAGGTTGGTCACAATGGAAATATCATCAATAGCAGCCATATCCATAGGATCTGCCATAGCCAGATGGAGGATGTTGGCATTGTAGGGATCCAGTTCAAAAGGAATACAGGTGTATTTCTTCATCAGATCCACACTGACCAGGTTCCGGACCTCCTTGGGGATGGTCACACCTGTAAGCTGGACTACCTTCAGTCCCAGCTGCATCTGAAGGGCACGGGCAATCATTTCCTCAGTGATAAATCCATTTTCTACCAGAATCTCACCGATTTTTTTATCGCTTCCCTTCTGAAGCTGCAGGGCTTTTTTTAATTGTTCCTCTGTCAGGACGTTCTGCTTTATGAGCAGATCGCCCAGACGCATTCTTTCACGTCTAAGTGCCATATTTTTCAGTCTCTTTTCCGGTATTTTTCCACATTAGCTGTCTGGCAGCTGACTTTCATTTATGGGTAATATCTGTAATTATAAATATAACAAGTTTATACCTAAGGTTAACAAAAATAGTACAATTTGTCAATATTTTTACCACAATTAGCACAGTTATACATGATAAACACGTTACTGTGAACGAAACAAACAGTAACGTAAACACAAAAAGACACTTAGGGAATCCAGATCTCTTTTTTGCCGAATTCCTGATAAGTGTCTTTTATATTTTAGATTATACTCTGCCGAACATTATTTTGCCTTAAATACTGTCACATCACTCTTGGAGAGGTCAATAGTCTTTGGCAGGATGGAGGTCTTTTTCTCCTCTGTGCCGGATGTCAGTGTAGCAGTTCCGTCAGAGATCGTGTTGGAATTAATGGCATCCTGCAGGGTATTGCTTACCTTTACATCTGCAGTAAAGATATCGTTGCCTGAACTGATGGCTGTGCTGCTGTTCTGCATTTCCTGGATCTGTGCCTCTGTAGGATAGAAAGACGGCTGACGGATGTAACGGAAGCTTGCGCTGTAGGCCTCGCCTACTGTAACTCCGTTCTTGCTGGAGGAGCAGTGTACTGCGATCCAGTCTCCTGCATCTGTTTTACCGCAAAGAATACCTACGTGGTTATCGCTGCCTGCCTCCGGTCCCTTCTGGAATACCAGGTCTCCGGGCTGTGCATCTGTCTCAGTAACCACATTTGCCTTCTCCCACTGATCAGAGGTTCCGTCTCCTACTGCTGCCTGCATTGTCTGATCCTGGTAGCCATTGATCACTGCCCAGGTTACAAAGCCGCTGCAGTCCAGACCGTATGCACGGACGGTACCTGTACTCTTGCTGCCTTCTGCGGAAACCTTCTCAGCTGTACCCCAGCTTGGATCAGTGCCGATCTTTGTGGACTTACCGCCCCAGAAATATCCCACCTTACCTACCAGAGAGTAGGCTGCAGAGATTACATTTACACGTTCCTCGGACACATCATCCCCAACGCTCTCACGTACAAAGCCCTTGGCTGCAGTAACTACTGCACAGAGAAGCTTACAGTCTGTCTCCACATATTTTTTCAGAACCTTACGGTCCTTCTTGGAAATTTTATTCTTTTTAATATAGTAATTGATCTTACGGTTGCCGTATGTAACATGGGTAATGTTCTGCTTATCCCTGACAACCGGGTTCATCTCTGCAAAAATCTTCGCCAGATCTTCTTTGCAGGAACCATCCAGGGTAAATTCTGTTTTGCCTGCCTTGCTCTGCTGATAGATGTAGACTGCCAGGATATCCTGCCAGTTTCTCACCAGAAGGCTGTCTGCAGATGTGCTGATTCCGGATCCGGACAAATCACTGGCATCTGAAAGCTTGTTTTTCTCCTTGTATTCCTTCTCAATGGAGTCCATAACTGCTGAGAAATCATCGGAGAAGGTGAGATTATAATTTTTCTTCAGGCTGTCCAGATAGAAATCCTTACCAGCATGGATATTGGATGCATAATATACAGGTGTGCCGGTAATACCTGTAGCTGTGGTGCTGTTATTATCGGAAAAATCGTTTTTCTCTCTGGCTTTATTTTCTTCTTCCTTTTTCTTCTCTGTTTCCAGAGTCTGAATGCGGGCTTCCATCTCCACCAGAAGGTTATAGTTGGATACTTCCTTCTTCTCATCTTCAGTCAGAGTTTCATAAGCAGTACGTACGCTCTGCACCAGAGATTTCTTCTCCAGGGTGATTGTCTGAAGATGAAGCTCATTGATACGGTCGATCACTGCCTTGGCATTATCTGTGATCAGCGGTGCCGGTGTAGGTGTATTCGGAAGCGGCGTCACAGATGGCGCCGGTGTAGGCGTATCCGGAAGTGGTGTGACGGATGGTGCCGGTGTAGGTGTGTCCGGTGTCACTGTGGGCGCCGGTGTAGGTGTATCCGGCGTTACCGTAGGCTCTGGTGTAGGTGTGTCCGGTGTTACTGTAGGCTCCGGGGTTACAGGATCGGGCTGGGGTTCCGGTGTCGGAGTCTCCGGTGAACCGATATCCACTCCATCATCACCGGATGAAAAATCATCGGAATAAGCGGTCACTGTCTCCTCTGCTGCCATAACTGAGACCGGTCCTGACAAAGTCATACCGGATGCCAGAGTCAGGCACAGGAACTTCATTAGGTATTTATTCTTCATATATTTAAAAGGCTCCCTTCTTTTCGCGAACATGTCTGTTATTTCCCCCATTATCTTCGGCATGTGTAAAACGGACCAAAGATCCGCTTTCGCTACTTCTTCATGAGCGCAATCACGTCCGATCACGTTCAACTAATTCGGATTTATTCTAGCATATTCATTTTTGTAAATCAACCTTTGACGAAAAGATATCTTTTGGTTTTATTCAAATTTCATTTTTTCTTCACATTTCCTTCAGATTTTTTCCGGAACAAAAAAGACAGCCCGGGCATTCTCTGCCCTGAAAGCTGTCTGTTTTTTATGCTGCAAGATATTGCCGTCCTGTACCGAGCTGCACCAGACCCTGAATCACCTGGAAGCACATGTTCAAGATAAAACGGATATCCTCCTCCACACAGCGGAGCTTGTTCAGATACCGTTCATGGGCTGCCTCGATATAATCGATCAGTGTGGCAAAGGTATCGAAGCGAATTGCCGGCTGCAGGTATCTGCAGGCCTCTCCTCCCTGTATGCAGGACTTGAGTTCATTTTTCAGCACCTTCTCATAATGATTGTGCTGGGCAAGACTGCCTGTATATGTTTTGTTATGAGGAAAAGTAAAATAATCCGCCATATAGTGAATCACTTCTCCGAAACGCCGCCAGTATACTCTCTCATTGCTCTGCTCCGGAGTGGTAACAGCCAGCCGGCGCATGCTCTCCTTCACCTGGTCAAAGGTTGTAAAATACTCATGCCGTTTCGTTATAAAGGATGGTCTGATATCCGGAAGGATACTTCCCAGACAGAATGCTTTTCTGTGGGACTGCAGGCTGGAAGCTGCTGACATCTGGTCTGCGAGATATCTTGCAAGTAAAATATGTGATTTTTTACGCAATGTTTTCCTCTTTTCTTTCTGTAAAGGATCTGTCCTGTCATGTATACTGACAATGACAATCATCTATAACCAACAGAATACACTATAGCAGATATCCATTGCTTATTCAATCCGTTTCGGAAAAATATTTCTAAAATATTCTAAAATTATTTCTGGGTCAGATCCATAAACTGGCCCAGCAGTTCCAGATCACTGGCCTTTACTTTCAGATTTGTCTCCAATCTCTCACCCTCCGGAGTAACAAAGGTGATCTCCAGCACACTATCCTCTCTGATTCCTCTCTGGGATACTGCCCTGCAGAATGCCGGAAACTTGGGATGGTTTCTCTTAAAAGTATTCCAGGCACCGGCAGCCTTCATCATATTACCTATATCCATAATTCTTTTGTCCTTTCCTGCTGTCAGGCAGTTTCTCTTTGAATACTGCTTATGGTCAGGATCTTACCATACAGCACAGCTGGGCGAATCTCTCATCTCTGGTGCGCATACATGCTATGTAATCATCGATCACCCGGCGCACCTGATAGGGAATATCCAGCTTTTCATATCTTTGTTCCAGTTCCAGAAGATCTCTGTTATCCTGACAGATATATTCATCCTCTGTCTCCAGTTTTTTTGCCAGTTCCATGATTTTTTCAGCTTTTTCATCCATAATGTTCTCCTTGCGTTGGTTTACAACCTGTGTGTTCATTTCAGTCTCCTTAGTTTCATAGAAAATTGGTAACTGCGCTTGTCCGGAAAAGAATTCCCGGCAGTGAATAAGCGCAGTTATATTGTGTGTATGTGTGTTAGCATCTATTATTTTATAAAGAGATACTCAGATTGTCAACGAAAACCGTACGACATAATGGTTGATAAATCGACATAATTCGACTTTTTTCGCTCAAAAAATTCTGTTTTACATTCTCAGATGTCTTATTCCTTACCATTAAAGCAATATGTACATACATTGCAGGGTTCAATTCCAATGGCTTCCAGAAGATCATCCAGTCTGTGATAGCGAAGAGTTGTAAAATTCTGCATTTTACAGATATCCTGTACCATCTGCTCATATCTTTCTGTACGCGGGTCTGCATACTCATCCAGGATCTCCTGGGGACAGTTTGGACCTTCTCTTTTCTCAATCACCTGGCGGGCAATCAGTTCCATTTCGGATTTGGAGCGGGAGAAATTCAGGTATTTGCAGCCATACATAATTGGAGGGCAGGCAGGGCGGACATGTACTTCCTTTGCACCGCTTCTATAGAGAAATTCTGTTGTCTCACGGAGCTGAGTTCCACGCACAATGGAATCATCAATAAGAAGAAGTTTTTTGTCCTTGATCAGTTTGCGCACAGGGATCAGCTTCATCCTGGCGATCAGGTTTCGCTGGTTCTGGTTGGTCGGCATAAAGGATCTTGGCCAGGTAGGTGTATATTTAATAAAGGGTCTTGCATAAGGAATGCCGGATTCATTTGCATAGCCGATGGCATGTGCAATACCGGAGTCCGGAACACCTGCTATAATGTCCGGATGAACGGAATCGCCATCTCTTTTTGCAAGCATGCTTCCGCAGCGATAACGCATATCTTCTACGTTCACGCCCTCGTAAGATGCTGTTGGGTATCCATAATAAACCCAGAGGAAAGAACAGATTTTCATTTTCTTTCCCGGTTCTACCAGAGTTTTCACACCGTCTGCTGTAACAAAAACGATCTCTCCGGGTCCCAGTTCCTTATAATCTTCATATCCCAGATTAATATAAGCATGGCTCTCAAAGGACAGACAATAAGAACCTTCTTTGTGACCGATCTCAATAGGAGTTCTGCCCATTTTGTCACGGGCTGCATAGATTCCGTCTTTTGTCATAAGAAGCAGTGACATGGAACCATCAATCCGCTCCTGTACATACTGGATTCCTTCTACAAAATTATCTTTTTCGCAGATCATGGCTGCGATCAGCTCTGTTACATTGACAGTTCCGTTGGTCATTTCCTGGAAATGTACCTTGGTGTTATCATACATCCACTGCAAAAGTTCATCATAATTGTTAATCTTTCCCACAAAAGTAAGGGCAAAGCTTCCAATCCTGGAATTAAACAGAAGTGGCTGGGGTTCATAATCGGAAATACATCCAATTCCCATGTTTCCCTTCATAGTTCCCACTTCTCCGTCAAATTTCGTACGGAACGGTGTATTCTCAATGTTATGGATGGCACGGTCAAAGCCCTGCTCTCCATATACAGCCATACCGCCGCGGCGGGTACCCAGATGGGAATGATAATCCACGCCATAAAAAAGTTCCAGTACGCAATCTTCTTTTGATGCTACTCCAAAAAATCCGCTCATAATGCGCTCCTCTCTGCTTCCATAATCCCTATTAGTATAGCATACTACTTCTGATATTTTCAAGCACTGCAAGAAATCCCATCTAATTTATATCTCACTAAAATCCGGTGTTCCGTACAGGTCGAATGGAGTTGACTGGTAGACGTAATAATTCAGCCAGTTAGTATACAGGTTATTTGCGTGAGCTCGCCACATAAGGAGCGGGCGATTCTCAGGGTTGTTGTCTTTGTAATAGTTTTCCGGTATCTCGATAGGCAGGTTTTTACTCACATCACGTTTGTATTCCCCGTCCAGTGTCACACGGTCATATTCCGGGTGTCCCATCACAAAGATTTTGCGGCCACCGTCTGCCATTGCAAGGAAAAGCCCTGCTTCGTCTGACTCAGCAAGCACTGTCAGCTCTTTGCAATTATGAATATCCTCGATGGGAACTTCCGTATGTCTGGAATGGGGTGCCAGGAACATATCGTCAAAACCGCGTACCAGCGGAATCTTGCGGTTCATCACCTTATGCCAGAAAAGGCCAAACATTTTTTTGTCCAGTTTGCGTTTCTTCAGTCCATAGTGGTAATAGAGCCCTGCCTGGGCAGCCCAGCACAGATAAATAGTGGAGGTAACATGGGTATTTGTCCAGTCCATGATCTCTGTCAGTTCATTCCAGTAGTCTACCTCTTCAAATTCCATCTGTTCCACTGGCGCACCTGTGATGATCATTCCATCGTATTTATTTCCCTTCAGTTCCGGGAAGGTCTGATAGAATTTATTCAGATGACTCACAGAGGTATTTTTCGCCTCATGGCTCTGTACTGCCATAAAGGTCACATCTACCTGAAGAGGGGTATTGGACAGAGAACGCAGAAGCTGCAGCTCTGTCTCCTCCTTCAGAGGCATCAGGTTCAGAATCAGGATCTGGATAGGCCGGATATCCTGATGGGATGCCCTGGACTCATCCATTACGAAAATATTTTCTCTCTCCAGAATTTCTTTTACTGGAAGATCACTCTGTATTTTAATCGGCATTTTATGGTCTCCTTTCCTTTTGGGTCAAATTTAATGCCCTGCAAGCTTCAAAAATTCTTCCTCGGATATTACAGGGATTCCAAGTTCCCTGGCCTTCTTATTCTTGGAAGAATTGGAAGTGGTATCATTGTTAATCAGATAATTGGTCTTTTTGGTTACAGAACCGGTAACCTTGCCTCCAAGGGACTCCACCAGTTCCTTTGCCTGATTCCGGTTGTCAAAATGCTCCAGACTTCCGGTAATAACAAAATTCATGTTCTGGAAAATCTGCTCTCCCTTTTTTTCTTCTTTCTTAATGGCAAGGTGGCTCATAAGATGATCCAGCTTCCGGTTGTTCTCCGGGTCTGCAAAGTATTCTGTCAGACTTCTGGCGATCACCGGACCAATGGTATCAATGGAGCTGACTTCCTCCTCATCTGCGTGGCGGATTTTCTCCAGGTCATCATCAAAGTGTCTGCAGATCACCTTTGCATTGGCCAGTCCGATGTTGGCGATTCCCAGACTGTAGATCACCTTTGCCAGAGTTGTTTCCCTGGCCTTTTCCAGACTTGCCATAAGATTTTCGAAGGATTTCTCACCAAAGCCCTCCATGGTCACGATTTCCTCTCTGTGTCTGCTGATCTCAAAAATATCACCAAAATCATGGATAAAGCCTCTGGCAATAAATTTCTCCAGGGTTGCTTCTGAAAGGCCATCAATATTCATGGCGTCCCTGCTGGCAAAAAGAGCAAAAGCCTTAATCTTTTTGGCAGGACAATCCGGGTTGGTGCAGTAAAGGGATTCCACCTCATTTACCCTGCGGATCTCTGTGCTCTGTCCACAGGCCGGACAGGTATCCGGAATAGGAAGCTCTCCGCTCTTTGTAAGATTTTCAGCAATCTGGGGAATGATCATATTTGCTTTATACACGGTGATCCTGTCTCCGATCCCCAGCTGCAGTTCCCGCATAATGCTGATGTTATGCACACTGGCTCTGCTCACAGTGGTACCCTCCAGCTCCACAGGATCAAAAACTGCCACCGGATTGATCAGACCTGTGCGGGACGGGCTCCATTCAATCTTCTTCAGCCTTGTCTCCCGGATCTCATCTGCCCATTTAAAAGCAAAGGCATTTCTGGGAAATTTGGCAGTGCGCCCCAGAGAATCTCCGTATGCGATATTGTCATAAAGTGCCACCAGACCATCTGATGGAAAATCATTCTCTGTAATCGCTGCAGAAAAATAATCCATGGCCTGATCCAGGGTAGCTGCCGTTACCTTGCGGTATTCCACCACCTCAAATCCCTGGTTTTTCAGCCATTCAAACTGCTCTGCCCGGGAATTATGAAAATCTACATTCTCCGCACTTACCAGGCCAAAGGCATAGAACCTTACATTTCTCCTGGCTGTGATCTGGTTATTCAGCTGGCGTACAGAGCCGCTGCACAGATTTCGCGGATTTTTATATCTGGCATCCACATCCTCTATGGATTCATTGATCTGTTCAAAATCAGAATAGGTAATGATCGCCTCCCCACGCAGCACCAGTCTGCCTGCATAAGGGATTTTTAAGGGAATATTCCGGAATACCCTGGCATTGTTGGTAACCACCTCGCCTACCACACCATTTCCTCTGGTGACAGCCTTTGCCAGTTCTCCATTTTCATAGGTAAGAACAATCGTCAGTCCATCCAATTTCCAGGAGAGCAGGGTCTCATGATCCCCTATAAATTCCCGAAGTACTTCCCTGTCCTTGGTCTTGTCCAGAGACAACATGGGAGATTCATGTTCTTCCTTAGGAAGCTGGTCTACCGCCTCATACCCTACCTTTGCGGTGGGGCTGTTTGCCAGTACGGTTCCTGTTTCCTTTTCCAGAGCCTGAAGCTCGTCGTACATCTGATCGTATTCTCTGTTGCTGATGAGCTCTATGTCCTCCTGGTAATAAGCCCTGGCTGCTCTGTCCAGCCTTTTTACCAGCTCTTTCATTCGATTCATTGCGGCTGTTTCCATGATGCCCTCCTGTTTCCATTACTGTTTCACTGGTGGAGGAGGCAAGAAGTCTCTGAAGCTCCTCCCACTCTACCGGTGTGATCTCCCGGTACTGTCCCTCCGGGATTCCCTCCAGAGTCAGGTTCATGATCCGGAGACGTTTGAGTTTCTTTACCTCATAGCCCAGATACTGACACATCCGTCTGATCTGGCGGTTCAGGCCCTGGGTGAGTATGATCCGGAAGCTGCATGCTCCGGTCTGCACCACCTGGCAGGGTCTTGTCACTGTATCCAGGATAGGTACTCCTTCACTCATCCGGCGGATAAAGCTTTCATCTACCGGTTTATTTACTGTCACAAAGTATTCTTTTTCATGGCGGTTTCCGGCGCGCATGATCTTATTTACCAGGTCTCCCTCATTGGTGAGAAGGAGTAAGCCCTGAGATTCCTTGTCCAGTCTGCCCACAGGATAGATCCGCAGGGGATAATCCAGGTATTCTGTCACAGTGGTTTCCTGACGTTGCTTTTTTGTACTGCAGACAATTCCTCTGGGTTTGTTAAATAACAAAAGTACTTTTTTTTCGTTTTTCTCTACAGGAATCTGATCGATACAGATTTCATCCTTCCCGGATACCTTCTGACCACTCACAGCTACCTCCCCGTTCACTGTGATCCTGCCTTCCAGGATCATTCTGTCCGCCTCTCTGCGGGAACAGACTCCTGCATCACTTAAAAATTTATTGATTCTGATTTTTTCGTCCATTGTTTTATTATATAGTTATTTGTATATTTTAGCAATTAATTTTTCGCCGTTGTCTTTTTCCCCAAGATACGTTATGATAAGAAAGCAAAAGATAAAATACAAAGGAGGCATTTTATGTCGGGCCATTTTTTCCGGACAAATCGCTGGCTGGTGACAGCTGCTGTCCTTGTGTGCATATTATCCGGAGGGCTTTTTACACACTCTGCCGCAGCACCGTCCCGGGATCATTCTGAGAACAGCACCGGAGTGCTCATAGCAGAAAATACCAAAGACAACAAAAGTACACAAACCACTGAAAAAGTAACAGATCTCAAAGAAACTAAAAGTACAAAAGATACCGGAGACACAGAGAAAAAAGCAACCATAACTCCAACTCCTGCAAAAAGCAGCGCAAAGGAGGATTCCTCTGCTGACAAGGATCAGGAAACAGGAAATAAGGTTTCTCCTGAGGCAAAAAAAGGAGTCTGGACAACTTCCGGCAGTGACTGGATCTTTCTGGTAGATGGTACAGCCTATACAGGCTGGCTTACAGACACAGATGGAAAGCAATACTATTTTGATAAAGCAGGAATTATGCAGACAGGATGGGTTGATGTGGAAAATAAGCGTTATTATATGGATCTGGATGGGATCATGCAGACAGGTGATATTACTGTAGACGGCAAAACCTATCATTTAAATGCAGACGGCTCTCTCCAGGGCTATGAGCCATCCGCTGTCACAGCACAGTCAGATTCTTCTGACAAGAAATCAAAAAAGAAGAAAAAAACAACTCAAAAGACTATTGCCCTTACCTTTGATGATGGCCCAAGTTCTTTTACAGACAGACTTCTGGATTGTCTGGAAGCCAACAATGCAAAGGCCACCTTCTTTATGGTAGGTAAGGAGATCCTAAGCTTTCCTGATGAAGTCAAACGGATGAAAGCTCTCGGCTGTGAACTGGGCAACCATACCTATGACCATACAGATCTGGCCACCTTATCTGCCTCTGATATTAGTTCTGAGATTTCCAGGGTAGATCAGGAGCTGGTGAATCTTACAGGACAGGGCGCTACTGTGGTACGACCTCCCTATGGTTCTGTAAATGACACAGTCAAAGCTACCGTAGGCACACCTATGATCCTGTGGTCCATTGATACGCTGGACTGGAAAACCCAGGATGTCCAAGCTACAGTGGAGGAAGTAATGAATAACGTACAGGATGGTTCTATTATTCTGATGCATGATATCTACAGCACTTCTGTAGATGCTGCAGAGATTCTCATTCCACAGCTGATCGAGGACGGATATCAGTTAGTGACAGTCCATGAACTGGCAGCCGCCCACGGCAAAGAGCTGAATCCAGGTATTACATACGGAGAATTCACAAACTAACCGAATAACCGCTTGACTAAAACCAGGGTAAAAAATAAAAGCTGCATGATTCGCAGCTTTTATTTTTTACCCATTATTTTTTATTATTCCTGTTCTTCCTCACCGGAGCCTGAATCCTGTGAATCATATTCCTCTGAATCTGAATCGCCGGAATCCTCTGAAGTATCTGAATCAACAGATTCTGATCCGTCTGTGAGGAGATCTCCTCTGATATATCCGGTCTGACCGTCATAATCAATCTGAACCCATTCCCCGTCAGTACCAGTCTTCTCAACCTGCTCACCTTCTGAGATCACGCCAAGAATCTCAGAATCTGTGTTTGCCTCTGTGCGCACATTACATTCCTCTGCCACAGTGAGAAGTGTGCCATTCTGTGCCTGTACAGACACATCAGACTCATCACCCAGACCATTTAAGAATGCTGCCAATGCCTCATCCTTCTGCTGTGCCTGATCCAGTTCATTCTGTACCTTTGTCACCAGCTCTGCCACATCACTGTCTGAGAGCTGCTTCTCCAGGTATGCAGAAATATCCGGGTCCTGCATGGCATCATTATCAATTATCCAGCTGCCATCGCTGTTTTTGTACACATAGAACTGTGTCAGCGCCGGCGCCTTTGTTTCAATATTCTGACAGATGTATGAGAAGCAGGCGTAAACCACATAGGAATCCTCTGTCATACCTTTCTTTGTATATACGTCTCCTACTTCATACCCTTCGATATAATCCTTCAAGTTTGTGACCTTTGACTCATCTGATGGTGTAAAATCATCTTCCAGAGTCTTCAGCGTTGCAAT
>OLNE01000629.1_pt1 | contig 31557 bp, 15 predicted proteins | sample 1672431 | NCBI WGS metagenome assembly OLNE01 (sample SAMEA3136685, study PRJEB25190) | human gut metagenome | reverse complement strand
AGGGCGTCGACGCCGTCTCCGGCGCCACCGTCACCTCCAAGGCCATCTTCACGGCTGTCGAGGACTGCCTCGAGCAGGCAAAGTAATTCGCTAGCAACATAGTTGCACCTTGCAAGAGGGGCGTCTCGAAAGGGGCGCCCCTCTTTTTGTGCGCCTGTAGCCAGGCGTTCCTGCCAAACTCGGCTATTCGTGCGATACTGTTGCGGCTGTAAGGGCGTTTGTATTCAACCCGTAAAACGTTTGCGCTATGCCTGGAGGAATCACTTTGCAATTGCCGCAGTTCGTTCGACGTGAAGGCAGCAGCTTCTATTTCACGCCCAAGGAGGGTACAGGCGATGTCCAGGCTTGCTTGGCCGCGCTCGGCGTGTCCAAGACCCTCTCGGGCCGTCTGCGCGCGCAAGGCCGTGCCACAATCGACTCTGGTACTGGCGAGCTCCGTATTGACGCCTCTGTCGAGCCTGTGAGCCCGCATACACCCTCGCAGGAGCCCCTTCGGGCTCTCTCTACGAGGACGACTTCATTATCGCCGCAGAGAAGCCCTCAGGGCTTCTTGTGCACGGTGACGGCACGCATGCCGATACGCTGACGGGTCGGGTTGAAGATTATCTGACTGCAGGGGAGGGCGTGCTGTCCCCACAGGCTGTGCAACGCCTCGATGTCGAGACAACGGGAGTCGTGCTTTTTTCCAAGGCTGTCGAGTTCCAAGGTCTTTTCGACGCCCTCGTTGCCGATCACGCTCTGATGGAGAAGCGCTATCTTGCCGTGGTTGAGGGTGGCTATCCTAAGGCTCATGACCGCATCAACGCTGCACTGGCTCGCGATCGCCATGATGCCCGTCGCATGCGCACTTGCGCTCCCGGGCAGGGCCAGGATGCCCTCACCTATGTCGAGCGCCTTGCCATGAGTCCCGATGGGAGCCATTCGCTGCTTCTCGTGACGCTTGGCACAGGGCGCAAACATCAGATTCGCGTGCACCTGGCATCTAGGGGTTTTCCTGTTGTGGGAGATATGCTGTACGGCCGCCGTGGTGCCGAGCAGGCACCGCTTATGCTGCATGCCTGGCGGGAGTCGTTCACGCATCCCCTGACGGGCGAAGGGGTGTGCATCGAGTCTTCGGGATACGAGCGTTTTGCCGCGTATGTGCCGCAAATCGGGGCCTTGCTCGAAGGTAGATAAACAGACGGACGGCGGGTGCTCCGGTCGCAAGGGGGGAAGTTCGACCGGGCCCGCCGTCCTACAAGGGGAGATGCCATGACGCTCAAGCGTAAGGGGGACGCTGCGTAGGCTCATGAGTTGTCAGAAGTAAGAAAGGCTCGCTGGGCTCTGTGTGTTCCCTTGCCTTTGCTGACATGTATAATGCCTCACTTGCGTTCGTCTTTCTATCATCGTAAAGGATGAGATTCTAGGGACGAGGTATCTAGCTGGTATTTCTCTTAGAATTCAACCATTTTTGGGCTATAGGACTAGTCCTTTTTCACCCATACATATATGTACAAGCCATGGTGCACCGCCTCGTATCATGTGCTTCGTAGGAGCCTCTCATCATCTTTTATGACCTGCTCACCCCGGGGGGAGGATGGCGCTTGGGCGATTTGGTGCGTGCCTGAGAGGGGCTTGGGTGCCCCGTGCCGTACAATGCGGTCATGAAATCGACCGATATCGCAGGACCGTCTAGCCAGGAGATCGCAGTGACGCTTGAATGCCAAGACAACGCACGTGAGGCATCGCCGCAACCTCTGCGTGTCCTTGTCTTTTGCGAGAAGTGGGAGTCGGGCGGGGTTGAGGCATTCGTCACGACGCTGCTCGAGTGTATGGATCGCACGGGTTTGGTTGTCGATGTGGCAGCATGCAAAGTGCAGCCCGGCCCCTATGACATCCGGCTTGCCAAGATGGGTATCGAGCCCATCGCTCTTGGCACAAGCATCCGTAGCGTCACCTCCAACCTCAAGGGGTTTCGCCGCCTGCTTGGGCGCGGTGCCTACGACGTCGTCCACCTCAATGTCTACGAGGGACTTGCGCTGCTCTTCGCCCGGGCGGCCAAGAAAGCCGGCGTCGCGCGCGTTATCGTGCACAGCCACAACAACGACCTGCGCCCGAGTGCCACGCGCTGGCTCAAGCTTGCCCTGCATCGCATATGCACGGGTCTGTTTGGGGGGTACGCCGATGTGCGGTGGGCTCCCTCGCAGGCGGCGGGGCGATTCATGTTCGGCACGCGACCTTTTACGCTTGTGCGCAATGGCATCGTTCCCGAGAGGTTCGCATTCGATGACGGCGTGCGGGAGAAACTTCGGGCCGAGCTGGGCTTTGCGTCCAATCAGGCCGTGCTTGGCTGTGTAGGCAGGCTGTGCAGCCAGAAAAACCAGCTCTTCCTTGTTGACGTGCTTGCCGCATCGCCACAAAACGCTTGTCTGCTTCTGGTAGGCGAGGACGACGGCGACGGTTCCTACGAGGTCGCGTTGCGCTGCCGTGCCTGTGAGCTCGGCGTGCAAGACCGCGTGCGCCTGTATGGCCGTACCGATGACGTGGCCTCGCTCTACCAGGCCATGGACGTGCTCTGTGTGCCGTCGACCTTCGAGGCGCTGGGCATCGTCGCGGTGGAGGCCCAGGCTGCTGGCTTGCCCGTGGTTGCGTCAACTGCCGTGCCGCCAGAAGCGCATGCGGGTGGTGTGATGAGTCGCATTTCGTTCGATGTCTCTCAATGGGCCGCCGCCCTCGCCGCGGCACCCGTCGACCTCGCTGTCCGTGCGGGGGGTGTCGCACGCGTTGCCGAGGCAGGGTACGACATGCACGCCGTGGCCGCCGAGGTCGCGAAGGCGTATGGGAATGGCAAGTCGATTGGTGCAAGCGGGTCGCTGGCTCCGTCTCTGTTGGATGCTCGCGACGGCAGCTTCGACACCTCCAGTCTCGTGAGCGTCGTCGTGCCGGTCTATAATGTAGCGGGCTATGTTGCCGACTGTCTTGATAGCCTGCGCCGCCAAACGTATGAAAACATCGAGGTCATCGTGGTGGATGACGGGTCTGTCGATGGGTCGGGGGAGATTTGCGGCCGATTCGCCGCCACCGATGCTCGCTTCCGAGTCATTCATCAGTCGAACGGAGGGCTGTCTTCTGCTCGCAACACAGGGCTTGATGCTGCGCGGGGCGAGTACATTTCTTTTGTCGACAGCGATGACGCGGTCTCTCCCGTTTTCATTGAGGTCTTGCTTGCTTTGCGGACCGATATTGCGCAATGCACCTTTGCGACCGAGGCTGATGGACTGGCGTGCTGTTCTGAGATGCATGGCGGGCTGATTGCGATGAGCGGCCGAGAAGCTTGCCATGCGCAACTGCTTGATTCAACCGGCAACGCAACGGTGGTATGGAACAAGCTGTACAAGGCCTCGCTTTTCAACGGCATTCGTTTTCCGGTGGGCAAGCAGCATGAGGATGAGTTTGTGACGCACAGGGTGCTATGGAGTGCGGCGTCTTTCACGTCCGTCCCCCAACCGCTGTATTTTTATCGCCAGCGCAGCAACAGCATCATGGGGTCGGGTTTTAACGCCGGGACGCAGGACGCTTTTGAGGCGCTTGAGCAACGTGCCTCTTTTTATCGCCTGCAAGAAGACGAAGAGCTCGCGGTACTCTGCGAGGCGGTTCTGTGCAATCGAATCGGTACGGCTCTGGATGGCGTGGCGGCATGCGATCCCGACGGTGCATCCAGGTGGTCTGCAAAGCGTGACAGTCTTCTCAAATCGCTGTTGACATCTCCCTACATTGGTGCCAAAAAGAAGCTTTCTCTGCTTCTGCAACGTATGATGCCTAAGATGTTTGCACGTATCAAAGGACGTTAGACGGTTGAGTTCCGGGCGGCCATTCGCATGTTTTACCCGATGGTCGACTCTGTTCGGTGCGCACGAGTTGCCGACAAACCTCTCAGTGCTTTGAGGTACACTTTACGGTTGCTTTACAGAACGTTTCAGCAATTGGTTAGGAGAGATGAGTGAAAAAGGTAATTACCTACGGTACGTTTGATCTGCTCCATTATGGACACATCAATCTGCTCCGTCGCGCAAAAGCGCTGGGAGATTATCTCATCGTTGCACTCTCAACCGACGAATTCAATTGGAACAGCAAGCAAAAGAAGTGCTACTTCACCTACGAGCAGCGCAAACAATTGCTGGAATCCATTCGCTATGTTGACCTCGTTATCCCAGAGACCTGCTGGGAGCAGAAGATTTCTGACGTTCGGGAGTTCAAGGTCGACACCTTTGTTATCGGTGACGACTGGACAGGCAAGTTCGACTTCCTGAAGGATTATTGCGAGGTTGTCTATCTGCCCCGTACCCCGGAGATTTCGACGACGCAAATTAAGCGCGATTTAAAGATATAGCCATCGATTTGGTTGGAACAAGAGATGAAGAAAAAGAACGTGACGCGGGATACGTATTACGCGACATATTATAACGAGCCGATTGATTCGAATGCGGTCTACCTCGAGTCGCGCGATGGTCTTGATTTTACAGGCAACATCTTGCGCATCACCGAGGAGCTTTGTGCAAACGAAGCCTATGCGCACCTTCATTTTTTTGTTCGGGTGCGCAATGATGTTTTGCATAAAATACGCGCCCTTGCTAATCGGTATCACCTCGATTTGTCTCGCATGGAGTTCGCTTCCAGTGAAGACGAGGCAATCAATTACATGGAAAAGGCCAAGTACATCGTAACTGACTCGGGCGCTCCCTGGGGATATGTCAAACGAGAGGGTCAGGTGGTTCTTAACACCTGGCATGGAACGCCGCTCAAGGTGATGGGACGTTATATTCCAACTGAAGAACACAAAATTGGTACCGTGCAGCATCTCTTTCTTTCAAGTGATTACCTGCTCTACCCGAGCTATTACATGAAAGACAAGATGTTGAAGTCCTATATGGTGGACAAAGTCGCCACAGGCAAAGCCCTGATGGAGGGCTACCCGCGCAACTCGGTCTTCTTCGATTCCGAGAAGCGAGAGCAAATGCGCGAGAAGCTTGGTTTTGCGGGAAAAAGAGTTTACGCCTATATGCCCACGCACAGAGGCAGCAGTGAGAATAGCAAGAACTCCTCGCAGCTCATTGATGTGGTTGACTACCTTTCCGAGTTGGATTGCTATCTCAATGATGACGAGCTTCTCCTCGTGAAGCTGCATGTTTTCAACCAGTCACAAATCAATTTCGTTCAGTTTGACCACATCGTCGCGTTCCCCGAGGGGTATGAGCCGTACGACGTGCTCAACGCCACGGATTGCCTGATAACTGATTATTCAAGCGTGATGTTCGATTATGCCAATACCGGCAATAACATCATCCTCTTTACATACGATGAAGAGGAGTATTTTGTAGATCGAGGCACGTACTTCCCACTTTCTGAGTTGCCGTTTCCAAGTGTCAAGACCGTCGATGAGCTGCTTGGGGTCATGAGAACGGGGAAAGCATACGATGATAGTGAGTTTCGAAGCAAATACTGTACCTTCGATAACCCGGAAGCTGTTCAAAAAATTTGCCGGCACGTTTTTCTCGGGCAGAAATGCTGCAAAGAGGAGCAAGTCTATAACGGCAAGGAAAACGTTCTCCTCTATGCTGGAAGTCTGGCGAAAAACGGTATTACAACGGCGTTCGTCAATCTTCTCAACCGTCTCGACAAAACGGAAAAGAACTACTTTGTGACATTCCGTCGGCAAGAGATTGATGCCGACCCATCACGCTTGTCGGTCCTTCCTAAAGATGTTGATTACCTGCCTTTGATGTGCGATCAGTGTTACACGACCGAAGAGCGCAGGGATTACGACGCGTTCCGTAAGAGCAAAGACCCTGCAACGCCCTATCCAAGCAGTCTTGCCAGGATGTTTAAGCGTGAATGGGACCGATATTATTGGGGGGTAAACTTTTCTCACCTCATTCAGTTCGATGGGTATGGCATCAATGTGAATTTGCTATTCCATGCGTCGAGCTCAAAGAAAACTGTCTTTGTTCATAACGACATGCTTCGTGAGATTAGGGAAAAAGGCAACCAGCACGAGCCGACGCTCAAGATGGTGTATAGCTCCTTTGACAATGTTGCTGTCGTTTCGGATGAGCTGATTCCAATTGTGTCAGAGATATCAGGGCGCAGCGACAACATCCATGTTGTCAACAACATACATGACGCCGCAGGGGTGCGCCTGAGGGCCGAGCAGCCGATTGAGTACCAAAAGGACACACTCCTACGCTCCTGGACGCCAGGCGGCCTGTATGATTTCTGTCATTCTGATGGCTATAAACTCGTGACAATCGGCAGGTTCTCAGCTGAGAAGGGTCATGAGCGGCTTATTCGTGCTTTTGATTGTTTCTGCGATGAACATCCGGATGCGAAGCTCCTCATTGTCGGTGGTCATGGGGCGCTTTATGACAGGACTGTTCAGTTGGCCGCAAGTCAGCGGCACTATCAAAACATATTGATTCTCCGTTCTATATCGAACCCTATGCCGATACTCAAGCAAAGTGATTTGTTCGTCCTCTCGTCATACTACGAGGGTTTGCCCATGGTAATCCAAGAGGCAGACTCGGTAGGGCTGCCTATCATCTCGACTGACATTAAAGGTCCTCATGACTTTATGGGCCAATACGGAGGATACCTTGTTCCAAATACCGAAGAGGGCATCTACGAGGGAATGAGAGCCTTTGCGCGCGGCGAGGTGCATCCGATGCACGTAAACTATGACGAGCGAAACAAAATCGCATTCGAACAATTTTTGGCCTTGTGTGGTGGTGACCGATGAGCAACACAATCAGTGTGATTGTTCCTGTATATAACGTTGAGCGTTATCTGAGGGATTGTCTGGACAGTGTTCTTGGACAAACCTACACTAATTTGGAAATCATTCTTGTCGATGACGGCTCTACCGATGGTTCATCTGCTCTGTGCGATGAGTACGGCCGACTTGACAGGCGTGTTCATGTGATTCACAAGGTCAACGGAGGGCTGTCGAGTGCTCGCAATGCAGGTCTAGACGTTGCTACGGGCGAGCTCATCGGGTTCATAGACTCAGACGACTGGGTAGAGCCGCAAATGTACGAGCTTCTCTACAAGGGCATGAACGAGACGTTTGCTGATGTGTCAGTCTGTGGAGTCACAAAGATCTACCCGACATCTGAGAAGGCGCAAAACTTCCCCCGGCGACGCATATATAGCAGACGAAAGGCTCTGTTCGAGCTGGTCAATAGCCAGGATCTTGAGAGTTTTGCTTGGAACAAGCTGTATAAGCGGGGTTTGTTCGATGAAGTCCGATTCCCTGAGGGCCGCATATTCGAAGACTTGATTACACTGCCGAAACTTTTTAACCAGGTCGGTAGAGTTGTTCATCTCAACGAGTGTCTCTACAACTACCGTCGCAACGATGAGAGTATCCTCGGCACGTGGGCCATTGACGTACAGGCGGAGTTTACGTATGCCCAGCAGGATCGGTTTGAGTACCTTGAGCCTCTGTGGCCAGATTTTTCATCACTTATGATTGAGCGTTATGCGTGGTCGCTTAAAGACTTGTGTAAAAAGGCCCTTCAGGCATCGTCCGATGAGATGGGTAGGGTGAGCCAGCTTCTCACTAAAAAGTTGCTGCCTTTTTACAGGGAGCATAGGGCAGCGCTCGAGCCTTATACGACTGAGGCAGCCCGCAAGAAATACGATGTCCTTCTTGGCCATCCCCTTGCGTTCGCGGCTACTTGGCCAATGGTGCGCCGCATAAGAACAGGGGTCTATAACCTTCGCCATTAATGGGCTGTTTGCTGGTTGTTGCAGCTACTCAGTTGGCTTTTTTATCGCATATCGCAGTTTTTTGTTTGCGAGTGCATATGCCCTGCTTAGCCAGATCCAGATGAAATCGATAGCCAAGGAGAACGCAAAAGAGACGCCCAACAGCAGCAGAAACACCAAAGGTGACCACTTGGGCAGGTAGATGAAGGCCTGGCACCAGTGGTAGCAGAAGAAACTGTGGGTGAGCCAGATATTTGTGCTGTGCTTGCCAATCGCTCTGAGAGGTTTGGACAAAAGTGCGCCGGTCTTTGTAGTTGCAAGCATCGACAGAGCGATGCAGACAAACGGTGCGTATAAAAAGTCGTAGCGGTATCCAACATTGAGCTTAAAGCGCAGGCAGACGAGGAAGGCTAGGCAAAGAAGGAAGCTCGCACATGCAAGATAGTGGCCGGAGAAACGCTTCTTGGCTTTTGTCAGCAAGTTCCAACGGGCAAACAGGCATCCTGTAAGGAAGCAAGCTGACCATTGCATCGTTTCGAAAAGCTTCGTCCATATGATGCTTTGCGTGAAATCGCTTGCCCAGGCCGACTGGGCAAGCGAGGGAACGATCCACGTTACCGTAGCGTTCCAGATACAGATGGCCAGAAGGTCCACCGATACAGTCGCATGTTTGCGGGCAAAGAAGCGTACCATCAGCGGAAAGGTCGCAAGCAGGATGAGGTAGTCGGTAAAGAACCACCATTCTCCGTTGTAGGTGATATTGAGGCCCGTGATGTTCCAGAAAAGGGACTCAAACGTTGCCGTTACGCGTGCATCGTCAAGCAATAGGGCGAGGGGGACGACGATGACGAACACCTTGAGGTAGGGCGTGTAGAGTCCTTTGACTTTGGCGAGCGTGAAGCTTGAGAGCAGGTCAGCCGAGGTCGTCGCGTCTTTGGGCTGGCTGAGAAGCTGTTTGTCTCGCTTTGCTTGAAACGACATCCACGTGCCGTAACCTCCGAGGAAGAGGAAAAGCGCCACGCACATCTTGCCAAAGAGACCGATCAGCATGGCAGAGTCGACGCTCGTGAAGGTGAAGAGCGGAATATAGGAGCTGCCGTCCTGGATTCTGTTGGGGAAGGCAAACAAATGGTGGTATAGCATGAGGATGATGGCGAACCCCTTGACCATCTTGGTGTCATCCCTGCTGAAATCCATGGGTGTCCTACCTTGTCGTGGGCCCACGCAAGTGGTTTCTCGCGCGGGCGAACGTTGTTTCTTGCGTTGGGCCGTGATGAACCCTGGCACATATCCTATCATTCTGCTCTCACGGCCACACTATGGTAGAGGTTTGTGCAGGAGGTGTGCACGGTTTTGCTAATAACGCATGATTATCGTGGCGAATGTCCGGGGTTGGGGGATGTCCCACTGATTACTGTCATCGTGCCTATCTACCAGGTCGAAGCCTATTTGCGCGATTGTGTGGATAGCATTCTTGCCCAGACGCATGCCAATCTTGAGGTCATCCTTGTTGACGACGGCTCGCTCGATGGCTGCCCGCAGATATGCGACGAGTACGCGTCGCTTGACCGTCGCGTGTGCGTCATCCACAAGGCAAATGGTGGCCTGTCCGATGCGCGCAACGCCGGTCTCGACGTGGCCCGCGGAGAGTGGATCGGCTTTGTGGACTCCGATGACGTGGTTGAACCGATGATGTTCGAGAGGTTGCTCGTCCAGGCTCGTGTATATGATGCGCAAATCGCCGTGTGCAACTTCGCCGAGTTCGCAGATGGGCAAAATGAGCGCGAGGCGTTGTGGACTCGCGGTGTTCAAGACCAGCGAGTGCTCTCAGGTCGTGAGGCGTGCTGTCTGCTCATGGTAGACGACGAACTGCAAAACTATGCCTGGAACAAGTTGTATGCCGCGCGTCTGTGGAATGGGGTGCGGTTCCCCGTTGGGCAGAAATACGAGGACGTCAACACGACCTATAAGCTTTTCGAGAAAGCAGATAGTGTCGTTCTCGATCCCGAGGTTCTGTATTGGTATCGGCTGCGTGGGGACAGCATTGTTGGCAGTCGCAGCCTTGCTGGCGAGTTCGATTGTGTCCAGGCCAATCTTGAGCGATGTGAGGACGTGCTGCCCCGCATCCCCGAGGCGGCTCAGCCCATGATCGATGGTGTGATGAAGGCGATTCTCAATCTGTGGCCGCTTGCATGGGAACACCGACGCAATCTTACGCCACGGCAGCGCGAGCTGCTCAGGGGCTTTTCGGAGTTTGCCGCTGAGCATGCGGCACAAAGCACGATTCCAGCGCGTTTGGGCATTACTGGCAGGCTTGCATACAAGTTGCTGGTGCATCCGGCGCCGTGGTCGCAATGCTGCGCCTACCTGCTGGATTTTGTCTATCGGCTAAAGCATGATGGACGAACCAGGTAGGAAAGGCGGTGCCTGCGTGTGGGTTGCCTCTTCGGGTCGCTCTATGCACGCGCCTCGGGTAAAATCAACACCTTGGTTTCACTGAGTTGGTAAGGTCGGGGCTGTTCAAGGGGGTTTGATGCTTCAGGGGTTCAAGGAACACCAGTTTCTGTTCGAGGAACTGGTGGCGCGTGACTTTAAGACCAAGTACAAACGCACGGTGCTCGGCATGCTGTGGAGCGTGCTTAACCCGCTGCTCACGCTGCTTGTCATGAAGATCGTCTTCACACAGTTCTTTGGTCAGAGCATGGACCACTACACCACATACCTGTTCTGCGGCAACCTCGTGTTCAACTACTTCAACGAGGCAACCTCGCAGGGCATGACGGCCCTCATGTCAAACTCGCATATCTTCACCAAGGTCAACGTGCCCAAGTACATGTTCCTGCTCTCCAAAAACGTGCAGACCATCATCAACTTCGGCATCACGCTGTGCGTGTTCTTCGTCTTCTGCCTTATCGACCACATCACGTTTACCTGGAACTTCCTTCTGCTCATCGTGCCCATCGTGTTCCTCATGCTGTTCAACGTCGGCGTGGGCCTCATCCTGTCGGCGCTGTACGTCTTCTTCAAAGATGTGCAGTATCTCTGGGGTGTCTTCACGATGCTGCTCATGTACATGTCCGCCATTTTCTACACCACCTCGAGCTATCCGCCGCTCATCCAGAACCTGTTTTATTGCAACCCGGTGTATGTCTACATCACGTACTTCCGCCAGGTGGTCATCGACGGGCTCGTGCCCTCGGTGGGCCTGCATGCGCTTGTCATCGGCTATGCCGTGGCTGCGTTTGCCATCGGCGCGCTGATTTACAAGAAGAAGAACCACGAGTTTTTGTACTACGTGTAAGGTGCGCCCATGACTGCAATGATCAGCTGCGACAACGTCTCGATTCGCTACATTACCGGCGACTTTAAGGACATCGGTCTCAAGGAATACTTTATTCGCAGGCTCAAGCATGAGTACCACGTCACCGAGTTCTGGGCCGACAGGCACGTGACGTTCGAGCTTGAGCCCGGCGATATGCTCGGTATCATCGGCTCCAACGGTGCGGGCAAATCCACGCTGCTCAAGGCCATCAGCGGCATCATGGTGCCTACCGAGGGCACGGTGCAGTGCAACGGAAAAATCGCGGCCCTGCTCGAGCTTGCCAGCGGCTTTGACGGTGACCTCACAGTGCGTGAGAACACCTATCTGCGTGCCGCCATGCTGGGCTACAGCCGTGCGTTTGTCGACGAGACCTACGACTCCATCATCGACTTCGCTGAGCTGCGTGGGTTTGAGGACCGCCCCTTCAAGCAGCTTTCCAGCGGCATGAAGAGCCGCCTGGCATTTTCCATCGCAAGCCTTGTCGACCCCGAGGTGCTCATCCTCGACGAGGTGCTCTCGGTGGGCGACGGTGCCTTCCGCAAGAAGAGCGAGGCCAAGATGCGCGAGATCATCGCGGGCGGCGCCACCACGCTGCTTGTGAGCCACTCCACGGGTCAGGTGCGCTCGCTGTGCAACAAGATTCTCTGGCTCGACCACGGCAACCAGATTGCCTTTGGCAACAACGTGCAGGGCCTGTGCGACGCCTACGAGCGGTACCTCAACACCAAGAAGCTGCCGGGCAAAGACGATCTGCCGCCGCTGTTCATCGATGAGGCTCCCCAGTCGCCCTCGCAGCCTGCGGCAGACAAGGTGGCTGGGCAGGCCTCACTCGCCTCGGGGTGGGGTGCTGACTCGGCGGGCAGTGAGAACTCGGGCGATGTTGCCCAGGCGCAGGCACGCACGTCGTTCATTCAGCGTGTCGCGGGCCTTCCCAAGGCCGTGCGCATCACCGCCCTTGCCTTCGCGGCGCTTCTCATTGTCATTGCCGTGAGCGAGGCGACGTTGCCTGGGCGCATTCAGGCTTTGCCGCTCAACGAGGCGGCCCTGATGTGCGTCAACGACGACGAGGGCATCCAGGTGTGTCTGCGCGACAACAAGCTCTATGTTTTCGCCGACCGCGCCCGTACCGATGCCTCGGGGCTCTTGTTTGCCGTGCGCGCGCAGGATTCCCATGGCTACGTCACGCGCGAGACGTTCGACATCGCCTCGCGAGCCAGCGGTCGGTACAGCACGTCCGACGCCTATGTGCTCGAGGTCAACCTTGCGCGCTATGTGGGCTACACCGAGCTGCAATATGGCGAGGTAGACGCGGCTGCTCCGATGGCAGGCGATGAGTTCGAGTGGGCCTGGAGCGAGACGTACGCTCGCGGCGCACAGGTCACGCTCAAACGAGGATAGTGCCCGAGATATGCAAATGGGCCGGACGGGATGCAGCTCGCAGCTCCCGTCCGGCCCATTTTTGTTTGCGTCTGTCGCGTGCCCAGCCTACTTTTTAGTGCCTCTCTTTACGAGCGGCTCCTGCTTGTTCACGATGCCCTTGAATGGGGTGGTAAAGAGAATGCGCAGGTCAAACATGAACGACCAGTTCTCGATGTAGTACAGGTCGTACTCCACGCGGGCCTCGATGGAGGTGTCGCCGCGCAGGCCGTTGATCTGCGCCCAGCCCGTCATGCCGGGGCGCACCTGGTGGCGCAGCATGTACAGCGGCACGCTGCCCTTGAAGTCGTACACGTGCTGGGGAAGCTCGGGCCTGGGCCCCACAAGGCTCATGTCGCCCCTGAGCACGTTGAACAGCTGGGGCAGCTCGTCGATGGAGTAACGGCGCATAAAGGCGCCGAAGGCCGTACGGCGCGGGTCGCCGGTGACAGTCCAGCCGTCCGTCTCATGCACGTTTACGCGCATCGAACGAAACTTGTACATGTAGAACGGCTTGCGGTTGCGTCCCACGCGCTCCTGCTTGAATAGGACCGGGCCGGTGGAGGAGAGCTTGGTGCCGATGACCGCCACGAGCATGATGGGCGAGGTCAGCACGATGAGGATGGCCGATCCCACCACGTCCATGAGGCGCTTGAGGAAGGCGAAGCCCAGGTTGTCGAGCACGACGCGCTGCACGTTGATGAGTGGCACGCCGCCCTCGATGCTGATTGAGGGCCTGCTGGAGAGGAACTGGTAGTATGCAGGTAGAATCGACAGTTTGATGCCGCTGCGCTTGCAGGCGATGAGGATGGGGTCGAGCAAGTCCTGCTCTTTGGCGTCGATGGCGATGACGACCTCGTCGGGTAGGGTGGCGTCGAGGATATGATCGATGTCAGCGTATGATCCTAGCAGCCTGATGTCCTCAATTGACGCCTCTCCGATGTTGCCTACTACGACCTGTCCGGTGCTGGGATGCGCAGCGATGCCGTGCGCAAACGTGCAGGCTCCCGCCCCCGAACCCACGATGACGACCCTGCGCAGGTCGCGGCCTGAGCGATGGATGGATTTGAGGATGTGTGTGACTGCCAGCTCTTTTAGGCATGACAGGGTCACTGAGATAATCCAGTAGAACACGACGAGCCAGCGCGAGAAGTCTATGACGCGCAGTACGAAGATGCAGTCGATGAAGAGCATGGTGGTGATGGTGTTCGCCGCAACGAGCTGCCCGAGCTTATGCGAGGTCTCGACGGTGCGGTGGCGGTCGTACACGCCCAAAAGGCCATAGAAGAAGACGTACAGCGGCGAGAAGGCGGTGACCCACAGCACATGCTCGGTCATCGTGCCGATGGGGTTTTCGCCTGAGAAAAGGCAGAAGCGCAACCAGAATGCGATGGCCATGGAGATGGGGGCGATGAGGATGTCGGTGAAGTACGACATGATGCTGAACGCCCGGCGTCCGGGTCTTACCATAAGGTTCCCTTCGGTGCATGGCGCATAGTGCCGTGCGATTGCGATAGAGTAACCTTTCATTTTAGGGGATTTTTGCATACCGTCGCCGCAGACGCCCAATGAACGCCAATCCTCTAAGATGGGGACACAGTTCAAGCAGGGGAGGAGGGGCGATATGAACGAGGGTGGCAAGTCGGAATGCGCCTGCGGCGGCCGCAAGGTGCTGTATGCCGCCTCGACGTTCGGCCATCTGCGAAGCTTCCACCTCCCTTATATCGAGGCCTTACGTGCCGACGGATTCGATGTGAACCTGCTTGCAGGGGGCGACCCGGTGGCCGCCGGCATGCCGCAGGGCGTGCGCTGCATACCTGCCGACTTCGTGAAGTCCATGTCCTCGCCGCGCAATTTTGCCGTGGCCCGTGAGGTATCGCGCTTGCAGCTGCGCGAGCGCTTCGACATCGTGCTGACGCACACCTCCCTCGCGGCTTTCTTTGTGCGCTTAGGCATTTTGGGGGCCGTGCAGCGCGACAAAAGAGCGCGTCCTCGTGTGGTGAACACCGTGCACGGGTATCTCTTTGATGCCGACGCGTCGTTTTTGCGCAGGGCCGTCCTGCTTGCTGCCGAGCGCCTTTGCGCCGGCGTGACCGACCAGATCGTGGTCATGAACCGCCAAGACGCCATCATTGCTCGTGAGCACAGGCTCTGTCGGGGACAGGTGGTGGAAACGCCCGGCATGGGCGTTGTGCTCGATGGTCTGCATCCTGCTAGCGCCTGCGAGCGGGCTTCTGCCCGTCGTGCGTTGGGCATGCGCGACGACGCGTTCGTGTGTCTGTGCGTCGCCGAGTTTTCCCAGCGCAAGAATCAGCGCCTATTGATCGAGGCGCTCCCAAACCTGCCCGAGCGCGTGGTTCTCGCTTTGCCCGGCAGGGGCTCTGAGCAGCAGGCATGCCTCGATCTTGTCCGTGAGATCGGGGCTGAGGGACGGGTTGCGATGCCGGGGCATCTCGACGCTGCGGGTCTTGCCCTGTGGCGCGCGGCAAGTGACGCATGCGTCTCGGCAAGCCGCTACGAGGGGCTGCCCTTTCATGTGGTTGAGGCATTTGCCTGTGGTCTACCTGCGGTTTTAAGTTCCGTGAAGGGTCATGTTGACCTCGTCGATCCTGGCGTGAACGGTTTGCTGTTCAATCAGGGCGACGCCGCCGGATTCTGCTCGTGCGTCGAGCGCCTGCTCGCCGACCCAGCGCTGCTGGTCGAGATGGGCGAGCATGCCGTTGCGACAAGTGCGAGGTATAGCCTTTCTCATGTGTTCAAACCTTTGCTTGCCGTGTATGAGGGGCGAGGGGTCTTGCGTTAGGTGCAGACTGCCCTTCTTGTTGCACCATGAGGGGTTCCTTCACATGCCTGCCACGTTCTCCCCACAGGCCCGTCACTGCGCTGAGCTGATATGGTGGGGTTTGCCCAGGGGGTCTGTTTGCTGCGTTCGGGCCTCGATAAAATATTGGATTGGCCGCGTGCTCGGCCACATACATGTTCATTGGGGTCTCCTGGCACCAAAGATATGAAACGGAGGGACGATGTCCGCTCACTTCAAGCAGGACCCGAACCATCCTGATGCCGGCGACTATGGTCGCAGCGATGCCTATTATCAGACGCGCCACTCCGCGTATTCCTCAAACAAGAAGCCGCATTCGCGTCGCGCTTTCGTCATTGGCGGCGTGTGTGTGGCAGCGGTCGCGGTTGTCGGCGCCGCAACGCCTGCCATGGCCAGTGGGGTCATCGACGACCTCAAGGTAAAGGCGGGCAGTGTGTCCGACCTGCTCAATCAGACTCTTGATGCTTTCAAGAACATGGATTTCACCACCGCCTACGACCTGTCGGTCAAGACGTCCGCCGAGCTCAAAGACTTCCAAAGCGAGCTCGAAGGTCCCTTGTGGAGCGCCGCCGAGTTCGTTCCCGTTGTTGGCGGCGACGTCAAGGCGGCCCGCTCGCTTGTGAGCATGCTCGGCGACCTTGTCGAGGACGCCCTCATTCCTCTGTCGCAGGATCTCAACGGCGTCTCGCTCGACACGCTCATTACCAAAAACGAGTACGACCAGACTCAGATCGACCTTCCGACGCTCCAGACGGTCGTCGACGCGGTGAAGAGGGTCATGCCCGCACTCACCGAGGCGGTCGACACCGTCAACGGCATCGGTAAGCTCCACATCGCCCAGCTTGCCAAGATCGTTGACCAGGCCAAGGAGAAGGTCGCGCCTCTTGCCGGCAAGATGGACAAGGTCTCGGCGCTGCTCGACGTGCTGCCCAACATGCTGGGCGCCCAGGGCGACCGCGTGTATGTCGTCATGGCCCTCAACAACGTCGAGATTCGCTCCCTGGGCGGCTTTGCTGGTCAGGCCTGCCGCGTGAGCGTGAGCAACGGTGCCGTCATGCTTGGCGACGTGTGCTCCGTCTACGACTACATCCCCAGCGACGACGAGTGGGCCCGCGTGCCCCTTTCCGACGAGGAAATTCAGCTGTACAGCGACTCGGTCGGCTACATTGCAGGCAACACGTGCTTCATCCCCGATTTCCCGCGTGTCTGCGACATCTGGGGCCAGTTGTGGGCGACGTTCCAGGGCGAGTATGTCGACGGCATCATCGCGCTTGATCCTGTGCTGCTTCAGATGCTCATGGCGCTCACGGGCGGCGCACAGATGTACGATGGCACTTACCTCGACGGCACGAACACGGTGCGCGTGCTTTTGCACGACACGTACTGGAACTACATGGACGACGCCGAGGCCATGGACGCCTACTTTGCGCAGGCGGCTTCCACGGCGCTCGACTGCATCATGGCCAATTTCTCCTCGATGAGCTTCTCGGGGCTTGAGCAGACCATCTCCGACGCCGTAGACCAGTATCACCTCTACACCTGGTTCGCTGATTCTGCCGAGCAGGCAACGTTCTCGGCGCTCGGTGCGGGCGGCGAGATCAACTACGATCCGGCAAAGCCCGAGCTCGGCGTCTTCCTGGACAACGCCTCGTGGTCCAAGATGGAGTGGTGGCTCGACCTCGATTTCACCATCGACGAGGGCAAGACCAACCGCGACGGCTCCAAGACCTACGAGTGCTCGCTTACGCTTTCCAACACGGCGACGCAGGACGAAATCGCCGTTTGCAACGACTATATGGTGGGCACCAACCCTGAGAAGTACAGCGCCGACGACATGCTCGAGCGCCTGACCATCTATGCGCCCGCCGGTGGCAGCATCGCCTATGTCGACCACAACGACAACTTCATTCCTTGGGCCGATGGCAGCTACAAGGGCCTCCAGGTGGCAACTGGCCAGGTTCACAACCAGATCGACCATCCGGCCATCATCAACTTCACGGTGACCACCTCGCCTGAGGCAACCGAGGACCTCATGGTGCGCATCACCCCCACGGTGCAGGATTACCGCTAGGGGAGCCCGGGCACTCACATACGTGCGCAGCAAGAGGGCGCCGAGGAAACCTGCATCGCAGGTCTTCCTCGGCGCCTTTGTTTGTGCCGGGCATGGGCAGGGCTGGGGGTCGCGGCCGCGGGGTCGCCGCGTGCCCTCGTCTAGTTGCGGCCGCGCAGCTTGCGGCCGATCGCCTTGAGTGTCTCGCGGCGCTTGGAGCCGACCGGGCAGATGGGGTCGACGATGCGGCGGATGGGGTTCTTGGGGTCGACCACCTTCTCGTGCATCTTGGGAGCGGCCATGCCCGCCTTGCCCGACAGGGCCGCAAGCATGAGCTCGTAGAACGGCGTTTGGCGCGCATAGTGCCAGTAACGCTCGGCAAAGTCGCATCCCGGATACTTCCAGGGCTTCTCGAGGCCCGCATAGTGGATGACGAGCGGCTCGGTGCGCGAGGCGTTGTAGGCGGCGAACGCCTCGGCGGGGGCGAACGAGAAGACCTTGTTCACACGATCGCCGCAGTCGTGCATGACATTCCAGCGCCAATCCAGGTAGGTCACGCGGCCCTCGCATGCTGCGTTGAGGACGTCCTGGTCGTTGTAGATGAGGGCGTTGTTCGAGGCGAGCTTGAGCCATTCCTCCATGGGGTGCAGCTGGCGCATCTGCTCGGTGTTGAGCACGAGCACGCCGGCCTGCAGGTAGTTGTAGGGGTCTTTCATGTGGAGGACGCGCTCGTTGTAGCTCATGTGGTCGCTGCCCGGGGCGTTGAGGTTGCCCAAAAAGTCGATATCGTGGGCGGCGGCCAGGAGGTTATCGCCGAGCTCGACCTGCCAGAGCTGCGAGATGTCGCCCTCCACCACGAGGTCGGAGTCGAGGTAGAGCACCTTGTCGTACCAGGGCATGAGCTCTTGGATGAGGAAGCGGAAGTACGTCTCGATGCCGATGTGGGCGTTGTTGGTGCGCAGGTTGTACTTGTCCACCAGGCTGCCCGCCTCGGCGAAGCGCACGCTTGCTTTGCCGCTGGCCTCGAGGAACGCGCGCATGATGCGCTGGTGATCGGCCGTGATGCCGTTCTGGAGAACCACGACGTCGTAGAAATAGGCGTCGGAGGCGTTGGCGAGTACGGAGTGGATCGTGGTGGTGAGCATGGGGACGTAGTTGTCGTCGGCCGCGAAGACCACGGGGATCGTGGGCCTCCAGGGCTGCGGCACTTGGGGCTGCCCAAGGCGCGGTGCGGGCTCGGGATGCTCGAAGTGCACGCACTGCACCTGCTTGCGCTTCCATCCGCGTCCCGTGCGCTCGGCGTGCATGAGGAAGATGTTGAGCAGACGCTCGGCCAGGTGGCCGGGGGTGCGCAGCGCCTCGCGGCTGTAGTGGGACATGTCGGTCTGGCGGCAGAACTCCTCCAGGATCGGGAAGAGCCAGACACAGTACTCATCGAAGATGGCGCGCTTCATCACGAACATGTTGCAGAAGCAGCTCTGCGGGCCGGCGAGGAAGGCGTCGGCGTCCTGCGCGTAGTCGGGGTTCTTCTCCTTGAGGATGGCCACGACACGGTCGAGGTCCTCGATATGCAGGCTGGGCGCTGCCGCGTATTGCTTGTGGGGCGTGGGTGTGCGACCGGGGAAGGAGGAGAGCTTCTTGACCTCGGTGGTCACGACGTCCCAGCCCTCGATGGCTGCCTCGATGGCCTCGTCGGTAAGGCCGTACTTCTCCTGTGTCTGCGCGCAGATGCGCCCGTCCATGACCTCGCCGAAGGCGTTTTCTTCGTGGCGCGTGTCGGAGAAGTCGAAGTAGCGGCGGTAGTGGCAGAAGCCTACGTAGGGCGAGTCGGTGTTCTTCCAGGCCCAGTATTGCGTCGTGAGCTCGCAGTATTGGGCATTGAGCTGCGAGATGTTCTCTCCCGCGTCGTCTTGTAGGCAGAAGGAGAAGCGCTTGGCGGCCCTGGCGGCACCCACTTGCACCGGTTGCAGGATGTCGCTGGCAAAGGTGTCCACCGGCTTGTGCGTGCTCACGAAGATGCGGATGTCGCGCCCCTCGAAGCGGCTAAGGCCGCGGCGCTCCTCCAGGTCCTTGAGGAAGCCTTGGGCGCGGCGGCGAAGGCGGATGAGGTAGGCATCTCTGTCTGCGGCCTGCCCCGCCTGTGCGACGAGCCCGTCGGCCCAGGTGAGCCAGTCGTTTGCGGGGTCTGCCTCGTCGAGCGTCTCGCCCTTGCGCAGGGCCGCCTCCATGCGGTTACCTGCAAGACGGAAGAGTTGGGCGGCACTGGCAGTGCGCCCGATGGTGTGGGCGAGCAGCTCTGCCCCGTCGTCCTTTGCTTCTTCCGGCAGGCAAGTGAGCCAGGCATCTGCCAGGGCGGTTGCACAGCGCTGGCGCGTGGCATGCAGGCAGGTTTGCGCCGAGGGGCCATCCCAGGCGCCGAGCCATGACTGGCAGGCGTCGATGCAGCTCGCATGGCTTTGGCAGAGGGACTCGAACTGCTTGAGCGTGAGGGCGGGAGCCGTCTCGTCCTCGGCGTGCGGGTGGGGGAGGGCAATGCCCGCGACGGCGTCCGCCACGTGTGCCTTGCAGGCAAGTACCGTCATCTCATAGATGTCCTGCGTGCCGTCGAGGCGCTCGGCCGCCATCGTGGCGAAGGCGCGCTGTGCGAGCGGGGTGGAGAAGAGGTGGCTCGGGATGCACCAAGCAGGATCGGATTGATTGTCTCGGGTGCAAAGGTCCAGCTCAATGTCGCCTTCTTGAAGGCGCGTGCTGTGACCGGCAGGGGTGCTCTCGACACCTGCGCCAAAGCGGAGCATGTCGCAGCCTGCTTCACTCATGCGCCTGACGAGCTGTTCGAGCATGGTGGGTTCGAGCTCATCGGCGCCGTCGAGGAAAAGCAGGTAGTCGCCGCTTGCACGCTCGACGCCAGCCATGCGGCCCAGGTGGACGCCCTTGCCGTGGGGCTGTTGGAGCATCTGGAAGCGCGGGTCGCGCTTGGTGGCGCCTTGGGCAACGTAGGACGTGCCATCCTTGGAGGCGTCGTCCACCACGATCGCCTCGAAGTTGCCGAAGGTCTGCGCAGACAGGCTGGCGATGCAACGGGGCAGCTGGTCGGCGACGTTGCGTGCGGTGATCACAATCGAGACTCTGGGCATGGGGCCGGTCCTTCCTCAAAGCCCGCAAAGGGCATGTTTGACCTGCATATCCTAGCAGCATGTGTCCGTGCTGGAAGCGCGCAAGCCTCGGCTCCCCCATAACGGCAAGGGTTGCGGGCCCGGCGGCGCGAGCTGCGCCGTCCGTGGGCAAAGGGTGCTATGCAGTGCTCGCCGCGCCCCTTCATGCGCTAAGATGTTGTACACACATGACGGTGTCGCGAATGCGAATTCCGAGGGGAAACGGAGACCCATATGAGACAGGTCAGAAGCTCGAGAGCCACGGTGTATGCACTGCTTGTACTGGTGTTGTCTTGCGTGTTTGCTCTAGCCTACATGGTACCTGGTATGGGCTCTGCCTGGGCCGACGATGCGTCCGAGTCTGGTGCTGCGGGCTATGAGCAGCAGCAGGGGCCCGACGCCGGCAACGGTGGCGAGCAGGAAGGCGATGGCGATGACGTGACGCCTGGGGCTCCGGACGCCTCGGGTGATACCGAGCAGCCTGCCGCGCCTGGCGACGCTCCTGTTTCCCCTGAGCCTGAGCAGCCCACGGGGCCCGACGCACCCGCCACGGGCAATCCCGACCAGCCTGAGGCCCCTGCACCTGGCAACCCCGATTCGCCCACCACGGGCAACCCCGATGCACCGGCCCAGCCTGATGTTCCTGCAACGCCCGACAACTCCGCTGGCGCTGGTTCCGACCAGCCCTCTGCCCCGGGTGACGGTGCTGCCGCCGGCACGGACAAGCCCGCTGAGGGCGATGGCAGCACCGCAGATAAGCCCGCTGAGAAGGATGATGCTGCCGACAAACCTGCCGGCGACACCGAGTCTGACGCTGTTGCCCCCGTTGCCCCCGCCGATCTTGTGAACTTTGCCTACACAAGCCATGCCGCTCCCGTGCTGGGTGACAAGGTGCCGCTCGCCATTGCCCTGCAGGACGAGAACGCGCAGCTCGTAAAGGGCGTTCTGACCGTGCGAGGCGTGCTGGGCGATGTGACCTTTGAGTCCACGCGCACCGACGGCAGGTTTCTCGTGTTCGACCTTGCCACGGAGTCTTTGGGCGTGGGCCAGGCCCAGCTCGTGCAGCTTGAGGTGACCTTCGCCGACGGGTCGCGCGGCGTGGTGGACTTCCTGGTCGACGCAGCTGCCTATGTGATTGAGGTTGCCCAGGAGGCATCTGTGCCGGCCGATGCCGAGGACGCGCCCGACGCCGCCGATCCGACGGCCGCGCAGGAAACCTCTGCCCAGGACGCTTCCGGCAAGATGAACCTGCCTGCAGACGCCCGCCTGTGGCTCTTCCAGAAGGACGAGGCCGCCAAGGTCCTCGATGGCTCTGCGATTGAGATCGAGCAGGCAGTGGCCGAGAAGCTTCTTTCGCTCGGCTTTGGCGAGTTCGAAGTCGTTTCTGCTCCCACCGAGCCCAACGTCCTTTCGACGGAGCCTTATCTCTACAAGGACACTCCCGCCAACGAGTGGTATGTAACAGAGGGCTGGCTCGACTACGTGACGTCTTCCGGCCTCATGACGGGATACACCACGGGTGCCGACGCCGGCAACTTTGGTCCCCAGGACCAGATCAGCCGTGCTCAGGTGCTCGTCATCCTGTACCGTTACGCCAACCCCTCGAGCGACGCCACGACCAACCCCTCCAGCTATGGCACTACCACGCACTTCTACGACGTGCCCACGGGCGAGTATTACACCGCCGCTGTGGAGTGGGCGTATCAAAACGGCATCACCACGGGTTACATCGGCACGGGTCTGTTTGGTCCCAATGACCCTGTTACCAGGCAGGACCTTGCCACGATGCTGCATCGCTTCGCCAAGGGCTGCGGCGTGGGCGGCAACCTCGGCAACATCTCGTCCTTCCCTGATGCCAGTGAGGTAAACGCCTATGCCTGGAACGCCATGAGGTGGGCCAACGGCAGGGGCATCATCACCGGCGACAAGACCCAGACGCCCGCGCGCCTCAAGCCCCAGGACAACACCACGCGTGCCGAGGCGGCCAAGATGTTCACGGTGCTCGTGCGCGACACGCTCAACGGCGCCCAGCTGCAGGGCCCTGCTTGGACGTACTCCTCGCTGTCTACGCCCAACCACTATCTCATTGCTGGCGGCAACATCACCGCGACACCTCAGGTGAGTGGCTCGACGTCGGATCTTACCTATGAGTACGGCTGGTACAACACGGCAGGCGAGACCTGGCGCAGCGGCTCCAAGAAGGACGCGAGTTTCAGCTACTATCTGGGCGGTTCGGGCACCTTCACGCTGTGGTGCCAGGTGACCGACTCCAACGGCATTAGCCGCATCCAGACTGCCGAGGTCATCGTGTGGCAGGCCCTTGCGCCCACGGCCACCTCTGAGTGGGACATGCACACCTGGACCATCGGCGTCAACCACACGGCCCCCTCGAACAACGGCTTTACCTTTGAGTATGTGTGGAAGAAGGGCATGTACGAGGATACGGCCGCCACGCTTGGCAGGGAAAAGAGCACCAACACCAGCAAGACGGTCTGGCTCGACTCCGATGGCTTCTATTGGCTGTATGCCAAGGTGACCGACCCTGAGGGACATCAGAGCTATGCCGGCACGCGCGTGAAGGTCATTTCGGGCGATTCGGTCTACGTGTACAACATGATTCGCAACCTCACTAGCCCTACCGAGTGGCTGCTTGCTGTGGACACCGAGTCGTGCCTGGTTGGCGTGTACTACAAAATGCCTTACGGCTGGGAAGAGGGCGCGCTTTGGCTGTGCTCGCCCGGTACCTACTACACACCCACGGTGAAGGGCCTGTTCTCCGTGGATAGCCGCGGGTATTACTTCGACTCCTACGGTGTGCGCTGCTACTACTGGACGCAGTTCTACGGCGATTACCTGTTCCACTCCACCACGTACTACACCAACGGCGCTCCGAAGGACACGCGTCTGGGTATGCACCTGTCGCACGGTTGCGTGCGCCTGGAGACGTCCAACGCCAAGTGGATTTACGAGACCATCCCCTCGGGAACCACGGTGTACGTGTACTAAGCGGGAGTAGAAGCGCACCTGTTGTTGATTTTTTGGGTTTATGGAGCGTTTGAAACACTCCGTTAGTTTGTTTTTGCTCGCCCCATCCGCCGCGAGGGCTGGTACCCTTGACGCATGTGAGAGGTATGCCCCGGCCTTCGGGCCGGGGCTGCTCGTGACGATTGAAACGGATGGGGCAGATGAAACCAGCTGGACAATTGACCGCTCGTATCAAGTTCGCCTTGTGTGCGGTGGGCCTCGTGGCCTCTTTGGGCATTGCGGGCACCTCTATCGTGTCTCTGGCGAACGCCGATCAGGTGCAGGCGGGTGTGCCCGTCGCTGGCGCTGTGGCACAAGACGATGTGCAGGGAGCTGCAGCGACAACGGGGTCGGACGACTCTGCTGTGACGCCTGGCTCTGATGGTGGCGCACTGCCCGGCGAGTCCACGGGTGTCTCTGGGTCGGAGAACCCTGATCAGCCCACAACGCCGGAGAACCCTGCTGGTCCGAGTGAGCCTGCTGTGCCCGGCGAACCTGCGGCGCCTGTAGACCCTACCGAGCCCGCTGATCCTGTGGCTCCCGTGAATCCGGCCGAGCCCAGCGAGCCCACAACGCCGACGGAGCCCACCGACCCCAGTCAGCCGACAGACCCGGCCGAGCCTGCTGAGCCCACCGATCCTGCGGTGCCGACGGACCCCGCCCAGCCAGGCGAGGCCACCAAGCCTGGCCAGCCGGAGAACCCCTCCGCTCCCGATGCGCCCGCCGACGCCAAGCTCGCTGGTGCCTGCGCGCTCAAGTACTACGTGGTGACGCCCGAGGGCAAGACGGCCTACGGCACGCTCTCCGAGGCTCTTGCCGCCGCCGCTCCTGCGCGTGCCGCCGAGGGCGCCGCGCTCAAGGTCGCACTCGACGCCGCCCATGATGGCGAGCGTGCCGGTACGGCTCTGGGTGATCTCACTGAGGCCGACCTCACGCTTGCACTGACCCAGCAGCTTGCGCGCTCCATGCAGGATGCCCAGGGCCTGAGCATCAGCATGCTTCGTTCGGGCTCGCAGGCAGCTGCTTCTGGCGCTTCTGCTCAAGATGAGCTCGCCGCCCGCATCGCCCTTGCCAAGGAGGCCGGTGCCGACCTGCTTCTTGAGGTGCACGCCAACCTCGCTGGTGGGGAGCTTGCCTGCGAGCTTCCTGCGGCGCAGGACGGCATGCCTGTTGTTGTGGTGGAGCTCGCTCTGCCTTCGGATTTCGAGCAGTACGACTTCGCCTGGCTTGGCGAGGCCGCAACCCAGATGCTCGCTGGCGCCTTTAATCCTGCAGATGACAACGCCGACGCTTCGGATGCCGCCGCCGTCTCCGTGACCTCGGCGCGCGGCGCCCTCGCCGACGTGCTTGGGCAGGCCAGCGATGCCCTGAGCGCCTATGCCGCGACTGCCCCGGTCAAGGTGGGCACGGCCACTGACTCCCTTGCTGGCGAGGACAACAAGCACGAGGCACGCTTTCCCGATACGCCTGTCGATTCCTGGTACGTCAAGGGCGGCTATATCGACTACGTGGTAGACAACGGCCTCATGAGCGGCTATTCCGCCGACGGCATGTTCGGCCCCAACGACGGCATCTCGCGCGAGCAGGTCGTGACCATCCTCTATCGCTACGCCAAGGGCTCCGCATCGAGCTCGACCACGCACTTCTCCGATGTCCAGACCGGGCAGTGGTACACGGCTGCCGTTGAGTGGGCCTATGAGAACGGCATCTCTACCGGCTATTTTGCTACCAGCAAGTTCGGCGTGGGCGACCCCATCACGCGTGAGGACTTCGCTACCATGCTCTATCGCTTCGCCCAGCGCTGCGGCAAGGGGTCGGGCAGCGCGGACATCTCGGGCTTCTACGACTCAGACCAGGTGAGCGAGTACGCCGCCGACGCCATGGAGTGGGCAAACGCCGCTGGCATCTTGACGGGCGACACCACCACGGGCGTCGCCCTGCTCAACCCGCAGGCGGCCACCACCCGTGCCCAGGCCGCCAAAATGATTACCGTGCTTTCGCGCGATGTGCTGGCGGGTGCCACAATGCAGCAGGCTAGCTGGTCGCTTTCTGGTCTGAGCACGGCAAACGCCTACCTCAAGGCCGGCAGCTCCACGAAGGCCACGGCGAACGTCTCGGGTTCCGGCTCGGGGCTTACGTACCAGTTTGCCTGGGTCTGCTCTGATGGCAGCACGTGGACGGGCGACGCTGGGCCCAGCTCATCTGTGAACCTGGATTTCGACACCCCTGGTAAATACACCGTGTACGTGAAGGTCACCGATGCCTACGGTACGGCCCACATGGCGTCGAGCGTTGTTCAGGTATGGAAGCTCGAGAGAGCCAAGGTCGGCTCCAAGGGCGATGCGAGCTGGACCGTTGCGGCGATCCTCGACGCCCCGAGCACTGAGGGTTACTCGTTCAAGTACACTTGGAAGCGCGGCTGGGCCGAGGGTTCCGCGACTCTGGTTGGCTCCCAGATGGGCGGCGAGTCGCTGAGCGTGACCCTGCCGGCGGAGGACTACTACTGGTTCTATGCCAAGGTCATCGACCCCGAGGGTCACGAGGACTACCGTGCCCAGCGCATCCTCTATGCTCCTTCGGGCAAGATTGGCTGGCAGAACCCCAGCGACATGTACCAGGTGAGCACCTACAACGTTTCTCCGCACAGCCCCTCGCGCGGCATCCTGTCGTACATGACTCCCTCGCGCATCGGTGCTGCCGCCACGCGTCAGGACTGCGTCGAGGCCTTCATCGCGCGCGCCTATGAGTACCTGGGCACCTCGTATGTGTGGAACTACGCGTGCGCTCCGGGTGTGGGCGTGGACTGCGTGGGTCTGGTCATGCAGTGCTGCTATGCCGTGGGCATGGACACCAAGGACGACGACTACATCAAGTGCTTCGACCCCATCTGCCACTGGGATTCGGGCAGCGACGGTTGGCACAGCCACGACGCCAACAACCTGTGGAACTACGGCAAGATCCAGCGCATCAGCAAGTGGCAGATGAGCCGTGGCGACCTCGTGTTTTGGCCTGGCCATGTGGCCATCTACCTGGGTAACGACCAGATCATCCAGGCACTTCCCTCGGGCGGTGTTTACATCACGACCTTGTATAACTCCACCAACTATAACTACGACAGAATCTCAGGCGTCGGCAGGCTCTTCGCGAAGTAAGAAGCCGCGCGCCGATACCGCGCACTGGCCCGCCAGGCAGGGGAGCACCCCTCGCCCGGCGGGCTTTTTGCGTTTGAGGGTGGGCAGCCTACCGCCTCGCGCTACGCCCTCGAATTGGTCGCCAAAGAGAAAAGGAGAAGCGAGCGCCTTTGCTTGAGGGGTGGGGACGCGTCGTTTTCAGGCCGTTAAGCAGATCGGCCCTCGCGTTCGGACCGTCTCACTTTTTACAATCTCGCAGTTTCGATGTGGCGTATCATGTGCGCCGGCAAAGTGCGTGTTGTTGTGATCGATTGGAGGTTTGCGTGAACGCGTTTCGTGTTGGGGGAGCGGCACGCCGGCTGCTTGCGGGGTTTGTTGCCGTGCTGGCTGTCGCCTTGTGTCTTGGGGTCCTAAGCACGCCTTCCTGGGCAGAGGAACCTGCTACGTCGCAGGTGAAGGTGGATGCGAGTTCCCAGGTAGAAAGGCCGGTCGATGTTGTAAGCCCCGACCCCGCTTCCGGGTCCGATACCGACATCTCACGGACGGATGTGGCCGACGGCGCCACAGATTCGGCTGCCCCCGAGCCCGATGCCGCGGGTTCTACCGTCTCCGAGCCCGGCATAGCTGACCCTGTCATCTCCAAGCCAGATGCCGCTGGCTCTGCCGTTTCTGAAACCAGCACCGCGGGCTCTGCGGACCCTGAACCCGGTGCCGACGCATCGGCATCAGGCATAACCGTCGCCGCGAACCCCGATTTCATCCCCGGGCCCGATGCCTCCTCTCAACAGGCGTTTATCGGTGAGGCGGCCAGCCGTGAGGATGCGGGCGCCTCATCTCAGATGTTCCCGGCTGGCAGCTCTGTCACGAGCGACCCCTCTCAGGTGCCTGAGTACGATGCCGCGGCCGACGCGGAGCCTGAGGGAAGCTCTGCTCCCATGGGCTATGGCACGGCCGACGACTCTGCAGCCAACGTCCCCGTTGCCTACTCGGCCACGGTGTACTCGGGGGATTGGAGCTACTACGAGTCCAAGGATGACAACGGCAACACCGTCTACGTCCTCGACGGCTACTACGGCTCGGCGAGTTCCATTACGCTGCCGGCAAAACTCGACGGCAAGCAGATATACGGCGTGAACTTCTACGGCGGCGGCCTGCCTAAGACGGTGACCTCGGTCACGTTCCCTGCCACCATCAAAGAGATCGGTGCCTCGTGCTTCAGCTACACCAAGGTTTCCCGAGTCACGTTTCCCTCGAACTCCCAGCTCGTGAGCATCGGTGAGTGCGCATTTGAGAATACGCCCATCACGTCGTTCGTCATTCCCCAAAACGTGAAGACGCTCGGGCACGACGCGTTTCGCAACTCGCTCCTCACGAAGCTGACGCTGAACGTCAACCTCGAGCCCATGGTGTACGTGGGCAACGTGATATCGGGCAGCAACACCTATCAGGTGACGGAGCATTACAACCCGTGCGGCGGTTGCCCGGCCGTGACGTTCGTGGTTCCCTCCAATGCTAAGAACTACAAGGTAGTGAACGGCGCCCTGCTTTCCCGCGACGGCACCATCCTCTACGCCCAGACGTCTAATCTGGGCGGCGGCACATACACGGTGCCGTCCAGCGTGACGACCATCGGTTCCTACGCGATGTGCAACAACGCCACGTTCTCCAACATCGTGCTGCCCCAAGGCCTTACCAGGATGGAGCAGTACTGCCTGTACGGCACGGCTATCCAGAGCCTTGACATGCCCGACTCGGTGACGTGCGTGCAGGGCTATATCTGCTCAAACTGCAACCAGCTCCGCAGCGTCCGTATCAGCAACAATGTGGCCGAGCTGGGCGAATGCGCAGGTTGGGAGTGCTTCTTCAGCTGCCCCAAGCTGGCAAGCGTCACGTTGGGGTCGAGCCTGCGCACTATTGGCAACGCGTGCTTTGCGGGCTTGGCCATCACCAGCATTGACCTGCCTTCGAGCCTGGTGCAGATCAACTACGGCGCGTTTGGCGACTGCAAGCAGCTTGCGCGTGTGACAGGCGGGCAGAACCTTAAGTACATCTATAGGTATGCGTTCCGTTACGCGCCCATCACGGGCTTCCCCTTTGGCTCCGACCTCAGGTTTGTCTCCAACGAGGCGTTCTTTGGCTGCGGTTTCACCCCCAGCTACCCCTCGTATCTCGACGAACAGCCCGACGGCTATTACAAGTACGACGGCACCCTGTCCGTGGAGGCGCAAGTAAGCTACTCTAAGGCGTTCGAAGTGCTCGACCTGGTGAATCAGGAGCGCGCCAAGCAGGGACTGTCCGCGCTCACGATGGATACCGACCTCTTGGCGGTCGCAATGCAGCGCGCCGCCGAGACCTCCATCGTGTTCGACCACACACGCCCCACGGGTCAAAAGTGCTTCACTGCCAGCTCCAAGATGACCCGCGAGAACATCGCCGTGGGCTCCACAACGGCTCAGGGCGTCATGGAGCAGTGGATGAATTCTTCGGGTCACAAGGCGAACATCCTGAGCTCGGACAGCACCTCCATCGGCATCGGCTGCGTCACGGTGTCGGGTCGCACGTTCTGGGTTCAGTGCTTTGGCACGACTGCCGCCTCCCCGGCATACAAGCAGGCCGACAAGACGCTGGTCATGGATGTCAACTACATGTCCTCCGCCCTCGCAGAGTTGGGTGCCACGTTCTCGGTGTACCCGGTCAACGCGGCTGGTACGAGCATCGTTGCCGCAAACGAGAGCCTGGGTGTCGGCGAGTCGCAGCGCTTCGGCCTGTTCGCGCACATCGGCGGCACCTATGCGAGCTGGGTGTCGAAGATTGACGACAGCTGTGTGACCTGGTCGCTCGACGGCTCCTCGGCGGCAAGCTTCAATCCGAAGACCGTCACGGTGAGTGGCAAGGCGCCGGGCAGCTTCACGCTGAGTGCGAGCGTGGGCGGCGGAAGCATCCTGGAGTCCGTCACCACCCCGGTTGCCTATCGGTACTACACCGTCACGTTTGGCACGTACAACAGGTGGAACTATGATGTCGACGTCATTTCGACGCAGAAGGTGAGAAGCGGAGACACGCTTAAGAGGCCTGCTGACCCCACGCGTGACGGCTATGTCTTTGACGGCTGGTACACCACCGGCTCTTGCACCACGCCGTTTGATTTCAAGGTGCCCATCACATCTAACAAGACCGTGTATGCAAAGTGGCGCTATCCCGCAACCTACACGGTGACCTTCAATGCCAACGGAGGCACATGCTCCCAGAAGACGTCCTCTGTGGAAGAGGGCAAGGCGGTGTCCAAGCCTGCCAACCCTACGCGCGCCGGTCACACCTTCAAGGGCTGGTACTCCGACAAGGGGCTGACGAAGGCCTACGATTTCAACGCGTCGGTTAAGGGCAACATCACGCTTTATGCCAAGTGGGTACCCAACAGGTACACGGTGACCTTCAACTCGAACGGCGGCACGTCCGTGAAGGCGCAGTCCGTCACGTACGGCGCCAAGGCATCCAGGCCTGCCGATCCCGCGAAGTCAGGCTTCTATTTCAAGGGCTGGTATGCTGACAAGGGTCTTACCAGGTCTTATGATTTCAACTCGGCCGTGAAGGGCAACCTCACGCTCTACGCCAAGTGGGAGCAGGTGCCTCCTACGAGCTTCAAGGACGTGCCGGCAGGTGAGTGGTACACCGACTGGGTGACCCAGGCGGCAAAGCGCGGCCTCATGACCGGCTTGAAGGACGACGCCGGTATCTACTACACGGGCTACTTCGAGCCCGACTCTGCGGTGACCCGCGCCATGGTGGCTACCGTGCTGTGGCGCGTCGCTGGCAGCCCTGCCTGCTCGTCCGGTGCGCTTTGGGATGTTCAGGGCCACTGGGCTTATGAGGCCGTTGCCTGGTGTATGTCTAAGGGCATCGTCACCGGCTATACCTCCGGCCCCAACGCCGGGTGCTTCCTGCCCGACAACGAGGTGACCCGCGAGGAGCTCGCCACGATGGCCTACCGCTTCGCCAAGTGGGCCGGCGTCAAGACGGCCAACCCGCCCTCGGCCTCCTTCAATGCTGCCTCGGACACGTGGGCGGTCTCACCTTGGGCTCGCGACGCGATGGTGTGGTGCGGTGCGTCGGGCGTGCTCACCGGATTTGTGGGCGACGCAAAGCCGCTGCTGCTGCCGCAGGGCACAGCGACTCGCGCCCAGGCTGCCAAGATATTCACCCAGATGGACAAGCTGGCGGGTGGCGAGCTGAGCCCCTACGCCGAGGCTGAGGACAGACCTGTCGCCGACGTGGCCCAGCAGCCCGCTGCGGCCCCCGCGGCCGTTGCCGGCGAGCTTGACGGCCTTGCCTACCTCGCCGTGCCCGAGGGCGCCGTCGACGCCGCGGGAGAGGCCTACGTGCTCGACCGCGAGTACGCCGAGCTCGGCGGCCGCTACGTGGGCGCGGGCGTGTACGTGACGGCCTACAGGGGAGAGGCCGCCGACCTCGCGCTTCCCGCCCAGATCGAGGGCGCGGACGTCGTGAGCGCCGACCTCTCCTGGGGCGGCGACGCCCAGGCCGGCACCCCCGACCCCGACGGCCGCACGCGCCTGGAGTCCCTCTCGCTCGAGCGCGGCTGCAGGCTCGCCTCCCTCGACGCCTCCGGCAGCGGCGTCGCCGAGCTCAGGCTCGCGGGCGACGAGGCCCTCGGGGGGCTTCCCGCCCTGCGCTTCCTCGACCTCTCGGGGACCCAGGTCTCCTCGCTCGACCCCGCCCCCATGCCCGCCCTGGAGCGCCTGGCCCTTCGCGGCTGCCCCCTGGGCGCCGACGGCCTCGAGGCCCTGAGCGCCTGGTCGGGCGCCACGGGCCTGCCCGCCGACCTGGAGGGCGCGGGCGCCAAGGACGAGCCCTCCGAGCCCGAGCAGCCCGCTGAGCCCGCG
>OLNE01000624.1_pt1 | contig 31670 bp, 17 predicted proteins | sample 1672431 | NCBI WGS metagenome assembly OLNE01 (sample SAMEA3136685, study PRJEB25190) | human gut metagenome | reverse complement strand
GTCGGCCATACCAAGGAATTTATCGATGCCGACTTTGATGGCATTATCGAGTTCGCTGAGCTGCAGAACTTTGTCGACATGCCGCTCAAGAACTTCTCTTCGGGTATGGTCGCGCGCATCGCCTTTGCAATCGCCACCATTACCGAGCCCGATATCCTGATCGTCGATGAGATGCTTTCCGTCGGCGACGTGTTCTTCCAGCAAAAGTGCGAGGCCCGTATTCAGCACTTTATCCAGAGCGGTGACGTGGCGGTCTTGTTCGTGTCGCATTCCATGGAGCAGGTTGAGCGCATCTGCCAGCGTGCGTTTGGATCGAGAAGGGCGACCTTCGTATGGTCGGCCCGGTCGATGAGGTCTGCAAGGCATACCGCGAGCAGTTCAACTAGGTTATAATCACTTGCGCTTGGCGTGCTCACGCTTGCTTAGCGTGCGGATATTTGCTCCATTAGCTCAGTTGGATAGAGCAGGGGACATCTAATCCCAAGGTCGACGGTTCGAATCCGCCATGGAGCACCATCGTTTATTAATCCCGGACCGCTTGGTGGTCCGGGCTTTTCTGCCTGGTGTGCTGTGCTTTTGAAGGGTGTGCTATGGGGACCAAAAGGCTTGACTGGTTAGATATTGCAAAGGGGATTGCAATTATTCTGGTAATTGTAGGGCATACGGTTCCAAATCCCTCTCCATTGCGGCATGCCATCTTCTCGTTTCATATGCCGGTGTTCTTTATTCTTGCTGGCTATACGTTTAGGCCTAAGCCGTGGGGAGAGCTACTGCGCGGTTCGGTATCGCGTTTGCTGATGCCTTACCTGGTTTTAGCACTGGCGTGGCAGTTGCCGACGTTTTTGATGAGCGGCGCCCCTTTGACGGGTGACGTGATCGCGAACGGGCTTGAGACGCTCGTGTTTGCTTCGGGCGTTGATGTAACTGGTTTTGATGTTGCTGCCGTTGGTATGCCATGGTTCTTGGCGGCGCTGTTTACGTCGCGGTTGCTGTTTAATGGTCTGATGCGGTTGTTCGATCGTTTTGGGATGAGCGTTGTCTGGCAGGGTGTAGCGTGCACCGTGGTGGCCTTTTGCGGTTTGAGCGTGTCTCGTTATTTGGGTGTTTACCTGCCGCTCGATTTCGATCTGTGCTGTTATATAGTCCTGCTGATGTGGGTTGGTTATACGGCGCGCCAGCGTAAGCTGGAGCCGTGCATGCGCAAGCCGCTGCTGTTTGTTGTGACGGGCGTCGCATGGCTCATCCTTGCCGCCTTGAGCGGGCTTGAGCTTTCGAGCCGCCGTGTTGATGGTTTTGTTGTTGCCACGGTTGCCGCCGTTGCCGGCACGTATTGCGTGTGTTGGGTATCGATGAAGTTGGAAAAGCTGAAGGACGTGCCTGGTTTTGGGACGCTTGAACACGGGCTTGTGTTCTGCGGACAGGCCAGCCTCGCTATCTTTGCAATCCATGCGGTTGACTGGTTTATCCCTTGGCAGACGATGCCTTTGCTTATGGGGCTGCCGGTATCGTGGTTCTTCGCATCGCTCGTACGCTGCGCCTGCGACATGGGGTTGGCGTACGTGATCAAGAGGGCGTAGCGAAAGTGGGGGCAACGTTCAACGATCGCCCCCACTTATTCGAAAAATTGTCGTCAGGCATATCACGTATAGGAGATGTAACCAATTGCATTAGCGTTCCAATAACAGGCTAGTTGCCCAAATACTGGTTAGCCTTCGCGACCAGCCAGTTGACATCCGTTCCAGCAGGGCAACTAGTCGATGAATACCACTTGTGAATTCCGACATTATCACCCATCGTTAGATGTCTCCAACCCTTAGATCTTGCAAGCGCGGCCATAAGCTGAGCGCTCGTATCAAGGGTGGCATACGAAGGAGGATTAGCCGTAGTACCCACATGCTCAATAGACACCGAACGCTTATTCCACTCCCAGTTGCCTACTGCCCATGCCGTATCGTTAAGGCCAACATACTGGTGAATCTGCCCTGGCGCCACGCCATAATGAGCAGAGGCTTCACGTGTGCCCCAAAATGTATTATCAATCTGGGAAAGCGACGTGCACTCCGAGATGTGAATCACAATCACGCTCCAATCTTCGCCATAACGAGTTGAAGAATAGTGGGCGCAGCCCTTCCACTGCACGCCGCCAAGAGCCGGCGGAATATAAGTCGCCTTCTCAAACGCGAACCGCTGATTGGCAGAGCCATTGTCCTGACACAGTGCAAGTACACCATTAGAGAGGCCTAGAACAAGCCCAGTCGAAGAACGAATCGTATAGCCCTCTCCCCTGTTATAAACCAAATTCCATTTTTGAGCGCCACTTCCGTTACGGGTCCAAATTTGAACGCCGTTACCAGCTGACTGATTACCATTCTCGATATCAAGCGGCTTACAAGATTTTGCACTAGAAATCTCATAAGTTCCGTCGGAGTTCTTGCGAACGTCCCAAATCTGTGCCGCCGTTCCATTCGAACCATAAAAACCTACTGATGCGCCAGCAGTCGTTGAGCCACCAGACACATCGAACAACTGCGACCGATTCGACATAAGCTGAATGGTATATGACCCCTCAGAAAGAACCCCCACGCTCTTTGCATTAAAACGAACGCCAGGCAGTTCAAGCGAATCAACCATGCCCAAAGTCGAAGAGGAACCCGAAACACAAAGATACTGTCCCGTGGCCGCATTCTGCAATGCAATCTTTCCGCCAGACAACGCACTGTGCCATCGTTGAGAATCGGAACCGTTGGCCGTCAGCTGAACGAGCTTGCCCTCATCAGTTAGGGAAAGCACTTTCGCGGAACCAATACACTCGATCTCATACGTGTTGTCCAACCCGGCAACTTTACTCACATACCATTTTTGAGCAAGCGTATCGTTCGATGTATACAGTTGAACCGCAGCGCCGTCCTCCATGGATCCGCCAGCTACATCCAAAACTTTCGAAGCTGTGGCCGACTCAAAGGAAAAAGCTCCCTCATTCAAAAACTCTGTAACCTGATGAAGCGAAAACTTTTGGGCGGCACTTCCATTGGAAAGATATACATCCAAATTCGCCTGGGCGTTATCAGAAGCTCCGGCAACATCCAATACCAAACCGGTCGACTTGCTTACAAAGGAGAATGTGCCGTCCCCATTATCCACCGCGGCAAAAAGCATATTCGCATTAACATTCTCGCAAGCCCATTGTTGGACATTAGTGCCCGGAATAGGCCCGCCACCAGCAACATCAAGGGCTTTCTGAGATTTGGCATTACGAATCAGGTAGTAGCCATCGTGATATTCAAAGTAGAACAGCTGAGCAAACGTACCGTTACTGCTGTAAAGCTGAGCATTTGCCCCGTTGGAGGTTGAGCCTCCGGCAATATCAATGACCTTACCGGAGAAACTACAAGCAGGACTCAGCGTGAAGTACCCTTCCGGAAGGATGTCGTCGCATTTGGCAACACGCGGAGACGTGCTTAGCAATGCGAAGCGCGAATTGCCATCATTTGAACTTAGCTCAACATTCACACCATTAGACGCTTTTCCTCCCCTAGATCCAAGATAGAACCCGGGTCTAAGAGCGCTCTCGATAAGATATGAGCCGTCAGGCCGCTTGGTAACAATCCACTTTTGGGCATATGTGCCATTGGAGACATACTGAGCAATATTTGTTCCGGCGGAAGCGTTTCCCCCGGCGACATCAATCACCTTATTGGAGCCAACGTTCGTAAACGTAACATAGCCCTTATCGTCATGGGAAACGATCCAACGCTGAGCATTACTCATATTCGACGTGTACAACTGGATGTTGGCACTATTATCTTTTGACCCACCAGAAACGTCCAGTACAAAGGAATAGTTCCTGCTCGAGCTGACGATATACTCGCCATCCGGCAAATCAGACATATGAGCCTCAGCGTCAGCATCCTGTTCGGAGCGCAAACATTTAAAGTCGGACGACACAAATGCAACCGATAGCTCGCGCGCATCGCCCCTGGAAACCGTAACAAGCTTGCCAGAATCGCTTGCGCCCAAAACACAACCCGTTGCAGCGTTAACGATACGATACAGGCCGTTACCCGCATCTTCGACAGCCCAATCATACATCTGCGACGAGGGCGACGGACTCCCTTGCTTAACCGCGGCCCCAGGAACAATATCCCCGTCCTGAGCATATAGGTAGCGATAGGATTTCGCAGACTTTATAGCATAAAGACCCGTTTCATCATCAAGTTCAAAGCCAAACGACTGTGCAATAGTCCCGTTGGCGCTATAAAGCTGAATAGCAGCCCCGCTGTCTATACTGCCGCCAGCCACATCAAAAACGCGACCGTCGGAAGCCGTTACAACAACAGATTGAGAATCGATTGATTTAACCTTAGAAACTACTCCCGCAGTATACAGCTTGAATCGCTGCGCAGCAGTACCGTTGTCGTCATAAACCTGGACATTCGCACTATTTGCAGTGGAGCCGCCAGCGAGGTCTAAGACAAAGCCCGTCCTAACCGCAGAGCAGATTTTGACAGAGCCATCACCGCAATCGACAAGAATCCACTTCTGAGCCCAAGTGCCATTGGGCGCATATTGCTGAACGTTAGCACCAGCTTTTTTGCTGCCGCCAGAAACATCAAGGACTTTACCGGATTTCACATTCGTAATGGTCGCATAGCCATTCTCATCATAGGAAAACGTCCAACGCTGAGCCTTAGTTGCATTAGATGCATATAGCTGAAGATTGGCGCCGGAATTCGTAGACCCGCCAGCAATATCAAACACCCAACGCTCAGAGACAGAGCCGATAGCGTATTCAACGCCCTCTTTTACAAGGCCCTTGCCCGAAGCGGCGAGATCATTGAGCTCCTGGCGGACGGTACGCGCCGGCGCAAGCGTCCATTTCTGCGCACCAGATGCGTTATACGTATAAATCTGAAGCGCAGACCCGCTCACGCCATTACCGCCCGGAACGTCGATGGCTTTACCGGATTTCGAATTGATGAACGAGTATTCGCCATTGCCGCAATCAACAATGGACCAATGCTGCGCGCAAGTGCCGTTGGATGAATACTGGGAGATTGCTCCACCATTGGAGACAGATCCGCCTTGAGCCTCAAAGGGCTTGTCAGAGTTAACGTTTACGATTTCATACAGGCCATTGCCAACCTGCTTAAACGTAAACATCTGTGCCTGACTATTATTGGCGCTATAGATCTGAAGCCGCGCTCGGTTATCAGATGAACCGCCGTAGATATCCATGACAAGCTTCTGATTGGTGGCACTCTTAATGGTAAAAGCGGTATCCGTCTCTACGTTCGACACGGATGCAAACGTAAAACGCTGAGCCAGCGATTTATTGGGAGACCAAATACGAACCGAAGTACCGTCTGCTGTGCTGCCGTTAGCTAGGTCGAGCACCCAGTTGCCCAATGCGGACTGGATATAGAATCCATTTTCGGAAGCGCGAACGTGCCAAAGTTGATGATCGTCTTGAGCATACGCCGCCTGGACAACCAAAGAACCGCTCCTTGCGTCTCCATCAGCCACGGTGAGATACTGCCCAGTTGATTCGTTCTTGAATCGATACGCCCCCGAACCAGCCGACTCAAGGATAAAGCGCTGATCAGCCGTTCCCTGGGCACCATACAAATAAAGGCTTCCATCTTCGCGAACGGTAACGCTCGAGGAATCTTTTCCAATCGAGTCGATGTAATAAGTTCCATCAGCAAGAACAAAATCGGGCAGATTGAGCACATTGATAAAATCAGCAGAGGAAAAAGCGCTCATGTCAACCGTGTTGGCGGTAATGCCATCGATGCGGGCTTGCGACGTATACTGCCACCCAAACTGACCGGCGCAGCTAAACGTTGTATTGAGCTTAGGGCCGTACTCCGCAATCCAAGACACACGGGGACGCACGCTGGCGGCTTTTAAATAGGTATCTGTATACCAACGTCCGGAATAAATTGAAACGTTGTTGATCCCAAAACCAGTCAGCGTATTAAAATACGCATTCACAATGCCCTCGTATGCCGAAGCACTATTGGGCGATATTGCATTTCCGTTGCTGTCGCGGAACGACTCGAGGTCATAAAAAATCGGTAGCGACAAATCGTATAGACCGTATTTGCTTACGATTTGCTGGGTGAAGTACGCCTCACTTGTAGCGTCATTCGAATTCTGGGCGGTACTAAAAATATACAGTCCAAACGGAATTCCCAGACGGCGCACCTCGCTCAAATTGCGCTCAAACTGTTTGTCAAAATGACTCGTTGAATGCGCGAAACGCAAAATGACAGCATCCACGCCAGAGTTTTTGACCCTATTCCAATCGATTGTCCCCTGCCACTCCGAGACATCGATGACCTTAAGGGCGGGAGATGCAAACACCTCGTCGTAGCCGTTATAAAACGTTTTAGAAGCATTGGAACCGCCCCAATACGGGGAGCCATTAGCCGAGCGAGCATCGAGTGCCGCGGCAAGCGGCTCCCTTTCCATTGAGCTGCCGGCAGTGTAGGTACCCAAATCCTCGTCGGGGTGCGCCTCGCCATAGGCAAGACGTTCCTCCAGAGAGGCATCAACAGGAAGCGTAGCATCATCGGCAAAAACAGGAGTTGCCCTCAGGCTGCAGAGCAGACCAAGGACAACCAGTAGCGACGATGCAAGACAAGTTTTCTTGCGCATATCCATCAACCTAAATCCAGACTAGCAAAGGGCGATATTGCGGTACCAGCCCCAAAGCGGCGTATACGTTGTTCCATAATAGTTGACCCAGTCGTCGAGTCCACGGACATTAATTCGCCCGATGTTCTCAATTACCTTGCCATCTCCAATGTATATTGCGATATGTCCCCAAATGGAACCTGCCCACGTATTGGAGTGGGACGGGACAGCAATAATCATACCAACTTTTAAATTAGCTCGATTGCTATCGCGGCAATAAGCCCAGAACATATCGCAGGCATCGCCGTCTGCATAACCGTAACCCGCCGCATTGAACACCCGCGATATCCACTCAGAGCAAAGGTTATATCCCGGAGAAGGAACGGAATAGGCAATATCCACGAGTCGCTTTTGTGCAGCATTGGCGTCAGCATAAGGCTGCTCAGAAACAACCGTCGAATCAAAACGCCAGAGCGAGCAACTCGAATCATCGAGGACTAAACCCGAGCCGGTGTCCGCCAAGGCATAAGCACCGTCGTTAAGTGCCGAATATATTGCGATTCCGCCTTCATCAGCAAGACGAAACACCCACATTTGAGCACCAGAGCCGTTCCAGTCCCACTGTTGAACGAAGCTGCCATTAGATGCGTTGCCACCGGGCACATCGAGCGTCTTACAAGAAACAAACGCCGTCAGGCTGTAGGCCCCATTACCCAAAGCACGGACACGCCACTTTTGCGCATTCGTTCCATTGGCAGAATACAGCTGCACACGAGTCCCGGCATTGCAAGATCCGCCGGCGACATCAAGAACACGACCATCGCTCGATTGATTCACCACAACGTAATAGCCGTCATCAACAAGCGAAGTCGAAACAAAATGCCATGCTTGAGCGGCGGTAAGATTATTGAAGTACAGCTGAAGAGCAGTGCCAGCAGCGGCGTTACCGCCCGTCAGGTCAATCACGGTGCCCGAAACCGCATTCACAAGAATAAGCCCGCCCTTTGGAGATACGCGCGGAACCCAGTGAGAACCCTCAGTTGACTCTTTAACGCTAGTCAGTTTTCCATCGCTTTGGGAAATGTACTTGCCCGAATTCGCACACTTAAGAAGCACCGAGCCATCGTCACAAACGCTAATCGACCATTTCTGCGCCAACGTACCATTGCGATTCCACACCTGCAATTTAGCGTCATCGGCCTTGGACCCACCAGCCACATCAACAAGGCGGTTTCCGTCCACACGCGAATAAATCTCGTACAGTCCGTCGTGCAAAAAAACCGATGGAACGGAGAGTGTCCATTTTTGCGCCAGCGTACCATTCGCGGCATACAGTTGCAGCTTGCTCCCGTTTGAAGAATTGGCACCCGGGACGTCGAGTGCTAAACCGCTTTTAGCGGAAATGAGAGACACACTACCATCGGCATTAGCAACGACACGCCACCATTGAGCAGTCGTACCGTTTTCGACATACTGCTGCACCGCGCTTCCATTCGAAACGCCGCCGCCGCGACAGTCAAGAACCTTGCCCGAAGCCGCAGAGCGCACAGTATAATAGCCTGTCGATTTGTTGTATGCGAACGTCCAATACTGTGCAAGCGTGTCATTTGAACCGTATAGCTGAACTTGCGCCGTATCATTCAGAGATCCACCGGGCACATCAACAACTTGACCGCCGTCAATCATAGAGCCAAGACGATATAGTCCGTCGTCGATAGTCTGCGCTATTTTAATGAGACTCCAGACCTGAGCGTTAGTAGCGTTCCAGCCAAAAATCTGAGCGTTCGCCCCATTAGAAACACTGCCGCCAGAAATATCGAGCACATAGTCGCCGAGGCAGGACTTTATAAAATAGCCGCCGTCCTGACGGGATACAAAATCCCAAAGCTGCGCATTTGAGTGATTTACCTCATATTGCTGAACATTTGTACCATTTGCACACTTTGCGCCGGAAACATCGAGCACCCTGCCACTCGCGACATTAACGAACAAATAATGCCCATTATATTTTTCAATTCTCCAACGCTGCGCTGGCGTGCCATTTTGACCATACTGCTGAACATTGGCCCCGCTATCGCATGAACCGCCCGAAACATCGAGCACCCTATTTGAGCCGACGTTAGAAATCTCATAGACGCCCTCATCGATGTCCGCCGCCGACAGATCGGAAATCCGAGGTTCCGAAGGCAAAGGAGAAGGCTCCGAGGAAGTCTCGGGGACAGAAGAAGGGCTGCCATCCTCGCCATCAGCTGAAGAAGGCGTCTGCACATCATCCGATATGGCGCCATCGGAATCTCCCGTGGACTCCATGGGGTCTTTTGCGAAAGCCCCATTAGTCTCGATCGAATCATTGGCCTCAATCGAAACACCTTCATTTGCAACTAAGGCAAGCGAAGAAGCCTCACCAATCGGAGCCAATTGCTCAACTGAATAGGCTCGAACGGGGAAACAAAAGGCGGCGACTGCGAAGCACACAGGAACAATAGGCGCGAGCAATACCTTTCTGTTCATATTAAATAACCTCGATTAACGCAATAGGATTAAACAAACGGGCGAGCAGCACCTATAGGGTTGCCGCGCTCGTAGACGCCGTGAACACCGACGCCCTGATTTGGCCAAGAGTCAATCATGCGCCCACCGCCCAAATAGATGGCAATATGACCGCGGTAGTAGATGACGTCTCCGCGTTGCATGCTGCCAACGCTCACCGGCATAAACGTACCGTTGTTATACCAATTCATAGAGTTGTAGGTTTGCCACGCAAGCCAGCGATGGTTGTAGGGGTTGTAGATCCCCATGTCCATGCCCGTAGCATAAAGGCATTGCAATACAAAGCCCGAGCAATCGACGGCACCGCCAGGGGCCGTCGAATACGGCTCAATATAGCGCGTACCCACATACTCATAAGCTCGCTGGATAAAGGCATTAACGCAATCGTCTCGCGTAGCATCGATTGCAATGCGAGACGGCGTCACATAGGTAAACTCACCGGTGCAATAACTCGGAAGCTTAACCGTCAAGCTGCTGACCTGCGGATAGTTCGCAGGATTCTGATAACCAATCTTTGCAGGACGCTCTGCAGAAATAGCGCGCCAGCTCTGAGCGATGGACCCGTTATAAGACCACAGCTGGACATTGGATCCATTCGCGGTAGCTGCACCACCTACATCAAGAACCTTATTGCCGCAGGCTGAGATAATCTTGATTCCACTCTCCCCCATTTCGAAGCGCCACTTTTGTGCATTCGACCCATTCCATTGCCACTGTTGAACGTTGGTCCCATCCGCATCGGAGCAGTTAAGGACGTCAAGAGGGTAAGCTGAGCAGCAGGCTGTAAGCGAATACCAGCCGCCGCCGATGCTACGGACCCACAAGCGCTGACTTAACGTGCCGTTGGAAGCATATATTTGGACGTTTGCACCATTCGAGCGAGAACCACCAGCCACATCAAGTCGCTGCCCTGCCGCATGCATGGGAGCGAACTCGTAGAATCCATCAGAAATCAGAGAGACGGATGTGATTGCCCACCCTTGCGCTGCCGAACCACCCTCATCGGTGCAAACAATGGAACTGCCAGATCCCGGGGCAGTCAAGACCTTACCGGTCTTTTTGTTCTTTAACTCGATACCATTACCAAAACAGACATCAAGTGACCACTTGGCCTCATCGGAATCCTTATCCGAAATCTGAAGAACAGCGCCGTCAGATTCACGCGCCGAGAGGTACTTGGCAGAATTAACGCACTGGAATGAGAAGTATCCTTGCTCGTCGGCTCGAACCCAGAACTTCTGAGCCAAAGTCCCGTTCCCCGCATAAACCTGTAGCGGAGCGCCCTCTGCATAAGAGCCGCCAGAGACATCAACGTATTTACCTGCCGAGTCTGAATAAATAGAGTAGCAGCCCTCTCTGAGCGACACGGTAAAGGAATCAAAGGTCCAATGCTGCGAAGCGCAGCCGTTTTCAACTGCAGTCGTTACGGATCCGTCGGACTTTCGCTCCAGTACCAAATTACTCGCAACGGATCGGATTAAATAGGAATCTCTGTCAGACTCGATACGCCACTGCTGATTTGATCCTATTCCGGGGAAATCCCACTGCTGAACTTTTGCGCCAGGAATAATATCGCCGCCATCAAGATCAAGTCCCTTACCGGTCCTCGCAGGGCGAATCGAATAAAAACCTGTAGCAGGGTCATATGAAAGCTTGAAGCACTGCGCTAGCGTGCCATTTGCAGAATACGTTTGAACGCGAGCACCATTAGAGGTGGAGCCCCCTGCCACGTCAAGGCATTTTAAAGGATCCGAAACGGAATTAATCTGGTACATGCCATCCGCAACCGTTTGGGCGCCCGCCTCAACATGAGGATTTGCGTTGATGGCAATAAAGCGCTGCGCTACAGAACCATTTGCCGACCAAATCTGAACATTGGCACCGTTAGAGACGCTACCGCCGCTTACGTCTAAAACAAGATTGCGTCCAAGACCAGAATAGAATACAAACGATCCATTTGCCTGCTTAACAGGAATCCAGCGCTGCGCGGCGGTGCCATTCGCACCGTATTGTTGAACGTTAGCACCAGCTTTTTTGCTTCCGCCGGAACATCAAGGGCCATAGAGGTCCCCGCATGAGCGATTGTTACATAACCAGTAGGTTGCCCATCCAAGCCAAGAATATTTTTGATAACCCAACGTTGGGCGTCAGTGTTATTAGAAGCATAGATTTGGATATTGGCGCCGTTTGCCGCAGAGCCGCCAGAGACGTCAACGACACTTCGCGGTGATGGCTCCATGCAGAGAGCATAGGTGCCGTCTTCGACCTGTAGCCCCTGCGCAGCGGCGAATGCATCGACATCCGCTTGCGTCCAGGTAAAACTGTTGGTCTGGGTCAAAGTCCAGGTGACAGCTTCAGTCGAGGTAACGGCAACGCCGCTTTCAAATGAAAGGTATAACCCATTAGCGGCGTTTTTGATGGCAAAGCCTTCACCGGAAGGCTCGAGGACCCAAAAGCGATTCTTCGTATAGGAGCCAGCATCATCAAGGGATCCATAGAGATGGGCAGCGCCGCTGGGTACGACACTACCGTAATCGGCGTCTATCAACTTGCCCGAAACAAGCGAAGCGATCGTGTAATAGCCGGATGCGCTGTCATATGTAAGACGGAAAGCCTGCGCCACGGTGTCGTTCTTCTTATATAGCTGAAGAGCGGCACCGGATTCAGCAGAAGCGCCCTTTACGTCGAGTGCCAAACCGGCAGATTCAAAACAATAAACACCGTCGGCAATCTTCTGGCCCATGGAGTCAACGACAGGATTGGAATCGAGCGGAAAAAACAGCTGCGCGGCAGTTTGGTTGGCCTTATACAACTGGACATTAGCTCCATTAGCAGAGCTACCGCCCGCGATATCAAGCACATACTCAACGTTGAGGGCGGAATGTATCGTCAAGCCCCCATCGGCGCCCTTAACGGCAACCCACTTTTGCGCACGCGTACCGTTAGCCACATACTGCTGAACATTACGACCCGATTCGGCTATACCGCCAGAAACATCAAGCACCAAACCAGAACCGGTGTTTTCGAAAGTTAAAAACCCGTTCTCGTCCTCATGTACTAACCAACACTGAGCTTTAGTCATATTCGAATCGTACATCTGAACATTGGCGCCATTTGAGGAAGATCCGCCCGCAACATCCCACACCCTGCGCGATGCATTACTGCATGCAAAAACATAGGTCGCACCGTCAGAAAGTGTCCCTTTGTTTTTAACGGCTAAGTCCTCAATGCTCCCAGCATCTTGAGATGCCGTATCAGTCGATTCGGCAGTAGGCGCCGACGAGTCTTCAGATTGCCCCTCGTTAGACAAGGCGGACAAACCGTCCGGAGCGGAGCCGCCATCGTCACCATTAGTAGCATCAGAATCGATAACCCGGTTAACATCGCAACCGTTCGTGGACGCCTCATCCGCAAATAACGGAGACACGCCAACGGAGGAAATTAAAAGACCCGCAGCCAAAGCCACTACCGAAATAGCAGCAAGGCCACGGGCTTTACGACTGCAGCTCATATCAAACCCCCGATTCAAATTAACACTGAATCTATAATAGTTGATACAAGCCATGATAACGTAGCGATTGGCTACTTAATAACAACCGCTTGTGCGCCTCGTTGCTGGTAGACCCAGGCAATCCAATCTCGATCGTAGCTGGTATAGCCATCAATGGTATCTGAGATCATAACTTTATTTGTTTGGGGGTCATAGCCCTTCAAAACCACAGTATGTGAGTTAACGCAGGCAAAATAACCTCCCTGTCGGGCATAAATGTTACCCACGTTGCCCTGATGGACTGTGGTCCAAATAATGACCGGGTAGCCATCATCCAAGTATTTACAAAGGTCATACAAAGATGTTCCCGAAACGTCGTACGAACGTAAGCCACTCCCCCGGCTCACTAAGAAATTGTTAGCGGCCTTATTGAGTCCAGGAGCACAGATCTCGTTACCGTTGGAATAGCTATGGGGATCGCCCCAGAAGCACCAAACAAAATCCCAAGAGTACGAGGGATCCAGCGATCAGCCATCTCGCAAGGTCCAACACCAAAACCGTAGTAATTTAGAACGTTGGTCAGGGCAGCCGATTCGCAACCATTGGGCAGTCCGACGGAGTACTGATTATAAACGGGGACAGCCAGATCTACCGCCTCGGGCGCATAACTTGTCTGAACAAAAGTGAACCCCTGGGCACCAGAATTATTGGAATTATAAATCTGAATATTGGCACCGTCGCCAAAAGCTCCCCCGCTCACATCCAAAACAAGGGTCTCGTTGAGTACGGAGCGGATGACGAAAGAGCCCCCACCCACGTAGTCAACGCGCCAACGTTGCGCAGAACTTCCATTTCCCTGCCATTGCTGAACGTTGGTACCCGAAACGCCCTGGGCATTAAGCACATCAAGGTACTTCTTGCTTCGACAGTTCTGAATCGAAACAGTTCCGTCAGAATTGGCGCTAACGTTCCATTTTTGAGCGCCAGAACCGTTGGAAGACCAAAGCTGTACATTGGCGCCATTGGAACGCGAGCCGCCCGCCACATCCAACGCTTTAGAACGATCAGAGGCGACGACAATGGTATAAGTGCCCGAATCAACTAACGAGCAGGTAGACAATTTAAAAGACTGCGCTGCGGTACCATTAGAAGCATACATCCCAATATTAGTTCCGTTGCTTGTTAAGCCCCCTGCAGCATCAAGCACCTTTCCCGTTGCCACGTTGGCAAGGACAGCACAGCCGTTATTAATCTGAGCGGTCCATAATTGAAAATCATCATTGGTTTGAGAACGAACGCAAACGTTATCGTCCTCATCCGCCGTTAAAACCTTGCCAGATACCAGGCTCTCAATGGTATAGGTGTTATCCCGTTCGGCAACCTTTGTGATTTTCCACTTCTGAGCAAGCGACTTGTTGCTTCCATAAAGTTGCACGTTGGCACCGTCAGCAGCAGAGCCGCCTGCAACATCAAGAACCGCAGAAGAAGATGCGGAATTCGAAATGGTAAAGAAACCCTCGGGCAAAAGCGAGGTCACTTTTGTGAACGCCAAACTTTGCGAGCCGGAATCAGTCGGGGAATCTCCGAATACGTTAGAACTTTCAACGGTCAACACCAATCCGGTCGCTTTATTGGTCGCTGTATACGAACCATCATCATTGCGCACAATGGAAAACAATTGATTGGCATTATTGCTGCCGATATTCCATTGATGGACATTGGTTCCAGGGCACAAATTGCCGCCATCAACATCAAGCGCTTTGCCAGACTGGGCACTCACAATCCGGTAGTATCCGCCCTCATATACAAACTTAAAGTCCTGCGCAAACGTACCATTAGCGGCGTAGGTCTGGACATTAGCTCCATTGGAAGAGGAGCCACCGGCAATGTCAAATACACGCGATAAATCAGTCGCCAGTGAAATGGTAAACCAGCCGTCCAGGCCAAGATCACTGCACGGCGCTACGTCTGGTGCAGTCGAAACAAAACGAACGTTTTGAGCGGGAGTCCCATTGTTCGCATAGGTTTGAATGTTGGCGCCATTTGAGGATGAGCCGCCCGCAACATCTAGAACAATGTCAGTCATAAGTGCCGACTGCAACCGGAATAGCCCCGCCGACGCCGAGGGAACGGCAATCCAACGCTGGGCACGCGACCCGTTGAATGAATACTGTTGAACATTAGTCCCCAACGAACAAGACCCGCCAGCAATGTCGAGCACCCTACCCGAAGAGACGTTTCTGATAATCAAATAGCCAGACTCATCATGAGAAATTACCCACTGTTGTGCCGACGTCATATTCGAAGCATAGGACTGAACATTGCCGCCGTTGTCTTTAGATCCACCGCTTACGTCCAGTACCTTGGTCTTGCCAACGCCCAGAGCCAGAATATAACGCCCGTCAGCGATATTGCCGGCATTCTGTTGCGCTAACATGTCCAGCTCTTCACGCTGGGCGTTTAGATCATAAAATGACCAGCGCTGGGCACTCGTGCCGTTAACGGACCAAGTGCGCACGTTCGCCCCGTTAGCTGTGTTTCCCCCGGCGATATCAAGACAAATTGAGGGATCAAGGGCAGAGATAAGCTTAATTGAATCGCCGTCCTTCACTGCAATCCACTTTTGCGCGGCAGAACCATTAGATGCGTACTGCCGGACATTCGTTCCAGAATGAGCGCTTCCGCCAGATACGTCGAGAACAAGCCCAGAGCCCTTGCAGGTAAGCGTTACGAAACCGTCCGAGTCATGGGAGACGGTCCATGTTTGCGCAGACGAGGCATTGAGCGCATATATTTGAACATTCGCACCCGAAGACCTGGATCCGCCGGCGACATCAAGCGTCTGCCAACGACTCTTTGCCGAACGAATGAGATAGGTACCGTCAGCAAGATCTGAGGCATGAGCAGCCGCGAGCTCGGCAATGATAGTAGTCTTAGGTTTTTCAAGCGTAAAAATCTGAGCCGCAGACTCATTGGCTTGATATAGACGAATTTGAATGCCATCGGCATCATTTGCACCGGCGATGTCGATCGCATAATCATCATCGATAACAGGCGAAAAGATGAATCCATTACCAACCTGTCGAGCATGCCACGCAAAGCCCCAAGCATCGCTATCGCCAGCGCGCTGCGTAAGAAGCGGATGGTCCGAGAAATAAGAAACATCATTGGGATAGCAAAGATACAGTCCCGATTTAACGTTCTTAAAGGCGTATCGGGCATCGCCAAGGTCTTCAAGAATAAACTGCTGAGCAGCCGTCTCATTTCTTCCATACAGCTGTATAGCCACGCCGGCACCCACCGATCCACCGGCGACGTCGAGCACGCGATGCCCCGACAAAGTCGAGGTTAAGAAATAGATGCCCGTATCGAGGGTCGAGTAGCTGGACAGATCAGCTGCCTCGGCAGAAGATTCAGACTCGACGCCCGCGTCTTCATCGGTCGCGCTGTCGTCATGAGCAGAATCGCCCAAAGACGAATCCCGAAAAGAATCATTCACGTCTTCAGCTTTCACAGCCTCTTCCACCGATGGACCAGCCGGAGAGACTTCAGCAAAGGCGGTCGAACCCGATTTAAGAACGACGGGCAATATTAGAAGTAGGCCCAACAAGAGCCCTGTTTGCATTGCAATGCAAACGCGCTTTTTATGACGCATGACATCCCCCAGACAACCTCGTCAACACCAACGACACAACACTTGTCACCACAAACGAACGCATCATTTGACCATCTAAAATCATATGATTTGTTATGCAGTGAAACTGCTACGTGTTTGGTTATTTAATCGCGGTCCAGCGCATCATGCAAATCTTTGCGCAAAAAAGGCGGCCGCCGTAAGCGAGCCGCCTTTGATCTTTAGTAATTACTTTGAGCTTAGTAATTAACGACCTTCGTTCCATAGGGAATATTGTCGTAAATCCATTTGGCATGGTCGGTCGTAAGCCTGATGCATCCCGCGGACGCACGTTGTCCCATAGTGGAGTCCATCACGTTAAACGTCCCCGTATAGCAAGGCTGCGTGTGGAACAAATAGTCACCGTAGAACTGCGTATAATACCAGCAGGTATATCCATGCCCAAACGAAAGTCCCTTTCCATAGACGGAATACTCGCCCAGCACGGTCGGCGACTCATTTTTGCCAGGAGCGCACTGCCAGAAAGACCATAACTTCCAGTTGCCACGAGAGCCCCTAAAAATACCTGTACGGCAGCCGACGGTGTCAGTCAAGATCAACCAATCCGTGTTGCTGTTGTACCACTGCGCACGGTTATACATTGCCTGTTGATCCGCAGGTAAGGGCTGAACATACGTAGTTGCCTTGAACGTAAACCGCTGCGCCTTTGAATCATTGCTCGCGTATAACGCAACATTCGTACCGTTTGCCGCATTTCCTCCAGAGACATCAATAACAAATGCCGTGTTAAGGGCGGATGACAATCTAAAGCCACCGGATACGTACTCAATATACCAACGCTGGGCAGCACTGCCGTTTCTGGACCATTGTTGGATATTTGTCCCAGAGGAAGCAGCGGCATCTTTTACATCAAGAGCTTTGCCACTGGCGGCGTTGACGATTGTGTAAGAGCCATCAACGTTGCGTGAGAAATTCCATTTTTGAGCACCCGTATCGTTATTTTGCCAAATCTGCACATTCGCACCGTCAGCAGACGATCCACCGGAAACATCTAAGACCGAGTTTGCACGAGACGCCATTCGGATAAAATACGTGCCGTTTGCGACATCCGCCGAAGTCGAACGAAGGCGGAACCTCTGCGCTGCAGAATCGTTTGAAGTATAGACTTGGACATTGGAAGACGAAGCGAAATTGCCGCCCTTCACATCAAGCGAGAGATCTTGGTCATCCGCAGAGACAAACTCAATACCATTGCTATCGATTCGCGCCACCCATTGCTGCGCCTTCACATCTGCCGGTGCCATCGTGCAAACATTGGTACCGGAAACAGCAAGTCTATTAGTTGAGCAAACAGATTCAAACGCATAGGTATTCTTCGCTCCACCCACCTTTTTAAGCAGCCATTTTTGGGCGAAGGAACCATTGTTGGAATAGAGCTGAACGTTGGCTCCTGAGTCAGCAGATGCGCTCGCGACATCAAGCACATAGGAGGAATTTGCAGACGGATAGATCTCATAAAGGCCTTCGCTCAGCAAGTCTTCTTGCTCGGCAAAAACAAACGATGTCTGGACGGAATCTCCCACAATAGCAGCAACCAGATTTGAACCGGATACCGCGAGCATGAGCCCCGTAGCCTTATTTATGAACGAATAGCTTCCGTCTTCATTGACAACGACGCTAAAGAGCTGATTGTCGTTGGGGCTTTCATCCCACTGTTGGACATTCGTTCCGGGGACAACGTCGCCCGCTGCGACATCGAGCACCTTACCGGAACCAGCATTACGCAGAACATAGTAACCGTCGCGATACTCAGCCTTAAATAGCTGTGACAGCGTGCCGTTGCAGGAATATGTCTGAACGTTGCCGCCGTTCTTTAATGATCCACCGGCAACGTCAAGGGCAACAGCGCCATTTGCGGAGGGAGAAATAACGCACCAACCCTTGTCTTTCAAAATGTCATCGCAAGGGTCAACTGAAGCAGGGTTTGTGGCAATAAAGCTGAAACGCTGCGCAGCAGTTCCATTCGAAGTATATAACTGCACGTTTGTCTGAGAGTTCAGAGAGCCGCCGGCAACATCAAGTGTACGCTGTTGCCAAACAGCAGAAAGAAGCCGAACGCTTCCATCGCCATTCGGCACCGCAATCCACTTTTGCGCACAGTTCGCATCGCCACAAGCCGTGTATTGCTGGACGTTCGTTCCCAAACAAGTTGAACCCGCGGAAACATCAAGTACTTTGCCAGACTTGACATTCGTTATAGTAAGGTAGCCGTCATCGTCATGCGAAACACGCCAACGCTGAGCGGCAGTTGTATTCGATTGATAAATCTGCACGTTAGCACCGTTAGAAGCAGAGCCCCCGGTAACATCGAGAACCATTCGAGACAAATCCGGACCGGCTGCAATCGCATAGTCCCCGTCTTTGACAACTTCGCGGTTATCGGAAGCGAGCTTATCGAGCTCAGAACGCACGGCCGTCGGATCCACAAAGTAGAAGGATTGGGCAGCCGTTCCATTTGCACTATACAGCTGAAGCCCGGCACCAGATGCAATAGAGCCACCGGGGACGTCTGCGACCTTTTGCCCGTTCAGAGCCGACACAATACGAAAGCGCTCGCCATCTTTCTCGATGATCCACTTTTGAGCCTTGGTTCCATTGGCGGCATAGGTCTGCAGTTTCGTGCCGTTGGCGTCATTGCCGCCCGCCGCATCTAGAACCGCCCCAGCACCATGAATCGCAATGGTGCGATACCCGTTCTCCGTTGTCGAAACATCGAACGTTTGAACACCTGAATACCCGAACCTATCGAAGGACAGTGATCCGCCGCCTGCAATTAGCGCAAACGAATCGCTCGAGGCCAACATAGCGTATGTCCCATCGGGAAGGTCAGCAAGGTGCGCCGCCGCTCGATCATCGAGTTGCTGCTGCTCAGTTTTGGCGGGGGTTAGCACCCATCGCTGAGCCGCCGTACCGTTTGTCTCATACAACTGCACGGCAGAGCCATTAGCGGCAACTCCGCCCGAAACGTCAATGGCAAACGACTGGTTGAGCGCCGAAATCAATGTATAGCTGCCGTCGGTTTCCTTGATTGCAATCCAGCGCTGCGCAAGGGTCCCGTTATCGGACCAAAGCTGAACGGGATTCCTGTTGCTAGCGTTTCCGCTCGAAACATCGAGTGTGCAACCCTTAACAGAGGCAATGACAACGAAGCCGTTCTGGTCATGAGACACACGCCAGACCTGAGCATTCGTCTTGTTGCCACTATACAGCTGCAGCTTTTTGCCAGCAGACGCCGCACCACCAGGAATATCCAGTACATAATTGCTGTTAAACGAAGAGCCAAAAGTGTATAGCCCATCTGCAAGGTCATCGACGTGCTCGGAAGCAAGATCATAAACAGACTTGGGCTTTTCCGGTATCGACGCACCAGAAGACTCCGAGGCCCTTGGATCGGAGTCGTCATCCGAAACCGAATCGGCATCAGAATTAACTTCAGACTTGCTCGACCGCCCCGCAGCTATAGATGCCGTTGCATTTTGACCGACAGACGAACCGTCTACAGCAAACGCAGGAACAAGACTAATTCCTAGCAAAAGTGCAATACAGACCAAAACAAACAAGGCTTTTCGATTGCCCATAGCTGTCCCCTTTCGTACGGTTTATTACACTTTATGACAAGATGCATTTCCATCGACAAGAGATTCGTGAACAGTAACGGCCAAACCCCGAAAGGTCAACCAAATTAAAGAGGCGTTTCGCAACATAGCCGTGAAACCTCTGCTGCAAAGTCATTATGAATAGGAGTCCAGCCAAACTCGCGCCAAAGCTTGCTCGCATCTATTGCGTAACGCCGATCGTGCCCCGGGCGATCCCTCACCCAGTCAACGTAATCCTCACTCTGCCCCATTGCCTTAAGAATGGTCCTAAGAACCTCGAGGTTGCTATGCTCGCAATTAGCACCGATAAGATACGTCTCCCCCACCGCTCCTTTAGCCAAAATGGACCAAACGGCGCGAGCATGATCCTCCACGTGAATCCAGTCGCGTACATTCAAGCCATCGCCGTACAACTTAGGACGCTCGCCGCGCTGAATGCATGCAATCGAATGCGGGATGAACTTCTCAGAATGCTGGTGTGGGCCGTAGTTATTGCAGCAATTTGAGATTGTCGCTTTAAGGCCATACGTGCGTGACCAGGCCCTTACCAACATATCGGATGCGGCCTTAGAGCTGGAGTACGGACTGCTAGGCCGATACGGCGATTCCTCGGTAAACTTACGCGGGTCGTCAAGCGCCAGATCACCAAACACTTCATCGGTCGAGATGTGATGAAAGCGAAGATTGAATGCACGGGCCGTCTGAAGGAGCGTATACGTGCCCTCAATGTTCGTCGCAATAAACGGCGCGGGGTCGGCAATTGAATTGTCGTTATGAGACTCGGCAGCATAGTGAACGATGGCATCATGGCCCGGAACCAATCGCTCGAGAAGATTCGAATCGCAAATGTCTCCCACGACAAGCTCAACCCTATCTTTAGGCAGCCCGGCAATGCTATCGAGGTTCGCAGCGTAGGTAAGCTTATCCAGAACGGTGACGTGCACATCGGGCACGTTGTCCACGACAAAACGGACGAAGGCAGACCCGCAAAAACCGCAACCACCCGTCACAAGAATATTTTTATATGGTGACGCCATACGCACCGCCATCCCCCCCAGCTATTGTTGACCAATTCTCCCACAATTCAATGACATTGCGGAGAGCAACTTGGGCGGCAGCCGCGACCCAATTCGCATGCGGGCCCAGAGCGCTACAGCAATGCGGCAAAACACGTATCGAGCCGGTTGATTTCCGATCTCAGCCGAACACATTGAACGGATAGGCCGTTCCCGCAGTCAGCCGAACGCCCCCGAGGCCCCTCCCGGGCCCCGGGGGGGTGTTCCTATAGTTTTGTCAACCGGGCAATGCTGTTTTCGAGATTGAATCGCGACATGCTAACGCCAGGCCTTTCGGCCGATGGGCTCCAATCTGTTCGGAGCGCTTCGACTAGGCGGCGTAGGGCACCCTGTCCCGCATGATCGCGTAGATGACCTTCAGCCTCTTTCGTGCCAGCGCCTTGAGCGCCTTGCCGTGCGGCATGCCCCGCTCTCGGCACCTAGCGTAGTAATCGCCCCATCTTCCCTCTGTCCGGGTAAGGCAGTTGCACGAGAATATGAGCAGGTTCTTCAGCCTCTTGTTGCCTTGGCGCGATGCCGTCACCGAGGAGATCGAGGTCCCCGACTGGCGGTTGCGCGGCGCCAGGCCGCAGTACGACGCGAGCCTGTCGTGGCTTGGGAAGTTCGATATCTATGGAGATCGCGAGCTCGGAAGCGGTTTTGGGGCCGATCCCCGGCACCGTCAGGAGGCATCGGTAGGTATCGTCGCCCTCGAGGAGGGCGGATATCTCCGCCGTGATCACATCGATCTCCGCCGAGTTCTCGGAGATCCTGCGCGCGAGCAGCCTCACCGCCCGGTCCTCGGCGGCGATGGCCGCCGCGTCCGGCCTTGTCGAGGAGGCCGTCGAGCGGACGAGGGCCTCGATCTTGCCGCGCGCCGCCCCGCGCGTGAGCGCCGCCGCCCTGCGGGGCCCGGCGTCGGCCACCGACCAGGCCCCGCCGAGGGATGCCATGAGCCTCAGCTGGGGACCGTCGGACAGGTCGACCAACGCCTCGAAGGCGGGGCACGATTCCAGCAGGATGCTGCGCAGCCGGTTCTTGTTCCTGGTGTTTTCGCAGGTCAGGAAGTTTCTCTGGGCGGCCAGCGCCCTCGCCGCCGCGACCGTCGGGCCCGGATCCCCGACCGGCAGGAGTGCGTCGGGGATGCCCAGCGCCGTCTTCGCGATGACCATTGCGTCCCGCTCGTCGGTCTTGGCGTCGCCGGCGAAGAGCCTGGCGGCCCCGTGTGCCGCGAGTCCCGGCAGGTACGCCGCCGACATCCCGGCCGCCTTGGCGCGGGCGAGCGCGAGGGCGCCTATGTTGCGCGACTGGTCGACGACCACGAGCGCGTCGGGGAAGCGGCCGAGCAGCGAGTCCAGATCGCCCTCCCTGTTCGCGACGGGGGCGCTCAGCAGTATCTCGCCGTCCCGGGTCGCGACGCATGCCCAATGGGACAATTTCCCGACATCGAGCCCGATGACGGCTTCCGGCATTCTAGGTGGTGCCACGGTGTTATCCTCCAATCGGTAGGCCGATCGGAACCCCTCCCTGCGACACCCACATTACCTGGCCGTGGCGCTTGCGCCCGGCAGTTTCCTATCAGTCGTCCGGAGCGGCGAGCGCCCCCGGTGGCAACACCCCCCGGGCCCTCTACGGGGCAGGGGCAGACGGCCATCCGGAGGCGCCCGATCGGCGGCCCCTCGGGGCTTGCCCGCATCGTAGGCAATGCGCCGAATGCTCGCCATCGAAATTTATCGGTGGCCCACTTCAGACTGTAATGGGCGGCATTTTCCCAGTTGAAGGAAAAGTGGAGATGTGTTTCGATGGGTCCGGCGGCCGTCCCCGCCCTCCGCCCGGCACCTCTTCCCAGACTCAGCCGGACGGCCGGTCTGTCTATTCAGTTTCCCCTTAGGCTAGGACAGCGGGGCATCGCCCCTCTCCGCGCGCGCCCACCCTATCAGCCCCGGCGTCAGATCGAGCTCGCCGAGCGGCACGTCCTCCACGCTGTAGGCGCCCGGCAGCGCCGCCGCGTCGTCACCGAGCATCGCCCTGAAGGCGCGGGCGGGCGTCGCGAAGCTGAGCGCGCCGCGGGGCTCGGAGTTCACGTGCGGCATCGGGAACGCCGGGTCGGCCGGGAGAGCCGGTCGAACCTGAGGCCGGCGCCTTGGGCAGCAGCTTCCTTATCTCGACGTGGTTGCGCTCGCAGCCTCCAGCGCGAATGCTGGAGGCCCTCTCGCATCCCTCAATATCGAGCTCGCAGTGTTTCCATAATTAGCCCTCTACGATTGTCTTAGGGCCTGCGTTTATCGGTTTGTAGAGCTCGTCTAGATAAGTAGGCTTTACTCAGTTGCTCGTCTGCCGAAGAAGAGGCTATCAAATTGATAAACGATATTATATATTTCGAATCTTGTGTTTAAATTGAGTTTTCCCTAGACTGTTTATATGGCTCAGAAAGGAGAACTCATGGCTGCTCCAATTATCCGCTTCGAACGGATTTCAATAGATAACCTCAAGAACGTTGGGCATGGGGAGGTGTCTTTCTCCAACTCCCGTCGTCCGGAAGGGGCCAGCGTGCTCGGAATGTACGGGCAGAACGGCTCTGGCAAGTCTACGCTTGTCGACGCCCTTCAGATGGCTCAACAGTGCATGATGGGGCGCAGGCTCGATAGGCGTTTCGCGCAACTGGTAAGTGTTGACGCGGATTTTGGTATCGTGGAATGCGAGCTGAACGTCCGCCAGCCTGACGGCAGCAATGCCTATCGCGTGGTCTATTCATTTAAAGTGAAAAGCGATGTTGCGGAGCTAAGCGAAACCGAAGACCAACCTGAAGAAGGCGAGAAATTCGTGCTTCTAGTGTTTGACGAGCGGCTTGCCGTGGCTAATGACACGCCTGGCAAGAAGTCCCGTATGACAACACTGATTGACACGTCTGGCAACGGTGCTTTTGGTCCCGCTGCCAAATACAAGCAGCTCATAGGTAAAGACTCGGAAGAGGGCGTCGAGCTGACGGTCGAGAAGAGGCTGGCGTATCGTGAGTCTCGCTCATTCATCTTTTCAAAAAAGCTAAAACAGACCATCCGTGAAAAGAATAAGGATGAGGGAGCCCCCTCTCAGATGGTCAAAGATGCTATGAACGCACTGAACGCCCTGGAGAGGTTTGCGGCAGTTCAAATGTTCGTGCTGAATACTCGTGATGTAGGAATGCTTGCTCTCGATGCGCTGCCCTTTCCATTCCGTGTTATTGGGGGAAAGAAGATAACGGGCGGTGGAGCCATACTGCCTATGAGTGGCGCACAGACAATACCCGAGCGTATTTATGAGCCAGTGAACACTGCCATAGAGAACATGAACATCGTCCTTCGCGAACTCATTCCAGGTCTTGAGGTCTCACTTCTTAAGCTTGGCGCGGAGGTTATGAAGAGCGGTGATACTGGGGTTAATGTCCAGCTCGTCTCTGTGCGCAACGGCAAGACCATCCCCCTCAGCTGCGAGTCTGAGGGCATCAAGCGCATCGTGTCCTTCCTCCACCTCCTCATACTCATGTTCAACGATCCCTCTGTGACGGTCGTGATCGATGAGATTGATTCTGGCGTGTTTGAGTACCTTTTGGGCGAGTTGCTCAGCATCGTGTCCGAACACGGTCAGGGCCAGCTCATATTCACCTGCCACAACCTGAGGCCACTTGAAACCATCGATCGTGGCTTCATTGCCTTCACCACCACTAACCCGGCAAAGAGGTATGCCAGGATGGCCAACGTAAAGTCCTCCAACAACCTAAGGGACTTCTACTACAGGGATATCGTTCTCGGCGGACAAAAGGAGCAACTCTACGAGCCGACACACAACGGCGAGATCGAACTCGCGTTCATTGAGGCGGGTGTTACTAGTGGAGAGTAAGAAGGTCGTCCTCTTCATCGTCGAGGGTCCATCCGATCAGTCCGCATTATCCGTGATCTTATCAAAGGTCTTCGACCAAGATGAGGTCTACGTCTATGTGGTCCACGGCGATGTAACCGCGGAAAATGGCGCCACACCTCAAAACATCGTGCGCAAGGTCAACGCTTTCATCAAGGACCACATGAGCACGTACCGTCTTCGCAAAGCAGACATGCTACAGGTCGTGCACCTCATGGACACCGACGGCGCCTACGTTTCAGACAATGCGGTGACAGAGCTGGCTACGGTTCCGAAGACCGTTTACAATCCAGGGCAGATCATCGCAGCCAACCGGCAGCAAATAATCGATCGGAATAGACGAAAGAGCGCGAACATGGACAGGCTAGCGTTAGAGCCTGCCATAGGCGGCATACCGTACCTTGCAATCTACATGTCGTGCAATCTAGACCACGTCTTGTACAACAAGCTCAATAGCCATGACTCAGATAAGCGTAAGGACTCGTTAGCGTTTGCCCTCAAGTACCGGAACGATATCGAGGCATTCATCTCATTCATCAATGACTCAGATTTCTCGGTGGCGGGTGATCGTAGGGAAACGTGGGAATATATCAGACAGGGTCTTAATTCCATAGATAGGCACACGAATCTTGGCCTATGCTTTCCGACGGCGAACGATGAATAAGTTTGGCGTCGCATGATGGTGGTAGGATTTGCACACATGTGAGGCAGCGGCACCGAGGATTCCATTTCCCGTAAATGGGCCTGTGGCGTCATGATTGCTCACGGGTTTTGATTATTTAACTTTAGGGAGGATGACCTTGTGTCGTTAATCTTCTGCCCAGAGTGCCACGCGAAGATATCCTCGAGCGCATCAACCTGCCCGCATTGTGGCTTTACGGCGGCACAAAGCGATGAGGCGGCAATCGTACCGATTAGCTCTTTGTCTCCAGCAAAGCTTCCTCCTAGGGTAACGGTGCTGGAGGCGACGGTGTTCGACAACGGCATGAATCTGATACCCGCTCAAACGAACAAATCGCTCGTGAAATTCCTCTCGGACGCCGACACCATGGCTAAGTTCGCGCCAGCTATCTATGACATCATCAAGAAGCTCGCCAATCGAGGAGACACGAAGTATGTCGCTGATTTTAGTGCGGCAGCTGAAGAGCTTATGAAGAGTGGGGAGCTGGTTTTTTCGGTCGAGAAGAAGACCGGTGACCTGCTGCCACAACTCAGGAGCGTGAAGACGGGCCAGATATACGAGAAGGCAAGGATTAAGGCCGAACAGTTTCCGCAAGATATGACGCAGTCAATCGTGGATGTGCAGATGCAAGTGATGATGGCGAACGTCATGGATGCCATCGAGGCCGTCGCCGCCAACGTTGAGGCGCTGCGCATCGAGAACCAGGCAGACCGTATCGCATTGGCCGAGAGCGCCTGGCAACAACTGCAGCAGGCCATGCTCATCGAAGATTCGCGGCTGCGCGAGATCAAGATACTGGACATCGCGTCATCGGCCACACAGGCGCGCTGCACCCTGCAGGGCAACTTCCAGGCAGAACTCTCTCTGGCGAAGGGCAAGCAGGGCAAGGCCAGGGACTGGGGCAAGGCAGCAAACACTGCCATGGTCGACCTCACGGTGATTGCTCTTATGGCCAAGACGGAGTATGCAGCTTATCGCGTCCTTGAGGAGCCAGCAGCTGCAGATGCCGCGCTCGAACAGTTCAAGCAATTCATCCTGGAAAACAAACTCGAGCAGGAGGACACCCTGCGCTTGCTCAACTCATACAGCAAGGGCAACAGAGGCGACATAGTGAGAGGCTTCGTTCAGTTATCGGGTTCCGTTATTGGGCTGCAGATTGAGGGCCGCGAGGAGCGCGCCGGCTTGATTGAGGGCGGCGTTCTCGAATCCCTGCGGAAATTGGCGCAAGAACCTGATGAGGTGCATCTGGTAGATGGAGAAGATGCCCCTGAAGATCAGGCAGAAGAAGGGCAGGGTAGATATGGCTGCTAGATGCATCGTCTGCAAGAAGGAACTGCCAGAAGGCTCTAAGCTGCCTATTTGCGAATACCACAAGGGTGTAGCCGCCGAAAAGGCCAAGCAGGCAGGCGTCGGCATGGCAGCATTAGGCGTCGGCGCACTGGTAATGGCGAAAGACACTATAGGTCCAATCGTTAAAGACAACGCTGTGCCGGTGGCGAAGAAAGCCCTGGGTATGATTCTTAAACACTAGGCCACTGTCAAATATCCAGCCACGCTTGCCGAGTCAATCCTCATGTACGCATAGCTCGTGGGCGGCTGCTGTACACCGTGCCGCAGCCGCCCACGATCGGGGTGCAGTTGTAGAACGTGTACAGGTCACTCGCACCGCTCGGCAGCGCTCAGGTGGAGTCCACGTAGATTGTAACGAGGTTCCTGCAGCCAGCGAAGCAGTAGAACTAGTAGTCCATGCTCGCGATGTTCACCGCGATGTCCGAGAGGAACGTGCATGTCGTCGCGGCCCCAGCCCTCGGGGAACCGCACGTACGACCAGTCGAACCCCTAGGCCGACTTGTGCACGGGGACCCTTGCCTGCCTGAGCAACCGCGCCCGCCTGGGCGCATGCACAGCAGCCTGAGCTGCAGCGTCGGGTCAGCGCTGCCTATCGGGGCGTCGTCCCACTCGTGGGGGCAGGTCGCCACGACCTCGTCGGTCGAGGGGTCGACCGGCGTGACGCCGAAGGCACCCAGTCCCACGGCGACCTCGTGGCCGGCGAGCGCGGGCCCGGCGTTGTACCAGTGGGCAGCGGCAGCAACGCGGCACAGTCGTCCTCGAACAGCCCGGGCTGCGGGATGTCCAGGCGGCAGCGGCGCCCGTCGGATAACTCGAGCGGCTCGGCGAGCGGCTGCTCATCGAGCCCGGCGACGTCGCGGAAGGACGGCACGGGCACGGTTCATTCGCCTGGCAGCGGTTGATAAGTAGCAGGAGCCTCATCGCCCCCTACAGCCGCTGGCACACCACTGCCACGTTCCGTCCATCAAACCCGAATCCCCAACGCATGCGGCCTACGCCGGGTCGTGGCACGCGCATCTCATCGATGCCATTGCGCTCGATCTCGAGCAGCGCCTGAACGGCAAGCAGCTCCAGGCCAAGCGCATCCACACCGGGGTCGCACATCATGTTGACCGTTATCAGTGGACGCTCGTCGAGCATACCGATCGTGTCTGCCACGTCGAATACATTACCCGTAGGGAATACCTGGATGTCCCAGCGATCTGCGCCGCGCTTTCGCCTCGAAGCGGGATTGGCATAGCCCGGCAAGCCAAAGCAGAGCCCCTGCAAGAGCAGGTGATATGGCAGCGGCGCATCTGGGTCAGTCGCACCGATTCCCGCGTCTCCGATCACATGGCACAGTGCTCGCCTCACCGCATCTTCGTCCCCACGGCACAGCCCGTCGCGAAGCGCATCGATGTCTCGAACGTCCTCGGCAGCGCACTCAAACCACTCAATAATTACCAGACGCAACGCATGGCGAAGCTCGTTATTGGGTAACCGCAGAGCGCGGCGCCGATCGCCGCTTACCGGCTCCTCGGTCATATCCGTCGTCAGAAAACCGGACAGGTACAGTGCCGTCCACAGGTCGTCGTCAGGCAAGACGTCTGGCTCCGCAGCGCCCAAACGTAGCGGAACCTCAACGCATCCATGGGCTTCGAGCAAATCGAACAAGGCCGAAAGGCGGTCGAGATTCCACCCGGCAACTACCTCACTCAGGCAATCGGCATACCCATACAGGTCGACACGCATGGGCGGCGTGCAGCCCCGGTCCAGAAAGCCGATCACACGCGCCGGACTCGAGCAATATGCCCCGCCAAACCGGTATCCCTCGAGCCATTCGCGAGCATCATCCAGGTATTCCTCGCACCCAGCATGACTCAGCAGAGCCTGAACCTCGGAATCTGAAAAGCCAAACCACCGGTCACACCACGTCGAGAGCGGCGTCACCAGGCGATACGAGCAGCCGCGTACAGAAAGCGCTGCCTCGGCAGGGCCGGGACACTCCCCCATCAGGCACGCCAGCCGCAACGAATCGCCCGCAGCGGCAATGGCGTCGAACAGCACGCGATTGAGTCGCTCCACCAGACCGGCGCCGCGATTGTCCATCGCGCTCGCACGGCCCGACCACGCCGCGTCGTACCCGTCAACGAGCAATACGACCTGTTCATCGCAGGCCATCTCCAGCAACTCAATAAGCGCACCGAGCACCGAGCCGATCTCGTCCTCGCTCGCCACGCCACGCACAACGCGCTCGACGTGGCGCACCTTGTCTCGAGGCAAATCCGGAGCTTCCAAATATGCCAACAGCCGAGTGCACTCGCCCAAAAGTGCATCACGCACCACACCGGCAACAGTGGCGCCACGCCTCGCAGCGCCAGAAAAATCCAGCGATATCACCGGATAGCACGCACACTCATCCCGATAGCGCCCACCGTCTGCATCCCAAATTTGAGTATCGGAAAACAAACTCCGACCAGCACGATCGACCGCGGGACCGACCGCGGGACGCTCCAGAAAAGCCCTGAGCATCGACAGATTCATGCTCTTGCCAAAACCCCTGGGCCGGCAGCACACCACAACGGACGCGTCGCAATCCAGCACATCGGCAATAAACATGGTCTTGTCGACCAGGACGCATCGGTTCATGACCTCAGCAAAATCATGCACGTCGACCGGTAGCCGCCCATCACCCAAACGATTGAGCAGCTGTACGCCACCGTTGGCGCCCGCACCATAAATCGCCTGTTCAGACACCGTAACTTCTCCCTTAAACGCAACACGATACCCATTGTACCGAGCAGCCGTAGCATCAACGTTATCTCCGCGCAAACGTTTCGGGCAACGGCAGCAACAGACATCCCAAAGGAGTGCAATAAATCGTTGCACAACAAAAATAGGGCCCGATGCAAACGCACCGAGCCCCATCCAGAACTCTTATAAAGACGACTCAAAAGGCTACTCTTTGGAGCCATCCTCGCCGGCAGCCTTGTTCTGCTGGTCGAGCTTATGCTTGCCGCTCACGATAGACGTGGCACCCAGCGTGGCCAAACTCGCGCTGGCAAGGCTCGCCATAACGATAAGGTCGCCGGTCTTGGGCATGTTGCCGCCCGAGGACTTGGATGTCGTGGTCGTGGTGGTAGTCGTAGTGGTCGTAACGACGTTCTTCTCGTCGTCCTTCTTAAGATCAGCTTTTGCCTGTTTAGCTCCATCATCAGTCGTAGCATCGTCATCCGTCTTGGATTTAGAAGCCTCGCCAGAAGTATGTTCATCAGAGGGCGAGCCGCTCGTAATACCGGCTGTCAGAGAGCCCAGCACGGATCCAAGCTGCTCACCGACGGAGGGCTTGTTCTCGGTGGAAGAACTGCCCGCATCGGAGCCCTCACTCGAACCATCCTCGGAAGCATCGGAGCCAGAACCGTTGGAGGAGCCAGCATCGGCAGAGGAGTCACCAGCGCCGTTGGAAGTTCCCGCATCGGTGGAGCCAGAAGTCGTGCCGTCCGTAGCACCGTCAGAACCAGAAGTCGACGAATCGCCAGAAGTATCGCCGGCCGCAGCGCCACCAGACGTTGCTCCACCGTTACCGGCATCATCGCTGCCCGCATCGGTCGAAGGCACATCCGTATCGCCGCTATCGCCCGCATCGTCATCGGTATCAGGCGCAGGTGCAGCGGGGGCGGCCGGCGCCATGCTCGGACCGGGCGCCGGCGTGGGTTCAGGCTCCACAGGCGTTGCCGCGGCAGCCTCGTCCTCGGCGATATAGACTAGGCAGTCCTTGAGCTCATTGCGGTAGCGGTTCTTCCAGCCCTCATGGTACTGGGGCTGGCTCGAGTACTTCTTCGCAACGTTATTGACCACGCTATCAGACAGCGCCGTCACAAACTCGCGGTCGGTCATGCTGTTGGAAAGGTTCGCCCAGCGGAAAAAGTCCTGGCAGCCACCGGTGCCGCACATGTTGGTGATACTCCACACCATACCCTTGACGCAGTCGGCACGCCCGGAGATATCAATGCCGAGCGCGCTCTTGAGCCACGCCTCGGTCACCGCATAGTACGAGTTGTACGCATATGCATCCTGCAGCGCCGAGAACTCAGCCGGATCGGTGTTGTACGCGCCCTGGAAGGCCTCCTGCGCAATGCGGCCCAGCTCCGTGAGCTGTCCGCCCGCATACATGGGGTTGTTCGCGTTAGAAATCTCACCGCCGCGATCGATCGCGGCCTTAAGCATGCCGTACTTAGCAGAATCGTAGTTGTAGACTTGCTTCATAAACGGAATGAGCGACCAACGACGGTCGAACTGGTAATAGCCCAGCGCGTTATAACCATCGCCATACGAAAATCCCTGGTTGTAGTTGCCGTGGCTCTCATATTTGGTGAAGTACTTCATCTCGTCGGTCACGTTGACAAACGAAACGCCCCGGACCGACCTCAGCACGCCCGCGAAGGACTGCTGGGTGTAAAGGCCCTTATCGATATCGGTGGCATCCGAGGCGACGCCCGGCGTGGGCTCCTCGGCCATAGCGGTCACGGGCGCGGCAACGGCGCCAAACGAAAGCGCCAGCGTCAGGCCGGCGACAATAGCAGAATGCTTGGGCTGCATACGTCCTCCCTGCATGAGTGTAGTAAAAGTGCAGTTTGCAAAGATGGATTTAGTATTGCAGCTCGCCCGTTGTTGCACAACAAACCATCGGTAAACGGCAACAACCCTCCGCGAAATCTTAAGGAATTAAACAAACTGGTCG